>CXWL01000631.1_pt1 | contig 62706 bp, 57 predicted proteins | sample 590931 | NCBI WGS metagenome assembly CXWL01 (sample SAMEA3498368, study PRJEB10139) | groundwater metagenome | biome: water well; material: biofilm material | place: Germany | collected 2015-04-27 | reverse complement strand
TGGTTTGGTGACAATCTCAAAGGCCTGATGGTCTCGCTCGTGCTCCTGCCGCCGATCGCGGCGTTGCTTTACCGGCGCATCCAGCAGACCCCCGACCGCTGGTGGGTGCATGCCGCCATCGCGATGCCGTTCCTGCTGGTCCTGATGCTCGTGATTTCCCCGGTGTTCATTGCCCCGCTCTTCAACAAATACACGGCCCTGACCGAGCCCAAGATGCGCGACCCGATCATCGCGATGGCGCGGGCCAACGGCGTGCCGGCGGAGCACGTCTATCAATTCGACGCCTCGAAGCAGCACAAGCGGGTCAGCGCCAACGTCAGCGGTGCGCTCGGCACGATCCGGATTTCGCTCAACGACAATCTGCTCAATCGCGCGTCGCCCGGCGGCGTCATGGCCGTCATGGGCCACGAGCTGGGCCACTATGTGCTCAACCACATCTACCGGCATGTCGTCTCCCTCGGCCTGATGTTTGGCGCCGGTTTCTGGTTCGTGCACCGTTTTTACGGTTGGGTGCAGGCGCGCTGGGGTGTGGCGTGGGGCCTGCGCGGCATCGGTGATCTGGCCGGGCTGCCCGTGCTGACCGCCGGACTGACCTTGTTCATGTTTTTCGCCACCCCGATCCGCAACACCATCATCCGGTCCGCCGAGGTCGAGGCCGACTACTTCGGGCTTAATGCGGCCCGCGAACCCGATGCGATGGCCGACGTGTTCCTCATGCTCTCGGAATACAGGAAAATGAAGCCGGGCAAATGGGAGGAGATCCTCTTTTTTGACCATCCCTCGGGCTACAACCGCATCCTCGCCTGCATGCGCTGGAAGGCCGAGCACCTGGTGGAAGCGCCAACGCCCGACGGGCCTCCGCCGAAGTAATCCGGCCCGCCCGAAAGCGCCCGCCGCCCCCGCCGACTGATGTCAACTATTGGTTGACATCAGCGACATGGGGATCGCGCCAGCGACCAACCGTTGATGCCCGGTCCGCTTACTTGGCGCTCGCGGCAGCATTCTTCGCCACCCAGGCGGCGTAGTCGGCGCGGGGCATGAAGCGGAGCGAGGCGGAGTTGATGCAATAGCGCCGGCCGGATGGGCGCGGACCGTCGTCGAAGACATGTCCGAGGTGGCCGCCGTCCACGTTGCAGTGGACCTCGACGCGGGTCATGCCGTAGCTGCGGTCGGTGGTCTCGCCGACCAGGGCCTTCTCGATCGGCTTGGTGAAGCTCGGCCAGCCCGTGCCGCTGTCAAATTTGTCGCGGCTGTCAAACAGCGGCGTGTCGCTGCAGACGGAGAAATAGACCCCGTCGGCGTGGTGATCCCAATATTCGTTCTGGAAGGGCGGCTCGGTGCCCTGTTGGCGCGCGACTTGGTATTGGCGCGGGGTCAGCATTTTTTCCCACTCGGCGGCGGAGCGCTGCACGCGCGCCTTGCTCATGTCGATGACGACGTTGGACGGCAGGCCACAGGCGGAGATTTCACCGGGCTTGCATTCAAGGGCATCCTTGGCGGCGGAGGTCTTGGAGGATTTCATTTCGGCGGAAAACAGCATCCCGGGGGCCGCGAGCAGCGCAAGCGTCAGGGGAAGGAGGAGATTGTTCATGTCAGATCTGAGAGGGTCCACCCTTGGCCTTTATTCCACCCGCACGCGCACCCTGCCGTCGTGGAATTCGTTCACCAGCGGCGCGCCGGCCTTGATTCCCCTGGCGCGGGCCACGGGCCGGCCGGACTCGTCGCGCACAATGGCGTAACCCCGTTTGAGCACCGACGCCGGGCTGGCCGACTCCAACCGTTTCCAGAGCGCCAGCAGCCGGTGCGAATCCTGTTGCACCCTCTTTTCGGGCGAGACTGTGGCCAGCCGGGCGCGCGCAGTGCCCAGCGACTCATGCCGGTGCTGAACCGCCGCGCGCAGTGCGGAGCCCAGCCGGTTGCCCAGATCATCGAGCCGGAGATAATTGTGTTCGATGGCCGCCGTCGGCACCAGCAGCCGCAGCCGGCTGCGGGCATGATCGAGTCTTTCGCCGGCGCGCGTCACGGCGGCCTCGATCGCATCCGCCAGTCCGGTGGCGCCCTGCCCGAGGCGTTCCGTGGCGGCGAGATAGTTGCTGGAGATCAACTCGGCCGCGCCGCTGGGTGTTTCCGCGCGCACGTCGGCGGCGTAGTCGCACAGCGTCGTGTCGATCTCGTGGCCCACGGCGGAAATGACCGGCACGCCGCAATCCGCCACGGCGCGCACGAGGGGTTCCTCGTTGAAGGCCCACAGATCCTCCGCACTGCCGCCGCCCCGACCGATGACGAGCAGGTCGAATATATCCAGCGCCTCGGCCGTGTGCAGCATGGCGGCCAGTTCGGCCGCCGCGCCCACGCCTTGCACCCGGGCGGGCAGCACCACGAGCCGGCCCGTCCAGCCGCGCCGGGTGAGGATGCCGACAAAGTCCTGCACGGCGGCGCCGGTCGGCGAGGAGACAAAGCCGACGGTGCGTGGCAGCAGCGGAATCGCCTGTTTGCGCGCAGCATCGAACAATCCCTCGGCGGCGAGCCGTTGCTTGAGTTTTTCCAATTCCTGCTGGAGCCGGCCGGCCCCGTGCTCGATGAGCGCCCGCACGACCAGCTGATACTGGCCGCGCGCCTCATAGACACTGACTTCGCCGTAGGCCAGCACCTGCAGTCCGTCGCGCAGCGGCACACTCTGCCGCGTGGCATCGCCGCGGAAAAGCACGCAGCTCAGCTGGGCCCCGGCGTCCTTGAGGGAAAAATACACGTGCCCGCTGGCCTGCGCCCGGAGGTTCGAGACTTCGCCGCGCACCCAGCCGGGCCGGAGGCCGCTTTCCAGCAGTTCCTTCACCCGGCGGGTGAACTCGGTGACGCTGGCCACGCGGCCGGCGTCGTCGAGCGGCGGCTCAGGTGCTTTTTTTGCCATAATGTTTCCGCACCAACTGGGTCGCGGCCATGAGCGCGAGGATCAGGCTAAGCGCGATCAGGGCGACCTTGCCCTTGCCGTGCAGGAGCGCGTCGCCAAAAAGAATAAAGGCGGCGTTCAACGGACCCTGGATCAGGAACGACACGAGCAGGTATTGACCAAAGGGAACCTCGGCGAGGCCGAGCAGGTAGTTCTGCACCGGAAAGGGCACCCCCGGGGTCACGCGCAAAAGGACAATGAGATCGAATTCATCACCGGGCGCGGCCCGGGGCAGCGGATAGCCCAACCGCTTGAAAAGCGCCTCGAGCAGGGGTCGCAAGGCCCGGCGCGCGAGGAAATAACTCAGCGCCATGTTCACCGTGAGCGCGAACAGGGCCAGGCCGATGACCGGGCCCAGGCCCAGCGTCGGCCCGAAAACCGGGCCCGCTGTCAGGGCGAAGGCCATCTGCGGTGCACCCAAGGCCGGCAGCACCGCCATCGCGGTGAAGAACGCCACCGGGCCCGCACCCCGGATGAGTTCGAGGCTCTGCGCCAGCAGGGCCTTGAGGTCGAGCCCGCGGGCCGCCAGCACGGCCGCCACGAGCACTACCACGAGGCCGGCAATGAGCTTGAGCAGGAGCGCGCGATTGGGGCGCGGAGCGGGTTCAGCCATGGCGGCACGATGCCCGGGGCGGTTTGCCCGCGTCAAGGGTGGAGGCGGGAAAATGCTTCCCTAGCCGGAAGGCCGCGCTAGCGTGGCGGCCACTTCCGCATGAAGCTTTCGATCGTCATTCCCTGCTACAATGAGCGCAACACCATCCACCAGATTGTCGCGGCGGTGCGCGCCGCCCCGGTGGCGGACAAGGAGATCATCGTGGTGGACGATTGCTCGGCGGACGGCACGCGCGAACTCCTGAAGTCCGAGATCGAGGGCCTGGTCACCCGCGTCATCTACCACGACATCAACCAGGGCAAGGGCGCGGCCTTGCGCACGGGGTTTGCCGCCGCGACCGGCGATGTGGTCATCGTGCAGGACGCCGACCTCGAATACGACCCGCAGGAATACCCGCGCCTGCTCAAGCCCGTGCTCGACGGCAAGGCCGACGTCGTCTTTGGCTCGCGCTTCATGGGCGCCGAGGCGCACCGCGTGGTCTATTTCTGGCACATGGTGGGCAACCGCTTCCTCACGCTGCTCTCGAACATGTTCACCAACCTCAACCTCACGGACATGGAGACCTGCTACAAGCTGTTCCGCCGCGAAATTCTCACGCAAATCAAGATCGAGGAAAACCGTTTCGGTTTCGAGCCGGAGATCACGGCCAAGGTGGCCAAACTGCCCGAGTGCCGCATCTACGAGGTGGGCATCTCCTACTACGGCCGCACCTACGCCGAGGGGAAGAAGATCGGCTGGCGCGACGGTTTCCGGGCCATCTATGCCATCGTGAAATACAACCTGACCTGAGCGGCGCCGGCCCGCCAGGTGACGCACCGATTAAGCCCTCTTTCACGGTTCAGCCGCTTGCACTGGCCCCGGGCATCTGTTTTGATTTCGTCCAGCATGGCCACGCCCCCGCCCAAATCCGCCGTCACCGTTGTCATCCCGATTTTCAATGAGGAAGAGGTGTTGCCCGAGCTACTGGCGCGCCTGACCGCGGTCTTTGACGCCAACCCCACGGCGCAGTGGGAGGCTCTGCTCGTCGACGACGGCAGCCGGGACCGCTCGACGGAGCTGATCCGGGCCCACGCGGGGCGGGACCCGCGCTTTGTGTTGCTCGAGCTCAGCCGCAATTTCGGTTTTCAAGCCGCCATCGCCGCCGGCCTGGCCCACGCCCGGGGCCAGGCGGTCGTCACCATGGATGCCGACCTGCAGGATCCGCCCGAATGCATCCCGGAAATGGTGGCCCGTTGGCGCGAAGGCGCCGAGGTCGTGCGGGCCGTGCGCCGTTCCCGGCAGGAGTCGGGCCCGCGGCGGCTCGGCATGGATTTGTTTCATGCCACCTTCAACCGGGTGTCGGATTTCCCCATGGAGTCCAATGCGGGCACCTTCGGCCTGATGGACCGGGCGGCGGTGGACGCCCTGAACCAGCTGCCGGAGCGCAACCGTTATTTCCCCGGCCTGCGCTCGTGGGTGGGTTACCAGACGGCGGAGATCAGCTACGACCGGCAGGAGCGCGCCGCCGGCCAGCCGCAGCAGACCTTCCGCCGGTTGTTCCGCTATGCCACGGACGGGGTGTTCAGCTTTTCCTACCTGCCCCTGCGCCTGCTGACCTACGCCGGCATCTTCATCGCGTTTCTCGGATTCTCGGCCGCCATCTTCTACGCGGTGCGCCGCCTGATCGGCATCGAAACCGCGCCCACCGGTTACACCACGCTGGTCACCATCGTGCTGTTTCTCGGTGGCGTGCAGCTGATCGGCATCGGCGTGCTCGGTGAATACCTCGGGCGCGTCTATGATGAGGTGAAGCGCCGGCCGTTATTCCTGCTTCGCCGGAACCAGCGGACCCGGCCCGGCTCCGCGCCGGCCCCCGGGGTGAACGAATGATGCAACCGCTGCGCGTGCCGGGTTTGCTGGTCTTGGCGGCGGGCCTGGCGGTCACGGGTTGGCTGCTGATGAGCACCAGCTTCATGATCCATGACGATGAAGGCTACGTGCTGCTCAGCCTGAAGAATTTTTCCGAGCACGGCCGGCTTTACGACGAGGTCTTCTCGCAGTATGGTCCCGTCCCTTATCTCTACTACGACCGCCTGCACCGCCTGCTCGACTGGCCCATCACCAATCTGTTCGGCCGCACGCTGACCTTGCTGCACTGGGTGGTCGCGTCATTTGCGGCGGGCCTGATCGCGTGGCGGCTCTCAGGCCGCTACTGGACCGCGCTGTTCACTCTGGTCGCTGTCTTCGGCCTGATGTGGCAGATGACGAGCGAGCCGACCCACCCCGGCGGGCTGATCGCCTTGNNTCGCCGCCCTCGTGCTGGGCCTGGCCGGAGCCGCCCTGATGCTGACCAAGATCAACGTCGGGCTGCTCTGGTGCTGTTCGGCCGGAGCATTCCTGCTGCTGGCCACGGGCGGCGCGGCGTGGCGTGGCCGCGGCGTCTGGTTCGCCGCCGCCGGCCTGGCGCTGCTCCCCTTTATATTGATGCGCCCCCTGCTGGGTGAGCCCTGGGTGTTGAACCTGGCTGTGATGTTCGCCGTGTCGGGCGTCGCCGGGTGCGCATTGGTGGCAACGGAAACGGCGCGCACGATGCCAGCCCGCGACTGGCTGGCCTGGCTCGCCGGTCTGGTCGGGCTGGGCACCGTGGTCATCGTCGCCATTCTCGCGCACGGCACCAGTCTGCGCGGCCTGTCGCAGGGGGTCTTGTTGGATCCGCTCCGGCATCCGGTCAATTTCCACCTCGGCTTTCTCTGGCCGCCACTGGCCTGGGTGACCCTCGGCACGACGGTGGCAGTTGCGGCGCTGTGGCATTGGCGNNCCTGGCTGACCATCAATGGCGTCCGCAGCATGATTGTCTTTGCCCTGCCCTTGACCCCGCTGTTTCTGTTGCCCCTGGGCGAGGCACCGGCCGGTGACCGCCGCCGGCCGGCCGCGGTGCTGGTTGCCTTGGTGGGCCTCGGCCAGGTGTTGCACACCTACCCGGTGGCCGGCACGCAAATGGCGTGGGCGACGTTTTTGCTGCTGCCGCTTTTTGTCAACGGTGTGCAGGATGCGGCCACCCACTTTGCCCGCCGCTTGGCCCAACCGTGGCTGACGACCGCAGTGGCCATCGTCGCGCTGAGTGCCGCCGGCTGGCAGGGCAAGCTGCTCTTCCAGCAGGGCTGGCAGCGGTGGAACACCTCGGATCCGTTGAATCTGCCGGGCGCCGGATCGGTCCGGCCGCCGGAAAACATCCGCTACGCCCTCCGGATCCTCACGGCCAATGCCGAACTGCACGCGGATCTCCTCTTCTCGCGACCCGGCATGTTCAGTTTCAATCTCTGGAGCGGAGCGCCCACCCCGACCCGGCGCAACGCCACGCACTGGTTTTGGTTGCTCAGCCCCGCGGAACAACAGGCGATCATCGCGCGCCTGCAGACGGTGCCCCGCTCGGCGATCATCAGCAGCCAGCCTCTGATCGATTTTCTGGACCAGGAGATGCACATGACCATCACCGGCCCGCTGAACGACCACATTCGTGCGCACTACCGTCCGTTGTTTCGCGTATCGGGGTATGATTTTCTGGTGCCGCAGGCCAGCACCGCCGCACCTTTTTATGTCGCGAGAAATTTCGAGCGGGCGCCTGGTGCCACCGGCACCGAGTCAGCCCTGATCACCGTGAATGTTGCCGCACAGGCCACAGTCGCATGCATCGTGCTCCGCAGCGTGCACCAACCCGGGCGCATCCTCGGCCGATGGCAGGCGGACAACGCCCGCGTCACGCTCAGCGTGATCAACGCCACGGGCCAGTCGGCCGGTGAGCCGCAACCGTGCGCTTGGCCGCTGAAAATCGGCGGACTGCGCGAGTTGCGCCTGTATCACGACCTCGCCCTCCCCGCCGGCCGGCCGGAGTTGCAACTCGTTTTTATCGACACCGCCGGGCGGACGCTGTTTGAAGCCTGCTACGACGAGCGGGCTACCGTTTCCGCGCCACCAGCAGGAGGCTGACGCCAAACGGCAGCGGCACCCGCCAGAAGGCCGGCCGCACAAAGAACCAACGTAAGAGGGTGTTGAGCCACCGGGTGGGCATCTGATCCTCAATGCGCAACCGGCTCGCCGCCGGTCCGAACCACTGCCGCCATTTACGCACCAGCCAGACGGCCGGGTAGACGAAGACGTTGGTGTAGTTCACCTGCAGCACCTCCCATTGTTCCCCCGGGAACAGCGCCCGCAACTGCGGCCGGGAGTAACGCCGGAAGTGATGCAACGCCATGTCCCAGTCGCTCCAGAGTGCCATGCTGGCCGGCACCGTCACCAACGCCACTCCGCCGGGTTTCAACAGCCGTTGAAAGCCCGTCACCACGGCGCGGTCGTCCGGCGTGTGCTCCAACACGTCGAGCGCCGTGACGTATTCGAGCGAACCATCCGGCAGCGGCACCTGGTCGCCCGCGAGGCTGAGAATCTGATCCGGACGAAACCGGGCGCGCAGCAGGCGCAGGGCCTCCGCGTGATCGTCGAGCACCAGCACCCGGCAGTGCGCCTCCATCTCCTGGGCGAACCGGCCGGTGCCGGCCCCGCAATCCAGCAGCAGATCCTGGGCGCGCGGCGGACCGACCCGCTGTAGCCAGCCATGGGCGATGTCACGCTTGCCGGCATAATACCAGTGCGCGTCTTCCTGCCGTTCCATGTTGGCGTATTCCTCAGCGTTCATGCCTTCGGCCCAAGAGAAGACAGGGTCGCGTTGCCGGCAAGGCAAACCGCCCGGCCGCGCGTCGGCGATGTGTTCTTGCTCCGGGATTCGCTTGTCGCAACCTGTGCCCTGTCATCCCCATGGATCAATCTCGCCCCACTCCGGCCCTGCGTCGTGCTGCGCATCGCCCGATCTGACCATGGACAACGGGCTCGCGCAGCAGAAAATCTGGATCGGGGTGGCGGCGCTGCTGCTGCTGCACGTCAGTCTGGCCCTGTGGGCGGTGGCGGGCAAAAGCGTAACCGCCGACGAGATTCTCCATCTCACCGGCGGCTATTTTTATAACAAGTTTGGCGACTACCGCCTCCACCCGGAGAATGGCATTCTGCCCCAACGATGGGCCGCCTTGCCCGCGACGGTATTGGACGCCCCGCCGCCACCGCTGGAAGGCAACATCTATTGGCGGACATCGGATGCTTCGGTGGTTGGTCATCAGTTTTTCTACGAGACCGGCCACGATCATTGGCCGATGCTCATGGCGGGCCGGGCCATGATGACTATGTTCTCCGTCGCCACCGGGCTTTTGGTTTTTTGCTGGGCCCGACACCTGTTCGGCGACCGCGCGGGATTTTTTTCCCTCACCCTTTACGTCCTCTGCCCGAATGTGCTGGCCCATGCCCCGCTGGCGACATCCGACATGGCGGCCGTGTGCTTCCTGCTCGCGACCATGGGGGCTTTCTGGCGGCATCTGGCGGACCCGACGTGGCGCACCGGCGCATTGAGTGCCGTGGTCTTCGGGCTGGCCTGCGTGGCCAAATACTCCGCCGCCTTGCTCCCGCCGATGATGTTGCTGCTGCTGGTTTGGCGCATCGGGAGTGAATCCGCCGCTGTCCGCGGCCGCTGGTGGCGGCTCGCCCCACTGACGATCGCCGGCCACGCCGGGACCGGGATTTTCATCATCTGGGCGTTCTATGGATTTCGCTATGGCGGATTCGCCCCGGGGCTGCCGCCGGCCGACCACTATATTGCACCCTGGCCCACTGTCCTCCCTTACATCGGGTTTCACCGCCACTTGGTGGAATTCTGTCGCGACTGGCAGCTCCTGCCGGAAACATTTCTTTACGGTTACGCTTGGGTGGTGCAGTCCGCCAATGCCCGCTCCGCGTTTCTGGCCGGCGATTACAGCATTTACGGTTGGACCGGCTTTTTTCCGCTGGCCTTTCTTTGGAAAACTCCGCTCGCGCTGCTTGCCGCGCTCGCCACCGGCCTCGTCGTGCTGGTGCGCCGGTGGCGGGCGGTGCGGCTGTATCCGATCGCTCCCTTGCTGGTTTTATTCGGGGCTTATTGGGCGTTTTCCCTGACGAGCAAGCTCAACATCGGCCACCGGCATATCCTGCCGATCTATCCGGTGTTATTTATCTGGCTCGGCGGGCTGGTGGCACCCGGGGTGCTCCCTGGCCGCTGGCGGGGGATTCTGCCGGTTGTTTTCGCATTCGCTCAGCTGGCCGCCAACCTGCGGGTTGCGCCGCACTACCTGGCGTTTTTCAATGCCTATGCCGGTGGCCCAGCCAACGGCTACCGCCTGCTGGTCGACAGCTCGCTCGACTGGGGGCAGGATCTGCCCGAGCTGGCCGGCTGGCTGCGCGAGCACAACACCGGACCCGGGGCACAACCGGTCTTCCTTTCCTACTTCGGTTCGGGCGAACCGGACTACTATCACCTCAAAGCCACCCGGCTGCCATTCGTGAACGGCTTCAAATTGCGGCGCCCGTGGTATGAACCCGGACCCGGCATTTACTGCGTGAGCGCCACGATGCTGCAGCAGGTCTACAGCCCGGCCCGCGGTGCATGGACACTGGAAATGGAAAAGGAATACCAAGAGGCTCGCGCCAAAGAGCCATTATTCCGCGAATATTGGGGCAACGCCCGCATTCGCCGTGAAGTTGACCGGCTGGGTGCCGCCGAGGGGTTTGACCATACTTGGCAACGTTACGAGCTGCTCCGCTTTGCCCGCCTGTGCCATTACCTGCGCGCCCGCCAGCCCGACGCGCAACCGGGCTATTCCATTCTTGTTTACCGCCTGGACCAGGCCGAACTCGATGGCGCGTTGCACGGCGACCTGCACCAGCTCGCCACCGCGATCGAACGCGCGCTCGCGCAACCCCCGCACTGACCCTCACACACCAGCCGGATCCTCGGGCTGCCATGATCGGCTGTTCGGGTTGCCCGGCCCACGCGCGTCAGTGGCATAATGATACGAGGCGGAGCGCCCGGGTTTGTCGGAGCCTGCCACACCGTGCTTATTTTTCATGCCGCAAGCTCCACCATTCCCTGGCCGTGGCCAGCGCCCCTTCAACCAACCAACCGGCAAGCAACATCATCAGCAGCCAGTGCAGCGGCTGGGTCCAGTTACGCCAGATCGGGTCGATTTGATCGATCCACACCTGGCCGTAATGCGACAGGAACAGGTTAACCGTGGCGCAAAGGGCGCCGTCCATCCACAGGCAGACCAACACCAACGCGCACCCCAGTCGCGCGGCCCAGCGCTGCCGGAGCGGGAGCGATGCCTCGGCCGTCTGCCGCCACAGCCAGCACGCCGGCCACAGGACAAAGGTCCACCGGTAGGCATAATTCACGCCGGCCAGGAAACAGGTGAGCAGCACGATGGCGCCGAGGGTGGCGAGCAGGCGTTCTTGGGGCTGGCCGCGCGTGGTCAGACCCGCGGTCACCCGGCTCCCGGCCAGAGCCAGCGCCGGAATTGCGATCAACAACAGGCTGGGCAGGGCCACATCCTTGTCCTTCCACCCAAAGTCGCGCCACCATAACGGTGCACCCATGGTATAGACGCCCGATTCAATGGTGAATCGGCCGCGGTCAATTTGTGCCCACACGCTGAAGAGGGCCAGGCCAACGACCACGAGGCCCGCCAGCAGCACCACCGGTGCCCGGCGCACCGGCCGGACCCAGAGGAAAGCGAGGGCCGCAGGCGCGGGAAAATACTTCAACCCCGTGGCGAGTCCGAGACATATCGCTGCCACGAGCATGCGCCACCACCCTGGCGCCGTGGCCGCCAAGCCGCAGCCCGCCAACAACACGAAAATAACGAGGTCGTTGTTGGCCCGATTGACCACAAGCATGATCGAGGGGGAAACCAACAGTGCGGCCAGCCACAGCGCCTCAGCAAAGTTGCGCGGTCGCGCGGTGGCCCACGCCGTCAAGGCAAAGGCGCCAACCCAGGCGGTGCCAACCAAGGCATTGTGTTCCCGGGTCAGGCCCAGCCAGCGGAGCGACAACCACCAATCGGAATAAACGTGCGGACGGGACAGCGCATCCAAGGCGTTGGCGGCATGGGGATCCGCCCCCGCCCGCACGGCGTCCAGCGCCGCCAGCACCGCATAGGAGTCCAGATAGACGGTGCCGAAATTATCGATGCCGAAGATCAGGAGCCACCGCGGCCAGACTGCACCCAGCACCCAGCCCAGCACACAAATGCATGCCAACAGCAGCACCGGACGCCGGGGAGCATGGGTTGACGCCGGCGTCATGGACAGGGATGAGNNGGCGGTGGTTTTCAATGCGACAACGTGGCGGGATTTTCCCCGGCGGCGGCCAGTTGGACCGCGACCAGCCGGCTGATGCGGGTGATTTTGGTGCCAAAACGCTTTTCCACCATGACCACGAGGGTGAACCCCGGCGGCAAACGGTCTTCGGACATCAATTGGTGGTCGCCCTCCACTGATGCGGGGCGCAGGGATTGCACCACCAGGATATCCCGGAACGGGCCCCGCTCGAGTTGGTATTTGAGCCGGTCGGCCACCAGCCGGGCCCGCCCGATGAGGATGGAGGGTGTTTTCTCCAGCAACCACGGAAGGGTGGACTTGTTGGTGATGATTATCCGTTCACCCGGCGGCAGCGCGGCCACGTAACGCTTCTCCCACTCCACTTCATCAATGCCCAGCTGGGAATAGAGGTGCTGGGCGTGGCGGGTGGTCGTGACCCCCAGCGCAAACACGGTCATGCCACCCAGCAGCACCCAGCTCACCGGCCACCGGCGGTCGAACGCGGCGGCCGCGACGACCATGGCAAACGCCAGCACGAGGTGAAACGGCAGGCTGAACCGGGAAGCGATGGGGTCGCCCAGATTGGACCAGTAATAAAAAAGAATGAGCACCGTGTTGGCCACCATCCCCAAGCCCAGCAACAGGAGCGCCGTGTGCTCGGTGTTCGCGGCGGTGGGAACCGGCCGCACCCGGAGCAAACGCCAGAGAATCCAGACCAGCGCGAACAACCCCAGCGTGGCCAGCGGCCAGGAATTGGCCAGGTGGGCATTGGTGTTGAAGAAAAACTCACCCGCGCCGCGAAGGTTTTCCCGAAAATAATCGAGACTGAACCGCGACTCCTGGTTGTCCCGCAGCTCCCACATCCACTTGGTGTGGGAAAGCACCTTGTTCTGGAGGGCGTAGGGCAGCAGCAGCAGCGGCGCCAGCACCGCGACCCAGGGCACGATCACCCGCCGTTCCCGCCACCAACCGAGGGCGATGATAACGGCCACCGGGGCCACATAGATGGCCGACTCGTAGCGGGTTTGGGCCAGAAGCACGGCGCCCAGCACGAAGGCCGACAGCCGGGCATCGTCCGATTGCCGGAGATAGGCGGCGCCGAGCGCAACCACCGCGAGCAGCATGGTGATGTTGAGCAGTTCCATGCTCGAGCCGGTGGCGTTCTGCCCGAGGAGCGGCAGCGACCCCAACAACAGCACGGCCAGCAAGCCGCCGCGCATCCCGTTCAAGCGCCGGCCGAGGTAATAAGCCAGCCCCAGCGTGACCGGCAGCAGCACGGCGTTGAGCAGATAGGCGTTCAGCGGGCGATAGCCCGTGAAGTCGTGGCAGAGCGAGACAAGAAAGGGATAAAAATTCGGGCGCTTGTCGAGAAAGTTGTCCGTGGAGAGAAAGACGCCGAGGACATCGTAGCCCCGCACCATGGTCGCCGTGTCGCGAAAATAATGCATGTTGAAGGCGGTGGATTGGAGGACGAACTCGTCGTAGAGGATCTTGCTGCGAAAAGCCTCGGCGTTGATGGCCACCAGTGAAAGCAAGCCGATGGCCAGGCCGGCCCAAAGCCATTCCTTCCGGCTCAGGTTTTCTCCCCCCGCCCGCCGCGACCACAGCCGCCAGAGCGCAACCACCCAAAGGGCAAAGGCCGTCAGCAGGAAAAAGTAGCCGTAACGCTTCACCACCATGCCAGCCGGTTCCACCTCCAGGCCGATAAACCCGAGATAAACCGCCGCCACGGCACTCAGCCCGAGCCCGGTCAGCCGGATATCGGAACGCTGGAACAACCTGAGAAGTGTTTCGTTCACCGGGAGCGGCCAGGGACAGGCCTAGGGCAGGCGTTTGATGAAGTTATCCATATACTTCAGCCGGATTTTCTCCCGCTCCTCCGGCGTAAGCTTCTCCAGCGCCGCCGGCGGGCGCACCGGCGGCGTGGTCGGGCCTTCGCGGATGGAGACCACGCGGCTGATGCGGCTGACGGTCAACGGGGTGAAGCGTCGCTCCCAGACAGTTTCGAGCTGGTAGTCGGGGCCGGGATCATCCTCGGCCGGAACCGTCATACGACCACTGCCCGGATCGATGCCCAGCCGCTGGAATACATAGATCGCGGAGAAGATACGGTTTCGGAAATTGAAGATGATATTCCCCTTCTGATCGAGCGCCTGCCGGACCGGCGTGGCCGAGACCAGATGGGTGATCCAGATGATGGAATTGTTGTCGATGAACAGGTAGTCGCGCTCCGGGTGGGCCGCGATGAACTCGCGCCGCCACTCCATCTCGCGTCCCACGTAATATTCCGCCGAGTAGCCGTGCCGGGCCATCGCGGGCAGTGAATGGGCAAAAAAACCGGCGCCAATCGCCACGGCCAGCAGCGGCCAGATCCGTCCTTGCCAGCTCAGCTCGGCTGCCACCGTGATGGTCGCGATAACCAGCGTGAGGTTCAGTGGCAGGCTGAGACGGCGGATGACGGGGTCGTCAAACCGGCCCCAGAAATAACACAACAGCAGCAGGGTGTGCGCCGCAAACCCGAGGGCAAAAATCGCGAGCGTGGCCTGGGGCGGCGGAGCCGCCCGCAGCTGGCGGAAGGTCTTGAGCGTCCACAGCGCGAAAAACGGCAGCGCCAGGAATCCCAGAACGGACAGCACGAACGAATTGGAGTGCTCACCCGTGGGGCTGAAAAAGAAATTCAAGGCGTGCGCGATGTTGTCCGGCGCGTAGGAGAGCGAAAACGGCTGGTCGAAGCCCGGCTGACTGGCCATTTCCCAGGAAGATGTCCGCACGTTGAATACCTGGTTATGCAGGGCGTAGGGCAGCAGCAGCAGCGGCAGGAGGATCACCAGCCAGGTCAGGGTCAGCCGCCGGTCGTTCCACCAGACCCAGAGCACCGTCAGGCCAACGGGGAGCAAAAAGACCACGGATTCGTAGCGCGTATTGGCCAGCAGGATGCCGGAGAGACCAAAGGCCTCGAGTGAATTGCCATCCCGCCGCGCCAGATAGCGCATGCCCAGAAGCAGTGTGCCGAGGATCATCACGAGGTTGAGCAACTCGAACCCGCCGCCGGTGGCGTTTTGGGCGAGCAAGGGCAGACTGGTCAGCAGCAACACCGCCACGGCGCCCGCCTTCCGCCCGCTGATCCGGCAACCTGTGACGTAGGCCAGGGCCAGCAGCACGAAGGTGAGGACGGTGTTGAGGGCGAAAACATTCTCGGGCCGGTAGCCCGTGAGATCATGCAACAGCGACACCAAAAAGGGCTGAAAGAGCGGTCGCTTATCGAGCTGCCCGGCCAGCAGCTGAAACGCCCCCTGGATATCATGCCCGCGCATCGGCACGAGCGCGGTCTTGTCGAAATGCATGTTCATCGAAGTGCCGAGCAACATCACTTCATCCATCAGTATCTTGAAACCGTAGGTCTCGTGCATCATCAAGAGCAGGCCGCACCCGGCAATGAGGCCCACCGGCCAGCGCGGCATATCCTTCAACTGGGCAAGGTGGGTTCCGGAATCACGGGCTGCCTTCAGCAATGACCAGCCAAAGAGCAGGGTCAGCAGCAGCATGGCCCAGTAGCCGCCGTAGATCACCGCCTGCAGCGACTGCTCAGGGGTGAAAGTCACAAAGCCAAAAATCAAGGCCAGGGCCGCGGTGAGCAGGAGCAAAACAAGGCGACGATCCATAGTGTAAGTGCCGGCAGGTCAGAAAAAAGCGTCCCTCTCAGGATGAACGGCCGAAGGCGAAAGTAAAGATTCTCGGGGCAAGTTTGTGTGCCTGTGGCGGCGGGTGTCACAAAGAAAAAGCCGCTCCCTGGGGAGCGGCTTGAGGATTGTGGGCGCTACAGTCCGATGCTTACGGAGCGTAGGTCACGGTGCGGGCCCCGGCGACGCCGGAGATCGTGATCGTGATACCCTGCGTGTAACCTGTCGGATAGGTCTCACTGGCGACCGTGTTGACCGCCTTCACGTAGTTCGTCGCGCCTACGAGGCCCCCCTGGAGGACGCTGGAGACACCGTTCTCCAGGAAGAACTGGTCAGCAGCCGCGGACAGCTGGCGGGCGTTGTTGAGGACCGCTTTGTCCTGCGAGGACTGGCGAACCTTCTGGAACGCGGGAATGGCCATCGCGGCCAGCAGGCCGATGATGACCACGACAATCATGATTTCTACGAGCGTGAAGCCCTTGGTGGAACGTGTATTCATTTTATGTGGTTTATGTGGTTATTATTACTGCCCACGAAATGTGAGCGAGTCGTATTAGAGTCTTTCGGCTTCACCCGCTCAAGGGTTAAGTGATTAAAAAAAAGTAAACCCTCCCGGCAAGAGGAGGGTCTACTGCTAAGAGCTTATGACTAAAAGCTTACGGCGCGTAGGTGATCGTGCGGGCCCCGGCAACGCCGGAGATCGTGATCGTGATACCCTGCGTGTAACCTGTCGGATAGGTCTCGCTGGCGACCGTGTTGACCGCCTTCACGTAGTTCGTCGCACCCACGAGGCTCGCTTGATCAGCGCTGGAGACACCGTTCTCCAGGAAGAACTGGTCAGCAGCCGCGGACAGCTGGCGGGCGTTGTTGAGGACCGCTTTGTCCTGCGAGGACTGGCGCACCTTTTGGAACGCGGGAATGGCCATCGCGGCCAGCAGGCCGATGATGACCACGACAATCATGATTTCTACGAGCGTGAAGCCCTTGGTGGAACGTGTATTCATTTTATGTGTTTTATTCGGTTAACGTAAACTGGGCATACCGGATCACTTATGAGTGGCATTTATTGCCCTGGTTTGGCAATAAAGCCAACCTTTGAGTGATTGGATGCGCAAATAACTGATTTTATTAGGTTCAAATATCGACTAAAACAGGGCGATTGAACCCCAATCCCATGGACAATGTTAGTGGGTCAGGTTCGCCAGGTTTACCTCAAGTGCATCCCGCCAAAGCTGTTCCATGCGATACTTGGCCCGGCTTTCGGGTGTAAATAGATGCACCATAAGATCAAAGGCATCCACCACCACCCAACCGCTGCCTTTGGTCGTATCCACCGCCAAGATGGCGGCCTTCTGCTCATCCAAGACGCGTTCAAGTTCGATGCGCAAGGCCCGCAGATGAGGTTCGGAGGTGCCCGTCGCCAAGATAAGGTAGTCCGTGATGCTCGATAGCCGGCTCACATTAAGCACGCGCAGTTCTTGCGCTTTCTTGGCATCCAAGGCCTGCACGATCTGCTTGATCAGTTGCTGTACCGGTGCCTCGCGGCCGGTGCTTCGGGCGGGTGCTTTCCTTTTGCGCGCCCGGGTGGCCGCTTTTTTTGTCGCTTTGGCTTTCATCAATTCAGCGATACAGTTTCTTGCTTTCGATATAGGCGATAACTTTCTGCGGGCAAAAATAGTGCAGGGACCGGCCGGCCAGCACCCGTTCCCGGAGTTCGCTTGAGCTGATTTCGATCAGATGTCCGTCGCAGCGATGCAGGCGCAATCCGTCGATCGCCACGTGGTGTTTCGTCGGGTGTTTCGGTCGCTCCAGAAAGATGAACCCGATCATTTGCACCAGCTCGCCGATCTCCTTCCACTGGTGCAACAGCGGCAGCTGGTCGCCGCCGATGATCCAGAACAATTCGTCCTGCGGGAATTGCGTCCGGAAATGCCGCACGGAGTCCACCGTGTAACTGATGCCGCCCTTGCGCAGTTCATAATCGGAGATTTCCAGCCGCCGGTCCCATTCGGTGGCCGCGCGCAGCATGGTCAGCCGGTCCGCGGGGGTGGACTGGATGTCATGGGGTTTCAAGGGCGCCTGGGCGGCCGGCACCAGCAGCAGGCGGTCGAGGTGGAACTGTTCCAGCACGTCCTGCGCCGCGATCAGATGCCCGAAATGCACCGGATCGAAACTGCCGCCCAGAAACCCGATTTTCATGCGCGCAAGCCGGCCGCGCCGCGGGCTGCGGAGAAAACAAAGGACTCTGGGAACACTCTTGCCACGCGCCCCACTTCATTCCGCAATCCTGATTCGGCAATCCCAAACCTTGCCCGGGTGGCGGAATGGCAGACGCTGGGGACTTAAAATCCCCTGGCCGCAAGGCCATGTGGGTTCGATCCCCACCCCGGGCACCAGCCTTCGCCGAGCGAAGCGAAAGCGAAGTCTGCCGGCCGCAGGCTTGGCGAAGGACGGCGTCCCATCCGCGACGCGATCCGAGTGGCTGCGGCTGGCAGGCCATATGCCGGACCGCGCAGGCGGCGGCCAAACCCGGCGTTCGTCAATTTCCCTCTTCCAATTCGTTTTTCCCGTCCTCAACAATGACCCGATGCACCACCCCGCCGGGATTAATCCTCGTTTATTGGGATGAATAGAGGCGATGCCCTTGTCGCGAGCCTGTTTTCCGCCGGCTTGATGGCTCTGCTGCTGCCGCTGGCCCCGCTCGGCGTGGACCCTCATCACGACGGCATCATGCTCAAGCCGGCGCTCGACGTGCTGGCGGGGCAGGTGCTGTTCCGGGATACCTTCAGCCAATATGGCGCGCTGACCACCTATTTGCATGTGGCCGCGCTGTGGATCCAGCCCAGCCTGCCTTCCCTCCGCCTCATGACGGTGGCCGCCTACGGGATAAGTTTGTTTTTCCTGTATGCCGCCTGGCGGCTCATTTTGCCCCGGTCGCTCACGATCGTCGCCTGCGGCCTGTTCATCCTGTTTATTCCAGGCTATGAGAAAAACTGGCTCGACGAGTATTGGCTGCTGCTGCCCTGGTCGTCGGTTTACGCGATGATGTTTCAGGCCCTCGCGCTTTATGCCTTGCTCAATGTCATCCGCGACGAGCAGGCGCAGCGTTGGGGCGTGTTGCTGGGGCTGGCCTGCGCGGCTGTTTTCTGGTGCCGCCAGCCGGTGGGGGTGATGACCGCCGGTTGCGTGGCCGTGATCTGGCTGGCCCTGCATTGGACCGGTTGGGTGCCGTCCCACCAATCGAAGCGCTCCACCCTGACAGGGATTCTGGGAGGATTTTTTGGCGTGCATGCCCTCTTTTTGGGCGGCATCTGGCTGTCCGGGGCCGGGCCCGAGTGGTGGTATCAGAATTTTATCTGGCCGCGCAACTACGCGCTGGGCGCCGCCAACTCGAACTGGCATGCCGGTCTGAAAGTGTTCGTGCATCCCCCGACCGTGAGCTGGCTGCTGCTGCTGCTGCTCGCCGCGTTGATCCCCGGTCTGCTGAAGCGGCTCGGAGTCCGGCTCTCTCCACGATCCGTCCTGGCCTATTATGTTTGCCTTGGGCTGGCGGTGGTCTGGCAGCACGAGCGCGTGCTCCCGGTGCTGGCTCTGCGCACCGGTGGTTGGATCGGCCTGCTTCCCGTGGTGGTGATGCTCCAGGCGCTGGACAGCATCTGGCTGGGGTTTGCCAGCCGCCCGACGCAGAAACCGGCGGAATATTACCTGGTCGCGGCCGCCGCCGCGATGTCCCTCGGTTCTTTGATGCAGTATTATCCGGTGCCGGACCCCTTGCATATCATGTGGGCTCTGGCTCCCGCCTTCGGGCTGATCATTTTTGCCCTTTGGCGTTGGTCGGGCTGGCCGGTGTCCCTCGTCGTGGTTGTCTTCGCTGCCGCCTTTCTGCCCTCGGCCTATCATAGGATTCAATCGGCGCACAAAGCCTTGGCCCAGCCCTACGTGACACTCGTGCATCCCCGGGCCTTGCGCGGCATGAAGGTCCCGCCGGCCCAGGCGCAAATCATCGATCGCATCGTGGCGGCGGTGGATCCCATCCTGAAGCTTCAGCCCGGGATGCCGAGCGCGCTGATCGGCGACGATGCCCTGTATCTTTGTTTCTCCGGCAATCTCGCCAATCCCCTGCCATATTTCGTCACCTGGAGTGGGCTGGCGGACAATGCGGCCAACCAAAGGCGCTGGGGCCATATCCAGAATGTCCGCCCCATGCTATTCCTGCACAAGGCGGACTGGGTCGCGGTCGGGGATTTCTACCGGCGCGCCCGTTATGTGCCGTTGCTCTATATCGACNNGATCGCGGCCGTCTCCTCCTGCGATTCTTACCGCCGTTCAGTGCGGACCGGTTGCCACGCGGAAGATAGCATTGCTTGGCGCCTTAATTCGCACATAGCGGTGGCAAGAATCGCTGATGCCGTCCTCCCTCCAGACCATTCGTCGGCAATGCGCGGCGCAATTGCTGGCGCTCTACCAAAAGGCGCATGCCGGTCATATCGGTTCATCCCTGAGTTGCTTGGAAATCCTCGTCGACCTCTGCTTCGGGCGCATGGCCGCGAATGATGTCGTCATCCTGTCGAAAGGCCACGCGGCCGGCGCGCTCTACACCACCCTGGCCCTCTCGGGACGCATGCCCGAGGCCAGCCTTGAGACCTTCTATCAGGATGGCACCCTGCTTGCGGCCCACCCGCCGTGCAGCGGGTTGATCAAGGCCATCCCCTTTGGCACGGGCAGCCTGGGCCACGGCCTGGGCCTCGCCTGTGGCACCGCCTTTGCCCAGCGGTTCACCGGGGAAAAATTCCATGTCTACGCCATCCTTTCCGACGGGGATTGCAACGAGGGTTCGACCTGGGAAGCGGCGCTTTTCGCCGCGCATCACCGGCTCGAAAACCTGACCGTGATCATCGATCTCAACGGCCTGCAGGGCATCGGCCACACCAAGGATATCCTCAACCTCGAGCCGGTCGCCGACAAGTGGCGCTCCTTTGGTTTCGCCGTCGCCGTCGCCGAACAAGGCAACGATTTCGCCTCCCTCGCGCGCGCTCATCAGGAGCTGGCCGCCGCCCCCTGGCCGCGTTGCCTGATTGCCCGCACCATCAAGGGTCATGGGATCTCCTACATGCAGGACCGGATGGAATGGCATTACCTGCCGATGACCGCCGCGCAATATGACCAGGCCCGGCAGGAGACCGGTTTGATCCCCTGAGGCCATGCGCAAGGAATTCTCCCAGTGGATCGAGCAGTTTGGCCGGCGGGAATCCCGGCTGATCTTCATGACCGGCGACCTGGGTTACGGCGCGCTGGAAAACGTGGCGGCCGCCCTGGGCCCGCGCTTTGTGAACATGGGCGTGAGCGAACAGAACATGGTGTCCGTCGCCGCCGGCCTGGCCCGGCAGGGACTGCTGCCGCTATGCTACAGCATCGCCCCGTTCGCCGTTTTCCGGCCTTACGAACAAATCCGGCTGGATGTCGCCCTGCATCGTCTGCCCGTGCGGATTGTCGGCAATGGCGGCGGCTATGGCTACGGCATCATGGGAGCCAGCCATCACGCCCTGGAGGATGTGGCCGTGTTGTCGTGCCTGCCCAATTTCACCTGCGTGATTCCGCTGTGCAATTCCGACGTCGCCGCCGCAGGCGACGCCTTGTTCGGCCATCCCGGCCCGGGTTACCTGCGGCTGGGCCTGGGCCTCTGGCCCGATTCCCTCGGGATCCTGCCGGCATTTTCCCCCACCCGCCGGCTGCTGGCCGCGGCGAACCACCCGCCCCGACTGACGGTGGCGGGCATGGGCCCCATCTTGCTCAACGCGCTGCCCTGGCTGCAGGAGATGGGACTCTGCGACGTGTTCGCTGTTTCGCAGCTTCCGCTGCCGCAGCTCGATCCTCGGCTGCAGGCGAGTGTGGCGGCTTCCGGCCAGTTGCTGGTGCTCGAGGAGCATGCCGCGCGGGGCGGACTGGGCGAACAGCTGAGCACCCGGCTCGCACTCACCGGCACGCCCTTCCGGCTTCACCATCATCATGCCCAAGGTTACCCAACCGGTAGTTACGGCAGCCAGGCCTTCCATCAGCAGCAATCCGGGCTCGATTTTCCCTCGGTCCAGGCCAGCGTGATCCGCCTGACCAACTAGCCTCTCCTCTGCATGGCCAACCCCTCACCACCTGCCATTGACCTCTGGACGGATACTTGGACCGAAGCGGACCGCGAGGAGGCCCGGAAACTGCAAGGACCGATCTGGGTGGTCGGCGCCTCGGGCTTCATTGGCTCCAAGCTGTTCTTCTCCCTTTCCCGCCTGCGTTCGGATGTGTTCGCCGTATCGCGCCAGGTCGAGAGCAGCTGGCGCCTGTTGCCCTGCCCTTACGGCAACCGCATCCCGCTCGACCTCACCGATTCGCAGGAAGTCGACGATGCCGTCAAACGGCACCGCCCGCGCACCATCTTCAACCTCTCCGCCTACGGTGCCTACGAACGGCAGAATGCCGTGCGCCGCATTCATCAGGTCAATTACACCGGAACCCTCAACCTGATCCAATCGCTCACCGAAACCGGTTGTGATGCGTTCGTACAGGCCGGCACTTCCTCCGAATACGGCTTCAACTGCGCCGCGCCGGCTGAATCGGCCGAGCTGCAGCCCAACAGCGATTATGCCGTTTCCAAGGCGGCGACCTCCTATCTGCTCGGCTATTATGGCCGCACCAGGCGCTTTCCTTGCACGCATCTCCGCCTCTACTCGGTTTACGGTCCTTGGGAGGAACGCGATCGCCTGATCTCCACTGTCGTCCGGTTCGGGCTGCAAGGCCAGTATCCGCCGTTTGTGAACCCGGCGATTTCGCGCGATTTCCTTTACGTGGATGATAGCACCCGGGCGTTTGTGCGGGCGGCGCTCACCACCTGCCGGCAGGCGCCTGGTCAGACCTTCAATATCGCCACCGGCGTCAAGACGACCTTGGGCGACGTCGCCCACCTCTCCCGCGAGCTTTTCGGCCTCGCCGCCCCACCGGCCTTCGGCGCCATGCCGGAGCGGAAATGGGACCTGCCCGACTGGTATGGCAATCCCCACCGGGCCCGGACGGCGCTGGACTGGTCCAGCCGCGTATCATTCCGCGACGGGCTTGCGCTCACGGTCGCCTGGGAGAAACAGGCCGCCCCCCGTGTCCGTTTCGCCGTGGTGCCGCCCAAGGCCGAGAAACTCAGCGCCATCATCGCCTGTTACCGCGATCACCAGGCGATCCCGATCATGCACGAGCGCCTGACCAAAACCTTCACCGGCCTNNCTGCAGGACCCCCCGGAAACCATCGAGCGCTTTCATGGCGAATGGAAGAAGGGCTTCGAGGTTGTCTACGGGGTGCGCGTGAAACGCGAGGCCGCCTGGCACATGCAGATTCTCTACAAGATGTTCTACCGCGTCCTGCGTCACATGTCCGAGGTGGACATGCCCGTCGACGCTGGCGACTTCTCGCTCATCGACCGCAAGGTGGTCGACCAGCTGCTGAAATTCCCCGAGCGGGACATCTTCGTGCGCGGCCTGCGCGCCTGGATCGGTTTCCAGCAGATCGGCGTGCCTTATGTGCGGCCGGAACGCATGTTTGGCCGCACGACGAACAATTTCCTGAAGAACATCTGGTGGGCGAAAAAGGCCATTTTCTCCTTCAGCCTGAAGCCCCTGCACTACATCCAGGGGCTGGGCCTGGTCATCTTCGCCTTGAGCATGGCCCTGTCGCTCTTCTACCTGGTCTATTACCTGGTGAATCCGCCGTCCGACGCCCGCGGCATAACCACCATCGTGTTGTTGGTGCTCGGGCTGGGCGGCATGCAGTTGTTCTCCCTGAGCATCCTCGGCGACTACCTCGGCAAGGTCTTGGAGGAAACCAAGGCGCGGCCCCGCTACATTCGCGCCCGGGTCTTCAAGGGCCGGGGCACCCTCACCCGGGAGAGTGAGATGAGTGACTTCATCGGTGAAGTCCGCCAGTCGCTGCGCGAGCGCTCCTCATGAGCCCGCCCCGGTTTCACGCCCGCTATTGACCGCCATGGCCACGCCGCCAGTCGCCGAAGGTTTTCAACCGCGGGCCCACTGGGCGCCAACCACCCCCCTGCGTCGCGTGCTTTTCCTGCTCCGGCTCACAGTGGATCTGCAGACCAGCAGCATCCACCGCGATTTGCGGCGGGAACTCGCCGGTTTTTCCGGCCGGCTGCTTGATGTGGGCTGTGGCAACAGCCCGTTCCGCCACCTGCTTGATCCCGCCACCACCCAGTATCAGGGAGTGGATGTCGCAGCCGCGGCTGACTTCGGCTACCGGAACCCTGACACCGCCTATTACGACGGGCATGTCCTGCCCTTTCCCGACGCCTCGTTCGATGCGGTGCAGTGCACCGAGGTGCTGGAGCACATTCCCGACCCCACCGAGACCATCCGTGAAATTCATCGGGTGCTGCGGCCGGGCGGACGGCTGTTCGTCACCATCCCCTGGTCGGCGCGTTTTCATTACCAGCCCCTCGACTATCATCGCTATACGCCGAGCATGCTGCGGCAGCTTTTTGCGTCCTTTCCCGCGCCGGTGATCAGGCCCCGCGGCACCGACCTCAGCAGCATCGCCTCCAAGGTCGTCGTTGGCTACGCGCGCAATGTCCTCGCCCTGAAGCCGGGCCAGCCCGTGGACTGGCTGCTCTGGCCGGTGCGTCTGCTCATTGCCGTGGCGGCCTTCCCGCTGTTGATGCTCGCCCTGTTCCTGGGCCACTGCGGCATCCTGTGGGGACTGGGTTCAATCGACGATCCGCTGGGCTACACCGTGACGGCCCGCAAACCGGTTACCCATGGCTAACATCGTCGACGAGCGCGGCTATAACCAGATCTTCGCTTCCAGCCCCGCCCAGGCGCTGCGTTTGCGCCGCCGGGCGCAAGCCATCATCGCCGCCCTGCCCCTGCCCGTCGCCACGGCGGAACGCCGCACGGCGCGGATCCTCGAGCTGGGCTGCGGCATGGGGGAACTGGCCCACGAACTGGCGGTGCTGACGGAGGCGCAGGTGACCGGCGTGGATCTGTCCGAACGGTTCATCGCGCAGGCGCGCCAGGATTACCGCCGGCCGAACCTTGATTTTCTCGTGGCCGACCTGACCCGCGAGATTCCTGCGGCCGGCGAGGAAGGTTACCACGCCATCACCGGCAATGGCATCCTGCACCACCTTTATCACCATCTCGACACGGTGCTGCCGGCGCTGCACCGCTGGCTGCGGCCCGGCGGCCGGCTGGTTTTTTGGGAGCCCAACCTCTGGAACCCTTATATCTGGGCCATCTTCTCCTTCGATCCGCTTCGCAAGCGGGCAAAACTGGAGCCCGACGAGATGGCGTTCACCCCGCGCTTCATCCGGGCCAAGCTCGCGAGTGCCGGCTTCACCAACATCAAGGTGGCCACCCGCGATTTCCTGCTGCCCAACACCCCTGATTTTCTGATCCGCCCGGTGGTGGCGCTCGGCGACCAGCTCGACCGGATTCCCCTGGTCAACCGGCTCGCCCAGTCCCTGTTTTTCTCGGCGGAAAAATCCACCAGCCTCCAGCCGTAGGGTTGCCACCCCGTCGGCTCCCGCCGCCTCGACATCGTGCCTCATCTGGCGCAAGCTCACCGGCCTATGTCACCCGGTGCCAGATTCCGCACGGCCCTCGCCGCCGAAAAGCCCCTCCAGGTCGCCGGGGTCATCAACGCCTACGCGGCTCTTCTCGCGCAGCGCGCCGGTTTCCGCGCCCTCTACCTTTCCGGCGCTGGCGTCGCCAATCACTCCTACGGCTGGCCCGACACGGGCAAAACCGAGCTGGCCGATGTCCTCATCGAGGCCCGCCGTATCACCCAGCGCGTCGCCCTCCCCCTCCTCGTCGACATCGACACCGGGTGGGACGACCCCGCCCGCGCCGTCCGCGAAATGGCCGCTGCCGGCGTCGCCGCCGTGCACCTTGAGGACCAGGTCCCGGCCAAGCTCTGCGGCCACCTCCCGGGCAAGCACCTCGTCTCCGCCGCCGACATGGTCGAGCGCGTCAAAGCCGCCGTCACGGGCAAACCCGACCGCGACTTCGTCGTCATGGCCCGCACCGATGCCGCCGCCAACGAGGGCGTGCCTGCCGCCATCGCCCGCGCGCAGGCCTACGTCGCCGCCGGCGCCGACATGATTTTCGCCGAGGCGCTGCGCTCGCTCGACGACTTCCGCGCCTTCACTGCCGCGGTGCAGGTGCCGGTCCTCGCCAACCTCACCGAGTTCGGCCAGACACCCTGTTTCACCCTCGCCGAGATCCGCACTGCCGGGGTCGCGCTGGCGCTCTACCCGCTCTCCGCTTCCCGCGCCGCCGCCGCCGCCTCGCTCGAAATCTACCACGCCATCCGGAAAGACGGCACGCAGCAGGCCGTCATCGCCAAGATGCAGACCCGCGCCGACCTCTACTCCACCCTCGGCTACACGCCACCGGATAAGTAGTTTGGACAGAATGAACAAAATTAATAGAAATAGACTCAAACAGTTCGGACCCCAGACATTTGGTTCATTCTGTTAATTCTGTCCAAATCTCATGTCTGCTGACGTTCCCACTCCCGAATTCAAGCCCAAGAAATCCGTCGCCCTTTCCGGCGTCATCGCCGGCAACACCGCGATTTGCACCGTCGGTCACACCGGAAACGACCTCCATTACCGCGGCTACGATATCGCCGACATCGCCGCGCACGCCGGTTTCGAGGAGGTCGCCCACCTGCTCATCCACGAGCGCCTGCCCAACGCCGCCGAGCTGCACGCCTACCGCGAGAAATTGAAAAAGCTCCGCGGCCTGCCCGTGCCGCTCCGCGCCGTCCTCGAGCAGATCCCCGCCACCGCACACCCGATGGATGTCCTCCGCACCGGTTGCTCGATGCTCGGCCACCTCGAGCAGGAGAAACTGCCCTCGGCGGGCGCTGGCGCGGCCTCCGCCCCGGGCGCGCGCGATCTCGCCGACCGCCTCCTCGCCTGCTTCCCGTCGATGCTGCTCTACTGGCACCACTTCGCCCGCCATGGCAAACGCATCATGGTCGAGACGGCCGACGACTCTGTCGCGGGGCACTTCCTGCACCTGCTGCACCAGCGCCCGCCGGCGGCCTCGCATGTCCGCGCGCTCGACCGTTCGCTTATCCTCTACGCCGAGCACGAGTTCAACGCCTCCACCTTCACGGCCCGCGTCATTGCCGGCACCGCCACCGATTTCCACTCCGCCATCACCGGCGCCATCGGCGCGCTCCGCGGCCCCAAGCACGGCGGCGCCAACGAGGTCGCCTACGAGATCCAGCAGCGCTACCAGTCGCCCGACGAGGCCGAGACCGATATCCGCGCCCGCCTCGCCAACAAGGAGATTGTCATCGGCTTCGGCCATCCCGTTTACACCATCGGCGACCCTCGCAACCCCATCATCAAGGAGATCGCCCGCGTCCTCTGCACCCAAACCGGCCACCTGAACCTCTTCCACATCGCCGAGCGGATCGAGACGCTCCTGTGGAATGAGAAAAGGATGTTCCCCAACCTCGATTGGTTCAGCGCCGTGGCCTACCACGAGATGGGTGTGCCCACCGCCATGTTCACCCCGCTCTTCGTCCTCGCCCGCACCGCCGGCTGGGCCGCCCACATCATCGAGCAGCGCATCGACGGCAAGATCATCCGCCCCGGCGCCAACTACACCGGCCCGGCGGATCGGCCCTTCGTGCCGATCAATCAAAGAACTTGAACCACAGAGACGCGGAGGCGCTGAGAAAACCTTGTAGGATGGTTTGAACTCTGTGTCTTTGCGTCTCTGTGGTTAAATAAAATGTCCTCACACATCTCCAACGTCCGCCCCGCTCCCGACCAGCTCCTCGTCGACCTCGCCGACTACGCGCTCCACGCCAAGATCACGAGCGACGAAGCCTACGACACCGCCCGCTGGTGCCTGGCCGACACGCTCGCGTGCGGCATCATGGCCCTCGCCTACCCGGCCTGCACCAAGCTCCTCGGCCCCGTTGTCCCCGGCACCACGATCAAAAACGGCGCGCGCGTCCCGGGCACCAGCTACGAACTCGATCCGGTCCAAGGCGCCTTCAACATCGGCACCATCGTCCGTTGGCTCGACTTCAACGACACCTGGCTCGCCGCCGAATGGGGCCACCCCTCCGACAACCTCGGGGCCATCCTCGCCACCGCCGATTGGCTCTCGCGCAACGCCGCGGCCGGCGTCACTCCTTCCGCTTTTCACACGTCACTCGTCACACGTCACACCCCGCTCCTTGTTCGTGATCTCCTCACCGCCATGGTGAAAGCCCACGAGATCCAAGGCGTCCTCGCGCTGGAAAACTCCTTCAACCGCGTCGGGCTTGACCACGTGTTGCTCGTCCGCGTGGCCTCCACCGCCGTCACCGCCGCCATGCTCGGCGGCACGCGCGAGCAGGTCATCAACGCCATTTCCCACGCGTGGGTCGACGGCTCCGCGCTGCGCACCTACCGCCATGCGCCCAACACCGGCTCACGCAAATCCTGGGCCGCCGGCGACGCCACCAGCCGCGCCGTCCGCCTCGCGCTCATCGCGATGACCGGCGAGATGGGCTACCCTTCCGTCCTCAGTGCCAAGACCTGGGGTTTCCAGGACGTCTCCTTCAAGGGCAACACCGTCAAGCTCGCCCGCCCGCTCGGCAGCTACGTGATGGAACAGGTCTTGTTCAAGATCTCCTTCCCAGCCGAATTCCACGCGCAGACCGCTGTCGAGTGCGCCATGAAGCTGCACCCGCTCGTGAAGGACCGCCTCGACACCATCGAGCGCATCGAGCTGACCACGCACGAGTCGGCCATCCGCATCATCGACAAGTCCGGCCCGCTCCACAACCCGGCCGACCGCGACCACTGCCTCCAATACATGACGGCCATCGGCCTCATCTTTGGCTCGCTCACGGCCGACCACTATGAGGACAAGGTCGCCGCCGACCCGCGCATCGACGCCCTCCGCGCCAAGATGAAGGTCACCGAAGACAAATCCTACTCTAAGTATTACCTCGATTCCGAAAAACGCTCCATCGCCAACGCCGTGCAGGTCTTCTTCAAGGACGGCTCAAACACTGAGCGTGTCGAAGTGCACTATCCCATCGGCCACCGCCGCCGCCGCGCCGAAGGCATCCCCGTCCTCCAGCAAAAAGCTCAGGCCGCCTTCGCCGCGCATTACGGCGCCGCAAAAGCCACCCAATTGATGAGCCTGTTCTCTAACCGCGGCACGCTCGAATCCATGCCGGTCCACGAGTTTGTCACGCAATTCGTGAATTGATTATCTCTATTATTTCTAAGATCGATTCGTTTTTCACGTAGTAGTCCCTGATGCCGCTTAAAATTACATCACTTGCTGCAATGCTGCTCATGTGTTCGAATGCGTGCGCTGTGGGTGCAACAGACAACATCAAACTATCCAGAGATAGCTGCGTCGCGGTCATATCTGAGGCAGGTAAATCCAAAGGAACGGGCTTCATGATTTCAAAGAAGCACGTCGTAACGTGCTTTCATGTAGTTGCCTCACTTAAGCCAGAGCCTCCCAACACCGTTAGATGGACGTTTTCCCCTGACTTGAAAGTCATCACTGCCGATGGAGAGGAGATTCCTGCTCGCTGTATCAGTGCTCCGACTCCGCAAGATCCCGCCCCTCTTCAATTCGATTTCGCAATACTTGAGCTGGCCCGTGAACCCAACAGCAAGTTGCCATTTCTTGATATTGCCAATGGCCTCTTGCTACCCGAAGTCGGCGTTGAAGTTCTATTTTCGGGTTATCCTCTTCAGACACCTGCCATGGTGACTCACAAGGGAATGGTTTCGGGAATAAGCTCCGACGGGTCGATTATCTGCATTCAGGCCCCCGTCAACAAAGGGAACTCTGGCGGCGCTTTGATTGGGTTAGACGGGAGGGTTCAAGGTATCTTAAGCATGCGAGAGGGTGGCATTGGGCGCGGTCTTGATGAACTTAGAGTTTATATCGATACCACCTCGAAAAGCGGCTCTGTCCAATTGATGGGCGTCGATCCTTTGCTGGCAATTAACGCTCTTATCGGAACGCTGGATATCTACATCAGCACTGGCATTGGATACGCGCGCTCTTCGAAATTTCTATCAGAATATCTGGCGAGACATCCTTTGAACATAAAGTAAGCAAACGGACGTTCAGGTTGCTTTCATTGATGTCGGCTTGCTCACTGTCTTCAGTTGCACTCCCGCTCGATCAGGTCCCGCAGCAGGAACTGGTGGCATTCCTTCGCGTCCTCGATGCAGTGGCAGAGGAGCGTGACGTTTGCCATGGCCGCAGGTTGGGAATCCAGGCTGGATTTGCCCCGGCCGGCCGCTAGCCCTGAGGCATGAAATCACGTCACTGGCTCCCGCTGATCATGCTTTGGCTCCCGGCTGGCGCCGCCGAGTGGACGCCGGCCGACGTTTTCTGGCAGAACCTGCAGGCGCTCTGCGGCCAGGCCTTTGTCGGCCAAATGGTGGAAGGCACCGCGGGCTCGGACGCGGCGTTCAAGGAGCAGCGCCTCGTCATGCACGTCCGGGCCTGCGGCGAGAACGAGATCCGCATCCCTTTTCACGTCGGGGCCAATCGCTCGCGCACCTGGGTGATCACCCGGACCGCCACCGGTCTGCGCCTGAAGCACGACCACCGGCACGAGGACGGCAGCGAGGACAAGGTCACCCAGTATGGCGGCGACACGGCCGGGCCCGGCACGGCCGAAGGGCAGGATTTTATCGCGGATGAATTCACTGCGAAGCTGATCCCCGCCGCCAAGACCAACATCTGGACGTTGCAACTGGTCCCGGGAAAAACCTTTGGCTACGGCCTGCGGCGCGAGGCGGAGGGCCGGCGCTTCCGCGTGGAGTTCGACCTGAGCAAACCAATCGAGCCCCCGCCTGCGTCCTGGTGAAGCCGGAATGCGCCAGGCCTTGTCTCTTGGGGTAATCCCACCCCTTTATCAAAGACGGCCATGGCCATCCGTGTTGATTTGTGTAATCCGTGGCAAAAAACTCCGTCAGGTTTCCTTTTCGATCAGCTCCTTCAGCAAAAACCGGTGGCATTCCTTCGCATCCTCCGCGCAGTGGCAGAGGAGCGTGACGTTCTGCTGCTCCGCCAGTTTGGCGACGAGGCGCAATGTGAACTTCTGGCCGTGGTTCTTGATCGTGGCGTTGCCGGAGTCCGTCGCCGCCGGGGCGAACATCTCGTCGCGGTAACGCTTCGAGAATTCCTTCCACGAAATTTTCCCGGCCAGGAATGACTTCAGCAGTTTCTCGCTCGGGCCGAGACTGGCCACCCACACATCGTAGCGGTCCGCCGGCAGCCCGCGCCCGCGGAACCGCGCGGCGAGGATGCGCAGTCCGTCGCCCGGCTCGATCGGCGCAAGCACTGACTTGGTCTTCAGCATGCGTGCAGGCTAGCACGGCTTGCGCGGCGCAGCAATGCCGTCATGCTCGCCCCATGAACCCAGCTGCGAAAAGTGTGTTCGCCTTCGGCCTCTATCTTGTCGTGGTCGGGCTCGGGTTGCTGGTAGCACCCAACCCGTTTCTCGCCCCGCTCGGTTTTCCACCGGTTGCAGACCCCTCGTGGCTCCGGGTGCTCGGCGTGCTGACACTCTGCCTCGCGGCTTATTACGTCGTGGCGGCACGCGCCAACCTCGCGCCACTCATCCGCGCCACGGTGTTCGTGCGTGGTGGCGTGTTTGTCGTTTTTGGCGCGTTGGTGCTTTTGGAACTCGCTCCGGCTCCGCTCGCCCTGCTCGGCACGGTTGACCTGCTCGCGGCACTGTGGACGTGGTCCGCGCTGCGCCGCCCCGCCTGAGCATCCGAACCCGACCTAAACGACCACCCCGGCGCGTCCGCAGCGGAAGGCAAGCACCACCCAGACGACAGGCACCATTCCCATGCCCAACGCCTCGGGGGCATGCAGCGCCCACAGCGTCATGGCGCTGAAAAGGCTCCATCCCACCGGCACGATCCACAGCCACCACGCCGGGTGCTTCGCCGCCAGCAACAGACCCAGCGTGGCCAGCACGGTCGGATCCGGCGCCAGGCCGAACACCTCCGCTTGCATCCACGGTCGTCCCAGCAGACGCCCGACGAGCGGATACAACAGGACCGAAAACGCGATGAGGCCCAGGCCGGTGCGGCCTATCGCCGCTGGCCGGACCGCAAGTTCCAGCCGCCTGCCCACGATGCCGCACCAAGCCAAAGCCAGCGCCTGCGCGCCGAATGCCGCGGCGAACCACTTGCCGCCGGTGTGGATCGTGGAGTAGCGCACCCAGAAATAAGCCACCGCCACCACCAGCCAGCCCGCGGCCAGCACGCCGACAGCCAGTCGGGCGGTGCGCGCATCTGGCCGGCGCCAGAGCAGTGCGAACACCGCCGCGCCGGCCAGCAGCGCCACAACATGTCCGGGCCATAGCGCCGTGTTGTGCCGCTCGAACAGCCGGTAATACGTCCGCGCCGAGAACATCAGGAAGTTCTCCGGCGAATATGTCGACCACTCGGGCATCAGAGGGACTCGACGTAGGCGATCATGCGCCGGCGCATGGCCTCGTCGGGCAGCCGCCCGTAGGCCGCGCCCATGTTTTCGATCACATGCGCCGGATTGCTGGTGGCCGGGATGGCGCAGATCACGGCCGGGTGTGACACAATGAACTTCAGGAGGAGCTGCGCCCAGTTCGGGCAGTCAAATTCCGCCGCCCAAGAGGGCAATTTGTGCCGCTTGACCTCGGCGATCAGCGCGCCCTCGCGAAACGGCCGGTTCACAATCACGGCGATGCCGCGCTCCTGCGCCAGCGGCAGCAGGCGCTGGTCCAGTTCCCGGTCGCGGATGTTGTAGGTCACTTGCACAAAATCCAGCGGATGTGTGCGCATGATTTGCTCGGTCTCCGCCGTGCGCCGGCCGTGCGACGTGGTCACGCCGACATAGCGGAGCTTCTTCGCCGCCTTCATCTCGAACAGCAGCGGCAGGTGCTCCTCCCAGTCTTCCAGGTTGTGCACCTGGAGCAGGTCGAAACCCGGCACGCCCCAGCGCCGGCGTGTCTCCTCGATCTGCGCCCGGCCCTGCCGGCCCGAGGCCCAGACCTTCTCGGCGGAGAATACGTCCTTGGCGCGGTCCAGTTTCGCCAGACCGTGACCGATGACGGCCTGCGACGAACCATACATCGGCGAGGAATCGATCAGCCGGCCGCCTATACCGAAGAAACGGCGCATTACCTCGGCGCACTCGGCGCGCGCCTCCGGGTCGTCACCGACGTTGAAGGTGATCCAGCTGCCGAGGCCGATCACGGGCAGTTCCTCACCGCTGGAGGGGATGCGGCGCGTGAGCAGCGGGTTGGGCTGGAGGTCGGCCGCACGCAGCCGGCCAAGCAGCGCCGCCGCGCCCAAGGCCGTCAGCGCCCGCAGCGATTCGCGGCGTGTGACGTGGCTTGGTGGTGACGGTGTCAGCATTTTCCGGGATGAACTCCGGCCATGACATAGCGCCACAACCGGGGGTTTGTCCAAAAGTTAGCGACCACCCGCCGGCAGAACAAGCCCACGCAACCTCAGCGGGCCGCGATCCGCAGCATCGCCGCAACGCTCCGGTCCACGTCGGCGTCCGTCGTCGCCCAGGACGATACGCTGATGCGCATGGCGGTGCGGCCCTGCCACACGGTCACACCCGCCCAGCAGGTGCCCTCGTCCTGGATGCCTTGGATGACGCGCTTGGTTTTCTCCGCGTCACCAAAGGCCACGAGCACCTGGTTGAGCACGACGTCATTGAGGATCTCGCAGCCGCCCGCCGAAAGTTTTTCCGCAAAGCGCCGGGCCTGCGCGCAATTCCGCTCGATCATTTCCGACAGTCCGACGCGACCGAGCGAACGCAGCGCCGCCCACACCTCGACGCCGCGCGCGCGGCGCGACAATTCCGGTGTGAAGTCGGCCGGGTTGCGCTGCGCGGTCTGCGTCGGCAGGTATTCGGCGGTAATGGCCATCGCGGCCTGCAATGCCTGCGGGTCGCGCACGAAGGCCAGGCCGCTGTCGTAGGGGACGTTGAGCCATTTGTGCGCGTCGGTCGCCCACGAGTCGGCCGCCTCCATGCCACGGCAGAGGGTGGCGAGCCGGGGGGACGCCGCCGCCCACAGGCCGAAGGCGCCGTCCACGTGCACCCACGCGCCGGCCGCGTGCGCCCGGGCGCAGATTTCCGCGATGGGGTCGAAGGCCCCGGTGTTCACGTTGCCCGCCTGGACGCACACGATCGTCGGGCCGGAAATCTTCGGCAGGGCGTCCGAGCGCATGCGACCCTGGTTGTCTACCGGCACTTTGATCACGCGGTTGCGGCCAAGCCCGAGCATACCGAGCGCTTTTGTCACCGACGGGTGAATCTCATCGCCAACGATAACCGAGATCGGCGGCGCGCCAAACAGACCGTCGGCCTCCACGTTCCAGCCCGCGCGCTTGAGCACCGCATGGCGCGCCGCGGCCAGCGCGCTGAGGTTGGCCACGGTCGCACCGGTCACGAACGCGCCGGTCGCATCCGCCGGCAGGCGGAGCACCTCAAGCAGCCAGCGCAGGGCGACTTGCTCGAGGTGTGCCACGCTCGGTGTGGCGCGATACATCGCGGCGTTTTGGTCCCAGGCGCCCGCCAGCCAGTTGGCGGCGAGCGTGACCGGCAGCGAGCCGCCGATGACAAAGCCGAAGAAGCGCGGCCCGGCCATGCCCATCGTCGCGGGCGAACCGACCTCATCGAGCAGCCGCAACGTTGCGGCAGAATCGGTGGGTCCGGCCGGCAGCGGCTCGTCGAAAGCCCGCAGCGCGGCGAGCGCGGCGGCCGAAGGCGCCACCGCCCGGGTCTGGATGTCCTGAAGATAGCGGCCGGCCCGCGCGGCGGCGTCGGAAAGAATCTCATTCATGCGCGAACACAACCGCACCCGGCGGATCCAGTCAACCGGACGCACAGGTGTCCGTTGGCAAAAGGTGCCAACTGTCCGACCCGCTCAACGCGGCGCCAGCCCGGCGGCGACGGCGGCCGCCTCGGGCGCGGTGCCGCGCGCGATGCTGGCCCGCGCGGCGATCACGGCGTCGAGCGACGGCTCGAGCAAATCGTGGAGCCGTTGCAGCTCCTCCGACTTGAGGCCCTCAATGGTGAAATAACTGCCGTCGGTCCGGCGGATTTCCAATCCGACCAGGTCCGGCGTGCCGCCGGAACTCCCGCTGTAGGAGCTGGAAAAGGTCTGCGGCCGCACAAACTGGATGTCCGTCCACGGAATGATCCGCAGCGAATTCAGCGAGGCTCCGAGCGCCAGGCCGTCACTGCGGAATTCCACGGTGCAGCTCCGCCGCGCGCGCCACCATTTGCCCCCCGCGATGAGCGCCCCGAGCCCGCACATGATCGCGACAAACACCGGCCAGTCCCCTTGCACTTCCAGCGCGTTCCCGACCATGACCGCTCCGGCGGCGCCGGCCACGGCCAGCGGGGCCAGCCAGAACGGGATGATGGAAAACTTGAACAGCAGCGGTTGTTGCCAGCGTTGGCGCTGGAGCTCGGGGATTTTTGCCTCCGCCCGTTTCGCCCCGCGGAAAATCTCGTCGATGTAGTCGAGGATGCTGCGCTGGATGCGCGCCACATTGGGGCTGAACACATCCCAGCCGAACGCCACCAGCCCCTGCGTGGTCGTCTGGATGCGCAACTCCTGCTCCATCGGCACGCCGTTGACGCGATACGTGAAGGCCTCCGTCTGGCCGAAGTCCGTCCACGGGATCCAATAGTCGCGCACCCGGTAATACGGCAGGAAAAACCCGGTGAACCCGGTGCCGCGCCAGCAGCGGAGTTTAACGCCCTCGGGACTCAGCAGCAGCGTCGGCGGCCGGAGCAGCGCGTGGACATTGCGGCAACCCGCGAGGGCGAAGCCGAGCGCGATGGCGCCGAATGACGCCCCGAAGATCAGTTGTTCGCCCTGTTCGGCCATCCGCTCGTCCAGGAAACCGAATTGGATGGCGAGAAAGCCGAGCAAGGCGGCGAGCCCGGAGTGGAGCAGTCCCTTGACCACATGGTTGATAACGGCGGGGCGGATGCTGCTGGCGGGATTGCTCATGAGAGTGGGGTTGTAGCCATACGGCGCCGGCGTGTCATGGAGCACAAGAAATACCCGCCCGGCCTGCAATCCCAATACCCGCCCGGCCACCCGCCATTTCAGGCTTCTGCAACCGCGCCCATCCGTGTAATCGTGGGCGCAGATCCTCCCCATGCTCCGCACCCTCGTCAAAGACGCCCTCTCCGCCACCGCCCCGATGGAGGCCATCCACCTCCAGGGCTGGGTCCGCACCCGCCGCGACGCCAAGGCCTTCTCTTTCATCGAGCTCAACGACGGTTCCTGCCTCAAGGGCCTGCAGATCATCGTCGACGCCGCGCTGCCCGACTTCGCCCAGGTCGCCCGCGCCAACACCGGCGCCTCCGTCGAGGTGAGCGGCCGGCTCGTCGAATCCAAGGGCGGTGGCCAGAAATGGGAGGTGGTCGCGGAAAAATTCACCGTGCTCGGCGAAGCCGACGCCACCTACCCGCTCCAGAAGAAAGGGCACACGCTCGAATTTCTCCGCGAGATCGCCCACCTCCGCCCGCGCTCCAACCTCTTCGGCGCCGTTTTCCGCGTGCGCAGCCGGCTGGCCTACGCCGTGCACCAGTTTTTTCAGGAGCGCGGCTTCCATTACGTCCACACGCCCATCATCACCGCCAGCGACGCCGAGGGCGCAGGCGACATGTTCCGCGTGACGACCTTCGACCCCGAGACTCCGCCGCGCGGCGAGGACAAGCACGTGGACCACGCGAAGGATTTTTTCGGCAAGAAGACCTTCCTCACCGTCAGCGGCCAGCTCGAGGGCGAGATCTTCGCCCACGCGCTGTCCAACGTCTACACGTTCGGCCCGACCTTCCGCGCCGAGAACTCCAACACCTCGCGCCACGCCGCCGAGTTCTGGATGATCGAGCCCGAGGTTGCCTTCTGTAACCTGGCGGGTGACATGGACCTCGCCGAGGAGTTCGTGAAACACCTTATCCGCGACGCCAAGCAGCATTGCGCCGCCGACCTCGAGTTCTTCTCCAAGTTCGTGGACAAGGAGCTGCTCGCCCGCCTCGACTTCGTGCTGGAGAAGCCCTTTGTCCGTTGCAGTTACACCGAGGCGGTCGAGATCCTGAACAAGTCGGGCAAGACCTGGGAGCATCCCGTCGCGTGGGGCGCCAACCTCCAGGCCGAGCACGAGCGCTATCTGACCGAGGAACACTTCAAGTGCCCGGTCACGGTCCACGACTATCCCCGCGCGATCAAGGCGTTCTACATGCGNNCAGCGCGAGGAACGCCTCGAGCAACTCCGCGCCGGCATGATGCTGCACCATCTCGACGAAAAAGACTATTGGTGGTATCTCGACCTGCGCCGTTACGGCAGCGTCCCGCACGCGGGCTTCGGCCTCGGCTTCGAGCGCATGCTCATGTTCGTGACCGGCGTGGCCAACATCCGCGACGTCATCCCCTTCGCCCGCACCCCCGGCACGGCGGAGTTCTAGGCCGGGCCCGTCGGTCCGCGGTCCTTCCCCCCTACGCCAAAAGAGCCAAATCCACCTCGGCCCCGGCGGGCCGGTCCGCTCGGCCATTGCACCCGGCGGATTCCTCCCTTTCCTTGTCCGCATGGCCGCAGCCAAGTCCACCGCCCCGCTCCGCATCCTCACCGCCGTCCCGGTCTGCGACGGGCACGACAGCGCCGTCACCACGATCAACATCGAGCTGGCCCGCCACGGCCTCGAGGTCATCTACCTCGGCTACCACCAATCCGCCGCCGCCATCGTCCGCGCGGCCATCCAGGAGGACGTCAACGTCGTCGGTCTCAGCTCCTACAACGGCGGGCACATCGTCTTCTTCAAGGAGGTCGCCGATCAGCTGAAGAAATCCGGCAACGGCGACATCCCGGTCTTCGGCGGCGGGGGCGGCACCATCACCTCCGCCGACGAGCGCGTGATGAAACGCCAGGGCACCGACCGAATTTATTTCGCCGGCACGCCGCTCGAGCAGATGATGACGGAGATCAAGCGCGACTACGCCCGCGCCGCGAAACCGAACCCGAAGTTCAAGGGCGACCGCGCCCTGGCTCGGGCCATCACGATCGCGGAGGCCAATTCTTCTCGTTCCTCGCTCCTGACTCCTCGCTCCTCGACCGGCGCCCCGCGCCGGTCGTTTGTCGTCGGCGTCGCGGGCCCGGGCGGCGCCGGCAAGTCCACGCTCATTGACGAGCTGACCTCGCGCTTTCTCCGCGCCAATCCCACCGGACGCATCGCGCTCCTCGCCAACGATCCGTCGCATCCCGACTCCCGCGGCGCGATCCTGGGCGACCGCGTCAGCGCCATCTACGCGCAGGACGACCGCGTCTTCTTCCGTTCGCTGGCCACCCGCGGCAGCCTCACCGGCCTTTCCGCTGCCGCCCCGGCCGCGATCGACATCTTGAAGGCCTCGGGCGAGTTCGACCTCATCTTCGTCGAGTCCGTGGGCGTCGGCCAGGAGAGCGACCCGTTCCGGATCTTTGGCAAGGGTCCGCCGCTCGTCGACGCCACGCTCTTCGTGCTTGCGCCGTATTACGGCGGGTTGATCCAATTGCAGAAGATCGCCCTGCTCAACGGCGCCGACCTCGTCGCGCTCAACAAGTGCGACCACCCCATGGCGCACACCGCCAAGGCCGAGATCCAGGCGCGCCTCAACCAGAACGGCAAAGGCCAGGCGCTGCACGCCACGACGGCCGCCAAACATTTCGACCCCGGCGTTGACGCGCTCTACGCCGCCATTCACGCCCTCGTCATCGGAGGTGCCAAATGAGCTCGCTCGGAAAAATCGCCGACTCGATCGACGCCTACAACCGTCACGTCGCTGCCGAGGTGGCGCGCGCCCGCACCGACGCCAAATTCGCCGCCGAGCTCCGCGCGAAGTGGGCACAGCTCCGCGCCTCGGTCGAGATGACCAAGTCGCCCACCGGCACGCCGCTGCCGCGCCTCGCCCTGCCCGACACCGACGAGCCCGGCGCCATCGCCGACTATCTGCTCGGCCAGGGCTTCCCCGGCTCGTTCCCCTACGCCACCGCCGCCTACCGCGAGATGTATCTGGATCGCGGGGTGGAACGCGCTGACCCCAACGCGCTTGGCAAGACCCCCGGCAATGTCAACGAGGAGCCGATGCGCCTTTTCGCCGGGCTCGGCCTCGCCGAGGACACCAACGCGCGTTTCAAATATCTCAACACCCACCAGAAGAGCCTGCGCCTCTCCACCGCCTTCGACGGTCCCACCCTCTATGGCCTCGACTCCGACCACGAGGGCGTGCTCGGCAAGGTCGGCGAAGGCGGCGTGGCCATCGACACCGTCGAGGACATGGGGCGGCTGTTCGCCGGCTTCGACCTGACGCGCTCCGACGCTTCCGTGTCGATGACGATGAACGCCCCCGCGCCGGTCATCCTCGCCATGTTCATCGCCGCCGCGAAGCGCCGCTTCGGCCCCGGCTGCGTCGCCAATCTCCGCGGCACGATCCAGGCCGACATGCTCAAGGAGGTGCAGGCGCAGAACGAGGTCATCTTCCCGGTCGACGCCTCGCTGCGCTTCCTCTGCGACATGATCGAGTGGTGCGTGCCCAACATGCCAAAGTGGTATCCGGTCTCCATCTCCGGCTACCACATCGCCGAGGCCGGGGCCACGCCGGTGCAGCAGGCGGCCTTCACGCTCTCCAACGGCTTCACCTACGCGGAGCTACTCAAGGCCCGTGGCGCCGACGTCAACGCCTTCGGTCCGCGCCTGTCGTTCTTTTTGGACTGCGGGCTGGATGTCGAATACCTCGTGCTCGGTCGCGTCTGCCGCCGCATCTGGGCCATCGGCATGCGCGATGTCTTCGGCGCCAACGCCAAGGCGCAGGCGCTCAAGCTGCACACCCAGACCTCGGGCCGCTCGCTCATCGCGGCCGAGTTCCAGAACAACCTCACGCGCACCGCCGCCGAGCTGATGATCGCCTACATGAATTACACCAATTCATGCCACTCGAACTCCGCCGACGAGCCGTTCACCACCCCGACCGAGAAATACGCGCTGCTCGCCTCGCACGGCCAGTCCATCCTCCTCGAGGAATCGGGCCTCTTCAAACACACCATGAACCTCTTCGGCGGCGCACCGGGCCTGCTGATGCTCGAGCGCCAGGTGGAGAAGGCCATCCTCGATGTCTTCCGCGAGATGGACACGCTCGGCGGCGTCATCGCCGCGATGGAACAGCGCTACCAGCGCAGCAAGATCCAGGAGTCCGGCCACCGCATCGAGACGCAGATCTACTCCGGCGAGCGCCCCGTCATCGGGCTCAACAAATACATCTCCCATGAGCCGATGCCGAGCGTGCCTCTCGCCCGCACGCCGCCGAAAAAGCAGCGCCTGCAGGTCGAGCGCCTCAGGGCCTTCAAGAAGAAACACGCGAAGAAGTCCCCCGACGCTCTCCAGCGCCTGGAGAATGTCGCGTGCTCCGGCGGCAACGTTTTCGCTGAGCTAGTGAACACTGTGGAAGTTTGCTCATTGGGTCAGATCACCACCTGCCTCACCGGTGTCGTCGGCAAGTTCAGGCCGATGGTGTGAGCCCGGCCTCATACGCTTTCCCGGTATCGTTCTGTTTCCCTCCCCGCTCTGACACCCCGGTTGACATCGGCATCGTGTGTAATACGCTGTGACACATGCCGACCCTCACCCTTCGTCTTCCCGCCAAGCTCAGCCGCGACCTCACCGCCGCGAGCAAGCAGGCCAAGCTCACCAAGAGCGACCTCGCCCGCGACGCCATCGAGCGCCAGATGCGCGTCTGGCGCTTCAAGCAGGCCCGGGCCCGGGCCGTCCCGCACGCCCAAAAACTGGGCATCTTTACGGACGAGGACGTATTCCGGCATCTCGGTATCCGGACCAAGTGATTGTCGCATTGGACACCTCGGTGCTGGTCGCCGCGCAGATCACCACGGCCGGCACCTGCGCCGATGTGGTCAAGTTCACCCTTCGTGAGCACCGGCTGGTCCTCTCCGACTACATCCTAGACGAATTCGAGCGCACGATGATCAAAAAGCTGCGCTACACCCCCGAGGCGGCCGGCTCATTTGTGGCGGACTATCGCGCCGTCGCGCTCATCGTGCCGCCCGCTTCCGTTGATCCGACCCTCTGTCGCGATCCAGCCGATGCCGCGATTCTCGGCACGGCCCTCGCGGCCAAAGCCGACATGCTGGTGACCGTGGACAGGGATCTGCTCGAAATCACCGCCAAGGCCGGCGTGGACATTGTGAATCCCCGCGAATTCTTCCGCCGCACCCACTCATGAACCCGGCATACTCATTCTGCTACTGCGGCAACGTCTTCGCCGAGCTGGTCAACACTGTCGAAGAATGCCTTGTCGCGCCCGAAGCTGAAAGCGTAGGCGGATCGCTCGGCCAGATTACCGCCTGCCTCACGGGCGTCGTCGGCAAGTCCCGCCTGGTGGTGTGATTAGCAAATGAACTCATCCCCGTCGCGCCCGCGCGGCGTGACTACAAATCCCGTCTCACCCCGGCAGCTGGAAGCCTTCCATCTGGCTCTTCACTTCCTGCAGGAAGGCCGCGGCGGTGGCGCCGTTCACGACCTTGTGGTCGAAGGTGAGCGAGAGCGTGACGACTTCGGCGGGATGGATGACACCGCCGTCGTTGATCAGGCGTTCGTGCGCGGTGCCGACAAACAGGGTGCACATCGCGGGCGGCACCACGATGGGCGTGGCGCTCTCGACGCCGAAGGCGCCGAGGCTCGTCAGGTTCACCGGTGCCTGCACGTCGATGAGCTTGCCGGCGCGTGTCTCCTCGACGGCGCGGTTGTAGGCGGTCACGAAACCAGCCCAGGCCAGTTGGTTGGCGTTCACAACCGGCGCGGTGGCGAGCCGGTCACCGTCGAGCGCCACGGCGACACCGAGTTCGAAGTCGGCTTGCTCGAGGATGGCACCGTCCTTGTTGACGAGGCAGCGGAAGGCGGCGTGCTTTTCCTGCGCGCGGACGACGCACCACGCCATCATGGCCGAGGGCGACGCGGCGGCCTTGCCGTGCTTCTGCTTCGCGGCCTCGCGCGCGGCGCGCAGCGCGTCCCAGCGGACATCCATGAGCATGCTGGCGGGGACAACGGCATCGAGTCGCTTGGTGATGGCCGGATGCAAAGCGGGCGGGCGGACATTGCCTTTCATGGGAACGGGGGTTGAGGAAATGACGGGCACCGGCGCGGCGGATTTGGCGACTGCGGCCCCGGGGGCGGGAGCAACGGCGGGTTTGGCCGCACCCTCGGTGGCGAGGCCGGCCGTGCTGGCGGCGTCGCCGGTGACGAGCGCGATCTCCTGCCCGATGAGCACGGTGTCATCGAGCTTGATCTGCCACGCCTTGAATTTGCCGGCGAAAGACGCCTCGATCGGATAGACGGCCTTGTCGGTCTCGACCTCGCAGAGCACGTCGTCGGGTTTCACGGGATCGCCGGGTTGCTTGTTGAGCGCGACCACGCGGGCCGAGCGCAGGCCCTCGCCCATGATCGGCACGCGGACGATGATGTCGCTCGTCCCGGCGACCAGGGTGTTCTGCGGGGCGTGATGGGTGGAGGGAAGGGCTTTAGGCCCCGACGTGTCGGGAGGAAAACCCCCTCCCACCGCCGGCACCGACACTGCTTCGCCGCGGGCGACGTTCATCGACACGGTGCGCCAGATGGCGTCGAGGATGCGCGGCACATCGGGCAGCGCGGCGTATTCGTAGATGGGGTTGTAGCCGATCATCACGTTGCCTTTCGAGACGAGCACCGGCGGGGCCTTCAGCGTGGCCCACAGGTCGGGCTGGCCCATGATGTGGGTGATGATCATCTGGCCGACGGAGCAGTTCTCGGTGTCTTCCTGCACGATGACGAGGCGGCCGGTCTTGCGCACGGAGGCCTCGATCATCGTCTTGTCCCACGGGGCGATCGAGCGCAGGTCGATGAGGTCGACCCCGACCTCGCCCTTCAATTCGGCGAGGGCCTCAAGGGATTTCTCCATCGTGTTGCCCCAGGCGACGAGCGTGAGGTCGTCGCCCTCCCGGCAACGACGCGCGACGCCGAGCGGGATGGAAACGACCGGGGTCGTGGTCTCGTGCTCGGCCCAGAGCAGGTGCTTGGGCACGAGGAAGAGCACGATATCCTCGGCGTGCATCGCGGTCCAGAGCAGCCCGGCGGCATCCTCGGGGGTGCTGGGGATGACAACGTTGATGCCGGGAAAATGCGCGAACACCGATTCGTTGGCCTGCGAGTGCCATGGCCCGCCGCCGGGCAGATAGGCCCCGTAGGGGGCGTAGATGACCGCCGGGACCTTCCACTCGCCGTTGGAGCGCCAGCGCAGGTTGGCCAGGTTGGCCGTAAGCTGGTTGAACGCGGGAAAGATGAAATCGATGAACTGGATCTCGAACACCGGGCGGCGGCCGTAGAGCGCGAGGCCGCCGGCGAGGCCGATGATGGTGGACTCGGCCAGCGGCGAATTGAACACCTGGCCGGGAAAATCCGTCGTGAGCTTCTGCGTGAGCCGGAACACGCCGCCCTTCGGGTCCTCCACGTCCTCGCCGAAAATGAGCCGGCCCGGGTCGGCATCGAGCCCGGCGCGCAAGGTGCGGTTGATGAGATCGCCCATGCGGTATTTGCCGGCGGGGAACAGCTCCTCGTTCAGGTCGGGCGACGGTCCGACGGTCTCGACGAACAGCTCGTCGGCGCGCGGATTCTCGGCCGCCTCGGCGGCGACGTAATCCCGCCGCACCTTTTCCTTCAGTTCGGTTTCGAGCGCCGCATAATCCTTCTCGGTCAGTTCGCCGTGCTTGATCATCCCGTCCTTCAGGCGGCGGATGGGATCGGCCTGTTCCAGCGACGCGAGGTCTTCCTTCGAGCGGTAAAGCGAGTGGTCATCGGAGCTGGTGTGGCTGGAGAGCCGCTCGACCTTCACCCAGAAAAACACCGGGCCCTGGCCCGCGCGGAGCTCGGCGATGGCCTTTTGCGCGGCGGCGTGGACCGCCTCGGGGTCGCGGCCATCGACGATCCGCCATTGGGCCTGGTTGAGCACCTCGAGGGCCAGCGGATTGGTGGTCCGGGTCGGCGTCGAGATGCCATAGCCGTTGTCCTCGACCAGCAGCAGCAGCGGCAGTTTCTTCTCCAGCGCAAAACTCGCCGTCTCGTAGAAATCCCCCTGCCGCGCCGCCGCATCGCCGATGGTGGTGACAACCACGCCGTCCTTCTGGTCCAGTTGCAGGCCCCACGCGATGCCACAGGCCGGCAGCAGCTGCGTGCCGGTCGGTGTCGGCACGCTCACAATGTTGTGCTCCCGCGAACAGAAATGCGACGGCATCATCCGGCCGCGCGAGGCCGAGTCGCGCTTGGCGAAATATTCCAGCGCCAGGTAGCGCGTCGTGAGGCCGCGGCCCATGCACAAGCCGCGGTCGCGGTAATACGGCACGATGAAATCATTGGCGCGCAGTTGCGCGCCGATGGCCGCCAGGGCCTCGTGGCCGCGTCCCGAAACGTGGAAATGCCCCTTGCCCTGCCGGTTCAGGCTCTCCTCCCGCAGGTCGCCCTGCCGGCTCTCCAGCATCGTCAGCAACAGGTGACGCTTCTGCTCTTTGTTCAGGGTCGCGGCGGTGGCCATGGCGTGGTGGGGAAATTTCCCGCCAAACCAGGTATGCTGCAACGCATTTATCTCCCGCGCGGGGAGCCGGAACCGGTTTACACCCTTTGGCTTAACCGGCGTCTTGGGGTGGCCGCCGACTTCTCAGCCGCAGCACAGGCTGCGCGACTGATCCTGGGTTCACAGAGGTGAACAACAGGGCATATCGGTGACAGGCCTTCGCCAAGGCTACGGCCCGCAGGCTGGCGTCGGGGTGCCCCTCGACTGGCTCGGGGTCCTGAGCTTGTCGAATGGAGAAACCGCCGCCCGCCGCTTACCCGGCAAACAGGCCGCGGCTCTGGGCGTAGCGCATCAGGCCGCCGCGGACGACCGGGAAGCCGGCCCCGAGCAACAGCGCCAGGTCGGCCTCTTCCGGTGTCTTTACCACGCCCTCCGCCAAGACGCGCTTGGTCTCGTCGATCATCACGCCATTGAGCCGGTCGGTGATGGCGGCGGACCCGGGGGAGATATTCTCCGCGGGCGCAAACTGCGCCATGGCGGCATTAAGCGTTTCCTTGCCGTCAGCGTAAGCATAGAAACCGCTGCTCTCGCCGTTCTTGCGGCCCCTCAGACCGGCCCCGAGCATCCGCGAGCAGACCGTGGTGCTCGTGAACCGGCCGGGGAAGTAGTGCTGCATCTCGCCGAAGATGAAATCCGTCACGTCCACTCCGACCTCGTCGATCAGCCGCATCGGGCCCATCGGCCAGCCCCAATCGCGCAAGGCGCCGTCGATGGCATCCGTCGGCGCGCCCTGCTCCCAAAGCCGGCAGGCCTCGTTCAGGTAGAAGAACAGCACGCGCGTCACCAGGAAACCCGGGGAGGACCGGCAGACGATGGGGGTCTTGCCGAGCATTTTGACAAAGGCCAGCGCGCGTTCCGCCGTCGCGCGGGTCGTCTCCTTGCCCAGCACCAGCTCGACGAGCGGCATCCGGCCGACGGGGTTGAAGAAATGCAGGCCGACGAAGCGGCCGGGATTGGTGGCCCGGGCCGCCAGTTCCTCGAGCGGCAACGCCGAGGTGTTCGAGGCGAACACGCAATCCGGCGCCATCTTCTTCGACAGCTGGGCGTAGAGTTGTTGCTTCGCCTCGACGTTCTCGACGATCGCCTCGATCACGAGGTCGCACATATCGAAATCTTCCAGGCTGGTCGTGACCCCGATGCCGCCCAACATCTTGTGCGCCTGCGCCGGGGTGAAAATGCCGCGCTGCTCCGCCTGTTTGAAAAGGCCGCGGATGACCGTGATGCCCCGCTCAACCGCCGTGCGCTCCGAGTCGCACATGATGACGCCGAGTCCGCGCGAGGCGCACCATTGCGCGATGCCGGAGCCCATGACCCCGGCGCCCAGGACGCCCACGATGCGGAAGGGCGCGGGCGCCGCGGCGGCGGCTTTCACCTCCGGATACCAACTGTCCAGGTTGGTCTTCTTCCCGCGCTCCTTGAGGTGAAAAACGTGGATGAGATTCTTGGCCACCTCGCCCGCCGCGACCCCGCCGAACAGCGTGGCCTCCAGGTCGAAAGCCGGGCCGGGGGCCAGACCCGCACCCTTCTCCACGGCGTCGAGCATCGCAAGCGGGGCCGGCTGGCCGCGCCACTTGGTGAGCGCGGTCTTGCGCTGGCCGGCAAAAAAATCCGCCGCCGCCGGGCGGGGCGGGGTCCGCGGCGGCAGACCCTCGGCGGCGAGCCGCAACGCCGTGGCCTTGGCGCGGGCCTTCAGTTCGGCCCCGGGCGCAACTTCGTCCACCAGGCCGGCTTGGAGCGCCGCCGCCGCCGGCACGAGCGCGGCCTTGAGCATGTGGTTCACGGCGGCCTCGGCCCCGATGAGCCGGGGCAGTCGCACACAACCGCCCCAGCCGGGAATCACGCCGATGCCGACCTCGGGCAGGCCGATGACGGTTTCCTTCGCGTCGCTGGCAATGCGCCAGTGACAGGCGAGCGCGAGCTCGTAGCCGCCGCCAGCGCAGGCGCCATGAATGGCACACACCACCGGCACCTTCAGGTTGTCGAGCTGGGCGAACAAGGCATGACCATCACGCGCGACCTGGGTCGCGGCCGCGGCATCGGGCAGCGCGGCCAGCCACTTGAGATCGGCGCCGGCGATGAAGATCTTCTCCTTCGCGCTGATGACGACCACCGCCTTCAGCGGCCGGGCCGCCTGCCCCGCGCCCGTCGATGGGGCCAGGGCGGACACGGCGGCGCGCAGGGCGGCCTGGGTCGGCGGGTTGAAGATATTGGCGCGGCTGGCGGGATCGTCGAAGGTTATCCAACCAATGTCTTCCGCATCTACACTGCAAGTAACCGGCGATGGATCGCTCATGGGATTATTGTTAGGGCGCTCATCCAATTGCGGTTCCGCCGGGAAGTAAAGCCCGGGCCGGGCATCAGCGGCGGACGGGCCCGGACGGGCGGGTGAACTTGCGCAGGTATTTCAAGGCGACTTCGAGATCGTTCGGCAGGGGCGCCGTCAGGGTTATTTTTTCCCGGCTCAACGGATGGGCAAAGGTCAACCCGGCGGCGTGCAGCGCCAGCCGGTCGATCAACGGCTTCTCGTCGGCCCGGCCCTTGTAGCCGCGCTTCAGGTCGGAAAGCCGGAGGCGTGCCTCGTTGCCGTAGAGCGGGTCATTGAGGATGGGCGTGCCCGCCACCGCGAGATGGAGCCGGATCTGGTGCGGGCGGCCGGTCAGCGGCCGGCACTCCAGCCAGGCGAAGCCCGGCCGGCCGGCGGGCTGCGGGAATTTTTCGCGCACGGTGAAATCGGTCCGGCTGGCCTTGCCGTGTTTTTTCACCACGCACATCACGCCCGGCCGGGCCTCGTCCTCCTTCATCACCAGATCCACGGTGAACTCGTCCGTCGCAGGCCGGCCCACCGTGAGGGCGAGGCAGGTTTTCCCGACAGTCTTGGACTGGAACTGCCCGCTGAGAAAATCAAGGGCGGGCTTGGTCTTCGCGCACAGCACCAGTCCGCTCATCTCGGTGTCGATGCGATGCACGTTGGCCACGCCGGATCCCCATCGGGCGAGCACCAGCTCCATCAGGTTTTCGCCCCGCGGGCCGCCGCGACCGGGCGCGACGGGCAGGCCGCCCGGCTTGTCGAACGCGATCAGGGCCTCGTCTTCAAAAATAACCGGGGGCAGCGGCATGGGCGTCGGGTCGCAATGCGCTGCCAGGGTCAGCCGGCGGATTTTTTCTCGCGGGCTTTCTTCGACGCCTTGGCGTTGAGCCACACCTGGCCCCTGGCGTTGACGTTCAGCCAGTAGATTTCCCCGCCGTGCTCGGCGAAAGTCGGCTTGGCCTTGGGCGATGCGGGCCGTTGCAGGCCGGCGGAGGCCAGCAGGGCGAGCACCTGCTCGGCGGATTTCTCCAGCTTTTCCGCCACCTCGGGCAACGGCGCGGTCACGCCCTCGCCGCGCTTCTTCGGCTGCATCAACAGCCGCACGGCCGTCAGGATGTTTTCCGGCGGCAATGATTTCACCTCGACCGGCTCGGGCGATGAGCCGCCGGCGGCCTTCATCTCGGGTCCCCCGCCCTCCTCGGCGTTGATCCAGATCTCGCCGCGCTGGTTCTTGTTGAGCCAGTAGGCAAATCCGCCCTCGTGCGCNNTTCAGCGCCTTGGTGAGATAGGGGAAGCTGCCGGACCAGCCGTGGCCGCGGCGGTTGCGGCGCATCATGCCGCGGAGTTTGCCGAGAAAAGTCTTCGGTGGGCCGGTTTCCTCGCGCGACGGCTGGGCCGGCTGCGGCTGGCGCTGACGATCCTCGCGCCGTTCGTCTTGCCGCTCCTGCGGGGCCGGCGTGGTTTCCACGGGAATGTCGGCCTCGGCCACGGGCGTGCCCTGGACGATGCGGAAAACCGGCGTGGGTTTCTCCCGGGTGTTGATCCAGGTCTCGCCGCGGCGGTTGATGTTCACCCAGTAAAGATCGCCGTCGTATTCAACATGGACCGGCTTGGCGTTCTCGTCGGCGGGGATCTGCAGGCCGCACTCCACAAGCGCGCCCTTGATATCGGCTTCCTCGAGGTTCCACTTCTTGGCGAGGTAATCCACGCCGACCGACATGCCCGCCCCGCGCTGGTTGCGGCGCATGTGGGGCTTGAGGGCGTCGAAGAAAGAAGGCAGTTCGTCCTCCGCGGTGAGCTTGTGCCATTCGTCCTCCGGCGCGTCGGGATCGTCGTCGCGCGAGGTGTCCACCGGCCGGCGGAAGCCGTCTTCCGGGGCGGCCTTCTCTTCGATAAAATCCGCGGACTTTGCCTCGGCCGCGGCGGGCGTGACCTCGCCGGTGGTGACGGCCTTGAACTTCGCCTCGAACTCCACCCGGAGTTTGTCCGTCTCGGCGCGGGCCGCCGCCGCGGCGGCGTCCTCCAGCGTCCAGTCCCGCTGCACGGGGCGGCGGGCGAGGCCGGTGAAGGCCAGCGGATTGTCGGACGCGGTGTGGAAATTGATGATCTCCCACTGTTCCTGCCCGAGGTCGTTGATAAATCTTTCCATCAGCGCCGGGGAGGCAAATCCGCCTTTGCCGCTGCTGATGACTTTGTATTCCCAGTTGGCCATAGTAAGGCGCAAGGCATCCCGCATCCCCTCCCCCGACGCCAGACTATTTTCCGGCGCCGAACGTCGTTTCGCCTCCGCCAGCAGGGAGTGCGATGACGCGGCCGAGAAAATGCATGATGGCGTGATCGGCCAACTGGCCGCCCGGACCATCAGGGTTGAGGTCGAAGGCATGTGTCGCCCAAGGCAGCGCCAGGTGGCAGTGGGGCACGGCGGCGGCGCGCAGATCGGCCTCGAGACAGTCGCTGTGCCGGCGCCAGACAAGGGTGTCGAGTGCGCCGTGCAGCAGCAGCGTGGGTGGCGTGTTTCCGTTCAGCAGCCGGTGGGCCGAGGCGTCGCCGTAGTTGTCCGGCACTTCGCCGGGAGTGCCGCCGAGGAATCCCCGGAGCAGCTGCCGCGACTTCAAAAAATCGCCCTCCCGGGCTACGGAATAGGCAAACCGCATGTCCGCCATCCCGTAGAAGGAAATCACCCCGCAAACGCCCGGATCGCGGGCGGCATAACCCGAAGCTATGGCCACCTGCCCGCCCGCCGAGCGCCCGAGCAGAACCAACCGGGCGGGATCGATACCCAAAGTCGCCGCCTCCGAGCGCAGCCAGCGGAGGGCGGCGAACACATCCTCTTTTTGCGCCGGCCAGATCCAACGCGGCGCCAGCCGGTAGTCAATGGCCGCAACCGCCCAGCCGCGGGCGGCCAGTCGGTGGTTGTATTCGGCTAATTGCCGTCGGTCGCCACTGTCCCAGCCGCCGCCGTGAATGACGATCACACAGGGTGCCGGCCGGCCTCCGGTGGCGCCAGGAGCAGCGGGATAAAAATCGAGCTCCAGCTCCACGCCGCCCGGCCGGCTGTAAACTGCCGTGCGGACCGCTCCCGGGCGCGTCCGCCAGCCAAATACCAGCCGCGACCAGCTCCAGGTTGGAATGGCAGCCGGCGCCGGACCGAAGGACCGGTCGAGATTCTGTTTCAAGCCACCAGCCATCCCCCAGGCCGTGAACGCCGGGCGCAGCAGACCCACCGCGGTCACCGCCCCCAGCACGAAGACCGTGTCGCGCCACGCGCCCTCGATGATGCCATACGCGACCAAGGCCAAACCCAACGGCAGCACGAGCAGCCAGTGTCCGTATTCCGTGATGATCACCGCCAGCAACCAGGCCGGCCGGGTGATCGGCGCCCGCATGATCGACAGCAGCGACATCGCGCAGAAAGCCACGGAAAGCACCGGCAGCAGCCATTTCATGGAGATTGAGACAGCCTGGTTTGAACTTGGTGCTAAACAAACGGGTCTGGTGCGGGTTTTGGGGGCGCGGGCGGACGACCGGTTTGGTGCGCCGACGCCAGGCCGCCGGCCAGCAGCCGGCGCATCGCTTCAATCCGGATCGGTCACCATAAAGACAATCGGAACCATCATCCGGGTGTTGACCTTTTTCCCAGCCTTCAGTCCGGGCCGAAAACGCCATCGGCTCACGCCATCGATCGAGACCTGCTCGAAACCCTTGTGCGTGGAGGAAACCACCCGGACGCCGCGAGGCACGCCATTGGTATCAACAATGAACTCCACCAGCACCTCACTGCGCTCGATCAGTTTTTTGAGCTCGAAAGGAAATTGCGGGGCCGGTTGGGCGATCGGTTCCGGCACGCGATCCAGCTGGGCGAGTTCGAAAATGTCCTTCAGCCCGCTGAGCCTTTGGTTGGACGTGGCGATCTTCAGCGGAATGCTGGTGAGGCTGCCCTTGTCGAAATTGGTCTGCAACGGGATGTTCATCTCCAGCGGCTGCACGAACGCATCGGACAGAACCACGGTGGTCGGCAGATCCGCCAGCTTCGGCACGACCACGCCCGGCGTCTCTTCCATCTCCTCCAGGTTGCGGGGCGGCGGCTCGTCGTCGTCGTCGAGGGGCGGCATCACCAGCTGGATGACCGGCTCGGTGTGCACCGCCACCACCTGCGGCCGGGCCGGCCGATGACCGAAATTCCACAACAACAGGCCATGCAACCCCGCCGACAGCAGGACTGCCGCCCAGTTGATGCGCGCGGGTCTGGGCAGGCCGTCGTAATGCCAGTCGCCTCGCCGGTTGGTCGCGAGAGGCAAGACAAGTTGCAACGCAGCCGGCTCGGGAGGATGCCAGTCCGCGATTTTGGTAGGGTGACGGGGGTAACACGTCGTTTGCATACCCCTAGTAAACGCTCATACCGTGGGCATGCGCTGCATGGGTTGCCAGAAACTGAGCATGGTTTGCCCGGGCCCGGACCGAGGTCCGATTGCGCCATTAGGATTGCGCCGGCCCAGCCGGTTCACCCATGAAGTGGCCCATGCGCCGGCTCGATCAACTCCTCGCTGTCGTGCGGCCCCACCGGGTGCACGAAACATCCCTTCCCCCCAGAACTCCCCCGCCCCGGAGCTGCTGCTTCACTTCCCGGGCCTTCGCAAACACTTCCCGCGCGCATCACTCTCTTCATGGTCGTGATGCTGCGCGTCGCACTGCAGGTCGGCACCGGCTGGATTGGAAAGTGAGCATGCTCCCGATCCAATCAAATCTCCAGAAATCGCATCTCCCACCCCTTCTCGGTCCCCAGACACGCCCGCCGTAACAACTCATCGACATGCTCCCCCATCACCACCCGCCGATACATCGCGGCGCATACCAAGTGCTACTTCAACACCGATACATGGTGGCTCTTGTGGATATGCCGACTCTCCATCCCGCAACATCCCCTCCATCCAAGCCGAAGCAAGCTTCGGGGTATCGAACCCACCGCGAGTGAAGACCGGCGCGTGCCAACTCCTGCTAGGGCTGCTGCTGCCGGGGCTTGCCGCACAAACGCTGACGCTCGATCCCGTCGCAGTGACAGCCAGCCGCGCGGCGCAACCGGTGGCGGATGTGCCATTCGGCGTGTCGGTGCTGGCTGGCTCGCAGCTCCGCACCGCGCCCACCACCACGCTCGATGGTGCGTTGCGCAGCGTGCCGGGCTTCAGCCTCTTTCGCCGCAGCGACAGCCTGACGGCCAACCCCACGGCCCAGGGCGTTTCGCTGCGCGGACTCGGCCCGAGCGGCGCCAGCCGTTCGCTCGTGTTGCTGGACGGCGTGCCACTCAACGACCCGTTCGGCGGCTGGGTGACGTGGAGCAAGGTCCCGCGTGAAGTGCTCACCGGCGCGGAAGTGCTTCGCGGCGGCGGCGCCGCCTGGGGCAACGCCGCGCTGGGCGGTGTCGTGCAGCTGCTGACCGGCCCGGTCGGGCCGCCGGCCGCCGGCCAGAGGCAATCCCACATGACCGGGGGAAAACTCGCGGCCGCCTATGGCGACTTTGCCACGCGCAGCGCCGAGCTGACACACGACCAGACTGCTGGAACGGGCGCGCTGCAGTTCGCCGGCCGCATTTTCGCCACCGACGGCTTCGGGCTGGTCGCGCCCGAGGACCGCGGCCCAGTGGACATCGCGGCCTGGAGCCGGCACCGGTGGCTGTCCGTGCGCTGGATTCAGGCAGTCGGTGACCACGCCAAACTCACGGTCATGGGCCGCACCTTTGCCGAGGAGCGCGGCAACGGCACAGCCTATCAGCGCAACTCGTCCGGCGAGAACTTCGGCTCCGTCGCNNTCGTTCAGCAGCAAGTTCAGTTCCGTCAACGCCTCCCGCACGGCCGAGACCCCCGCGAGCGACCAGTTCGCCGTCCCTGCCACCGCCCTCGGTGCCGCATGGACCGGCATCTGGACGCACCCCGGCGACGCCCGCACCAGCGCCGGGGGCGACTTGCGCCGGGTGCGCGGCGAGACCCGCGAGCACTTCACGTTCAGCAACGGGGACTTCACCCGCCGGCGCAGCGCCGGCGGCACGCAGGAATTCGCGGGGCTGTTCGCGTTGCACGAGCGCGCCCTCGTCTCCGGTTGGCGCCTCACCCTCGGCGCCCGGCTCGACGCCTGGCGCGAGACCGACGGTCACCGCCGCGAGACCGACCGTGCCACCGCGGCGGTGCTGCGCGACGATCATTACGTCGGTCGCGACGGCGTGGAATTCAGCCCCAGCGCGGGGTTGGTCTGGATTCCGGCGAAGGCCTGGCGCCTGCGGGCCGCCGGCCAGCGCGCATTTCGCCGACCGACCTTGAATGAACTCTTTCGGCCGTTTCGCGTCGGCAACGTCATCACTGAAGCCAACGCCGCCCTCGACACCGAGCGTGTGACCAGCGCGGAACTCGGCGCCGACTACACCCGCGGTTCGCTTACGCTGGGCGCCGCGGTTTTCTGGAACGAGCTGCGCGACGCGGTGGGCAACGTCACCCTTTCCCGCGGCCCGGGCACCTTCCCCATCGTCGGTTTCATCCCGGCCGGCGGCACGGGTCGGCAGCGGCTCAACCTTGACCGGCTGCGCGTCCGCGGCCTCGAACTTACGGCGGAGTGGCGCCCCGTCCCGTCATTTGCGCTCACCGCCACCTACCTCGGCGATGACGCCACCGTCCGCCATGCCACGCTGGCGCCGGCGCTCGCCAGCAAGCGCCTGGCGCAGGTCCCGCGCCACAGCGCCGTGTTCGGCGCGTCGTGGCGGGCCGGCCGGTTCGCGTTCACCCCGCGCCTGCGCGTTATCGGCCGGCAATTCGAGGACGACGAGAACCTGCTCGTCCTCGGCACGGCGGTTGTCGCCGACCTCGGCGCCACCTATGCCTTCAAGGCGGACGGCGAATTGTTTCTCACGATCGAGAATCTCGGTGACACCCGCCTCGAGACCGGCCGCAGTGCCGACGGCCTCGTCAACACCGGCACTCCGCGTCTCATCCTCGGCGGCTTCCGGACAGCATGGTAGGCCCCGGAAATGTGTAATACAATACGTTACACATTTCCGTTACCGCACCCGGGCACATCCGCGCAAGGTCAGGGCCGGTGACGCTAGGCGGATTCCTCCCATTCTTTTCGTGGCCTTTCGTGACTTTTCATGGCTAATCCCTCCGCATGCGCCGGCTCGACCAACTCCTCGCCAACCTCGGCTACTGTTCCCGCCGGGAAGCCCGCACGTGGATCCAGGCCGGCCGCGTGACCGTGCGCGGCTCGGTCGTGGATGATTTCGGCGCCAAAGCCGACCCGGCCGACGTGCGCGTCGACGGCGCGCCGCCCGACCATCCGGCCGGCCTCCTGTTGCTCCTGCACAAGCCCATCGGGCTTGTCTGCTCCCACGACGAGCGCGAGGGCCCGAACGTCTATTCGCTGCTGCCGCCGCGCTGGCGGACCCGCAACCCGCAGGTCACCAGCATCGGCCGGCTCGACAAGGACACCAGCGGCCTGTTGCTGCTCACCGACCAGAGCGAACTCGTCCACCGGTTGACCTCGCCGAAGCACAAGGTGCCAAAAGTCTACCGCGCCACGATCAGCACCGACCTGGCGCCGGCGCTGGTTCCGTTGTTCGCCAGCGGCACGCTGCAACTGAAGGACGAAAAGTCGCCGTGCGCGCCGGCGGGGTTGAAAATCATTTCGCCCCGCGAGGCCGAGCTGACTCTGACCGAGGGCCGCTATCATCAGGTGCGGCGGATGTTCGCCAGCCAGGGCGCGGAGGTGCTCACGCTGCACCGCGCCCGCTTCGGCCACCTCGAACTCGGCGATCTCGCGCCCGGCCAATGGCGTGAACTGCCGCTGGATGTTTTTGATCGCAGTTGAGCATTTTTATCCCGTGCTCCGTCGCAGGCTGGTTGACCCGGCCATCGGACCTGATGACATGGCCGCATGAACGCGCTGCCTTCGCCCGCTGAAATCGAGGCCATCACCGGTTTCATCGATTCGGTGGTTCCGCCCACGCCGCAAATCAGCTGGCCGCTGCTGAACGCCCGGGCCGGCACCGAGCTCTGGGTCAAACACGAGAACCACACTCCGATCGGTTCGTTCAAGGTGCGGGGCGCCCTGCAGTATTTTGCCCGGCTGGCCGCCCGGGATCCCGCCGTGCGCCGGGCCATCGCCGCCACCCGCGGCAATCACGGCCAGGCGGTCGCGTTTGCCGCCCAACGCCACGGCCTGACCGCCACCATTGTGGTGCCGCACGGCAATAGTGTGGAAAAAAACGCCGCGATGCTCGGGCTCGGCGCCGAGCTCATCGAGCACGGGGACGACTTTCAGGCCGCCCTTGAATTCGCCCAGCGGATCGCCGGGGAACGCCGGCTGCACTTCGTGCCTTCCTATCACCGCGACCTGGCGTGGGGCAACGCCGTCTCTACCCTGCAATTCCTGAAAAACTGTCCGCCGCTCGACCGGGTCTATGTGCCGATCGGGCTGGGCTCGGGCATCTGCGGGATGATCGCCGCGCGCGACGCGCTCGGTCTGCCGACCCGCATCATCGGGGTGGCCACCGAACTCACCCGCGGCATCGCGCTGTCCTTCGCGGCGAAACGCGTCGTCGCCAGCCCGGCCACCACGCGCATCGCCGACGGGATGGCGTGCTCGACGCCCAATCCCGAGGCGCTGGCGCATATCCTCGGCGGCGTGGAACGAATCGCGATGGTGACCGACGACCAGGTTGAATCGGCCATGCGCAGCTATTTCACCGACACCCACAATGTGGCCGAGGGCGCGGCGGGAGCCGGGTTGGCGGCGGTGCTCAATGAGCGCGCCCAGAACGCCGGACGTCGCGTGGGCGTGGTGTTCACCGGCGGCAACGTGGACCGCCCCGTATTCGCCCGGGTGCTCTCAACCGCCTAGAAACAGCTTGGCCCCGGCCCCGCCCGGCCTTAGTCGGGTCGGATGGATTTACCCCTTCTCACCGGCGCGCAGAAAACCCGGCTGCGCGGCCTCGGCCAAAAGCTCAGCGATTCGCTCCGCATCGGCCGCCAGGGCCCGACGCCCGCGCTCTACGCGGAGCTCAACCGGCAGCTTGCCACCCGCGAGCTGATCAAGGCGCGTTTCGAGACGTCGGACCGCGACGAGCGCGCCGCCCTCTGCGAGCGGATGGCCGCGGAGACGCCGTGCCTGTGTGTCGGCGCCGTCGGGCGCACGGCTCTGTTCTGGCGTCCCGGCCCGGATGGTTCCAAGCTGCTGGGTGCATGACGCTCGCCGCCCTTGGCTGGAATGACACCTTTGCGCAGGCCTTCGGCCCCTATGCGGCGCAGGGCTGCGAGCCGGCGCGGGTCACGCTCGAGTTGAAGGGCTATTGCGAAGTGACCGGCGAGACCGGTGCGCGGCTCGGCGAATGCAGCGGGAAATTCATGCACGCCGCCAAGGCCCCGGCCGATTACCCCGCCATCGGCGACTGGGTCGCCGTGACGCCGCAACCGGGTGATCCGACCCGCGTTGCCATCCAGGCCGTGCTGCCGCGCCGCACGAAATTTTCCCGCCGCGCCGCGGGGGAGGAAGTGCTGGAGCAGATCGTGGCGGCGAATGTGGACACGGTCTTCCTCGTCAGCTCGCTCGACGGCAACTATCACCTGCACCGCCTCGAACGCTACCTCGCCGCCGCCTATGCCAGCGGCGCCCAGCCCGTCATCGTGCTCAACAAGGCCGACCTCACCGGCGAGGCCGACCCGCTGCGGCAGGAAATCGCCGCAATTGCACCCGCCGTGCCGGTCTTCGTCATCAGCGCCAAGACCCGGCGCGGCCTCAAGGCCCTCGCGCCGTGGCTCCAGCCCGGGCGGACCATCGCGCTGCTGGGCTCCTCCGGTGTCGGCAAATCCACGATCATCAACCGGCTGCTGGGCGACGCGGTGCAGGCCGTGCAGGAAGTGCGCGCAGCGGACAACAAGGGCCGCCACACCACCACGCAGCGCGAGTTGCTCATCACGCCCGCGGGCGTGATCATCATCGACACCCCTGGCATGCGCGAGATCCAGCCGTGGGAAGCGGGGGATCGCCTGGCGGCGGCGTTTGACGATGTGGCCGCCGTGGCCGGGCGGTGCAAATTCCGTGACTGCACCCACACCGTCGAGCCCGGCTGCGCCGTGACGGCGGGGCTCGCCGACGGTTCGATCGATCTGGCGCGCTGGCAAAGTTATCTGCGGATGCTCCGCGCCACCGCCCATGAGGTGCGCCGGGTGGACCGGCCCGCCGCGCAGCAGCACAAGGCGCAGATAAAGAAACTCACGAAGAGCCTCCGCCAGCGCGTGCAGGAGAAATCCGGCGACGAGTGACATCACGCACGACATCCCCGCTTCCGCCCGACCGTCCCACCCACCCCCTTTCAGGGAGCGCGCAGTCCGAGAGCTGATGTCAACTATTAGTTGACATCAGCCCGGTAGGCCCGCGACCCGGGGCGAGGCGGGCGCAGCGCGGCGTTGACCTCGCGCGGTTTTTCGCGAGAGTGGTGCCACTATGTTCACCATTCTCGGAGCGGACGGAAAGGAATACGGGCCGGTGACGGCCGGCAAGATCGGCGAATGGATCAACGGCGGCCGCGCCAATCTCCAGACCAAGGCGAAACGCGTGAACGACACGGAGTGGAAGACGCTGGGCGATTTTCCCGAGTTCGCCTCCCAGTCGGCCCCCGCGCCGATCACTGCGCCCGCCCCCGCGGGGGTCTCCGCGCCCGCACCCGTGACCGGCAGCATCAAGGAGATCGCCGATGCCTTTTCGGCCCGCGCCAGGAAAATCGACGTGTTCGGGTGCCTGGGCCGCAGTTTCGAACTGTGGAAAGCCCATCTTCTCCCGCTGGTCGGGGTGACGCTGCTGGTGTTCATCGCGCAGATGATCCTGGGATTCATTCCCCTCCTTGGCATGCTCTCGGGCCTGTTGCTCAACGGGGTGTTTTACGGCGGCCTCTATTACTATTACCTCGGGAAAATGCGCGGCGAGCCCCGCGAGGTTGGCGACGCCTTTGCCGGATTCAGCCGGGCCTTCGTGCCCCTGATGCTGGCCAGCCTCCTGACGAGCGTGCTCATCATCGCCATCATCATGCCCTTCTTCGGCCCGGTGTTCATCGCGATCATCAAGGCGGCCATGGCGGGTGGCGGCGCGCCACCGGATCTGAGCGGCGCTTCAATCGGGCTCATTTTCCTGGGCATGATACCCGTGCTCTACCTGGGCATAGCTTGGGCTTTCACCTTTATGCTGGTGATCGACAAAGGTCTCGGCCCGTGGACCGCGATGGAGGTAGGCCGCCGGGTGGTCACCCGGCAATGGTTCCGTGTGTTTTTTGTCGCCCTGCTGGGTGCCATCATCGCGATGCTGGGGTTGATCGGCTTGATCATCGGCATCTTCTTCACCCTGCCCCTGATGTTCGGAGCCGTGCTCTACGCCTACGAGGATCTGTTCAATCCACCGGCGGCGAGCTAGCGCGGGGCGTTGAGCCGGGTCAGTCGTCTCTGGAGGGCGGCGGCATCCGCCACCGGCGCCGAGCAGGCGCCGTTCGCGCACAGGAAAGCCGCGGCGCCGTCCATCTCCGGGAAAATATCCGCGCCGCGCGGCGCGGGGCCGGTGCGCCGGTCCCACCACTCGACGAGCTTGTGCTGCTCCGGCACGCGCAAGGCGGTGGCGAACATCGCCGCGGCGACCGGATCGTCCCGGCCCCCGATGATCATGACGTGGATCGGATCGGTGCGCGCCTCTTCCTCGGCAAGCAACAGGCCGGCCACGGAAAACCCGCGGCTGTCCGCCACGCCCGGCGCGAGCAGCCAGCGCAGGGCGTGCTGCGCCATGGCGCGGTAGCCGGCGCGGCCGGTCACATGCGCCAACGCCGTGGTGAAGCGCACGAGGTTCAGGTTCTCGTCGAATTGCGGACGCGGCGCGGGGAAAGATTCCTTCGTGGAGTCGCCGGCCGCGTAGCCGGCCGCCTCGGCCCGTTTGAAATGAGCTTCGATAAATGTTGCCGCGGCTTCGGCGTGCGCCAGCCAGGCGGGATCTTGCGTCAATTGATGCAAGGAGAGGAACGCACGGCCCATGGCCAAAGAATCACCCAGATACGGCCCCGCCGCGTCGTGCTCGTCGTGGCGGAAACCACCACCGCCGAGGCTGCGGTGCGCGAGCACCCACTGCGCCGCCCGCTCGGCTTCGGTGCGATATCCTGCCTCGCCCGTGACGGCGGCCAGTTGGGCCAAGGCGGCGATCACCCAGCCGTTTTCCCGGGCGTAAACATGTCGGTCGATCCGCGGCAGACCGCGCGCACGGCGGCCGGCATCGTCGAGGGCGAAGTAGTCCGCGCTGTGTTCGCCGGGCACCAGGTCGGCGTCCTGGCTGGTATAAACCACGCCCTCCGGGCTGGTGAGAAACCGGCGCAGGTAACCGTGGACCGCGCGCGCCGATTCCAGATGGGCCGGATCACCCCATTGCGCGGCGGCCTGCGCGCAAGCCCGGAGCGTGTCGGCCTGGAAGGACATTATCTTTTCGAAGTGCGGCTCGTCCCAAGTGCCGCCGGCGGAGTATTGGTAGACACCGCCCCAGACCGGATCGATGAGCTGGCGGGAGAGGCGGAGCGTATCGCGCGCCATCTGCGCTGCGCGGGTGTCGCCGCGCGCGGCGAGCCGCAGCGCGTATTCGATGGAGTCGGCGTCGAGGTATTTGTGCGAAAACCCCCAGCCGCCCTGCTGGTCGTCGTAACCTCCCGTCCAGCGCGCGCGCAGTTCGGCGAGCCGCGCAGGTGGCAGCGCGGTTTCGCTGGTGGCGGCGCGGTCGGTGTTGAGGTTCTGCGCCGCGACCGGCGAAGGATCGTCGATCACCGCCCGCAGCAGGCGCGTCATGTCCGCCGGCGGGATGTAACCCTGCTTCTTGACGATCTCGGTGCTGTCGGGGGCGTAGATGACCGTGGCCGGCCAACCGTAGTCCTCGTAGCGGCTGGCCAGGTCGGGGCGTGCATCCTGGTCCACGCGGACGGCGAGATAACGCTCGTTCATCAAGGCCACGACGGCGGGGTCGCGATAGGTGGTCTCCGCCATGACGTGGCACCAGTGGCACCACACCGCCTCGAGATCGAGGAGGACGAATTTGTTCTCCCGCTTCGCTTGGGCGAAAACCTCCGACGACCACTCGTGCCAGACCAGCGGCTCCGCCGCGCGGGCGACCAATGGAGCGACAAAAATAATCAAAGCGGATAGCAGGCCGCGAAATTTCATGCCCGAGGCGGATCAGAATCAGGACGCGGCCGCCGGTTTCCTGGCGAGCAGGTGGTCGACCGAGAATTTGCCCGGGCCGAAAGCCAGCACGAGGAGCGAAGCCAGCAAGAAGAGAAACGGCGCGGCCCCAAGGAACTTGTCGGTGTCGCTAAAGATGGCCATCAACTCCTCGCGATCGGCTGTGCCATAGGCCACCAGCATCGTGAAGCTGAGCGGCACCGAGATTGGCCGCGCAAAAAAACCGAGCGCCAGGAGGACGCCGCCGCCGCACTCGGTGGCGCCGGCGATGAGGGCATTAAGCTTGGGCAGCGGGATGCCGAGGGATTCGAAAAATCCGGCAGTGCGGTCGAGGTTCATGAGCTTGCCCCAGCCGGTCTGGGCAAACGAGACCCCCCAGTAGAGGCGGATGACCAGCAGCAGCGGCGACTGGAGGTGGGCGGCGAGACCGTCGAATTTGGCGAGCAGGGGGCGGAGTTGCATGGGCGTAGGAGTTGAGGAGGTGGAAGTTATTCCCGGCGGCAGAGCCAGCGCAGCTCCATCCACAGGCGGAACCAAGCCTGCACCTGCGCCGCCCGGTCGGCCGAGGATTTCTTCGTCCGCGGAAGGCCCCGGGCCAGCGCCTGCTCCAGCGTGGCACCGCCGCGCAGGGCGGTGAGGATCCGGTAGGCGGCCGGCTCGAGCCGTTTGAAATAGATCCGGCTGTTCAACCGGTGGATGGCGACGCAAGTGCGGGCGCGTCCCGGAATTTTGGTTTTCTTTTTCAGTAATTCTCGCCGGGCCGACGGCGCGTTGCTGGCCGCGCCGCGCAGCAGCTCCGCCTCGCGCTGTTTCACCGCGAGGATGAATTCATCCACCGGATAATCCAGCCGCAGCAGTTGCAGGTAGGGCTGCAGGGCCAGGCGCAGTTTGCCCTGCCGCGCGCGCGGGATGTCGAGCAGGTCGTCCGGGGTGAAGACCGGCCGGGCGGCGGTGTCGAACACCTCGACGCGGGCCCACTCGAACCGGGCGAGGTCGTAACACAGCGCGGTGTGCGGCCGGGTGTGGCGCGGCGCGGCGCGGATGTAGCGCGCCAGCCGGCTGGGCAGGTTGCGGAGAGTAAAGGACTCGGACGGATATTTGACGAGGTAGGCCTCCGCGAGCGCGATGAATTTTCTGTCGCCCAGCACCGCGCGCAGACCGGGACAGTCGTCGTAGAGGCTGTCCAGCACGCGGAACCAATACATACGGTTGTAAATCTCGAGCCGCTCGAAGGAGGTGAGCCGGTCGTTGGGCTTGGCGATCTGCGCGGCCACGGCGCTGGTCGCCCGCCCGTCGGTCCAGCGCCGCTGCATGCGGCTGTCCGCGGTCAACGGCCGCGAGATGACGCGCCACATGGCGCGCTGGAGGCCGGCCAGCTCGCCGGTCGAATCAACGCGCGCGGGAGCGAACGGTTTCACGCGGTGCGGGAATTTTGGCCGCGCGGGCCTGGGCGATGAATTCATGGGCCTTCAGGGCTTCGTGGTGGACCTCGTCGAACGAGGGGATCTTGTCGTCCCACTCGAGCAACGTGGCGGTGACGCCGCAGAGCTTGGTGGCGTGGGCGTAGAGTTTCCAGACGGGATCGAGCACGGGGTGGTCGTGCGTATCGAGGAGGTATTTCTCGAACTTGGTGTGCCCGGCGATGTGCATCTGCGCGACCCGGTGATGCGGGATCTTGTTGATGTAAGTGTAGGCGTCGAAGCCGTGGTTCTTGGCCGAGACGTAGATGTTGTTCACGTCGAGCAGGATTCCGCAGTCGGCGCGCTCGACGACCTCGGTGAGAAATTCCCACTCGGTCATCTCGGAGACGTGGAACTCCGTGTAGGAACTGACGTTCTCGACGGCGATCGGGATCTCCAGGAAATCGCGCACCCGGCGGATGTTGGCGGCGGTCTGCTTCGCGGCCGCAACGGTGTAGGGCATGGGCAGCAGGTCGTGCGAATAGGTGCCGTCGACACTGCCCCAGCAGAGGTGGTCGGTAAGCCACGGTGTCTTCGTGCGCTGCGTGAGCGTCTTGAGCCGGCGCAGGTGTTCGCGGTTCGGGCCGTCGGCCGCGCCGAAATACATCGCGACGCCGTGCTGCACGACACGGTATTGGGCCAGGATCTCGTCGAGCACCTCGAGCGGGCGACCGCCGTCGACCATGAAGTTCTCCGAGATGATCTCGAACCAGTCGACCGTGGGCTTTTCGCTCAGGATGTGGTCATAGTGGGGGATGCGCAGGCCGATGCCGATGCCGTAGTCGGTGAAGCCGTTGAATTTGTTGGCGGGCATGGAGTAAAACGTAATGCGCTGATCTGATCAAATCCGGCCTGCATCGGGCCGCGAGCCGGAAAGAAAGGGAGACCGGGCGGTGGGCCCGGTCTCCGGAATTCAATCAGATGGCCGGCGCGAGCGCGACCGGCCATCGTGAAACGAACCTCAGGCCGACTTGCAGCCACCCTTGCCCTTGCAGGAGTTCTTGCCCTTGCAACCGTGGTCGCCGGACTTGCAGCCGCCNNTTGCCCTTGCAGTCGTTGTGGCCCTTGCAGCTGTCCTTGGCGTCTTTGCCCTTACAGCCGTCTTTGCCTTTACAGCTGTCCTTGGCTTTTTCGCCGGCCGGAGCCGTCGTGCCGGCTTCCGCCCCGTAGGACTTGGCGGCGAGACCGCCCAGATAGAGTCCGGCGATGGCTGCGGCCGTGATGATCGTTTTGTAGGATTTGTTCATTTGATACTGAGTTTTTGGGTTTTTTGTTTCACTCCACCACCAATTGGCATGGGTGCCGCCGGCAGGGCGCGAAAGTGATCGGGAAAACGAAAATCGATGGGCAGGAGTCGATAGGAGCGCTCGGTAACGGGGCTTATTCCACAAAAATAGCCGCGGCAGGAAGGAGTATCGGCCGAGCTTCGGCATCCGCCCGCCTGCCCACCAGGCCAATGGGGCCCCGGGTGTTACCATGGAGCGACTTGACGATTGCACGGGACAAACCGCTCCGCCAATAACCCCCCCATGCGCATCCCCACCCGCCCCGCC
>CXWL01011517.1_pt1 | contig 62763 bp, 39 predicted proteins | sample 590931 | NCBI WGS metagenome assembly CXWL01 (sample SAMEA3498368, study PRJEB10139) | groundwater metagenome | biome: water well; material: biofilm material | place: Germany | collected 2015-04-27 | reverse complement strand
CCCTACGTACTGTCCGCGTCCGCGCGAACTGAAGTTCGCGGCTCGCTAGGCGCCGGGTGCGACGGCTTTGCTCATTTCTTCGCGGCGCTTGGCATTCGCGCCGGTCAGTTTATCCTGCGAACTCTTGAACTCCATCCATTCTTTCTTGCGTTTGGCTGCCCACTCCGGCGGGTTTTTCTGCGTCATCCACAACGGCTGGGGAGTCTGCAACCCCTCTTTGGCAAGGTCGGTGAACTCGACGATCATATCCTTCCGTGTGTAACCGGACATGTCGTGAATGTTGCCCATGTGGATGCACTCGGTCGGACACGGATCGACGCACAGCGCACAAAACATGCACTTAGCGTAGTCGATCGCGTAGCGGGTCATCAACCCACCGGCGGCGATGTTGGTCGCTTTGTCGATTTTGCGCGGGCCGGTCTTTTCAATGTAAATGCAATCGACCGGGCAGGCCTTGGCGCACAAGTCGCAGGCGATGCATTTTTCGATTTCGAAGAAGTGAAACCCGCGGTATCGCGGCTGCAACGCCGGGGCCACATCGGGGTACTGAAGCGTGATGGTCTTGGCGAAGCAGTAGCGCAGTGTGATCCTCATGCCGATGAGGATGGTCTTCACCGTCATCTTGATGTTGTGGAAGTATTCGCGTGTCGGACTTCGATTCATGCCAGCGCTCAATACACTTGCTATTGATCTTAGGGGCGACTTCGCAGGAGAGCAAACCATGCCTCTGCCCGCAAGAAGCTCGTATTCGTCGGTTCAACCTAAAGCCGGAGGCGGAGCATGTTGAGGGCCGTTTTGCAGGCTCGATCGCGGATTTCGTCGCGGGTAATGTGGTCGCCGAAGAGTATGCGGCGAACTTCGATCCCTCGTTCATCGGCGAGACCGATGTAGACCAGACCGACCGGCTTGTCCGGTGACCCGCCGCCGGGTCCGGCGATGCCGGTGATGGAGATCGCGAAATCAGATCCGGCTTGTGCGCGAGCGGATTCCGCGAGCGTGCGGGCAACTTCTTCGCTGACCGCACCGTGTTGCCCGATGACATCGGGGGGCACATTGAGCAATTGCGTTTTTGATTCGTTGCTGTAGACGACATATCCGTGGAGAAAATAAGCGCTGCTGCCGGGCACGTCGGTGAGCCGCTGGGAGAGCATTCCGCCGGTGCACGATTCGGCTGTAGCCACGGTTTTTTTATGCTCAATCAGAAGCTTCGCGACGGCTGACTGAAGGGTATCATCCTCCTCGCCGAATATCGCGGAACCTATTCTCCGGTGAATTTCCGCCCGGTCCGCGTCGAGCAATTTCCGGGCGGAAGCGGCGTCGGTCGCGGTCGCCAAAACTCGCACGGTGAGAACGGCTTTCGAGGCCGTGGTGCCGACAAGCGGATTGCGTTCCCGCGTCATCAGGTCCGCAATCGTTTCGCCCAGCCTGGCCTCGTTAATGCCAAAACAATGCAACCTCGCCGAAAGCGTGCATGCTGTCGTCGATGACGCAAGCCGAGGTTCGACATACGCGTCAAACATCGCCTTCATTTCGCCGGGGACACCGGGAAGCGCGATGACCCCCCTGAGTCCCCCCTGATTAAGGGTGGAGGCGACATCTTTGGCATCGTCAAAAAATACGATGCCCGGCGCGGTGCCGCGCGGATTCGCAATGACTTCGCAGCCTTCGGGGATGAGAGCCTGCACTCTGTTGGACTCGGGCATGTCTCGCCGCCAGCGCTGGAAAAAGGCAAAAATTTGCGCAAGTGCCTCTGCACTTTCATGGAGCGGACGATTGAGTGCGAGCGCAAGCGCCTCGCGGGCCAGGTCGTCGAGCGTTGGGCCCAAACCGCCCGTGATGAGCACCAGGTCGGCTTCGTCGCGCGCCCTTCGAATCGCGGCCACCATACGTGCCAAATTGTCCCCGACGCTCACATGGGCGACGACCTCGATTCCGTGGGCGGTGAGCCGCTCGGAAAGCCACGCGGAATTCGTGTCCACGCACTGGCCGGTCACGATTTCCGTACCGCAACTAATAATGACTGCGTTCATGACAATGCATTCTATCGGGATTCGTGATTTGCGGCCTGACCGGAAGCCGTCATCAATTTGTCAATCTCAAAGCCACAGTTACGATAGCGAACATGACGACCGGAGCAGGGCAAACCAGCGGATTGCAGGCAAAAGGGTTGAAGCAGCAGGTGGCGGCGGCGCGGAAGCGGCTCGATAAGCACACGTGCGAAATCGTGGCCTGGCATTTCGATCCCAAGACGGGCTGCCCGTTCTGGTTGGAGTACGCGAAACGGCTCGGCTGGGACCCGCGCAAGAAGATTCATTCATACGACGATCTCGACAAGTTTCCCTTCTTCGAAGACGAGTGGCTTCGCGGCGGTCCGGTCCGGCGGTGGGTGCCCAAGGCCTATGCCAAAAAACCGATTTACATCTTCGAGACCGGCGGCAGCACCGGCGTCCCCAAGAGCCGCATCAACATCGATGACTTCCGCATCGACTACGAAATGTTCAGCGAGACGCTGTCGGAAGCATCCTTTCCGAAAGGCGCCGACTGGCTGATGCTCGGGCCGACCGGCCCGCGGCGGTTGCGCCTGGCCGTCGAGCACCTCTGCCAGCATCGCGGGGGCATCTGCTTCCACGTCGATCTCGATCCGCGCTGGGTGGTCAAGCTCATCAACAAAGGCCGCATGGACGTGATGAACGAGTACCGAGACCACGTCGTCAATCAAGGCCTCACCCTGCTGCGGGCGCACGAGAACATTCGCTGTCTGTTCACCACGCCGAAACTGCTTGAGGCGCTTTGCGAAAAAACCTCGCTGGTCCGAATGGGTATCAAGGGCGTGTTCTGTGGCGGTACGCAACTCACTGCGCAGTTCAACCGCTTCGCCCGCGAGGAACTGCTCGAAGGCAAGGCCGAGCTTGTGCCCACCTACGGCAACACGCTCATGGGGCTGGCGTGCCATAAGCCCTTCGACCCGGCCGACAACTACAGCATCACCTACCATCCGCCGTGCCCGCGAGCCATGATCGAAGTCGTCGTGCCCGATGAGCCGCGCAAGGTTGTGGACTACGGCCAGGTTGGCCGGGTGCGACTCACCACCCTTACGAAAGAGTTTTTCATGCCGCGTTTCCTGGAGCGCGACGAGGCCATCCGTCGCCCGCCCTGCGAGCCATACCCGTGGGATGGCGCAGGCGACGTCCGGCCATTCTCCGGCTTCGCGGTGCCGATCGTCGAGGGCGTTTACTAGATCCGAACCCCAAGCGCCGGGGCGGGGCGGGCTTATCAATACGGCGCAGGCCAGCGAAGGATTTAGCGTTTTGCAGCGAGGGGGTTCGTTGAGTCAACTTCTTGTTTGCTGCGCAGGGCGATTTCCCTGTTGGCGGATTGGAATCGCGGATTTGAACCCCAGCAATTGGGTTCGCCCTTGCTGTCCGCCGCGACGCTGATTCTGTTTGTAAGTCCGGCATTTTCGTGCGCCCGCATCCCTACGCCGGCGGACCATCCGCCAGTACGCCCTCAATAACATGCGCGGCGCGCGCACTTTGATGCTCCTTTGTAAACGGCAGGTTGATTGGTACAATGGGAGCCATCAGTTCTCATCAGTTCTGCAGAGTTTTTGGGCTGATGGAATGGGGAGGGGAATCTATGCGACTTTGCCTTTCCGCTGGGCCGATCGTTTTCCTCGGACTGTTTGTTTCTGCTCACGCTCAGGTCGATCGCGGCCGCCCAACATTCCTTCCTCCGTTGGTTTCACGACCCTTAAATGCTGCGGATGTCGGCGCAGGCGACCACGGAACTGTGGTCGGCTGGGGAGAGCAGGTTTTTGGGGGTAATCTATGCGACAATTTCGTGGCCATCGCTGCTCACGGCTATCATGGTTTGGGTCTCAAGCCCGATGGCTCGATCGCGGCGTGGGGCCAAAACAACAACGGCCAGTCAATTGCGCCGGAACCCAACACAGACTTCATCGCAGTTGCGGCCGGGGCGTACCATAGTCTGGGTCTAAAGAGCGACGGTTCCATCGTCGCCTGGGGTCAGTATGCATATGGACAATCCGACGTTCCTGCGCCCAACACGGGCTTCGTGGTCGTGGCCGCCGGTGGAGGACATAGTCTGGGCCTTAAGGCCAATGGCTCGATAGTTGCCTGGGGTTTCAACGACTTTGGTCAAGCGGAAGTTCCGTTCCCGAATACAGGTTTCGTGGATATCGCAACGTACCTTGCAAATAACCTAGGTTTGAAAGCTGACGGTTCCATCGTCGCGTGGGGTCGCAATGATTACGGGCAGAACAATGTTCCTGCGCCCAACGCCGGTTTCGTTGCTGTTTCCGCAGGAGGGTATCATAGCCTGGGGCTAAAAGCCGATGGCTCCATCGTCACATGGGGTAGAAACAACTTCGGACAAACCGATGTTCCTGCGCCCAACACGGGATTCGTAGGAGTGTTGGCGGGAAGTAATCATAGCCTGGGCCTAAAGTCCGATGGCTCCATCGTTGCGTGGGGTCGCAACGATTATGGCGAGACAACCGTCCCGGCGCCAAATACGGGGTTTGTCGCGATGGCTGCGGGTGAATACCACAGCACGGGTCTGAAGAGCGACGGTTCCCTGGTGCAGTGGGGTGCCAGTGGGCATTCTCAAAACAACGTCCCGACGCCCAACGCGGAGTTCGTCGCGGTGGCCGCAGGGACGTATCAAATCCTGGCGCTGAATACGGAAGGTTCCATAATTGCATGGGGAGACAATTATAGCGGACAGACCGACATTCCAGCGCCCAACACGGATTATGTGGCCGTCGCAGCGGGTCATTGTTACAGCATAGGGCTTAAGACCGACGGCACGATCGTCCAGTGGGGTTGTGCTTATGATACGTCAAGCGTTCCGCTGCCCAATAGTGGTTTCGTGGCATTGGCCGCAGGGCAATGGCACCGTTTGGGGGTCAAAGCTGACGGCTCCATTCACGCATGGGGATGCGGCCTTGGATTCCAGAATGGTGAGTGTGACGTCCCGCCACCCAACACGGGCTTCGTAAGCGTCGCCGCCGGAGACCACCACAGCATCGGGCTTAAGTCTGACGGTTCCGTCGTAGCTTGGGGTTGCCGATACGCCAATTATGGTCAGTGCGACTTGCCCGTTCCCAATTCCGGCTTCGTGGCCATCGCCGCGGCCTTTGACTTCAATCTGGGTCTTAAGAGTGATGGTTCGATTGTGGCCTGGGGCGACAATTTTTCGGGTCAACTCAATGTGCCGGCTCCCAACAGCGACTTTGTCGCTGTGGCTGCCGGAGATCTGCATAGCGTCGGTCTCAAGGCTGACGGCTCGATTGTCGCCTGGGGTAATGATTGGGCATATCAGACGAGCGTTCCCGCTCACAATACAGGCTATTTTGCGGTGGCGGCAGGCGTTGGTCACTCCATCGCCATCAGGCGAGCGCCGGATTGCAATGGCGACGGAACCCCCGATGAATGCGCGATCGAAAGCGGGGCCAGTGCCGACTGCAACGCGAATGCCGTGCCGGACGAATGCGAATCGGGGTCCTCTCCGCTTGGGGCGTGCTGCGATCATAGTCCCACCGGGGGCTGTACCGACGGGGTGAGTTGCGGCGCATGTAGCTGCCCGCAGTGCGAATGGACGCAAGACGCGTTATGCGGAGAGGTTCCATGCGATCGTGAGCCAATCCCGACGGTGAGCATGTGGGGGCTTGCGGTCTTGTCTCTGCTTCTCGCAATCGGCGCTAAACTTCGATTCCGCCTTAGCTGGGCGGGCTTTGCCCGCCGCAACTCACATCTCGATTGATTCGATCAACGGTTACGGCGGAAGGATTGCAACGCAGGCAGGCTGGAGGCCTGCACTATAGTAGGCGGTGGCCAGCGCAGCGCCGCCACCGGAATCGTGACGAATCATCATCATACGACCCTGTAGGGGTCGCCTACCACCGGCGCGTTTAGTCGACCCATTCAGGGTCGAAATGATCGTGGTGTGGCAGGTTTCCGTGGGCGGCGCTGCGCTTGCCCACGGCTGTAGGCCAGCCTTTCAAGCTGAAGACGTGCGCCCGGCCGCCCGTCGCTGGCGCTTCGGATCAAAACTGCCCCGCGTCTGCATGGCGGCGCTGGGCTTGGCCATGCCATCCGCCGAGCGTTCCCCCGGTTGAAAAGCAGTCGTCATACAAGGGAAAGAGCGCAACTACTTGCAACTGTTTTATTTACGGCGAATCCATGCCTCGAGCCGGAGAGAAAAAATGCCTGTTACGGTCCAATTCCCCTTGACCGATGGGCTGTTTGCGTTCAAAATCCTCCCTTTACGAGTTTTGGAGGTTTAACACATGGGTCTGCATAGAAGTCACCGCCGCCATATGGAGCGGATGGACGCGATCGAAACCAAAGCGAAGAATGTCGTCCACAAGGACAAGGAACGTGGCCGTCGCGACACCCGTATGCTGGCAACGATCAAGGGCGCCGGGCTGCCTTTCGCACCGGCGGTCATGAGCTGGCTCAGCCGCAAGCTGGACAAGCCGGCGACCCGGATCACTCCGGAGGATATCAAGGCCCTCCGAAACTGACGCAGTGAGTGGAAGCGCCCGGCCACGGTCGGGTGGTAGTGAGTTGGACAGTTACGGCCGGTTCGCCAGGAGCGGATCGGCCGTTGATGTTGGATGGCCCTTTTTTCGCCTCGGTTTCCAATGGAATGCCAACGGGAATGATCCAAGTTGAACCGGCTAAGCGCTGCCGGTATGCTGCTCCATCGCCGGAACCGGGGGATAACCACACGCCAACCGTGGCGAATACGACCCGATACTGATTGACGAACTACAAGGAGATTGAAGATGCTTACCCGACGCTTTGCCGTCACGATGGTTCTAGCGATGTTCGCCTCTGCCGCCATTGCATTGGCGGCCGCGACCGACTTTGACTTCAAAGACCCCAAGGGCGTCAACACCATTGCCTTCATCCTTGACTCAACCATCGAGCCGATCATCGGCGTGGCCTCCGGGATTTCCGGCACGGTTTCCTTTGACCCGGCCAACCCGAAAGCCACCACCGGCAAGATCGTGGTGCAAACCAAATCGCTGCACACAGAGAACAAAGGCATGAAGGAGACATTGCACGGAGATGACTGGCTCGACGCCACCAAGAACCCCACCATCGAATTCAACATCAAGAAAGTGACCGACGCCAAGAGCGGCGAGAAGGACACCCACGAACTCACCGTGGTCGGCGACCTGACCATCAAAGGCGTGACCAAGGAAGTGACCGCCCCGGTGAAACTTACCTACCTGCCGGGCAAGCTCTCCGAGCGCACCAGCAAGTTGAAGGGCGATCTGCTCATGGTCCGCTCCAACTTCGTCATCAAACGCAGTGACTTCAATATCAAGCCCGAAATGGACGGCAAGGTTGTCGCCAGCGACATCGAGCTTCGCGTCTCCATCGCGGGCGGCGCGGCAACGAAATAACGCGGTTTTCACGGCAGGTCCATGACTTGCGCTCCTGGTTCGGATGGCGAAACTTACGACATCATCAGCGACAGAACGAACATCGCCAGGCAGACGCAAAACGCCGCAATTGCCGTAACGCTCAAGGCCCGCTGGGTGGTCGGGCCCAGTTTTGCGAAGGGTCGATTCGCCACTTCAAGAAGACCGATGGCTCCGTTGCAAAACTGATAGAGCGGCCCCTCCAGGAACCCGGGCCAGCTCGCACGATGGGCAGGCTTTGCCGACTCCGCCGTCTTTGCTTTGTCTATCTTCGGCGCTTTCTTCGTTTCGCGGCCAAGTGACCCCACGCCGACCAACCCGGCCTTCTGCGTCGTTTCCAGTGCTTGTCCGCGCGGCGTCGGGCTGACATCCGCTGAAACCGAACCACTCCCCGCCCGGGAAGTGGATGGGCCGTCTTCCGCGGCTGCTTCCTGCAATGCACGAGGCTCGGGCACAACCGTCACAGGCTCATCGGAAAGAAACTCGGACATGAAGTCGGGTATGGCCGCGGCTTTTTTTGGTTTTTCAGCGGCGGGCGGGGGATCATCGCTCAGTTGCTCCTGCGTCTTCCCTACGAGGTGTTCGAGTTGCTTGAGTTCCCCATCCAGAGTCGTCTCGATCGATTCGATTCCGGAAGTGTCACGAAATCTCGGTTGATTCGGGGTTACGCCGACATCCCCTGCCAACTCGTAGGCCAGATCGGCGGCACTGCTCAGCGTCTGTTCCATTTCCTGTACGCTGACCTCATTCCAGTCCTGTCCGGGATTTTGTTGGGGCTGGTCTTGTGGGTTTTGATCGGCCATGGCAAGCTCTCATCCCGCCCGTGCGAACCTACGGCGCGGATCATGCGTCTTTCGCTACGAGGTTATCGGAATGTTTTAGGCGTTACCTGAGATTGCCACGCGGCTTGCGCAACGCATAATCGGCGTATGCCTTCCCATCGTTTCTACTGTCCTTCGCTCTCCATCGGGGTCAACGAGCTTCCGCCGGACGAAGCCCACCATGCCGCCACCGTTATCCGTTCGCGGGCCGGGGACTGCGTCGAATTGTTCGACGGCAGGGGAGTGGTGGCCTCCGGCATGATCGAGCAAGTGTCGCGCCGAGGAGTGTCCGTTCGGGTTGAGCAAACGCAAACGCTGCCATTCGAACTTCGACATCGCCTCACGCTGGCGGTAGCCATGAGCAAGGCGCACCGGCAGGGGTACCTGGTGGAAAAATGCACGGAGCTTGGAGTGGCCGCGATCTGGCCCATCCTCGCCGCCCGCAGCGTCACGAAGCCCGGCGAAGCCGCAGTCGAGAAGTGGTCGCGCCGGGCCATCGAAGCGGCCAAGCAGTCGGGCCGCGCCTGGGTCCCTGCAATGGCGCCGGTCATGGCTTTTGGCGAAGCCCTTTCGCGTGCAAAGCAATTCCATGTCGCACTGTTTACCTCTCTGGATAATCAAGCCACCTCTATTCTGCGAGTGGTCGAATCTCATCCGTCGGCAACCGAACTGGTTGCATTCGTGGGCCCGGAAGGCGGCTGGACTGATGAGGAGCGCCGCGCGGCCCTCGACGCCGGACTGATTCCTGTCTCGCTTTCTCCGACCGTGCTTCGTGCCGAAACCGCGGCGGTGGCGGTCTGTGCTGCTCTTGCCGCACTTTCGCCAAGGGCTGACAAACTTTCTTAAGTGTGGCTGCCAACCCGGTTCGTTTGGAAATTTTCAGATTTGTTGCACGAAGTCTACTAAAGTGAATCTTTCAAACCGCTTCGTTCTGACAATTTTTTTTTGACAAGGCCCCGGGCATTGGAAACGTTGGCACGCTGCCACAAATGAGGAAGTCGTGGATCGTGGATCGGGAACAAGAATGAACGGGGACATGCAAAACCTCCGCCCGCGGACTTTCCGCTTGGTCACCTGTAACAACATGAGGGGCGCGCGCATTTTGTTGGGGAATTGCGATCAGGATAAAGTCGGAAACGGCGGAGAGTTGATGGGAATCAGGGGAAGTATGGGAATTATGGGACGCCCGCCAAGAGCAGGAATTGAGCGAGGTCGGCGAGATCTATGTCGCCGTCGGCGTTGAAGTCGAAAGACTCACAGCCGATTGTCGATTGGCGATTTTCGATTGGCGATTGGCCCTCACCCCAGCCCTCTCCCAAGGGGAGAGGGAGACCGCCCGTCGCTCGCGCTCCGGGTTCGGATAACATCGAGTTTTCGATTGTCGGTTGAGAAGCCGTCGGGGCGGTCATGCAATCGGGCCAGGCGGAGAGGTCGGCGAGGTTGACGGTTTGGTTGCAGTCAAAGTCGCCGATGCCGAATTCGTAGGCACCCATGTCCACCCGGTCACAAAGCACTCGCGCGTGGCCGTCGAGGTCGTTTTCGCCCGGCTGCGGCACATAATATGGATCGCCTGCGTTGATGCATGGGGACCCGGGCTTCAAACGAAAATCATCATCCATTGTCCCCGGCGCTGAATCATTGCCAGCAGGATTGATAAATAAAGGATCAGCATGGAAGTTCCCTTGACCAGGATACGTCGTTTGTAGGTTAGAATAATCAATCGAAAGCGTGGCTTGGTCGTTCACTGCGCCGCTGGGCACATTCTCCCAGAAGATACAATCATGTACGGTGCTCCCTGCTAAGAAGTGGTTCATAAACCCACCGCCTGACCACGCTTGATTCCCGACAAATGTGCAACCGCTAATTGTAGCGTATGTTTGCCACTCGACATGAAGACCACCTCCGAATCCCTCCGCTTCGTTTCCGTTAAACATGCAACTTAGGATGATTGGATGGCTTTCTCCATCAGGATCCGGGGCATTGCTGAAATAGACACCGCCGCCATAGCCATATCCACCAACGGCCCGATTGCGGGTAAAAGTACATTTGTCCAAAATAGTGTTACTGGCTATCCCATTGAACATGCCTCCGCCTGCGTCGGCTGTATTCTCGAAGAAAACGCAGTCGCGAATTTCTGGGGTGCCGCCAGAGTCGTACATTCCGCCTCCCCATCCAGCCTGATTATCACGAAAATAACAATTCGAAATCAGGGGGTTGCCACCCAAGTTAACTATCCCTCCCCCGTAGTCTGCATGGTTATCGCTAAACATGCAATCCGTTACGGTCTGGCTGTTACCTTGAACGAGCATGCCACCGCCGCTGGAGCCCGTGTTTCCGATGAACGTGCAGCGATTGATAAGTTGGGAACCGCCGAACGAGTAATTGTTCATTCCACCTCCTCCTCCTCTAGTGGCTTTATTTCCAATGAAGAGAGAATCCACCACTATGAGTGTACTTGAAGAATGCGAGCTGGTAATCATGGCCCCACCGGCCTCGGCTGTATTGCCTATGAAGGTGCAGTTGGCCACTATCAAGTTTCCTTCCGAATGCATTCCGCCACCACCGCCGCTGGCCGTGTTTCCTACAAACGCACTGTCAACCACTCTTGGGGCGCCACCGCTAGTCGCCATACCCCCGCCGTAAAATGCCGTATTGTTCGCAAATGTACAGTTTGTCGCAGTCGGGCTGCTGCCTTTGTTGAACATCCCCCCGCCGCCATTCCAAGCCGTGTTATTGCTGAATATGCAGTTGGTCACTGCCGGATCGCTGTCCGCGTTGTACATGCCCCCGCCAAGTAAATCGTTCCTACCGGGTGGCTGCGTTCCTGTTCCACCGGTGATAGTGAATCCCTCGAGAACGGTCTCCGGGGTTTCGCCGCTCGCGCAAGTGACCACGCTGCCGTTGAGGCCGGTGCCGTCAATGGTGGTGACGGCGGGGCCGTGGGAGCTGCGGAGGGTGATGGCCTTGCCGAGGAAGTTGATGAGCTCGTTGTAGGTTCCGGGGGCGACCACGCATTCGTCCTGGCCGGAGATGGCGGCGTCGATGCAGGACTGGATCGTCGGGTAATCGGCGGGGACGTGGAGCGTGGCGGCGGTGGCGGGCAGAGCGAGGGCGAAGGTGGCGAGGAGACTCAACGCGACCCCAGGTCTGATGCGGATCGACCTGGGCCGCCCAACCGATGATGCACTGCTCAAAGAGCAGTGGCACGCGGAGAAGGGAATGACGGGAATCAGGGGAAGGAATGGGAAGCGCATGGGCATCTCCAGGTGCGGCAATGCAAGACGACGAGAGTCATCATAGGGAATTCCCAAGGGAAATGCGAGTATAAAGCCCGTTGAAACGGGCTGAGTTTTTTGGGGGAGTGGTTTGGCCGCCGTAAACCAGTCCTAAAAGGACTGGCCTAAGCCGCTTCGCGGGGAAGCCCCGTGAACGGGGCTAACCGCGCGAACTGAAAATCGTGGCTCGACCCCCCTTTGTCCCCCCTTATCAAGAGGGGAGGCGAGATTCTTCGCTGCGCTCAGAATGACAACGGCGCGGCAGTGCGGGGTGCTAAAATGGGGCGTCGGAGCGGGCGATTCGCGGAGATTGATAGGGCTCGGGTTCGGCGGAGAAGTTGCCGAAGCGGGTGAACTTGCGGTTGAAGGAGAGGTTAATCGTACCGGTGGGGCCGTTACGCTGCTTGGCGATGATGAGTTCGGCCAGGCCCCGCGTCGATTCTTCCTCGGGTTTGTAATATTCCTCGCGGTGAATGAGCAACACTACGTCGGCGTCCTGCTCGATGGCTCCTGACTCGCGGAGGTCGCTCATGAGCGGTCGCTTGTCGCTGCGGCCCTCGGGCATGCGGTTGAGCTGGGCCATGGCGATCACCGGAATGTTGAGTTCGCGGCCCAGGGCTTTCATCCCGCGGCTGATGGTGGAGATTTCGACCTGGCGGTTCTCGGCCTGCGGGGTGTGCATCAGTTGCAAATAGTCAACGAAAACGGCCTGGATGTCGTAGCGCTGTTTGAGCCGCCGCGTTTTGGCCCGAAGCTCCATGATGGTCATGCCGGCCGTGTCGTCGATGTAGAGGGGGGCCTGCTCGAAGTCGGCACAGGCGTGCAAAAGCTCGCGCATCTCCTCGTCGGTCAGCGTTCGCCGCCGCAGTCGTTGCAAATCGATGCCGTGCCCGTGCGAACAGACCAGGCGCTGGGCCACCTGCGCACCGCTCATTTCCATGGAGAAGAATGCTATGGGAACACGTTGCTCCAGGGCGGCGTGCTGGGCGATGGTAAGTCCCAGAGCGGTCTTGCCCATCGAGGGGCGCCCGGCGAGCACGATGAAGTCGCCCGGCTGAAACCCGCCGGTGTACTCGTTCAACTGAGTGAAACCCGTTGGCACTCCCGTGCAGATGCCCTCGTCGCGAAGCTCAAGCTGCTCGGAAAGCCGGCGCACCAAATCCTTGATGGCGATGCTCTGCCCCGCCACCCTTTTCTCGGTGCACTCGAAAATCTTCCGCTCGGCGATGTCGAGAATGTCCCTGGCCTCGTCGATCCCGGAGTACGCCGAATCCGAAATCTCCCCGGCGCAGCGGATCAGATCGCGGAGCATCCCTTTGTCACGGACGATTCGGGCGTAATGCTCGGCATTCGACCAGTCGGCGAAGCTCTCCGCGAGCTGGATCATGTAATCCTGCCCACCGATGAAGTCGAACAGATCGCGGCGGCGAAGCTCGTCGGCCACCACGATCAAGTCGATCGCCTTGCCCGGATTGTCGTACAGATCGAGCAATACTTCGAAGAGTTTTTGGTGAACGGGAACGTAAAACCAGCCCGAGTCCGGCCGCCCGACGATGGGGATGACGCCGGCGATGGCGTCGCGGCTCATCATCATCGAGCCCAACAACGCCTTCTCGGCATCGAGGTCCTGCGGCGGGACGCGCTCCGCACGCAGCGGAGCGGACGGCTTACTGATCGTTACGGGTGTCATGTTCGCCGGCCTCCCTGCCGGCTGGGGTGGCGTCCTGCTTCTCGCCTTCTTCGCCTTCCTCGTCGGTCTTTTCGCGCACCACCCAGACCTTGATGGCGCAGCGCAGATCGGCGGCAAAGCGAAGTTCGACCTCGATATTGTCCAGTCGGCGAAGCGGGGTGTGCAACTGAATCTGCTCGACGGCCACGTGGTGCCCCTCTTCGGCCAAGGCCGCGGAAATCTCCCGGCGACCGACCGATCCGTAGAGCACGCCGTCCTCGTTGGCCCGGGCACGGATGGTCACTTCGACGCCTTCCATGCGTTTGGCAATGCCTTCGAGCACGGAACGCTCGCGGGCCATTTCCTCTTCCGCCTGCCGCCGCGCGTCCGCCAGTTTCCGGACATTGCCCGACGTCGGTTCGGTCGCAAGTCTGCGCGGCAGAAGATAATTCCTCGCAAAGCCTTCGTTCACTTCCACGACATCGCCGACGATTCCCAGCGCGGCCACGTTCTTACAAAGCAATAACTTCATGATCATCTCTCGACTCTGGTTCTGCCCGCTCCCTCACGGTCGCGGCTCTGTTTGGACTAAAAGGCCTCGTATTGTTTCCGGGTTTCGGCGTTTTGGCGTTTCCGCGTTTCCTCGTTTCCTCGTTTAGAACGGTATATCGTCCACCGGCGGCGCCGGAGCTTCGAAATCGTCGGGACCTGGTGCACCCCGACCCTGCGGCGCGCCGGCCGTCTCGGGTCGCCGTCCGCCTTCGCTGCCCTCCGCGCGGCCCCCACCTCCGGGTCCGCCCAGAAAGGTGAAGTTGTCGACAACGACTTCGTGTTTGCTGCGCTTGTCTCCCTCGGGAGTCGTCCACTGATTCAAATGAAGGCGGCCCTCGACCAGCACCGTGCGACCCTTTCCCATGTATTGATTGAAGGTTTCCCCGCCGCGTCCGAAGACGGTGCAGTCCACGAAGCACACTTCCTCGCGCATGTTCCCGTCGCGGTCCTTGAACTTGTGGTTCATGGCCATGCCGAACTTGCACACGGCCGTGTTTGCCGGCGTGTAGCTCAGTTGCGGGTCGCGGGTCAGGTTCCCCACCAGCACGATTCGATTATAGCTTGCCACGGCGACTCTCCTGCATCCATGTCATCTTGAGCGTAGCGAAAGATCTCGTCCCGTAAGTGCCGGAGATTCTTCGCTCCGCTCAGAATGACCGTTTTTGAACTATTCGTTGCTGACGTCGGGAACCGGTTCCTCGCCTCCGCTCGGACGAGGTCCTCGCGACGCACCGACCGGCTCACGATCAAAACTACGCGGGCCACGCCGGTCGCCGCGGTCACCGCGATCACGATCGCCACGCCCGTCGCCGCGTCCGCCGTATTCGTCCCCGCCTTCGGGCTCCACCACGCGCGGGGCCGCCGCCTTTTCCATAAGCTCGGGCGTCATACCGTCGGCCCGCAGAACCAGAACGCGCAGAATGTTTTCCGACAACATCGCGTCGCGCTCCAGTCCCGTGATCTTGCCCGCGGGCGCGTTAAAGTACACCAGAACGTAAACGCCGCGTTTTCGCCCCTTGAGCTTATACGCCAGTCGCCGCTCCTCCCATTTGCGGAGGAAAACGGTCTCGCCTTCGGCCCGGTCCATGATCCGCTTGATCTCGGCCTCGCAATTCTCGAACGAGACCGCAAACGTCGGATCAAACAGAAACATCGCTTCGTATAGATTCAACTTGATAGCTCCTCGATTAACTACAGTGTTCAACGAGAGTTGGTGTTGGGTGCTTTACGATTTCACCACCCTTGTTGTCCGCTCCTTAACAGTCGCGGCTCTGTTTTTTCCATACCGCATTCACCATTTCGCATTCGAGCCTCACTTCGGCTCGAAGTTGAATTTATTCATCGCTGCATCGGGCCCTTCTGTCACCCAGCATTCCACTGCGTTCGCAGCTCGCACGATGCCGGCCTCGATCACCGGCTTTTCCGACTCATCGTAGCCACTGAGCACGTAGTTTTTCATATCTCCAACCGGCTCGCCGATGCCCACTCGCAATCGGCACCAGTCATCGCTCCCCAAACGGGCGATGATATCCTCCAGGCCGTTATGCCCGCCCGACGAGCCGCTCTGGCGAATCCGAATCCGCCCCAGCGGCAATGCGTGATCGTCCACGACCACCATCAGGTCCGCCAGTTCCAACTTATAGAACTGCCCGGCGGCTAAAACAGCCTGCCCGCTGCGGTTCATGTACGTCGTGGGCTTGAGCAGCCCCACCCGCTCCCCGCCAAACTCTCCGACGCCAAACCAGCCGTGAAACTTCTCGGCGCCCATGCCGACCTGCCAGCGGCCGGCCAGCTTATCGACCACGTCGAATCCGACATTATGCCGCGTGCCGGCGTATTTCGGACCGGGGTTGCCCAGTCCAACGATCAGTTTCACCGTAGCGAGTCACCTTTGAGGTCACCGTACCATCCGAACCCCGAGCGCCAGCGCGGGGTGGTCCACCGGTCGCTTGCGCTCCTAAGTTCGGACAGACTACTTCTTCTCCTCGCCGGCTTCCTCATCCTTCTTGATGCGACCAATGCGCTCGGGTTCCGCGACTGCCGCTTCCTCACCTTCGACGGGCACCGCCGCCGCGACCACTTCGACGATCTTGCGAACCGTCGCAATGCGTTCATTCGGATCGGCGAGGGCCACAACGCCCGGCGGCAATTGCAGATCTTTCACATGCAGCGTTTCGCCCACTCCCAGATGGGTCACAAACGGATGCAGCGTGTCGGGAATATCCGTGACCAGGCACTCGATTTCGATCTGCCCCATCGACTGATCCAGAACGCCGCCGTCGGCCACGCCCTTGGGAACGCCGCGAAGCTCGATACCGACTTTCACGCGAACCCGCTCGTTCAGGTCGACGCGGGCCAGATCCAGGTGGATCGGGGTGTCCGCAAAATGATCATATTGCACAGCCTTGATGAGATACGGCTTAGCCTCGCCGCGGACATCCACCTTCAAGGTCCGCGCCCCGTGCTTCAGGGCAAGCTCCACCTCGTGTTGGTTGAGAGCAACCGACTCGGGGGGTTCCCCGTGGCCGTAAATCACCACCGGCAGCATGCCTGCTTTTCGCAGTGCACGCGCCTTTCGCGTTCCCTCGGCCTGGCGTTGCTCACTCTTGAGAGACGTAGTTTCCATCAAAATTTCTCCAGGGATCGATCAGCCAAAAAGGGCGCTGATGGATCGGTGTTCATGAATTCGTCGAATCGCCTCTCCGACCAGATTGGCCACGGAAAGGACGGTCAGGTTCTTGAGCCGGGCACAAACCTCAGGCCTCTGAGGTATGGTGTCGGTGACAACTATTTCATTGAAGCCCGCTGCGGAAAGTCGCTCCACCGCGGGACCGGCAAACACGGCGTGAGTCGCGGCAACGTACACGCCCACGGCCCCGTGCTCGCGGGCAAGCTTGGCCGCTTCACACACCGTCCCGGCCGTCGTGATCATGTCGTCGAACATCATCACGTTTTTGCCTTTGACGCTGCCCACCATGGTGACGGCCACCGTGGTTTCGCTCGAGACGCGTTTCTTGTAGATGACGGCCAGTTCGCCGCCGATTCGCGTCGCAAAGTCGCCGCCGAACTTCATGTTGCCAACGTCCGGCGACAGCAACACGGTATTGGGGATTTTCTTATCCATGAAGTGCTTGGCCAGGACCGGCGCCGCGGTCAGGTGGTCCACGGGGATATCAAAAAACCCCTGAATCTGGTCCGCGTGCAGGTTCATGGCCAGCACCCGGTTGATGCCCGCGGACATGAGCATGTTCGCCACGAGCTTGGCGGTGATGGGCGTTCGGCCTTCCGACTTGCGATCCTGCCGGGCATAGCCGTAATAAGGAATCACAGCGGTGATGCGCTTGGCACTGGCCCGCCGCAGGCAATCAATGAAAATCAGAAGCTCCATCAAGTTGTCGTTGACCGGCGGGCAGGTCGGCTGAATGATGAACACGTCCTTGCCGCGTACGTCCTCATCGACCTTCACCAGCATTTCGCCGTCGGGAAAGCGTCCCAGAGTCACGCCGCCGCATTCCACCTTCAGGTAGGTGCAGATTTTCCGCGCCAGCTCATTCCCCGCCGATCCGCCGAAAATAACGATGCCGTTCGGGTCGCGGTCTCCCGATGTCTGACTCGACCAACTCATGACGCCGCAACCTCCATCCGCACCGACGGACCCACCACGGCCCCGTCTTCGCAGTTTTCGCCGGGCTTCACATGAGCAAACGGACCCACGCGGCAGCCCTCGCCGATCGTCGCCCCTTGCCCGATGAAACTGAAAGGATAGATCACCGTATCCGTTCCCACCGACACGTCCGCCTCCACCCAGGTGTTGTCGGGATCGACGATGGAAACGCCGTCGTTCAAGAGAGCCCTTTGAAAGCGGTCCTGCATCGCCCGACTCACCATCGCCAGATCCAACCGGGAGTTAATCCCCAGTGCATCGGCCGCCGCGACCTTTACTACCGCCGAAACCTTGTCGCGATCCTCGCGAAACATTCGCACCAGGTCGGTAAGGTAGTACTCGCCCTTGGCGGGATTCGGCTTGAGCCGTGAAAGCCCATCCATCAGCCTGCCGGAATCAAAGCAATAGTAGCTCACATTCACTTCCTGAATGCCAAGCTGCGTTTCCGAGCAGTCGCGGTGCTCCACGATCGAAACCAATTCGCCCCTGGCGTCGCGCACGATCCGTCCGTATCCCGTCGGATCGTCCAGATGGGTCGTTGCGATGGTCAGCGCGTCGCCGCGCTCCACACGCACATCCACCAGGTCCGCCAGGGTTTCTCGTCGAACCAACGGCATATCGCCCGCCACCACCAGCACCGATCCGTCAAACCCCGCAAGCGCCTCGCGGCAGCACATCACCGCATGACCCGTACCGCGCTGCTCGGTTTGCTCGATAAACACCAAATCGTGGTCCGCTGCAAAGCGATCGACCACTTTTTCCTTTTCGTGCCCAACCACCACCAGAATACGGTCCACTCCCGAAAGCCGGCACGCATTCAGCACATAGGCCAGCATGGGCCGGCCGCAAACTTCGTGCAGCACCTTGGGCAGCTCGCTGCGCATTCGCGTGCTTTTTCCGGCAGCGAGAACAATGGCAGCAACTTCAGACAACGGGCACCTGTCCGCAAATGCGGAATGGAGAATGCGGAATGCGGAAAGCCCGCGTCTGAATATCCTGCATCATTTCTTTCCCATTCCGCATATCAGCATTCGCCGTTCAGCATTCCGTATTTACCCGGCCAGGACTCGAACCTGGAATACCAGGACCAAAACCTGGTGTGTTGCCAATTACACCACCGGGCAATCCACGCAAACCGGATCATGCCGGCAGCGAGCACGTTCATTACTGTAAACCGCGAATCAACGAAAGGATCGCGGCGGCATAACCAACCGAGGCCTGAGCGTCCCGCCGCCAGGAGGAACGCCCATTATCCGCCGAAACGGACACACCCACTTGGGTTGATCGCTAGTCGTCTTCGATTCCGAACGTCCCAAAAGTCCGCCCGCAATCGAGCGGGGTAGCCTAAGCCCACCCAGCCCGTAAGTCAAGCTACCCCCACGCCTCAGCCCTGCCGATGATTCCTTGACTTCGCGAGGACGCTGACGGGCTGAAATTGTCGGATTCTGGCATGAAACCCCAAACCATAGGCACCATCCTGATCGTTGAAGACGAGGCTGAGCTCCGCTTCATCCTTGCCGCTCACCTCCGCAACTCCGGATTCGAGGTCATCGAAGCCGGCAACGGCGCCGACGGAATCGAACGCGCCACCCAGGACCCCATCGACGTCATCATCATGGACGTCGGCCTCCCCATCGTCGATGGCCTCACCGCTACCCGCCGACTCAAAGAAAACCCCAAAACCGCAAACATACCCGTCATCATGCTGACCGCCCGCTCGGCCACAAACGATGTCGTCAAAGGCCTCGAAGCCGGCGCCCAGGAATACCTCCTGAAACCCTTCGAAGTCGCCGAGGTTCTCGCCCGCGTCCGCACCGTGTTCAAGCTGGCCTCGGCCCACCGTGACCTCGACCGACTCAACACGCAACTCGAAGCCGAAGTGGACGCCAAAACTCGCCGCCTGCAAATCCTCTACGAGTTCATGCGTGACCTCAACCACGCAACCGACCGCGACGAAATTCTCGATCTTCTCATGCGTTGCGTGCAGCAAACCACTGAAGCCCGCCGCGTCTCGCTGTTCCTTCTCAACGCCGCCGCCAATGCTCTCGTCTGCGAACGCGCCCTGGGCCTCGACCCCCGGCAGATTCCACCCATGAGCGTGAAGGAAGCCCAGGGCATCACCGGCCAGGTCTTTCGCACCGGCAAAACCCTCGCCGCCCGGACCTACGACGCGTCGGCCGTAGGGCGGGCTTTGCCCGCCGAATCTGCACCGCGACCGCAAGGGAGCGGCGATGGACTACCACCGACCGCCGAAACACCCTACGCCCGCGACGCTTTCCTCAGCACCCCGCTCTTTACTGCTTCGCTTGAAACCCGTGACGGCGTCGTCGGCGTCCTCAATGTCACCGATAAAGCACACGATTCGCCCTTTACCTCCGAGGAAATCGAGTGCATCCGCTCAGTCGCGGACGCGGCCGCCATCGCTCTGGACAACGTGACCCGCCGCGTCCGCCTCCAACACTCCGTCAAGGTCCTGCTCGGCACGGTAGGCCGCCTTGCCGAATACCGCGACGAGGAAACCACGCTCCACCTCGAGCGCGTCAGCAAGTTCGCCCGCGTCATCGCCGCCGAGCTCCATCGCTCCGGCCCCTACGCGCACCTCATCACCGACGAATTCATCGACTCGCTGGTCCAGGCCGCCCCGCTGCACGACATCGGCAAGGTCGGAATCTCCGACGACATCCTCACCAAGCCCGGCAAGCTCACCGACGAGGAATTCCAGATCATGAAGACGCACACCGACATAGGCCGACGCGTCCTCTCCCAGGCCCTCGACCCGGCCCACCCCGTACCCCTGCTCCAAATGTGCATCGAAATCGCCTGGTGCCACCACGAGCGATTCGACGGTAAAGGCTACCCCCGCCGCATCAAGGGTCTGGATATCCCCCTGTCCGCCCGCATCATCGCCTTGGTGGACGCATACGACGCGATCACCAGCCGCCGTCGCTACAAGGCCGCGAAGTCCCACTCCCAGGCCGTCGAGATCATCCGCTCCGAAGCCGACAAACACTTCGACGCCGCCATCGTCGAAGCCTTTCTCCGCTGCGCCGAGAAGTTCGACGAAGTCCGCGAGCGCTTCGAAGAAAGTGAATCCATCGAATCCCCCGCGAGCGCTCCTTCCCTTCCCTGAAAACATCGCCCCGCCTCCCGGTAACCGGGCAGTAGAGACTATCAAAACGACTGGATCAAATTCCGGGGAGCAGGTGGTCTGGTCAAGTTTGCGGGTAACCCGAGCCGCGACCGTGAGGGAGCGGTGTTTCAAGCGAATACGACAATCCCCGCTTGCTTACGCGCGCGGCTCGGTCAAACTTGACCAGTGCCGAGCAGGTCGGCTGGGTAATCGGCTGGTTATTGTGCCGGTTCGACGAGGAGGGGGGTGACGGGTGTTCCGTCGGAGAGGGTGCCCATGAAGCGTTGCTGGTTTGTGTTGCCGAAGCCGAATTCGAGGTTCCGGCCTCGGAAGGTGGCGTCGAGCAGGGCGTCGCCGACTTTCCAGAAGCCAAAATAGTCGAGGGCGTCAAGGGCATTGCGGTCCTGGCGGTGCTCGCGCATGGCATCGCGGAATGGGCCGCCGGGAAGGTCCATATCGCCGCCGACAATGTAGGCGGGCGGAAAGCCCTCGGCCACTCCGAGCGGGGCGAAATGGTCGGCCACCAGTGCCGGACGCGAACGGCGCTCGGAGCGCATTTTCAAAAGTTCAAGCCGGCGACCTGGCGTGCCGGACAGGGCGGCGCGTATGGCCTTTGCGCCCCCGTCGCCCGCGACCGTGTCCTTGTCGCCTACCATGATCTCGACAACGGCGTCAGGCGGAAGAGAACTCAAGTCGCCAAGGGGTACGACGTCCTGGCCGCCGGGTTCAACCAAGAAAAGGGCTCCGGCTGGAGGCAGGCCCAAAGTGGATGCGGCGGCCGCCAGTTTCACCGAAAGGATCCCGCCCATGGAATGGCCGATCCAGACGATCTTGTCGGTCTGCGGACGGATTGGGCCTTGGGCGAGCAGCAGGTTCCATGCGTCCTGCACGGCGGTTTCTGCGCCGGCGAGCATGACTTCGCCGGGCGTGCGGAGCTTGTCGGCGAGTTGGTAGCGCGGGAAGACGACGATGTGGCCCTTGCGAACGATATGCTCGATCCAGGCGCCGTAAACTCGGGGGTGGACTCCGCCCCAACCGTGCATGAAGAAGACAAGGGGGGCTTCTTCGGGCTGCGGGTCGGCGGGAGTGAAGATCCAGAATTCAGAGGGGCCTTCGCCCGATCGCAGGGCATCGACGGAGGCGTGCTTGTAGTCCGCACCGCCGGGGCCGGAAGCGGGTTGGCTTGGGGGGCGAGGACCGGCCTGAGCGCCGCAGCCGTTGAGGAAAACGATGAGTAAAGTCAGAAGTTGAACCGGCGCGAAAGGAATTCGCGCGCCATACCCCCCTGTAGTCCCCCCTGGGAGGGGGGACGGTTGTGTAGTCGTGGTTTGCCCTAGGAGTGGGGACGGTTGTTTAACAGTTTGCGTCGAGGAAGCCATTTCATTGATAATAATAGTGGGAACATGAGCACGAGGAAATGCGCGCCGACGCCGCAGGCACGGGTGGGGGTCGTGCCGTCGGTGGATTGGCCTGGTTCGGGTTCGGGGCTGGGTGCAACGGTGGATTCGCATACATTTCCGACGCCGTCGTGATCCGCGTCGGCCTGATCGTCATTCCTTGCCGCCGTGCAATTATCGAAGTGATTGGGAATGCCGTCGCCGTCGGCGTCCGCTTCGCCGGATGCGCCGTCCGCGTTTGCAGGCAGATCAACGGTCTCGCAGGCGTCGCCGCGGCCATCGCCGTCGGCATCATACTGGCTGAGGTTCCAGGTCTGCGGGCAATTGTCGGTGGCGTCGGGCTTGGCGTCGCCATCCATATCGAGGCCTTCGGGTTGCCCCAGGAAGAGCTTGAAGCCGAAGAAGGGGTTGGCCGCCCCGGCGAAGAGTCCGAAGGGTGTCGAAACAAAATTGCGGATGCCGTAGCTGTACCAGTCGCCAAAGCCGGTACGGGAGATGCGCGTCCATTCCTTCCCGTCGGTGGTCGCCCAGAGATCGAACCCGCCTTCGACGGCGGCAATGATGTCGCCGATCTCATCGGGATCTCGATTCTCGACCAGCGGACGAAGATCCGGATAGCGATCGAAGAGGGCGCTGTTTTCGATATCTTCGAAGGTCACGTCTTCAAAAAACTGGGTGAACGCGGACATATCGAAGGTGCTCATATAGAGCACGCCTTCGTGCTCGACCATGCGCCAGATGTACCCGGAGAAAAAGTTGTCGCAGCCTGCGGCCATTCCGGCGATGGAGTCCTTGTGGCCGGCAGGGGTGTTGCGGGGGTCGCCGCAGACGATCTCCCAGCGGTCATTGGCATCGACGCGGATCAATTCCGCGGGGGCGGGCTCGACATCGGGAAAATAATCGAGGCCGACGAAGTTGATCCCGCTGCCCACGTACAAGTAGTCCTTGTACGGATAAATGCTGACCACGTTTTGATTGGCGGCGCCGCGGTAGGCGCCCTTTATCAGGACTTTTTGAAAGACGTAGGGAGGCGGACCCGATGCCTGTGTTTTGAGAAGCTGGAAGCCGTCTGAGGCGGTGGCGGTGCCGACGTACAGATACCCTTTGAACACTTCCAATTCGAATGCCCCGGAGTTGACGGGGTCGCCGAAAAATGGGGGGCTGACTGCCCGAAAGATGCCGGAGGCCGGGTCGTCCGATTCGAGAAGCGCCGTACGGTCCAGGGCGCGACCGATCGCCAGAACGTAGAGCCTGCCATTGAAGGCGGTCAATGAGCGATAGGAAGTATAGATCGGATTGTCGGAAACGGTTCCGGGAAGCGGTGCAAACGAGCGGCCATCGACGGATCGCAGGATTCGAGGCGGAGGTCCGGGAAGCTCGTTGCTGATGAAGCTTCCGACGTAAAGGGCCTGCGTGCCATCGGGCTCTGTAAAAACGATCATGGTTCGGTAGCCCAGGTCCACGGGAATATCGGTGCGGGAACCGTCCGAGGTCAGGACGTTCGCCGTGGGTGAGATGTATACCAGCTCGATGACCTCTGTGACCGGGTCATAGGAGTAAATCCGTCCGCGAAAATCGTTGGCATAGAAATCCGGATTGCAATCGTTGGGGACTTCGGGGTTGACGCCGGCGTCTCCTGTGTCGCGGATGGATCGCGTCAGACAGAGGAAGTTGTGGTTGGTGCCGATGTACAGCTTGTTCCTGAACCAGGCCATCGACCAGGGATAACTATTGGCGGGATCGCCGAAACCCTGGTTGCCGATCCGGCGAAACTCTTTTTCTGTGAGCATCCGCCCGCTATCGGCGCGAGTGGCGGTTGCGAACAGCGCAACCGTGATGGCGACGATGGCCTGCACGATTCGGCGACCAAGTGACCTATGGAACTGCATACCCCCACCCCCTTTTTTGACCTGCTTATTTTTACCACGAAGTACACGAAGGTCACGAAGAAAAAAAGAGTCCGTAAATGGTCGGTCTGGCGACGGTGAGAGCGTCTTTCGAGCCACTTTTCTTTGTGACCTTCGTGTCCTTCGTGGTTGAACTTCCTCGTTGTCAGGCACTTGCTGCTATCGGACTCTTCATGGTTAGCGGAATCGCGTCGACGCCGACCTTCGAACGTACCTGTCCGCGCATCTCCTGTTCGACGGCCACCAGCACCGCCGAAAGGAACCTGGCCGATTGCGTTTGCTCACGTTGGAGTACACTTCCGTCCGCGCGGCCGTTGCCGTTCTGGACGGCACCATTGCTGCCATTGAACCGCTGCACGTGGCGGTCGCAAAGCTCCTGAATATACACCATGTGATAGTCTTCGAACTGCCGGAAGGAAGAGCCCCAACGGATGAGGAAGTCCTTCAACACGGCCACGATGGCTTCGGGTACGTCGGGCTGGTGGTGCATCTCTTTGGCGAAACGGTCGAAGATCGTGGGCATTACGTCGCGAAGAGCGGACTGGAATTCGTCGGGGACCATGCCGGCCGACGGGTCGGGCGCCAGCTTCAACCGGCCGGAACGCGTGTGGTCGATCTGCCGCTGGATAATCCCGCCGTGGTAGGGAAGCAGCGCGTGGTCCATGGCCTGTTGCATCATCATGACCCCGACGTGTTCCATCATGTAAGGGGCATGCTGCAACGTGTACATGATGACCTCGGTGATTGCGTTTCGGGCTTCCTCGGGGGCGTCCTGAAGTTTTTCGCGTGCGAGCATGAGCGTTTGCGCGCGTTGTGCGCGGACGGCCGGCGAAGGCGGGGCCACGTTGGGTTTGCGTTTGATTCCTGAGAGGAACCGCTTCATGCGTTCCACAAAGCTGCCCCATGCCCGAAGCTCGCGCATGAGCCGGAGATATCCCTCCAGCATTTCGATGCGGGTCATGCCCTTGGGAATGATGTTGCTGACGATCTTGGGAGCGTCATTGTAAATATCGCTCACGTCCACGACGCGATTGTCCCGTTGCAGGCGTACCCAAAGCGGCGTGCCGGGATAGGCTTTCATGGTGTTGAGGTTGGTCAGGGGGACATCGGAGTCCTCGACAAATCGAATCAGCTCATCGACGACGGCCGTGTCATCATTGTCGAATCCGATGATGAGCGATGCCTTGACGGCAATGCCGTAGGATTGAATCTTCTTGCAGTCCTCGACCAGATCGCCGCGAAGATTCTGCACCTTATGCGTTTCCATCAGGCTTGCGGCACGGGGAGTTTCAATGCCGATGAGTGCCTGGGTGAAGTTGCAGTCGGCCATCAACTCCATCAGTTCCTCATCGTGTGCCAGGTCGATGGTGAGCTGCGTGGAAAATGTCAGCGGAGGATCAAAGGCATTGTTGACCGGGATGAGGGTCCGGAGCAGCTCCTTGGTATATCGCTTGTCCCCAATGAAGTCATCGTCGCAGACGAAAATCCGTTGCGCACCGAGCTTTTGCAGGGCGATGACTTCCTCCACCACACTGGCAATGGGTTTATGGCGGGGCTGGCGTCCGAAGAGATGAATCACATCGCAGAATTCGCAATCGTAGGGGCAACCGCGCGTGGTTTGCACCCCGGCGACGCGGTAGCGCTTGATGTCTGCGGCCACGCTATCCCAGCGGGGCTGGGGCGACGTGGACAAATCGGGACGCTCCACCTGGCGATATTCATTGCGGTGAGTTCCCTGCTTCCATTCCTGTAGAAAGCGTGGCCAGGTGATCTCGGCTTCTCCGAGGAATACGACGTCGAAGACGCCGCGGCAAAGCTCCGGGGAGCCTGAGACTCCCGGGCCGCCGATGGCGACGGTCAGCCCGCGGCGCTGGAAGGTCCTGGCCAATTCGATCGCCCGGGGAATGTGCGCGATGTACGCTGTGATGCCGACCAGATTGACCGGCCCGCCCAGATCGGTGTTGTCGTCGATCTCGCCCCGGACTCCCTCGTCCCAGATGTCCACCTCGTACTCGTCGGGCGTAAGAGCCGCGATGGTGGCCAGGTGCAGTGGAGTCATCAGCGTTTGCACCGCTTCGCCCTGCACGCCGCCTTGATCGTTGACGTTCTTGACGTGCCGGGCCTTGGAGAATTCGGAATCGAACTTCGGCGCGACCAGCAGAATTCTTGACGCGCGTTTTCTTCCCACAGACGAAGTTGAATTGTCCGGTTTTTTTGGCGTGCTATCGCGTGGAACAGCGTCCGCCACACTCGGAACGGTTGTAGCCTCTCGGGGCCTTTGCGATACGTAACCGCCGGGGTTGTCCAGGAACGGAGCCGTACACTGCAGGAACAGGTCCACATTTTCGAGAAGATAAAAGTGACCGGTGCCCGGAATCAGCACCGACCGACAATTGGGCATAATCTCGGTCAAGCGAGCCGCCATCTTTTGGTATGGCGAAGTCTCGCCGTACAACGCCAGAATCGGAGTTTTGATGCCAGGCAGCAGGTCTTCTGTCATGCCTGCGACTTCGCGGAATTCGGCCGCAATGTTGGTCTGTTCGATCAACTTCCGAAGTCGGGGAGTACCCACGAGTCCCCCCTTGCGGGCGCCGTAGGGTTGCTTCATGTCGTAGCTTTTGCGGATGACGTTGCGCACGTCGGTGGCCTCGGCTTCCACAAACCAGTCGTAGGTGATGCCGTACTTTGTGATGCGGTCTTTGTAGAGTTCCCAGCCGGGCCAGTCCTGAATCGTGCGCAAATAGCGCAGGCAGGCCACGCCCGTATCGCCGAGCACAACGCCATCGACGCGTTCAGGATGAAGGAGCGCCAGATGCAAAGCGATCGAGCCGCCGAAGCTGTGGCCCACGAGCCGGGCCTTTTCGATGCCCAGATGATCCAGAAGCGCGAGGAGGTCATCGGCCATGGCCCGCGAGGTGTACCCGGTGGGGGTCGGATCGGTGTACCCGTGTCCGCGAAGATCGTAGGCAGTGACGCGGAAGTTCTTGCCGAGATCGGGCATGACCCTGGCGTACCAGATGGCCAGGCTGGAAGTCACGCCGTGGAGCATCACCACGTCGGGGCCTTCGCCCTTTACCTGGTAGTGTACGTTGATTCCGTTTAGCAGCGCCTTTCCCATCGACTCCTCTTGATTACTCGATATATCCCAGCGCCCGCAGGCGCATCATGATCTGCTCCTGCGACTCGGCATCCTGGTATCCCTGGTCGCAGTCCGATTGCGCCTGGACTTCCACGGGCGTAGCCGGAGCCGAGTGCTGAATTTTTCGCGAGCGAAGGAATTCTTCGGTGAACATGGGCGAGCCCATGCGGCCTTCGAGGTCGTCGGGAATCGGCTGGCCCAGAAGGTGGAGTACGGTTGGCGCGACGTCGAGCAGGTCCATGGCATCGAGTCGCGCTCCCGGTCGGATGCCCGGGCCACAGGCCGCAAATACTCCCTTGGGGTGGTGTGTTCCCATGATGACTGGCCGCTTTTTCAGCACGGAAGCGCCGCGCAGGACGGAGAAGAAACCAAAATCGCGCAGCTCCAGAGTCAGATCGGGGGCCAGGTCCATGGCCGACCCGGAAAAGGCCTCTTCGCGGGTCCAGACGCGCTTGATGATCGGATCACTGGTGACCGGGTCCACACAGCGGGTGAGTAATGCGTCGATGAGTTCCGCGCGGAAACTTTCGTAGTCTTCCGGCGCGATGCCGTGCGGACCTTTGTGGCCTCGAACCTGAATGTTGATGCCGTTGGTGCTGGCGAGCACCGCGTAGGCCTGGGTCTTTTCGAGATCGAAGAACGTCAGGTGATACGGTCTGGCGCGGCCGAGTTCGGCGGACTCGTCTGATTGGACGGCCGTCGTATCGGACCACTTGAGGTAGCCTTGCTGTTCGAGCCAGGAGTTGATGTAGACCACTTCGTCGCTGCCGGTGAAGCCGTGATCCGAGACGACCATTACGTGTGCGTCCGGGCCGGCGAGTTCCACGGTCTCTTTGAGGAAGCCGTCGATCTGGCGGAAGTAATCCCAGCAACGGCGCTGAATGCGCAGAAAAGCTTCGTCCGGATTCGCGGGCGCTAGCGCGGGATCGATATAAGGCCAGCAAAGGTGCTGGAGCTTGTCCACGCCGTCGAAGACGACCGCCTCAAAGTCGCACGGTTCGTGGATCATCTGATGCCGCAAAATGCTGAACCACTGGCGCTCGCGGCGAATGTGCATGTTGATCCACGGTTCATAGTCGGAGAGCGACGCGCCCTGGATTGCCTTGCGCTCCTCGCTGAAATCCATGCCGAGGTCCTTGATATCAACCTCCGGCACCGCGGCGCAGACGCGATCGAGAAATCCTTCGGGGTGCGAGTACTTCTTGATCCAGCGGAACGTGACCCAGCCGGGCACGACGTAGCCGTTGTATTTCGGCGGTGGGTTGTGGGCGATGAGGTTGAGGCATCCGGTGCGAAGCCCTGCCTGGGAAAGCTGCGACATCATCGTGGGGACGCGCACTTCGCGCGAGGTCACCACGCGAATGTACTTGGATTCCGCCGACTCAAACTGCAAAAAATTGGTGATGCCGTGATTCCCCGGCGAGCGTCCGGTGAATAATGTCGTCCACGCAGGTGGCGTGAGCGGCGGCACGGTGGACATCAGCGGCGCGCGGGCTCCGTGCGACATGAATTCGCCGAGATAGGGCATGACGCCGCGGTGAACGAGGTCGTCGAGAACCGAAAAGGCCCCGCCGTCCAACCCAAAGATGACTACGCGAGGTTTCACTTCGCACTCCCCTGTGCCGGCTTCAAATGGAGCAGGATGAAATCGAGCAGTTCGGCGATGGTGATGTCGTTGGCCTGACGCTCGTAGGCCTTGGCCAGAAATTCCGCGAAGGGCAGCGACTGATTGAAATGCTCCTCAATCGCCGAACCCAGTGCGACCGCGTCGATGGACTCAAAGCCCATGTCGCTGAACAGGCCGGTTTTCTCGGTGATTTCGTCCGAGAAATCCCAGTCGTCGCGTAGGTTGGTCAGGATTTTCAGCAACTCGGCGCGAACCGCATTGCGATCAATGCCCGGCATGTCCATTCCTTTCCTGCACGGCGATGGCCACGATGTAATCGCCGTCGCGGATGCTATGCACCACAAATCGTCCTCTGTTCGACATTCCGGCGGAAACCGTCGCCGTGGTTCCGCAACTCACCAGCATGGCCCCGGCGTCCTGATCGAGTTCCCGGACGACCATCGTAGCGGGTCCGTCGATCAAACCAACGCCCATGGCCTTGCCCGCGGCTTCCTTCGCGCACCATGCACGAGTGACCCACTCATCACGATGAATCCCATCCAACTGCTCAAGCAAGCCCCGCTCGTGGGCGTCGAATGCGATGGATTCAAACGCGGCCTCGCGGGAGGCGACGTGCTCCAGATCGACGCCCAAAAGTCCTTTGCCCGCGGCGGCGACGGCGTAAGCACCTTTGTGCGCGATGGAAACGCCCGGCACTTCTGACAGTTGTTTCGTCCAGGGGCCGATCGCGCGGGGCCGGCCGTTGTCGTCGGAGGCGATTTCCACGTCGGCGGGGAACAGGTCGAGGCCGTGGTGTCGTTTGACCCAGGAGCGGACGGCGTCCTTGGCGGCGGCGCGACCAAAAATCCACTCGGTGCGTCGCGGGCCGTCTTTCATCGTTTTGTATTCGCGAAGTTCCTGCTGGCTGAGGATCAGGTGCGCGCCAAGGTTCTCCCAGATGCTGGTGCTGACCTCGCCCATGGGCGCGATGCGGCGACATTCGATATCGCCGCTGCCGTCGGGCAGGGCAAGCTCAACGCGCTCGCACACCGTCCCCAGATTCGGGAAACGCCAGAAATCGTAGAACGAGCGATCCCAGTAGAATCGCCAATCGGTCCAGCCGTTGACCCGCATCCAGAGTGCGCCGCCTTTACCGATCACGTCAAAGTCGGCGCGAACCTGCCGTTGGCTGATTTCACGAATCTTCACTCGACATTCGGCGCGGCGACCCGGTGGAGGCGGCTCCCCGTACACGATGATTTCCTGAATCTGAATGGGGAACATCATGAAGCCTTCGTCGAGATGTTCGGTGGGCCAGTAGCCCACCATCTGGCCGGCGGCGTCGAGGAGCACCGGGTCCATGAAGAATTTTGGACTTTCGTTCGAGGCGATCAAACGGCTTCGCGAAAGCACTTCCAGCCCGGCGATCAACCCGTCCTCGCCGATGGCGCTGAATTCCACGACGCCCTGAAAGCGAGGACCGTGGAACATGCGGCGTTGCGAATACAGCGTTTTTGCATCGCACCACGGAGTGCGCGGATTCGCTGGCCGCCACTCTGCGACGTCTGGTATTGCCGGATAGTCCGCGGCAAAAACGATCGTCGTCTCGGCCAGTGCGGGGGAGGGCTTGCCGATCTCGCTTGCTTCCTGTCGTCTGATCCAGACACGCACTTCGTTGGTGTTTTCGGTGCGCGAAGCGGAAAGGGTCAGCGGCACCGCGCCTTCGGAGCGGTGGACCTCGATCCACTTGCTTGCGTGCATATTCTTCGCGCCGACAACTTTCATTCCCGGCATGAGCAGCGACGCGACCTCGGCCATCATCTCCAGGCTGACGGTCATGGGAATGACGTGCAAACGATCACGCTGCGTATCCCACTGCGAAGCGGGAGGGTCGAAGCAGTGATCGAGGAGATACAAATCCTCATCGAGAGTGACACTGCGTGTCACGACCACGTCCTTACCCGGCGTAAGGCGGGCTACGGTCCCCAAGAACGTAAGACCGGCGTCAGTGTCTTTCGTAGTCCCCTCGGTGCCCGTTTGCCTTGGTGCCTTGGTGCCCTGGGTTGCCTCCGTGCCTATGAAATCAGCGATCTGCCGGAGCGTCTTGAGCCTGGCCACCGCTTCCATGTCAATGTTGGCCGCCGCCGCACTGTCCATCTGTTGCAATGCCCCGAGCACCTCAATTCGTTTAATGGAGTCAATGCCGAGGTCGGCTTCCATGTCGAGATCGAGGTCAAGCATTTCGGGCGGGTAGCCGGTTTTGTCGGACACGATGCGAACCAGGATGTCTTCGATGCTTTCGCGTAGCGGAGGAGGTTCTACTATCGGGATCGGCATCGTGCTTTCAACAGGTTGGGCAACAGGGACGCGCACCGGCTCGGTTGAACGCTCGCCGTTCATAGGTTCGGGCGATGGCAAAGTACCCCCCATCCAGGCCTGCATGATCTGTTCGTGAGTCTGGAGGAAATCCTCCATGAACTGAGTATGGGCTCGCATGAGCGAAGCGGTATCGGGAACGGATTCAGATGTCGGGTCGGTGACGCGGCCTGCGTGCGCTGGAGTCGGTGCGTCGTACCCCCCTGTAGTCCTCCCTGGGAGGGGGGACGGTTGAGTGGACGTCGGGGCAATGCTCCGACTTCCATGTGCGGTGGATTCAGTTGACTGTGTCTGATGGGCCAGCGCCCGCCACTTTTCGGGGTCGGCCAGCGTAAGTTGGGGATACGAAAGGGGGATTTGCATCGTCCCCGGTTCGCTGTCGGGATCGGCGATGCGATCGGCTATCGGGTCCCACTGGAGCTTTCGCGGCGATCGGCGTTCGTACAGCGGCTTCAAATCCATGGGAATGTGCAGGGCAGAAAGCATCGCCAGAGCATTGTGCAGAGTGTGCACGCCCGACTTCTTCTGCTTGTTCATCGCGATGGAAGTGTGCGGCCGGCCACGGAGAATGTCGTCCACGAAGCCGGTGAGCAGACCACGCGGGCCGACTTCCAGAAAGATTCGCGCCCCCGCGTCGTACATGGCTTCGATGGTGTCGCGGAAGAGCAGCGGCCGGGCAAACGTCTCGGAAACAAGCTGCAAAATGTCCTTGGGCTTCTTGGGATAGGGCTTTGCCGTCGTCGAAGAGTAGAGCAGCGACTTGGGCGAGCTGATCTTGAGCGAGGAAAAATACTTGTGCAGCGGCTCGCAGATGTAGGTGAAGACGGGGGTGTGATAGCCGCGATCGTAGGGCAGGCGCTCGACGAAAATGCCGCGGGCCTGAAGATGTTTGGTCACCGGTTCGGCGTCGGCGAGTTCCACGACGATGACGACCTGGTGCGGGCAGTTGTCGTTGGCGATGTGCACCGTCCGTTCGATTTGCGACACGAGCTTGATTACTTCGTCTCGACCTGTGCCAACCGCGAGCATCGCGGCCCTGGGAATATCGCGGTTGCCCGACAGCCCGCCGTAGACCGCCGAAAGTCGCGGTGCGCTGGCGACAAATTCATCGAAATCCAAGATTCCCGACGCCGCCATGGCCACCCATTCGCCGGCGCTGTGCCCGGTGATCATGTCGGGCTTGACGCCCAATTGCTGGAGCAGGATGTACATGGCCCCGTCGGCGGTGAGCACGGCTTCCGTTGCTCGTTCGATCTTCCAAAGTCGCTCTTCGGCGGCCTTGGTTTCTGCCTCCGACATCAGTGGTGGAGGAAAGACGTCGGCGCTGAGTGGGTAGCGTCCTGTGCCGCCCACGGCCCGGTCCGCGGAATCGAAAAATGCACGCACTTCCGGGAAATGAATGCAAAGATCGGCAAGCATGTTGAGGTATTGGGCGCCTTCGCCGGGGAAAAGAAGCGCAAGCTTTCCGCCCTTGTTCGAAGCGTCGCCGAAATAATAAATTCCCTTGGGGTCCTTGATCTGCGTGGACTTCTCGTCGGACAGCAGGGTGGCGGCACGAGTCAGTTTCGTGGCCAGATCATCGGTTGAAACGGCCACGATACCCAAAACGTGCGGGCGGTCTGACCGCGATTCCGCAAGCGTGAAGGCGAGGTCTCGAAGCGGCACGCCGGCTGCGGATTGAACGTAGCTTCTGATTCGCTCGACCTCGCTGCGGAGCGCCGCGCGAGTGTTCCCTTCGATGACGACCAGCTCGCTATCGAGTTCGCGCATGAGCGATGGCCTGGCCTGGGGCTCGACGTAGTCTTCGAGAACCACGTGGGCGTTGACTCCGCCGAAGCCGAATGCGTTGACTCCGGCCCGCCGCGGCGCATCGCCGCCGCCGTGTATCCACGGTCTGAGTTGCGTATTCACATACAGCGGGCAATCTTCCGCCTGCAGTTCGGGCAGCGGCTCGGTGCAGTTGAGCGAGGGGGGCAGCACGCGGTGATACAGCGAAAGCGCCGACTTGATGATGCCCGCGACGCCCGCAGCGGGCATGGTATGGCCGATCATCGACTTGACCGAGCCCAGCGCGCATGTTCGCGGTCCACCATTGCGCGAAGCGAGAACTTTCCGCAGCGCTTCGACTTCCGTCGGATCGCCCACCGGCGTGCCCGTGCCGTGCGCCTCGATGAGTCCGACCGTATCGGGCGAGAAGCCACACATCTCATACGCCCGCCGAAGGGCCAGCTCTTCGCCTTCCAACCTTGGGGCCGTGACGCTCTTGGCCTTGCCGTCGCTGCTGGCGCCAACGCCCTTGATGACCGCGTAGACACGGTCGCCGTCGCGCTGCGCGTCGGCCAGCCGCTTGAGCACGATAATTCCCACGCCTTCGCCGGCCAGCGTGCCGTCGGCGTGCTTGTCGAAGGGTCGGATGGTCGAATCCCGCGAGAGCGCCCCCATGGCGGCGAACACTTGCAGGAAGGGCACTTCGCAACATATATGACATCCGCCCGCGATCATTAAGTCGAAGCGGCCGGTCACCAGATCGCGCACGGCGATGTCCGTCGCCAGAAGCGACGAAGCACATGCGGCATCAATCGTGAAGGTCGGGCCCATCATGTCGAGGCGGTTCGCGACGCGGCCCGTGGTGATATTGGGAATCAAACCAGGTGCGGATTCTGCGGCGAAACCGGGCAATTGTGAGCGAATGGATTTCTTCAGAGCGGCCATCTGCTCGTCGGTGAACTCCGGGTGCATCAAGCGGATGATGTGCAGCGTTTGCTCGGTCATCATGCCGCGCTGGAGCAATCGGCCCACGCCCGCGCCGATGTAATTGCCCCGGCCCAAAACAAACGCCGACCGCTCGCCGGGAATCTGGCGGTGCAAGTAGCCCGCGTCTTCCATGGCCTCATGGACGGTTCGAAGTACGAGGAATTGATCAGGCTCCGCACCCTCGACGGCGCGCGGCATGGTTCCGTATCGGAGCGGATTGAACGCAAACGAAGTGCCCAGGAATCCGCCCTTGCGCGTGTACACGCGGTCCTCGAAGCTGCCCTTAGGGTCGTGGAATACGTCGGCGTTCCAGCGCTCGGGGGGAACGTCAATGATGCAGTTCACGCCGCCGATGATGTTGCGCCAGAACTCGCCGAGATTGCGCGCGCCGGGATAGGTGCAGGCCATGCCGATGATGGCTACATCGCCTCGCGCCGCGGAGGACGCGGTTTGCGATTTGGAGGCGGCGCGTTTCACTTTTGGTCCACCACCTGCCCTGCGCGGGTTTCCGCAAGGCGGTTGAGGGCCTTGCTGCACGTTCCCTCAAGGCCTTCGAGCCAGCCCACGAGCTTTCCGTCTGCGTCAATAAACCGGAAATCCGCGTGAATGATCGGTGTGCCCGCCGTATGGCGGACTGCGGCCTCGCAGCGCACCGGCTCGCGGATCGGGCCGGCGAAGCGGTGGTAGCAGGTAAGCCGCGCCGGGAGTGGAGTCATGTCGATGTAGACCCTCGCCCACAGAATGATCAGTTGCAAGGCGGAATCGACCATCACCGGATCGATGAGCCAGTCGCCCGATGGTGATTGTGCCAGGCAGCGTGTGGGAGTCGAGGGGGCGAGTTGGGCGATGACGCCGTTGTCTCCGACGGCCTCGACCTCGACGATTCCCGCGAAAATCGGGCCGTGGAAGAGCCATTGTTCGTAGGCGTCGGCCACGCTCAGCGGCAGCGGGCGCGGGTCGATCAATTGCAGCGGAGTGTACGATGTCGGCGCAGGCAATTGCTGTCGAACCTCAATTTCGGCGGTGTCGAAAATCTGCCCGCTCTCGCCTATTTCGGCCTGCAATTTGATTTTCGCCGATGACCCTGCATCGACGGCGGGCGATGCGGTCACGCGGATGGTCCGCGCGCCCTTCTCAAAAGAGATTCCGCGAAGCACGCGCAGATCGCGCACATGCGTGACGTGCCAGCCCGGTCGGACCAGCGACGCCGTCTCCGCAAAATGTTCCTGGATCATGGCCATGGGCATGACCGGACGCCCGTCCAGTTGGTGATCGCTGAGGTATATGTCGCTAGCCGGGTCCACTTCGCGAACGACCTCGATTCGGCCGTCGGATTGCCGGGTGGCTTTGGCGCTGACTCGTAGCAGCGGAGTGTCATTGGTTGGCACTACTGCTTTATGGGTGGCTGACTGAATCGTCTTTCCGGGAAGCGATACGTCGAGCGGGCCTCCAAAGAGCACCTCGGTCTCGTCCTTGTGGCCCAGCAGAATTTCATCGACGACGGCCTTTTTGCCTTCGCGCCGCGAAATGATGTGAATTCCCGCCTTGGCGAATTGTTTGGCCAGCTCGGCCGATACCATACCGCCGGTGGACTCCCAGGGTCCCCAAAGCAAGGCGGCTACGCGGGCGTTCCACTTCGCATTCAGCGATATCGCCAGCTTGTCGAGTACTTCGTTTGCGGCGGCATAGTCCGCCTGTCCGCGATTGCCATATCGGCCGGACACCGACGAAAAGAAAACGAGGAATTTCAGCGTCTCGGGCCGCAATTTCGCCGCGAGCGTGAGCGCCCCGCGAATCTTCGGATCGCACACGCGTCGGAATGATTCCAGCGTCTTGTCGCGAATCAGCTTGTCCTCGATGACGCCCGCGCCGTGAATGACTCCGTCGATCCGGCCATGCCGTCGATAGAGGTCGTCGATGAGCGTGCCAAACGCATCCGCATCCGACACATCCACTGCGTGGTATTCGACCGCTGAACCAGCAGTTCGCATGGCCGACAGATTCTCTCGCGTTTCGCGTTCGCGCAGGAGCCGGGCATAAGCGGCCTCGACTTTCGCGGGGGTGATCTTTTCGTCGGATTTTTCGAGCGATTTGAGCAGAATCGCCTTGAGTTGTTTGGTCTGGCCGATCCCGGCTGTTTCCTTTGATTCCGATTCCGCCGGAAGCGCCGCGCGCCCCACGAGCACGAGCTTGCAGGCGAATCGTTGGGCGAGCTCCATCGCCGCTTCCGCCGTGATGCCCCGCGCTCCGCCGGTGATCAAAATCACGGAATCGGAACGGAGAGTGATTTGTGCACTGCGATGGGCAAGCGAAACCGAAGCCGGAAGAAGGGCAATGCGGCGGCCGGCCGAATAACCAACTTCGCCGGCCTGATCGTCGCTGCGCAGCTCGTTCAAAACGATTTCTGAAATCTGTTTAACGGTCGCGTCGCGCCCAACGTCCACCACCCGGCTGATCGTCTCAGGCCACTCCCGCGCCAGCGTCTTGACCAGTCCGCAGGCGCCTCCCGCACCGGGCCAGAATTCGGCAGGCGACTTTGCAACCGACCCAAAGGAACCATCCAGTCGCGCGATCGCCAGCACCCGGCCACCTGGTTTTCGCAGATCGGCTTCAACGGCCTGTGCCACGTTGAACAGGCTGTGCAACTCTGTTTCCAACGGCTCGACCCAGCGTGTGGGTTCGTCCTGCCGATGCAAATCCGCGTTGGCCAGCGGCAGAAGATGAATCACCGTACCGATGCGACCATGTTTGGTCCGCACGTGATCGCACCACTGCCGCGCTACTTGCGGGTCGGCCAGATTGACGCGCGGCTGCCTGCCGTTGTGTTCCGCGCCACGAACGACATGAGCAACTTCCACGGGCACGCCGCTTTGCCGAAGCGCCTCAGCCACGAGCGATGCAACGCCCTGCTCGTCATCCAGGATGATCGCTGCACCGGAATGAGCAGTCGTCGCTCTTGCAATTTCCAGCGGGTGGTCCACGGCCTTCAACGTCATGCGCGGTACGCCGCCCCCCAAATTCGATGGGGTTGCGGCTATCGGCGGCATGTTGGTTGGCGTGTTTTGCGCCGGCGGGACGGATTCGCTGCCGTCCATACGGGCACAGAGCCAATCGACGATGCCGCGCAGGCTCTTGACCTGGGAGAGCGTTTCCATGTCGCCGCTGACCGACTGGCCGGGCAGCGTCGAACCATCCTGCAAGGCCCCCAGGATTTCGACCCGCTTGATCGAGTCAATCCCCAGGTCCGCCTCCAAATCCATGTCCAGTCCAAGCATGTCCGGCGGATAGCCGGTGCGGTCGGCCACGATCGTGACCAGTGCCTGGGTGAGTTTTTCTCGTGCGGATACGGTTGGCGCCACGATGGTGGCACTGCTCTGTACCGCCTCGGCGGGAGCAGCGTGCAACACCGATCCGTTCGTGCTGCCTGTGGTTGCGATCGCAGCCTGCTTCATTGCACGTGCCAACGGTACAGGCGCAGCGGTGGGCATTTGCATTTGCTGAGCCGGCGGAATGGCTGTCGTTGATTCCGCCGAGTGAGCGATGCCGGCCGCGATAGGATTGGAAGCGGCTCCCTGTCCCAGCAGACCGAGCATCACGTTTTTGTGCGCTTCCAGTAATCTCGCCATCAACTGCTGATGTGCAGCCATGATGGAGTCTACCTGGCTATCCGGCGCGCGCCGCGCGGAAGCCTGCGTATGTTGCGTGCTTGTCACTGACGCCGGAGACGCCGGTGCCCCGCCTGCCACGGATGGGGAGGGGGTCGAGCGGTGAACGGGAGCCAACGTCGCCCCCTTGCGGTCGCGGTACTGATTCGCTGCATCACCATTGGTTGTCGTCGCTACCGGCGTCGCGCCGTGAAGCGGCGTCGATTTGGCTCCGCTGATCATCCACGTCGTTCTGGGCAATTCCGCCGGGCGGGTCTGTTCGAGCAATTTCGCAAGTTCGATGACGCAAGTGGTTCGATTTTCGGTGAGTGGCCGCACATCAAAATGCACGCCGGCCGCCGCCACCTGCGCAAGTCCATGCATCAGCGAGGTAATCGAATCACGACTCGGCGCATTCAACGCGATGGCCGCAAACGCTCTGCCTTTCAGCGTTTGCTCGACGAGTCCGCTCAAAACGCGGCCCGGACCCACCTCGACAAACACGCGCGCCCCGGCGTCGTGCATCGCCCGCACCTGATCGGCAAAGCGAACCGGCTGCACAAGGTGTTCGATCAATTGACGCTTGATGGACGCCGCGCCGCTGGCATGGGCCTGGGAAGTCGAATTCGAGTACACGGGGATGCGCGGGGCGCTGAACGCAGCTTCGTCCAGGGCCTTCGCAAACGGGGCCTTCGCGTCTTTCACCAGCGGCGAATGGAACGCACAAGAAACTTTGATCCGTCGCGCCGCCACGCCCCTTGCCTTGCACAGCTCCAGAGCTTTTTCGATTCCCGTTTCGGTGCCGGAAATGACCGTCTGATGGGGAGTGTTGAAATTCGCACACCAAACGTCGCCCAGCCCGGCAATCATCGCCGATACGGTGGCTTCATCGCCGCTCACTGCGGCCATCGTGCCGCCCGCGGTCGAACCGACCTGCCCGATGATCCGTCCCCGCGCTTCGGACACGCGCATCAAATCATCGAACGACAAAACGCCGGCCGCATACAACGCAACATACTCACCATAGCTATGCCCGCCGGAAAAATTCGCCTCGATTCCCAGTGCGCCAAGCAAATGAAGCAAGGCCGCGTCGGCCGCGCCCAACGCGGGCTGCGCGATGCGAGTCTGCGTGAGCGCCTTTTCGTTGGCGCTTCGCTCCTCGTCGGTAAAGCTCGGGCGCGGGAAGACATAGGTGGAAAGCGCCTCGCCAAGCCGATCCCGGAGCGTATGGTCGGCCCGCTCGAACACCGCACGCACCAGCGGCGACGCGACCGCCAGCTCACGAAGCATGTTCACCGACTGGGAACCCTGGCCGGGGAACAAAAAGGCAACGCCACTGCCGTCGAATGCGGTCTTGATCGAAAAATAAATGCCGCTCGGATCAAACGCGGTGACGCCCCTGACAAGAATTCCCTTCGCGGTCGCAAGCTTCGCGGTCAATTCGTCGAGCGTGCCGGCCACTACCGCAAGGGTGACATCCCTTTTGTCCGTCCGCAGTGTGCCTTCGCGGGCTAGCGCCGCCGCCAGATCGCGAACCAACGGCTTGGCGCCCTGAGCAACCGCATCAAGAACATGTTCCACCGATTGCAGCATTTCGGTCGGATGGCCCGCCCGCCAGATCAGCAATTCCGCCGGCCACTCTTGTCGTCCGGGGGTGTCCGCGTGCTCGGCGGTAATGCCGCTTACGCTTGCGGCATGACGATTCTGCGGAACGAACTCCTCCAGCACCGCGTGAAAATTCGTTCCACCGAATCCGAACGCGCTCACGCCCGCGCGGCGCGGTACACCGTGACCGTTCGCAAGCCACGGACGCGCCTCGGTGTTGACATAAAGCGGGCTCAGTTCAAATTTTGCCTTGGGATTGGGCTGGGTGACGCCGATGGTGGGGGGGAGGACCTTGTGGTGCAAGGCGAGAGCGGCCTTGAGCAAGCCCGCCACGCCCGCCGTACACTTGGTGTGGCCCAACATGCTCTTCACCGAGCCCAACGCACAACTCTGCTGCGCCGCACCGGCCTGGGTGAGACTTCGCGTGAGTGATTCCACTTCGCTCTGATCGCCGACCACAGTGCCCGTGCCGTGCGCCTCGATCAAGCCCACCGTATCCGGAGTAAACCCTGCCTTCGCATACGCCCGCTCGAGTGCTCGAATTTGTCCCGCCGGCCGCGGCGCCGTGAGTCCCTTGTCTTTTCCGTCGCTCGACGAACCCACGCCTTTGATCACCGCGTAGACCCGGTCGCCGTCGCGAACCGCGTCTTCCAGCCGCTTGAGCACCGCGATGGCGATGCCCTCGCTGATGACAATGCCGTCCGCCGCCGCGTCAAATGGCCGCGAGAGTCCCGTCGGAGAAAGCGCCTGCGTATTGCTGAAGCAAAGATAGGCGAACGGGCTTTGCATGGTGTCTGCGCCGCCCACGATCGCCATGTTGCTCGAACCGCTTTCGAGTTCCTCAACCGCCAGGCGCACCGCCGCCAGCGACGACGCGCAGGCCGCGTCCACCGTGTAATTTGTGCCGCCCAGATCGAACCGATTGGCCACCCGGCCCGCGGCCACATTCATCAGCAAGCCGGCAAACGAGTCCTCGGTCCACTCCGGAATCTTGCCATTGAGTCGCTCCAGCATCGCGTGGACTTCGTTCACCTCGGTGCCCGCCGCGGTGAGATAGTGCAACGCCATCGAGCGGAAGCCATAGCCCAGCCCGTGCTCGCCCACTCCGCCGCCCGCGCCGAGAATCACCGAAGTGTTCTCGCGGTCGAAGGGCTTGTCCATGTACCCCGCGTCCAGAAGCGCATGCCGCACGGCCTCCAAAACCAAAAGCTGCAACGGTTCAACCGAGGGGATGGAGTTGGGCGGCATACCGTAGCGCGTTGGATCGAACGCCACCGGATCGATGAATCCGCCCCACTTGGAGTAGCAGTTGTCGCGCGCCCGGCGATCGGTGGTGAAGTAAAGCTCGGAGTCCCAGCGATCGGCGGGGACTTCATCGGTGCAGCGCACCCCGTTCAGTATGTTCTCCCAGAACCGTCCCTTGTCTGCCGCCTTGGGCAGCAGGCACGACATTCCAATGATGGCGATATCGCTGGGCCCGCTCTGGCGCGGTCCGCGACCCACCGCCGCAGGCGCGGCGAATTCGTTAAGTGCTTCCACGCCGCCCGCGCTGACGTCGCGGTGAAGTTCTTCGATCGTGCATGTTTGATCGCGAAGTGCCGCGACCTGCCCGATCATGTACATGCCTTCGCGACGTTGTCCGCCGTCGTCGAGCGCAACGTATGCGGGCCGGACTTTCTCGCCGTCGAAGGAGTCGTCGCGCATGATTGCCTTCGATGCGATGCGCAGGCGACCCAGATTCAAACGCTCGAGCGCCTCGCGGATTTCGTCTTTCGACTTGCCTTCGCCGATAAGGCGGCGCTTCTCATCGAGAAACGTCCTGCCGAATTCGGTGTCCGCGCATCGCGTCGCGTGCCCGACGCCCGATTCAAGCAGGATGGTCTGGTTGCATTTGACGGCCTCAGTTTGAAAACCCTCGACGATCGCGCCGCTTCGCACCGCTTCGTGCGTAAAGAGATACGCCGTGCCGATCAGCACGCCAACGCGCACCCCGCGCTCGCTCAAGGCCGCCGACAAAGCCGCGACCATGGCCGCGGAACGGGCGTCGTGAATCCCCCCCGCGAATACCACGTGATAGGCGTCACCCGAATCGCCGGTCGCCTGGAGATGCTCGAGGATGACCTGGATCATCGACTCCCAAAGCACGAAGCTGCTGCGCGGTCCCACGTGTCCGCCGCATTCGCGGCCCTCAAAAATCACGCGCCGGGCCCCGTTCTTGAGGAACATGTTCAGCAAACCCGGCGAGGGAACGTGCAAATACGTGGCGATGCCTTCGCGTTCGAGTTCCAGTGCCTGATCGGGTCTTCCGCCGGCGATGATGGCAAACGGCGGTGGGTGCTTCCGCACCTCGGCAAGCTGTTCGTCGCGAAGCTCCTTGGGAACAAAGCCCAGAATTCCCACGCCCCACGGCTTGCCCGCGAGCTTTTGCTCGGTTTCCTCGAGTAGCTTGTCCACCTGCGGCCCGCGAAGCAGCGCTAGGGCCAGGAAAGGAAGCCCGCCGCCGGTTGCAACCGCGTTCGCAAAATCGGCCACGTCGCTGACGCGCGTCATCGGGCCTTGCAGAATCGGATAGCGCGTTCCGTGCGACGCTGACAGAGGACCGCCCGGACGAAGGGACTTTTGCCTGGCGGCCAGGCGGGCAAGCCGCTGCGACTCGCAACGGATGGCCTCGCTGATTTTCGCCACGCTGTTGAATTGTTTCGCCAGGGAAGCGGCAAATGCAGCGTCCTGACCCATCAGCAAAACGCGCGACGCTTCGCCTTCCCCGCGAACTCGTCGCTCCACCTCGCCGTGCCACTTCGCCAAAACCTTTTGATCGGTGCAAAGATCGAGCGACAGTCGGTCTTCGACATCACGCAGTTCGCTAAAACCTGTCTCACCCGCCCGCGTAAACGCACGGTATCGAAACGCGCAACCCTGCCCCAGAATCGCCGTCTCGCTCCCGTCCATTCGCGACACGCGAGCCTTCACCTCTTCCGGAAGCTGCGACTCTTCGCAAAGCGCCAGTTGCCAATCCAGCACGACTCCTGCCGCGCCGCCGACCTTGCATGCGGCAGCCGTGTTCAACCCGATTCCCCCGCGAACCCAGACGGGAAGCGCCGACTGCGATCGAACGCGCTGCAACAGAATAAAGGACGTTTCCTCGCCGACTCGCCCGCCCGACTCGTTGCCCTTGACCACGATGGCCTCGGCGCCGGCCCCCTCCGCTGCGCGGGCTTGATCGACATCCAAGACCTGGACGAAAACCTCGACGCCCTTCGCTTGAAGTTCCTTCACCAGACCGTTCAAGGAAGCCGCCTCGACGTCGCACAGGATCACCCGAGACAAGCCGCGACCGTGAAACTCCTCGACGCAGGAAAGTAGTTGCCGATCTTGTTGGGGGCTGGAAATGCACCATCGCACCTGCGCCTGGGCCGCGGTCTCCAGCAAACCCTTCGCACTCCGCAACTCGCCATGCTCCAGGGCGATGCCGCCCTGAAACCCGGCGCCGCGCGAAGCGCGCACCATGCCGGCGCCGGCGAAACCCGGCGGACTCAGACAGATGATGTCTAATGGCGTGGACACAACTAGCACTCCCCCTCGACCTTGCACAGCCTCCGGGATCGGCACGAACCCCGTACTGTGCTGCCCCAGTCGCTCAACACTCTTCCATGCGAGTGAATGTCAGGCGACAACAAAGCAACCCATAAGCTTATTTTCTCCAATAGGTTGCACGAAAAACCGCCCCTGTCGATTCGTATCACGGCTTGGGTCTTTGGAATCCCCTTTTTAACCATTTTTACAGCGCCAGTCAAGCAATACGACCTATAAACTCCACCGAGGCGCATAAGAAAAACGCCGGTTTTCTTATGCCGTATCCAACTCCTTCGGCATCTAGGGGTCAAAAGTATGAGCGAGTGCCGCGGCCTCGGTGTCCTCGCCATGCGAGGGGAAAAATAGCAAAGGGCAGCAGCCCCACAATCCCGGCGCCGCAGAGGCGGCCCGCCGACTCGTTGGGTTTGATCCTCACCAGCGTGGCATTCGTGCGCGCTATCGACCCGGTGTCATTCTCCTGGGTATAGGTGACAACAACCGTCGCCATCCGTTCCGCGTTGGTGGAGGCAGCGATGAATATGCCGCCTTCGATCGTTCCCGCTTCCGGCGGCGCAACCACCCACTCGGCTACGTCCGACACATCGTCCGACGTCCCGTCGTTGAAGTGAGCTGTCGCGTGGAACGTCCCGGAACCACTCGAAACGACCTCTGTCGGTCCCTCTATATCGACGGATTCCAAAGCGCCTGGTACGGGAGGCCCGCCTCCGTCGCCACCCAGTGTCGAAATCTGAAAGGAATCAAACTTCGCCGGAATGGGTACGTCACAAGCGGGTCCGCAGGCTTCACTATCGCCATTGGCCGCGCCGACGCCCACGCTAAGCTCGGCGTTCAATGGATTGGTAACCGTGCCGATCTCTCGATACGCAATGCCGTCATCGCTATAGGCGCCGATGAATTGGTCGCCTTGTCGCAATAAACGCAGATGGATCACTCCCGGTTGCGAAACGTTGGTCTCATCGTATTTTGAGGCCGGGTGGTTCGTTGCATCTATGTTGTCGCCAACATTGAGCATCACCACTCCGCGAAACGCACCTCGGTCGCCGGATGCAAACGCCAGCCCGATCGAGACGGCGTGAGCGTCGTCTTGATAGACCAGCAGCCCGGCGAAGGGCTGACCATCGCGCGGGTCGAACTCCACCCTCGAGTCCAGAATAAAATCGCCCGAAACGGGTCGTACGAGCAGGTTCTTCGCCGTGCCTTCTTCGCCCAGCAATCCCCGAACCGTGAGCACGCGAAAGAACCCCGGAGCGGACGTCAGACTATAGGTCGATGGATCGGGCCGGATGATCATCCACCCAGCCTGCAAGGTGGACTCACTGAAGTCGTCGCGATAGATCACGCCGGCGCCCAGGCTGCCGCTCGGAAGAACGCCGGCCGTCACCGCTACGATGAGAACATGGTGGATTCGAATCATGGAAATCGTGCCAAAATTTCGATGGTTTTTCCCGTGCAGACGAAATCTGCGTTGCTTTCCGCACAGCCGTCGAACAAACAACGTTGAAACCGGTTCGCGTCTGAACCCGGTCCTAATACCGCCTCGACATGAACGCCAGCGACGCCCACCCCAAAAACATTCCGGCCAACCCAATCATCCCTGCGGCCCCGCACGTTGATCCTCCACCCGTGGGGGTAGGCCTGCTCGGCGTCCCATCGGAACTCGCTTCAAAAACCGCACGAACCGTTCGATGGCGATCCATCAACACCGTGGCCGTCAATTCCGTGCCTGCGGCATCCTGCTCCCACCGAACGAATGTTGAGTTCACCGTCGGCGTGGCAATCACGGTGACCGTGGCGCCCTTCACGTAATTCCCACCGTTGGGAGTCACCAATCCGTCGCCCTGAATATCCACGAATAGTTTTGCGACATTGGGGTCGTCGGGATCGCCCGTGCCGGGATGTCCGCTGCCCGGATCGACGGCGCCGGGATCCGTTCCCGCGGCAAATGTCGCCGTGACATCCGTATCGCCGACAAGAGTAATCGTTAGTGAATTCGTCGATCCGCTCGCCGCTCCGCTCCAACCCGCGAAGTGGAACGCATCATCCGCCACAGCCGTCAAGATCACCGTCATTCCCGCCGAGTAGGCGGGAAGGTCCGGATCGACGGTTACAGAGCCGTTGCCCGCCACGTTGACCGCGAAATGGATCGATGGTTCAAACCGCGCCGAAATCACCCGCTCGCGGTCCATCAATACGCTGAGCGGATTGTCCAGCTCTTTGCCCGACGGAACATTGCCGCTCCACCCGCGGAACACAGACCCCGCGTCCGCCTCGGCAAAAAGCTTCACAGTGGTACCATTCGTATACCGGGCTTCCAGGGCATTCTCGATTTCCGCTCCCGTGGGATCCATGTCGATCGTGCCCGTGCCCGCACCCGTTGAACTCAGCGTAAGCGTCCGCAGGATTGGCGCAATCAACGCACCCAGACTCTTCGACGCATCCATCGGAAGAATCAGCGGATTCACCAGTTGTGCATCCTCGGGAAAATCTCCCGCCCAACCGCGAAACTCGTAGCCATCGCCCGGCGCCGCCGTCACGATGACAACTTGTCCGAATGGGAACGTAAGTCGTTGTGTCGTAGCCGACGAGCCAATCGACGATGCACCCTCCGGCGCAGTTGTGACCGTACCGCCCAGCGCCGGAACCGACAGCGTGAGCACAGGATTCGCTACCACACGCACCACTCGTGTGGCAAAGGCAACGCCGGTAACCTCGCCGGTGATCAAATTGGTGGTGATCGTTTGAAAAGTCGCCGTCGCCGCCGCCGTCCCCGGCACGACGGTTTGTACCGCCGCATTGACGCGGATCGTGACTGCCCGTTCATCCAGACCGCCCGACACACCGTCCGCCGGTGCGAGTTCACCCGAAGAAGGACTGACCGAAATCCACGGCTCGCTGACCACGGCGCTCCACCGAACCGATTTTTCACCTTCGTTCGCGATGATCGACTGCTGGCTGAGCAGCGGCAGGCCGCCAACCGGACCCACGACCTCGATGTCCTCATCCGGCTTGAGCGTGATCGAACTGGCTCCGCTGGATTTCACCGTAAGCGAAACGGGAACGATGCGAGATCCTGCGCCGTTTGTCGTGTTGGTAATCTCAATCTCGGCTGCGTAGGTGTCCGCCGCAAGACCGGCCGTGTTGAACGAAATCACGAAGGTGGATGTACCTCCGCCGGGTACCGTGCCGCTGTCGCGACTGACAATCAGCCAGGGCTGGCTGTTCCATGCCAGCGAGTAATTGAGATCGGCCAGTCCGCCGTTGGTCAGCGTGACGACCTTGTCCACGGGATTCCCGCCATTCGAATTCGCTGTTGCGGTGACGAAGGCGGGGCTTACGCTGAAATTCGCCGGCGCGATTTGCAGTTGAACCGTGCGCGTCGTGTTTCCGGCGCCGTCGATGATATTCTGGAACGAAACGGTGGCCGTATAAACACCCGCCGCCAATGCCTGGGCTTCGCCCGCATTGAGTTGGGCTTCGATATTCACACTCTGGTTAATCACCCCGCCCAGATTCCCATCCGCCGGCGACACATTCAGCCAGGGATCGCTGCTGGTCACAACGTAGGCGGCGTCCTGAACGTCGGTGTTTTCGAGCGTCCATGTCGTGAGCGTTTGCGGTTGGAACGGCCCGCCTTCGGGCCCGGAAAACTTAAAGATGGTTAGGTCGTCGGGAGTCACTGCGATTTGCTGCCCAAAGGCAGGCATTCCTGTCGCCAGCAAAACCAGCGCCGAACAAACTGTAGCCACCCGGCCGTGACCCTTTCGACAGGTCTGGCTGGAGAGTTTTCTCTCCGTCACCTTGAACATGGATTATCCCCCCAAGTTTCGAAACTGAAACGAGAATACAGATGACTTATGGTATGTCCGGAGTGCGTTCTGTCAAGTTCGCAAGGCGTTTTCGGACTTCTTATCAGCCAGAAATAGCTGTATTTCCCATAATGGTTCAAGGCAAGCAAAACGAGCAAAGTTCCCATCGAGCCGTAGCAGACGGCAAAATGGGAAGAGCGGGTCGCCGCCGAGCCGTGTATCACGATGGCAACATCTTTAATCACCACTCCGGTTATGATGAACCAGTGTGAACATGGGCGACAAGATTCCCGATCGACGATTTCGTACACAGGAGCGCATTCGCCTGCGAAGCGAGTTCGACCGGATCTACTCGGCCCGCCGCTTCGCCTCGAACGACAAGCTCACCGTCTACATTTTGGAAAACGATTTGGATTATTCGCGATTGGGGCTGAGCGTCAGCAGGAAAGTCGGTGGAGCGGTGGTGCGCAATCTCATCCGCCGGCGGATCAAGGAGGCGTTCCGAAAAAACAAAACCGACGTACCCCTGGGCCTCGATATCCTTTGCGTGGTCAAACCCGGCCCGCCCGCTACCGAGCAAGTCTATGCTGAATCGCTCCGCCTTCTCGCGGCCAGGGCGGCGGCTCGCCAGAAAAAATTACCACCGGCGGGCACGCTCTGATCGGGGTTTTCAAACGGATTGAGGCAGGAACATTACGGCCGGGGGGCATGATAACGAGGGGGCCATTCGACGGGCCGGATCGGACCCGCCGGAATCCATCCCGCCGGCGGTTCCGTACGGGAAGGCTGGTCGCTCACGATCAACGAGTGAATCGCCGCGTACGCCAGCTTCTCGAACTTCTTGCGCACCAGCGCCCGCGAATCTGTCTCCCACGGATTTGCCGGCTCTTTTTCTTTCTCGCTGGTCACCACCGATTGCGCATGGGCATGAATGACCGCGACTGGTTTGCCGGCGTCCGTATCGTAAAGCGCTCCGAACATCTCCGACTCGCCGGCACTTAGCTCATTGACCGCGTAGATCAACCCCAGTCGCGCGTGCAGACCACGGAACGCCGCCAGAATCTGTCCCGGCTCCGCCATTCCGCCGCCCAGATCGCGCTGGTCGATGGGGAAGACTTCGCTGATCGCCATTTGGTCGTCGAACGCCCGGTTCCACTGCAAGAACTCGTTACGCGGATCGGCGAACAGCATCGGATCGCCGGATCGGTCCTCGTCCTCTGCGATGGCCACCCGCGTGACCGCCAGGTTGGCCGGGAACAATCCCACCGTCGGCTGGGCCGTCACGATTCTGTACTCGTCGCGAATCGTCGGCGCCGCAGCGTTGACCACCCGGTTCCATTGCACCGCCGGACGCGCCGTCCAACACGGCTCGACAGCTTTCTTTTGCGCGCACCCAGCCGCTGCAATCGCCAGGATCGCAATCACGCGGGCTCGAGAAGTGCCATCGCGTGGCACGCACCCCCTCTCCCTCCCAGGGAGAGGGTCAGGGTGAGGGTAAGGACGTTTCGTGAGATGTCGCTTCGTTTTCAAAGTCCGCACGATTCACATATCGGGCATCAGCGACCCTCGCTGGTCCAAAAAAGAACCCCGGAGACTCCAAATTCATCCGGCACCTGGGCTTCCTTGGTTATCGGGCGGTTCGTATCCCCAAGCCTTCAATCTGCGCTCAAAACTCGTGCCGATAACTCACCGCTCAAACGCCATTTTCCGATGCAACCTAGTGGACCGACACAACAAATTCTGCGGGTGCGTTTTCCAAGGCCGGACCACTGCTCGCAGAGCAGTGGCACACCTCGGGCCCGCAAGAATGAACGTGTGGGAACACTAGAGAAAACGACCAGACAGGGGTAACCCAAAAAAGGAATGGCGAGCCGCCCGGCGATCCGCGACGTTGGGCTGAACCAGGACCATTGAAATGAACTCCCCCAGCATTGCCCGGCCCGATTCCGCCCTCGCGCCGCCCATCAGGCGGCTCATTCCGCCCTCATCCGTCGCCGCCCGCGCACTTGCGGCGCTTTGGCAACAAACCGTCGTCATGCTTGGCCGTTCGCTCGTCGCGCTGCCTCCTTCGACGTGGCTGCTCGTCGATGTCGTGTTGCTTGGCGGCGGCGTTGCCTTCGGTTTCTATTGCTATCCGCCGCCGCAGCTTGTCGACACACCGCACGTGTTCCTGTGGCAGGCCGTCGCCGTGTTCGTTTTTGCCGGCGTTATTTCCAGCCTCGTGTTCGGTCTCTACGAACGTGAAACCGTCCACTCCCGATCGCGCATCCTCATTCGCCTGTTGCTCACCATCACCACAACCTCCGTGATCGCCTACACCGTTATTTACGTGATCATGTACGCAACGGTCAGCCGGCGCATCGCCTTCCTCGCGCTGCTGACCTTCCTGCTCAGTGGTGCCGCCGTTCGCTACGGTGCATGGTGGGCACTCCGCAAAATCCATCGCGGCCTGCTCATCGTCGGTTCGCGAAATCTCTACGAATCATTCGTCAAGGCCCAAAGCGAAGGGTTCATCCATGAATACCAGCTCGTCGGCTACGTCTCCGCGGTCAATCGCGCCGAACAACTTCCCGACGACCCCTTCTACCTCGGCACTATCGCGAGCCAGATCGACACCCTTCGCAGTCGCCGCGTCACCGAACTGGTCGTGGGGGATTCCGCCGCCCGCGACTCCGGCGCAATGAGCTGGCTCTCCCGGTGCTTGCAAGGCGGCTGCCGTGTCACCAACGAAGCCACCTTCTACGAAACCGCAACCGGCCAGATTCTCGTTGATGAAATCACCCCCGACTGGTTCCTCTTCGCCGACTTGAAAGTTCATTGCGACCAGCGCGCTACGCTCAAGCGCCTTCTCGACCTCACCACCGCCGCTCTTGGCCTTCTCATTACGGCGCCGATCTGGCCGCTCATCGCACTGACCATCAAACTTTGCGACGGCGGTCCCGTCTTCTACTCGCAGGACCGCGTGGGTCAGGCAGGCCGCACCTTCCGCCTGCACAAATTCCGCACCATGCGCATTGACGCCGAAAACGGAAAGAGCATCTGGGCCTGTCCCAACGATCCCCGCGTCACCGGCGTAGGCCGTTTGCTGCGCCGCAGTCGCCTCGACGAACTTCCGCAACTGATCAATGTGCTGGTCGGAGACATGTCGGTGGTCGGCCCGCGCCCCGAGCGTCCCGACATCGTCCGCGACCTGGAGCAGGCCGTGCCGTACTACGCCCAGCGGCATCTCGTAAAACCCGGCATCACCGGCTGGGCCCAAATCAGCTTCCGCTACGGCGCAAGCGTGGAAGACGCCCGCCGCAAACTCCAGTTCGACCTGTACTACCTCAAACACATGTCCTTCGAGCTCGACACCATCATCCTCTTCCGCACCTTGGGCACCTTCCTCCGCGGCGGCTGCTGAACGGAAACGACGCGGGCACCTATCCACAGCCGTAGGGCGGGCTCAGCCCGCCGCAACTCGGCGCCTTGATCGGCGTGCGGCCAGGTCGGCGATCTCAATTCGCTGCTCCCTTTAAATCACCACATCACCTCATCGCCATATCACCACATTTTCAAAGCGCTCCAGATGTTATGAAAGACGGGCAAAAGCCCCGGAAAGGGTGGTTCTCATGCCATACGTCGGTTCCCACAAACAACAACGCGCCAACAGGAAAAACGCACAAAAATCCACAGGTCCCCGGACTCCCGAGGGCAAGGCACGCTCCTCGGCCAACAATCTGCGGCATGGCTTCCTTGCCCGCGACGCCGTTCTCGCCCACGGCCCCGCCGCCGAGGATCCCGCTCAGTTCGACGCCCTTCTCCGGGGCTTTCTCGACGACTTCAAGCCCGAATCCGCCATCGAACGCGACCTCGTCGAGCGCTTGGCTGCATGTTCCTGGCGATCCCGTCGCGCCCAACGATTCGAAGTCGGCTCCCTGCTCCGCGCAAGCCAGGCTCAGTCCTCAGAAGCTGACGAAGCCCGGACGAAACTCGGAGTGCAGCAAGCCCTCCTCGAGCAAAACCTCGCGACGCTCGATCAACTCAGAAAGATGGAACATTCCTTGAAGGACCCGCCCCCGCCCCCGCCCGAACCCGGCGAGCAGCCAGAATTAGACTTGTTTCATAGCAACGTTCTTGAAGCGGCGAGGCTCCTTGAAATCCCCTCAAACGAAGTTTCCCACAAGGAACTTTTGACGCTTGTCTCTACGGAATGGGCAAAGCGGCTTGTGAGCGCGAACCACTGGTGTGGCCAGCTCGAATCGATTGTCCAATCCTTGCGCCAGACGGTTCAGCAGCATGAAGCACAAGCCGAAAACGGCGGTTTTCCGGATGACCAGACTCTCAAAAACAACATCCGCTACGAAAGCCTGTTGGATCGCCAATATCACCGCCTGCTCTACCAGCTTCTGGGTCGCCGCAAAAACCCCATGCGATTCGTCCTGCGGGACCTTTGCGCCGACTCGCGGCAGGAAACTCCCGCACAGCCACAAACGTGCGGCTTAGAATCGACCCCGGAGGGGTCAACGATCGTAGCCGGGGGTTAGCGCAGCGCCACCCCCGGACAGCCGAACCATAAATCATCCCCCCTCTCCTCGCGGGAGAGGGGCCGGGGGTGAGGGCAAAGGCGTCCAACCCGTGGTTCCAATTGCACCGACAAACCCCGCCACCAGAGCGGGCGGAGGAATGGAGAACCAAATCCCTGACATACTTCGTGAGCATGAAAAAACACTGATTTGACGATACGAACCCGTTTGAAAGTAGCTCTTTACGCGTAAAACCGCGTTTCCAGACGTGGGGGAAGCCACAGATGAACGCAGATCATAAACTCATCAGGCTTGTTTCGAAGGGAAAGTTTTTGATACAATCCTTTCACTTCATGCGCCGCGCAATTCCAACCAATTCGCAAATCGCACACCCAGCGCTCCGAATCCTCATTTGCGCCTCCATGTGCGCAACAGTTTCCCTTGCAGGGAATCCTCAACCCCAACGACCTCAAGGCAAAATCGTCGGCTGGGGCGACCAAGTGGTAGGCGTCGATCTTTCCAGCGGATTCGTAGCCGTTGCATCGGGCAGCAGCCATAGTCTGGGACTCAAGTCCGACGGGTCCATTGTCGCATGGGGATCCAACAACTACGGTCAGACCAACGTCCCCCCACCGAACACCGGTTTCGTCGCTGTCGCCGCAGGCGGACCGTGCAGTCTGGGTCTAAAGTCCGATGGCTCGATCGTAGCGTGGGGGGGGAGCTACGTTCAACTCAATGTTCCCGCTCCCAACACAGGCTTCATAGCCATTGCTGCGGGCGGATTTCATAGCCTGGGCCTCAAAGCCGATGGGTCTGTCGTTGCGTGGGGGAACAACGGCTCTGGTCAAAACAACGTCCCCGCGCCCAACACGGGTTTCATCGCCATCGCCGCGGGCAGCGAGCACAGCCTCGGCCTCAAGGCCGACGGCTCCATCGTGGCGTGGGGATACAGATACAACGGCAATGGTCAAACCAACGTCCCTGAGCCCAACACAGATTTCATCAGCGTTGGGGCGGGCTGGGCTCATAGTCTCGGCCTTAAGGCCGACGGGTCCATCGTAGCGTGGGGATGCGAGGGGCTTAACTACGGTCAGTGCAACGTCCCCGCGCCCAACACGGGTTTCATCGCCATCGCCGCGGGCAGCGAGCACAGCCTCGGCCTCAAGGCCGACGACTCCATCGTGGCGTGGGGATGCGAAGGGTTTAACGACGGTCAGTGCAACGTCTCCGCGCCCAATGCCAATTTCATCGGCGTCGCCGCGGGTTCGCACCATAATTTGGGCCTCAAAGCTGACGGGTCCGTCGTCGCGTGGGGATACAACGGTAACGGCCAAACCAACATCCCCGCACCCAACAACAGTTTCATCGCCGTTGCAGCGGGCGATCAGCATAGTCTGGGCCTCAAGGCTGACGGGGCTATTGTGGGCTGGGGCGGCAACGCTCTCGCTATCGTACCCGCTGCTCCTAATGCCGATTTCATCGCCATTGCCGCTGGCAGCTATCACAGTCTGGGCGTTAAGGCCGACGGGTCCATCGCAGCATGGGGATCGAATGACAACGGCCAGACCGACGTCCCGAAACCAAACACAGACTTCATCGCCCTCGCCGCTGGCGATAATTTTAGTCTTTGCCTTAAGTCTGATGGGACCATTGTTGCGTGGGGATACAACGGCAATGGTCAAACCAACGTCCCTGAGCCCAACACAGATTTCATCAGCGTCGGGGCGGGCTATGTTCATAGTCTCGGCCTTAAGGCCGACGGGTCCACCGTAGCGTGGGGATGCGAGGGGCTTAACTACGGTCAGTGCAACGTCCCCACACCCAACACGGATTTCATCGATGTCGCCGCCGGTGGGCGCCATAGTTTGGGGCTCAAAGGAGACGGATCAATCGTGGCATGGGGAGCTGGCGGTCCGGGTCAATCAGGTCATCCACACTATGGACAATGGACAATTGGTTGTGCCTGTGCCCAATGCAAATTATGTCGCCGTCGCCGCAGGGTTATATCACAGCCTAGCCCTCAAGGCCGACGGGTCCATCGTGGCGTGGGGAAACAACGTCCAGAGTCAAGATAATGTCCCTGTCCCCAACAATGGCTTTATTTCCATTGCTGCTCGCGGTTACCAGTGTATTGCCGTCCGACGACTGCCCGGCGATTCGGATGCGGATGGCGACGTGGGTTGGTTTGACTTCGCGGCGTTTGATGAGGCCGTGCTGGGGCCGCAGGTCGAGCCGAAGCTTCTCGGCTGGGCGTTTTACGACACCGACCTCGATGGCGACATCGACCTTCGCGACCTGGCCGCCTGGCACAACGTCTTCACCGGCGACTGATCGGCAGTTTTTCGTGCCTCTGTTTTTGCCTGATTGCCTACTTGCCTCGTTGCCTTGCTGCCCCGTTGCCTTGCTGTCTTTTTACAATCGCGTGAAACTGCGTTTTCCAAGACCGGACCACTGCTCGCAGAGCAGTGGCACACATCGGGTCCGCAAGAATGAACGTGTGGGAACACTAGGTTTCGGAATCGACCAGAACCTCTTCAACCTCGGCAGGCAGTTGCGAGAGCCAGGTGCGATATTCGGGGCGATCCGACAGGCCCAACTCAACGGCCGGGCGGCAGAGGACCAAATCGTAATTCTCCGGTTTCTCTGCATAGAGCATCCCGCCGATCATCTCGGTCAGCAAAAGCATCCATCGTTGTCTGGCATGCGGATCGTCGGGTGCGGGGTAACGATGGTGATCCGTGATTAACTCGGTCAGCTCCGGGGGGAGCTGCCATGCTTTGGCGATCAGTTCCCCAAATTCCTGGTGGGTCTCCTGACGAAGGTATTCAAACGAATGCAGATCGACGGGAGTATAGCCCGTTTTCATTTGATCGTTGATGATTCGAAGGACCAGGATGCTGCCAATGTCGTGCATGAGGCCGATCAGGTGGCCGTCGTCCTGATCCATGCGCATCAAACCGGCCAGCCCGCGCATGATGCAGGCATCGCCCAGCGATCTGCGCCACAAAACGTTGGCAAAGTGTTTCGTCAGACTGTGCTTGGCGAAGATCGCGCTGCGCACCGACTGGTGCAGCAGAATCGTACGCAGGGCCTTGACTCCGATTCGAACCACCGATGCCGGCACGGTGTTGATATGCTCGACGCCCCGGTACATCGGCGAGTTCACGGTTCGAAGCACGGCCGCAGACAGAACCTGGTCACCGGCGATTTCCCGCCCCACGGCCTTCAGGTCACAGTTCGCTCGCCGCAATTTGGGGAGAATCTGCTCCGCCACGTTATTCAGGAGGGGCATGCTCAAATCGTGCCCGTCGAAATAGGAAACCAGGACGCTTTCAAGGAACTCGACGGGGTGCTGACAGGTTTCGGGTTTCAATTCGATGGGATCAAGCAGCGCTCCCGCATTCGGAGTCCACCAGTGATCGAGCTGCGTGTCCGTGTTTTGAGTGGATGGATCGGCTGGGGCTGTCGCTAGCGCAACGGTCGTTGGGACCGTCGCATTTCGATGGGTGTCGCAACGCTCCTGGGGCGCATTTGGGGTTGATTGAGCAAGCTTCTGAAATAGCCACTCCCACCACCCCATAAGCCTAACCCCAAAAGGAATCGAATTTCCGTCGTACCCGCAAGCAGAGTCGTACAAGGCCCGCGCGTTCCTTCTTGTATTTATCGAACGCAAAGAGCAATGTGGTTAGAAGAGAATGTTGATTGCCCGACCGCTCGGACCGATAATCCCGCCTTGAAATGAAGGATGAGTGATCCATTCATGATTGATCGAAAGGAGTGCCTCGCATGGACATGCCCAAACCAACCGAACAGCACAAGAAATATCAGGCGTTCGTCGGGACGTGGGCGGGCGATGAAACGCTGCACCCCATGCCCTGGGAGCCGGAGAAGGTCAAGGTCACCAGCAAAACGGTGAACCGCCTTGCCTTGGACGGATTCTTTCTTCTCATCGATCACGAGCAAACGCGAAACGGGCAGATCTGCTATCGAGGCCACGGGGTTTACGGATATGAACCGCAGGTGCAGAAATACACCATGCGTTGGTTTGACGTGATGGGCTTTGATCCCGGTCCGCCGGCGCTGGGGACGTGGGAGGGCAAAACCCTTTGTTTTCAGCACTCGCATCAGAGGGGTCACGGCCGCTACACCTACAACTTCGAGCGCGACGGTCTTTATACCCTTAAAATTGAGATGTCCCAGGACGGCAAGGACTGGATCCCGTTTCTGGAGGGGACGTACAAAAGGTCATAAGGGGATTCTCGATTCGGCGCGAACCAAACCGCCCGTCGCCTGTGCTTCGGGTTCGGGTGCTTGCGCCCGCGCGGACCGAAGTCCGCGGCGCACTGCCCGCTTTTTTACGGTCGCGCCTTCATGCCTTTGGCGGATATGTTTTAGCCTTTACCCTTGGCGGCGGGCTTAGCGGCCGGGGCGGCGGCTTTGGCGCCCGCAGCGGGTTTGCCGCCTGCGGCCTTGGCGTCGGCAGCCGGGGCGGCGGCAGCGCCTTCCGCACCAGGAGCGCCTTCAACCTTCTTGTCGGCCTTGTCCTTCTTGCCGACGGCGGCCTTGCGGTGGGCGACCTTGGGCAGACCCGTCGCTTTGCCTTCGCTCCACAAGCCGATTTCCTTCAGAACGGCGATGCGTTCCGCGCGGGAAAGTACGTTGCGGTGGCGTTGGAGAGTGCTCTTGGATTTCAGCGACGTGTCCATGGACATGGGAAACAGGCTCCTGCGATTGAAAACTTCCTACAGTTTTTTCTTACCCGGCGAAGTTGTAGCGGATGTTTGCGGATTTTGCAAATGGGCATCGCTCCCGCTTACCACTGCTCACGCTTGAGGGTTTTGTAGTAGCCTTCGAGCTTATAGCCGCCGCCCGTGGCGAAATACTCGGTGCCGACGGCACGCTGTTTTTTGAGGATTTCATCCGCTTTTTTCTTTTGGGCGGGATCCTTATGGTTGTAGCCTTCGAGGGTGATGAGTTGCAATGCGCCGCCGTCGAGCTTGACGATCTGAGCGGGGAAGCCGCGGGTGGTGAGGAACTCTAGTGCGCGGCGGGCATCTTCGTCGCGGCCTGCGGCGAATTCCTGAGTCACGATGTAGGTAAAGTCGCGAACCCAGCCATGTTGTGGTCCGGCAGGCAATTCGGCCTGAGCCGGCAGAGTCGGCGCGGGCTGCGATTTGCGTGTCGTGCGATCGGTGTCGCGCGCGGGCGGTGTGGGTTTTTGCTTTGCGTCACCGGCGAGGAGGCTTTCGACCAGATGCGATGCGGGAGGCTGCCGGCGAACCGTCTCAACGGCGTCGACCTCGCCTGCTTCGTCCGTCGCGGCGGATTGAGTGACGGCACGAAGAAAACCGGCTTTTTCGCCCCGTCGCTGGCCAAAAAGAACGGCGCCCAGCACCAGCAACAAAATCACGAACACGCCGATTGCGGCCATCAGCGGGGTGAGCGAAAGGTGCAGGCGGTCGCCGGAAAGTTGCATGGCTGCGTGCCTGCCGTTTTGCACCGTGGCAGGTTCGCCCGGATAGGCAAGTCGCACGGGGCTTTCGGGCCTGGCGATTTCTTTCTCGCCCGGTTCAGGCTCGTGGCGGACAACGCGAAGGTCCGGCTGCGGGCCGACGTCGCCGCGCCGAAACCGATTTCCCTGAAGCAATTCGAACAGTGGTGGTCCGCCGCGTTTTGCTTTTGATTTGGCCATCTTTTCGCCTCCTTGCTGATGAATGCTGAGGATACCGCCTTGTGCGTGAGTTACAAGCGAATTGTTTTACGAGAGTGTCACAATCCTGCACCCGTTGCCAACCTCGCAGCGGTGGGTTATAGGATTAGAAGTCGCAGAAGCGGGCGATTGGCTCAGTTGGTTAGAGCGCTCGGATCACACCCGAGAGGTCACAGGTTCGAGTCCTGTATCGCCCATTTTTCTCGCCATCAGCGTTGTTGAACCTAACGACATTTGATCAAGTACGCCAGGACTTTAATTGGTGTTTTGTGCGAATTGTTCAAGGCCGCATCGAATCTTCATAACCCATTGATATACATAGCCATACGCACGGGATGCGTATCCATCCCCGGTGGCATCGTTCCCAGCGAAAAAAACATTGTATGGACTTGCAATGAAGGGTCTTAATCTGCTAAACTATGAATCGTTTACCGGACTCGGTTCAGCAACATGCTGGTTCGTTCCCGCCAAATAACGACCAGTTGCCGACGTACCGTTTTGGAAAGAAGCGGCGTCCTTCGAATGGCAAGCTTTGCGATTCAGGTCGCCTTCTGAAGCGTGTCGGCATATGCTGATAGGGGGGCGCTCGCGAAGTTGTTTTTTCGTGCGATAACCCACCAGGAGTTTATCCGAGTTTGACGAGGGACAATGAGGGTAAGGGCGTTCGCATCCAATCTGTGGCGCTGGTCGCGTTGTTGCAATGCGCCGCGCTCATCCTATGGACGTTTACACGAAGACCGGCAGCGGTCTTTTTCCTTTTGTGTTTGTAGCGCAGTGAAAATCCCGCCTCGGGCATCGTTGTCTGGAGGCAGCGAGCAGGCCCGCGGCCAGATGTTGCAAAGTACGGAACGGTTTTTGGATAGGTGGAGTATCCCAATCTGGAGGTAAAGGAATTATGAAGAAGTACAGCGGTTTTGAACGTTGGGGCCCGGCAGTGGGCGTGTTGGCTGTAGGCATGCTTGCCTTCAGCTTGAGTTTGGAGGGTGCCGCACCGTCGCCGCAACCTTCGAGTGTGAAAGAAAAGTCGGCAGTGCATGCCCCGCCTCTGACTGAAAGCGATGACGCGCTTCGCGTAGTTGCTCCGGTCAAGGCCGATGCTCCGACGCGTTCGGGTCATGCGACATCGGCAGTAAACCCGGATGTCCAGTTGTCCGAAGGCATCAAGTTCGGACGCATGCCCAAGGGTGGTCTGCCCATCATGGCGCCGATGACTGTCGACTATCGCGAGGATAGCGGCACGCGCTTGCGCAAGGCCGGTTTGCTGGTTGGACCCTATCGCCCCAACCTGGGCACGGTAGCGGGCGGCGCCGGCTGCCCCCCGACACCGGGCGGCGCCTGTTCATTTGATATCGACTGCGACGACGCGAATCCCTGCACCCTCGATTTCTGCGACATCAATGTAGGCGATCCATTAGGAGCGGGCCTATGTGTAAATACGGGGCTGGCGAACGGCGCGGAAGGAGGCTGCTCAGACGGTCTTTGCTGCAACAGCCTCGAGACCTGCCAGGGCGGCGTTTGCGAGGCGCCCGGCGCTGGTACCGGAGTGTTTCAGCCTGGCACCTGCGAATTCCCCTGTTCGGGTGGAAGGGTATGTAACGAAGATACCAATCTTTGCCGACTGCCATGCACCGGCGTAGGCACTTGTGCCATCACTCTTGGCCCCTGCACATCGACTCCGGACTGCCCTCCGCAGACGGGCAACTACTGCCTGAACTGCAATGACGGCGTGAACTGCAACGGTGTCGAGACGTGCGTGGCCGGCGTTTGCGAAACTGGTACGAATCCGTGCGGTCCCGGCGCGGTCTGCGGCGAAAAGGACTGCTCTGGTCCAGGTACTGCAATTTGCACAACCGATTCCGACTGCGATCAAAATACTGGTTCGTCCTGTAACAGACCCGGCCCGATTTGTTTGACTGGTCGCTGCTGCGACAATGCCACGGCTGATCCAGCTTGTACACGCAGGAAAAAGAGCGGCGGTCTTTGTACCGGGGGTTCCGCCCAAGGTAGCCAATGTGAAACCAATGCTCAATGCGACGTTTGCGCAGGCGGCGTCAATATTAACAGGCCGTGCCTCGTCAACGGCGATTGCCCCGGCAGCACCTGCAATTTGGCGGGATCGTGCAACGTGACGGCGTCTTGCGACGCTGTCGGCGGTAAGTGGTACGCAACCGACAATGGGGATATCGGTATTTGGAGTCTCCAAGGCACCCCAACTCTCTGCCCGGCGGTGCCGCAGGAAAATCCGCCCAACGATCGCACGCTATGTCCGAAGTACACTAGCGGCGTCGCTCCGCCGGTCGACTTTGACACCGAAACGGCATTCGTCATCGGGGCGTTTTCACATGGACCTTGCGACCACCTCGAAATTGGCGATGACTATCAGTTCGAGAGTCCCAGCCCGGTGGGCATGGAAATCTTCCGCTGGGTGGGCGGCGGCGGCGGCCGTCTCCTGGTCGAATTCTACGACGAATTCGGCAATTTCATCGAAGACGCTGTCACCGGCGGAGTTGGTGGAGGAATCGCGATTCGCTCGCTCAACTTCCTCCCGCCAATTACCGTTCCTTCCAAGGGCTATGTCGTCATCAGCGTGGCCGGCAATTTCGCCCCCAACGGCCAGACGTTTGTCGCGGTCACCGACGCGGTGGATGAAGGCGTCAATCTGGCGAGCGGTGCAGGTAGCTTGTGGTTGGACGGTGGTCCGTCGAGTATCACCCTTCGCGAATGCGTGCTCGGAACCAATGACGGCGTCTGGTGCGACCCCGACGATCTGGGTGACAGCGAATGCGTCGGCGGCGGTGGTTCCTGTCAGCCCCGCGACAACATCCTGGCCTTTGAAATCGAAGGCTTGCCGGTTGCGGCCCCGACCGGAGCTTGCTGCAACGACCTTACGGACGTGTGTACTGCGGGCGTCATTCCATGGGTTTGTACCGCTCAGGGCAACAACTATCAGGGCAATGACACTACCTGCCCGGGCACCTGCGGTTCCGGCGCCTGCTGCAATGCGGGCGTTTGCACCGAAACCACTCGTACTCTATGCGTCGGCGGCGGCGGCACATTCCAGGGCGGCGGCACAACCTGTGACGTGAACAATGAACCTGCCGACGGCATCCAGACCTGCTGCCCGCAACCCACCGTCACCGGTGCGGATAACTGCGCCGGCGTGGTCGTTCAGAACTTCAACGTCGTTTACAATGCCCCTCCGGAAGTCAGGACCCTCACCGGAAACAACTCCGGGGCGAGCGGACCGGATACCTGCCTGCAAGGCTCATGGAACGCTGTGGGCGGAACGTACCTGACGGTCGATCCGGGCTGGTGGGAAGCCTTCACCATCAACGACTGCGCGTATGTGCGCGTGGACTTCTGCTGCTCCGAGCCGGTGATTGAGCCGGCGTGGGCCTTGCTTTGGAAAGACTGCCCGTGCGACGTTCCGTCCTTCACCGCGGTCCACCCGAACAAACCCACCGAGCCGGCCAATAAGCGCGGCACCCCGTACTGCACGGACGACAACCTGTGGAACAAGTTCGGACCTCTGGCGGCCGGCACCTACTACATTCCGGTCTACTCGATGCCGCCGGGAGAACACGGCCAGTACCAGATGCACATTACGGTTGAATCTTGTCCGAGGGCGGCTTGCTGCGTTGGAGGTGTCTGTCAGTTGCACCCAACCCGCCTCGACGAGTTGAATCAACTCGAGTGTGCGGCTGCGGAAGGCCAATTCCTGGCTCCGCCAAACCGCACCACTGCGGTGGATACGTGCTCGGAGGGAATCTGTGCCACGGGTTCGTGCTGTTACATACCTGGTCAACCGTTGTGCGTGGACATTATCAACTCCGGCCTCGCCACCGAAACCGGCACATTTGGATGTGAGCCGCTTGGCACTTACAAGGGCGGCTCTCGGTGCAAAGGCTGCGTGTGCAACTCGGGGTCTCCCCCCCTGTCGTGTAACAACGATGCAGATTGCCCCGTCTCGGGATCGGCGCCATTTTGCATCAATCCCGGACTGGGGGGTGGGGCTTGCAGTGGTCAGAACCTGGAACAAACATCTCCGTGCCCGGTGTGTGAATTCGATTCAACGGCTAACTGCCAGCGTCCGCGGGTCAGCGATAGTGTCGCTCTGTTGAATTTCCGGCTTTCGGATGATTGCATCGCGGACTGCGTAACCATTGCTGATACTCTGTCGCCGTACACCCTGCCGACCATTCGCGTGGCGGACGATTTCACCGCGACGGTGGGCGGCACTTTGACCTCGGTTTGCGTCTGGGGCACATTCCAGGGACAGGTTGCAGGGCAGCCCGATTGCAGCGCGAGCGGTCCGCCAGAGAAATTCCGAGTCAAGATCTATAACGACAACGGCGGTCTACCCAACCCTAACTCCGTCGTCGTGGAAACCGGCACAACCGTCACTCGGAAGGGGCTTGCGTATTCAACCACAGCCCCCGATCACATATTCCAGTGGCAACTTCTCCTAAACACACCGGCGAATATCGTACAGGGCAATACCTATTGGCTGGAGGTAGCCAACAATACCGACGAATCGAGCGGCGATCCGCTATGCGACTGGTTCTGGGTGGCTTCCGACGCCAACGGCCGACCCGAATCCGGAAACGGACTCCTCCTTCAGGACACCGGAAACGCGTACACATTCGGTGACGCTGAGTTCCAGGAAGACATGGGGTTCTGCGTGACCATCCCCAATACGGTCCCACCGATCCTGGACGCCGCCTGCTGCACCTGCGGCGGTGGTATCGGAACCTGCTCGGTGCAAACTCTTGAGCACTGCACCCAGCAGGACGGGTCGTGGGATTCCACTCATACGGACTGCACTGGTGTGATCTGTCGCACCGAAGCGGACGCAGCGGACACCTGCGTGACGGACAAGGTTGCCGTGGCCACCAATTCGAATACGGCATGGAACAATTATTGCACGAATACAGATGGTCCACCCACTGCCGGAACCACGGGTTGTGACCCAGGTGAGGGTCTTCAGAATGACCTGTGGTTTACGTGGACAGCCACTTGCACGGGCCAGATTCCGATTGAATTGTGCGATATGGGCGGTGAAATCGATACCGTTCTGGTGATCTACACCGACCACAACAGTACCTGCCCATGTCCGACCACCTCGGCCAATCAACTCGATTGTGACGACGATGGCTGTTTGTTTGGCGGGGCCGGTTCACGCCTAAACTTGTCGGCCGTATCCGGTGAGTGTTACACGTTCCGTGTCGGCGGCTTCGGGGGCGTGAAGGGAACCGGCGTGTTGCACGTAGGCAATTGCGCTGGTGGAGATCCGCCGGTGACTCCGATTGGCGAGGGGCCCCACCCGACGTTCCCCGTCAAGTCGCGTTTCATCACCTTCTCGGTCACAGGTGGAACGGGTGAGACGGCACTGCGTGTCAATCTGACCTCGCTGCACCACGTGGTACCGGCATATACGGGCGCTCCGTCGATCCCGTTCACCTTGTTCGAGGGACAGTCGGTATGGGTTGGCCCGCCCGTTTCTTACATTGAGTCGAACGCAAATCCGATTGCGTTCAAGTCGTCCAACACTCAGTGCGCTCCGCACTATAGGGATTGGAACACCGTGGGACTGCTGCACGTGACGGGTCCGGGAATCGTGCCCAGCTCCATCTATAACGTTGAGAACGTGGCGGCGGCCTGCCAGGGTGCGGAAAGCAGCACGGCGTGCCAATCGGGCGGCGCCAATGTGTCGGCTCCGTTGGAGATCAAGACCGCCCGTTGGGGCGACGTGGAGACTCCGTGGAACCCGCCGTCCGTGACGGCCCAGCCGGACGTCGGAGATATTTCGGCGTTGGTCAAGAAATTCCAGAGCGGAGCGGGCGCTGTGATCAAGGCCCGTGGGCTTATTGCCGGTGCGGACGCCTTCGGCGACATCGACATTTTCCCGGATCTGGGCTTCGGCCACATCNNTCTCGGCCTGCGTCGATGCGTTCCGCGGAGGCAAGTACCCCTATCAGATGGGTATGTGCACAAACAGCTTTAGCCCCTGCACGGCGAACGGGGACTGCTCTCCTGGGACTTGCAGGCTGTTCTCCATGGGTAAGTGCACGGGCGCGCCCACGCCTCCCTCTACCGGCAATTGCACTTCCAGTGCGCAGTGCACCGGTACGAACGGGGCCGGACCTTGCATCC
>CXWL01000835.1_pt1 | contig 62851 bp, 57 predicted proteins | sample 590931 | NCBI WGS metagenome assembly CXWL01 (sample SAMEA3498368, study PRJEB10139) | groundwater metagenome | biome: water well; material: biofilm material | place: Germany | collected 2015-04-27 | reverse complement strand
GCGGTTACCTGAGCTGTTGCCGGCGCGGGCTGCCCGGCACCGACCCGATCGATGTGATCGAGCACGTCATCGCGGGTGATCCGCCCACCCGGGCCGGTGCCGGCGATCGCGTCGACGTCGAGGCCGTTGTCGGCCACGAGACGCCGCACGACGGGTGAAAGCAGCCGGTTGTCACCGGTGAGAGATGTCGCCGGCGCGGCAGTCGCGACGGGCTCGGGTGCGGCAGCCGCGACGGGCTCGGGTGCGGCAGCCGCGACGGGCTCGGGCTCAGGAGCCGCGACGGGCTCGGGCGCGGCAGCCGCAATGGGCTCGGGAGCGGTCGAGCCGACGATCGCGATCACCGCGCCGACGGGAACCGTGTCGCCTTCCTGGGCGAGGATCTGGGTGACGGTGCCGGCGATCGGCGACGGCACCTCGGTGTCGACCTTGTCTGTGCTCACCTCGAACAGCGGCTCATCGGCTGCTACCTGATCGCCCACCTTCTTGAACCACCTGGTGATCGTTCCTTCGGTCACTGTCTCGCCCAGTTGGGGCAGGGTCACGTCAGCCATGTGCGGGTTGTCTCCCTCGGGATGTCATGTGTCGGGATGTCATGTGTCGGAATGTCGGGCTCACGCGGTGGGGCTCATGCGTTCAGGCTCCGGCCCGTGAGCGACAATACGGTCTCACCGAACAGTTCCGAAAGACTCGGATGTGGCTGGATGAACTCGGCCACCTCTGCCACGGTCGCCTCCCAGTTGACGGCCAGGTAGCCGCCACTCAGCTGCTCGGTCACCCACGGGCCGACCATGTGCACGCCCAGCACCTGCCCTGCGGAGCCGTCGGGGTTCTTCTTGGCGATGATCTTGACCAGACCGTCGAGCTCGCCGAGGATCTGGGCCCGGCTGTTGGCCCGGAACTGGTGCTTGGCCACGACCACCTCGTACCCGGCGGCGATCGCGGCCTCCTCGCCGTGCCCCGCCCAGGCGACCTCGGGATGGCAGTAGATGGCCCACGGAACGCGGTCGTAGTTGATCGGCGTGGGGTCCTCGCCGAGCAGGTGCTTGGTGACGAGGATCGCCTCGGCGTAGCCCACGTGGGCGAGCTGCGGAGTGTTGATGAGATCGCCGATCGCGTACACGTTCGGCTCGCCGGTGCGGCACAGCTCGTCGACCTCGACGAATCCGCGGTCGGACACCTTCACGCCGGTGCCGGTCAGCCCGAGCAGGTCGGCGAATGGACGTCGGCCCACGCTCACGACCACGGCGTCCACCTCGAGGCTCTCGCCTTCACCGAAGTGCACGACGGTGCCACCACGGCCATTCGGTGTGTGGCCGAGCACCTGCACACCCGTCTTGATGTCGATCTGCTTCTTCTTGAAGCTGCGCACCACCACGTTGGCAAGGTCGGCGTCGAGGCCGGGGAGGATCTTCGGCAGTCCCTCGAGGATCGTGACCGACGAGCCGAGGTCGGCGAAGGTGCTGGCGAACTCGCAGCCGATCGCACCGCCACCGATCACCGCAAGTCGGGCGGGAACCCGGTCGAGCATGAGCACCTCATCGCTGGTCATCACCGGACCGCCAGGCACCACCTCGAAACCGGGAATGGTGCGCGGCACCGACCCTGCAGCCAGCAGCACGTTGGTTCCCACCAGCGTGGTGGAACCACCGTCGTTCAACTGCACGTGCACGCTGCGGCCAGGCCCGAGTGAGCCGACACCGTTCAGGATCGTGATCTTCTTCGAACGCATGAACCCGCCGAGGCTCTTCACGATGCCGTCGACGATCCGCTGCTTACGTGCCTGCGAGGTGGCGAAGTTCACGACAGGGGCGCTCGACTCGATGCCGAAGTCGCCGGCATGGGCGACATGGCGGTGCACCGCGGCTGTCTCGAGGAACGCTTTCGCCGGAATGCATCCACGGTTCAAACAGGTGCCGCCGAGCTCGCCCTTCTCCACGAGCGCCACGCGCAACCCGGCCGACGTGGCATACAGGGCCGCGCCGTATCCGCCGGGACCGCCACCGACCACCACCAGGTCGAACGTCGTGTCGCCTGCTGTCGAGGCTGTCTCCATGGAGGTTGTTCCCTTCACGTGCTCAACAGCACGCACTAATCGGCACGCGCGCTGTGCGCACACGTTCTGGCGTCCATGCCCGGCGCGGCCACCGAGTCGGCGTCACAGTAGCGTCGGTCAAGCGAGCACCCAACGCCGCTGATCCTCTCCGCGGCGCAGCAGCAACACCCTCGCCGAACCTGTTGTGGCCGCAGTGCCGAACACGAGGGTGCACCGCTGCTCGGCGGTCGTGACCGCGGCGCAGGCGTCGGTGCCCGCCTGTGCCGCCGCGAGCGGCACCAAGGCGCGGCCCGGAACAACCAGCCGGAACCCGTCGACACCGGATTCGTCATCGACACCGCCGAGGAGCACCTCGACCTTCATGAAACCATCGGTCTCCGCGGCACTCTCGACGGTTACGGTCATGTCGCCCGCCGAGGCGGTGTCGCCAACTCCCAGGTCGCCGGCCCCAGGTCCGTCGCCGCCGAGCCGCAGCAACTGAACGCTCCCGGCCACCAAGATGGCCAAGCCGCACAGCACGGCGAGCAACAACAGGGTTCGGGTGCGCATGCAGCACCCAGGCTACGGCCGGTAGCCTGGCTTGATGAGTCGTCGGCGGCCATCTGCCAGCATCTCGGCTGCCAGCATCTCGGCCGCCCGCATCTCGGCCGCCGTGGCCGCGCTGGCCGTCGCCGCGCTGGCCNNCCCGAGGTTCTTCAGTTCAACGCACCGCTGGTGGGCGGCGGCGATTTCGGCTCGGCGACGTTCGTGGACAGGCCGATGGCGTTCTGGTTCTGGGCGCCCACTTGAAGCACGTGCAACCGTGAAGCCCCCTCGGTCGAGGAGGCATACCAGCGCTGGAGCGAGAAGGTCACCTTCGTAGGTGTCGCTTGGTCGGGCGACGAGGCCTCGTTCCAGGCGTTCATCACCAAGCACGGGCTCACCTTCCCCCAGATCAGCGACCCGCACGGCGACGTGTTCGCCCGGTTCTCCGTTCCCGGCCAGCCGGCCTTGGTGGTGGTCGGCGTCGATGGTTCCGTGCAGCGGGTGCTCGGCGCAGTCGACGAGGATCAGCTCGATCAGCTCCTCGACGACGCCACCGCCTGAGCTACGCGCTCGGTAAAGCGGTCAGATGCCCAGCTCCGTCCGCCGCTTCGATACGCACTCGAAGAAGCGGTCGTCGTACGCGCTGTCGTCGGTCGCGTACCAGTTCTTGCCTTCGAGGCAGTCGGGGGCGATGAGCTCTCCCGGCACCAGGAACGAATCGACCTCGCCTGTTGCGACCAGGTCGAGGAAGCACTTCGATGCCCCTTCGGCCATGGCCGCGAACTCGGCATCGGCGAGCGAGTAGTAGTCGGAGGTCCAGTAGAGCTCGGCCACACCGCACTCGGGGTGGAGCACGGCCGGCGACACGTAGATCGGATCGATCGTGCCGTCGGCTACGCCTTCCTGCATGCAGGTGATGCCGGCCGCCGCCTCGGTCTCCGAGTAGCACGCCTCGAGGGCGGCAAACTCATCCGGAGCCGACGAATCGGTCGGCACGGTGTCGCCCGAGGTGGTGTCGCCCGGGGCCGTGTCGAACGGCGGGGTGTCGAGCGGCAGATCGCCGATGTCGGGCAGACCACCCTCGTAGTCGAGGCCCAGCCCGTTGTCGATCACGGCCCGGATGTCGGCGATCACGTCGCTCAGCTCGTCGCGGTCGAATGCGGCGAGCACGTCGTTGATCGTGACGGCGTAGGTCTGGATCGGGCTCACGTACCACTCGCCGTCGACCTCGTGCACGGCAACTCCGCGCGGCTCGTAGTCGTCGAGGGCCCGTTGCAGCGTCGTGATCAGGTCCTTCAGCTCCTTGGCGTCGGTCAGCCCGGCGTCGTCGAGCAGCTGATCGAGGTCGCTCAGGTCGGACGTGCACATCTTCTTCTCGTCGCCGTCGAAGCTGACGGTCGCGCATCCATCGGCGAAGGCCAGCGCGAACGTGCTGTTTCCATCGGTGGCTTCGATCGTGATCGCGTCGACCAGCACGAACCGGCGCGAGCCGGAGCAGCTGACCGAGAACGCCGTGTCGGAGATGGACACGTGGATGCCGGCGTCGTCGAGCTCAGCCTGCGCGTCGTCCAGGAAGAGCGGCGCATAGCGCTGCAGAGCCTCGGCCTCGGTCGGATCGAGCAAGCCGATCAGGCGCTCGAGGTTCTGATCGCTCACCGCCTCGAGCATGTCGTCGAGCGCTCCTTCAGGGGCGTCGGCGCCTTTCGGTGCGACTCCCGTCGCGGGAATGTCGAGATCGGTGTCGGCGCGGGCCTGCTCGGCGACGGTGTAGAACGCACTGAGGTACCAGCGGCCATCGCGCTGCACGACGGTGAGCGGCACGTCTTCGAACTCCTCGGTCTGAGGGTCGGCATCCATGTCGGGGCGTTCGCCTTCGAAGACGTCGTCGATGAGCAGGCCGCCCAGTGGCACCTTCTCGCCGTCGACCGACACCGTCGCCGAACCACTGAGCTCGAGGTTCACGATCTCGGGGGCGTTCGTCGTTGTATCGCGAACGACCACATCGGTGAGTTTGATGTCGACGCCGCCGATGGCGCTGAGTGAAGCGTCGTCGGCGAGCACCCCCAGGCGGCGCAGGTTGTCGAACGTGTCGATGATCGGATCGCGGAAAGCCTCGCGCTCACCTGGGAGCAGCAGGTCGATCACCCCGAGCACATCTTCGTTGTCGAGCGCGGCCGTGAGCAACGTGCCAACCTCGGTCGGCGATGCTGCTCCTCCCTTTTCGTCGTTGCCTGTGATGGTCACCACCGCGAACGCGCCGGCGGCCACCAGGGCGCCGACGCCGGCCAACGCGCCCACCGTCTTGGCGCGCGACCGCTTCGGTGCGGACGGTGCCGCCACGCCCGGCACCACTTGCATCATCGGCGCAGTGGGGTCGACTCCACCCAACCCGGGATTCGACGGCGGTGTGCGAGACGGGCTGACAGCGGGGGGCAACGTCGGCTTCTGCACGGCGGAAGGCAAGCTGGGAGGCGCCCAACCGGCACCCGGCTCGTTTGTATCGGTCATGGACGAACCCTAGTTTGCGCATCGCTGCGCGGGGGGATCCTGGTCGGCCGACAACGAAGCCGAGCGCCACCAGGCATAGCGTCCAAGGCATGCAGATCGCGATCGCCGGTTCGTCCGGGCTCGTCGGAACCGCCCTGGTCGAGCACCTGCGCGGCGCCGGTCATCACATCGTCCGCCTCGTGCGCAGCACGCCGGCCGCCGGCAGCTCCGACGTGCAGTGGGATCCCGCTAGCGGCGCGATGCCGATCGGTGCGCTCGATGGCGCCGACGCCGTGATCAACCTGTCGGGTGCAGGCATCGGCGACCACCGATGGAGCGATGCCTACAAGCGCGAGCTGCTCGAGAGTCGACTGCGCACCACCGAGCTGCTCGCCACCACGATCGCGGCGAGCTCGGCGTCGGCGCGCCTGCCCGCGGTGTTCCTGTCGGGGTCGGCGATCGGCTGGTACGGCCCCCGCGGCGACGAACCGCTCGACGAGACCTCGGCGCCGGGCAGCGGCTTCCTGGCCGAGCTCTGCACCAGATGGGAGGCGGCAACCGCCGCGGCCGCAGGTGTCGGTGTGCGCACAGTGCAGCTCCGTACCGGCATCGTGCTGTCGGCACGAGGAGGTGCGTTGCGCAAGCAGCTCCCGCTGTTCAAGATGGCGCTCGGCGGCCGCTTCGGCTCGGGCCGCCAATGGCAGAGCTGGATCTCGATCTTCGACGAGGTCGGCGCGATCGAGCACCTTCTCTCCAGTGCGTTGTCCGGCCCGGTCAACCTCACCGCGCCACATCCCGTCACCAATCGCGAGCTCACCGACGTCCTCGGATCCGTGCTCCGCCGACCGACCGTGCTGCCGATCCCGGCGTTCGGCCCGAGGCTGTTGCTCGGTAGGGAACTGGCCGATGCGTTGCTGTTCAGCGGCCAGCGCGTACTCCCGTCGAGGCTGCTCGCCGATGGCTACGTCTTCCGACACTCCACCCTCGAGCCGGCGTTGCGCGCCATACTCGGCCGATGAGGGCCGATGTCGACGCGGTGGTCGTCGGCGCAGGTCTCGCCGGCCTGAGCGCCACGCTCACGCTGCAACGAGCCGGGCGCACCGTCACGCTCCTCGAAGCCGGTGATGGAGTCGGTGGGCGCGTGCGCACCGACCGCGTCGATGGGTTCCTGCTCGATCGCGGGTTCCAGGTGCTGCTCACGGCATATCCAGAAGCAACGCGACAGCTCGACGGTGCTGCCCTCGCACTGAAGAAGTTCGAGTCAGGGGTCGAGCTGCACCTGGCGCAGCGGTTCCACGTCATCGGCGATCCGTTCCGGTCGCCGGCCACGGTCTTCTCCACGATGGGCGCCCCGATCGGCTCGCCGGTCGACAAGTTGCGCTTCGCCCGTCTCCGCGGCCATGTGCGTCGCGGCGAAGCGGCTGCGTTGCTCCGCCAACCCGACGCCACCATCGCGGCAGCACTGCTCGATCGCGGGTTCTCCACCACCGCGATCGACCGGTTCTTACGCCCGCTGTGCGGTGCGATCCTGCTCGATCCGGCACTCGGTACGTCGTCGCGCATGTTCGACATCATCTTGCGGATGCTCTCCGAGGGCGACGCGGCCCTGCCCGCCGCCGGCATCGGGGCGATACCCGCCCAGCTCGCCGATCGACTCAACCCCGGCACCATTCGACTCGGCACCACCGTCACGTCCGTCGACGGCACGACGGTCCGTCTGTCGGGCGGTGGCCTGCTGCGGGCACGCACCGTGATCGTCGCCACCGAAGGTCCGGTGGCGAGCCGGTTGCTCGGGTTGCCCGCCGTTGCGTCGCGGCCGGCAGCGTGCGTCTACTTCGCCGCGCCGATCGCGCCCACCGAGAGTCGACACGTGTTGCTCGACGGCGACGGCACCGGACCGGTGTCNNTGCCCAGCTTGCCGGTTGGTGGGGAGCCGAGGTCGATGCGTGGCGCACTTTGCGCACGTATCGCATCGCCCACGCCCTGCCGGAGCAACCGCCGCCGCTTCGTCCCAGGCAGCGGGTGTCGCTGGGCGGCGGGATGTTCGTGTGCGGCGATCACCGCGACACCGGGTCGATCCAGGGCGCATTGTTCTCGGGGCGTCGATGTGGTGAGGCAGTCGCCGCGTTCACTGCCTGACCGTGCCCCGGAGGTGAGCTGGCCTCTCGGCTTGCTGACCGGGCTACTGACCGGCGGTGTCCACGCTGGTCCAGCGGGCGATCTCGGCCGCGAGATCGAGGCGACCGGTGAAGGGAACGTCGGGCCACGAGTCGCGTGGCACGGCCCACATCACTTCGAACTCGATGCCGTCGGGGTCCTTGGCGTACAGGCTCTTGCTCACTCCGTGGTCGCTCTCGCCGACGAGCGATCCGGCGGCGAGCAGCTTGTCCCGTGCCGCAGCCAGATCGTCGATGGTGTGCACCTGCCAGGCCAGGTGGTAGAGCCCTGGCGAGTGTGGCGCCGGTGCCGGGCGCTGACCCACCGAGAACAACCCGAGGTCGTGGTCGTTGGTTGACCCGTCGGCACGGAGGAACGCACCCTGCCCGCCCATGTCGACGACGATCTCGAACCCGAGAACGTCCCGATAGAAGGCCGCCGACGCCGAAACGTCGCGCACCCACAGCACTGCGTGGTTGAGCCGTTTGATGGTCATGGTGCGTTCCTCCGCGCCGAATGCCGGGATCAGGCCTTCACGGCCTGGATGTCGAGTTGGATCTTGATCTTCTCACCGACGACCACCCCGCCGGTCTCCAGCGCCATGTTCCACTCGAGGCCCCAGTCCTTGCGGTTGATCTCGGTCTCTGCGCTGAAGCCGGCCTTGGTGTTGCCCCACGGGTCGGTGGCCACACCGCCGAACTCGAGGACGAACGTGACCGGCTTGGTGATGCCCTTGATGGTGAGGTCGCCGTCGAGCAGGTAGTCACTTCCGGCGGGGCGCAGGCTCGTGCTCACGAGCGTCATCGTGGGGAACTGCTCGACGTCGAAGAAGTCGGCCGAGCGAAGGTGCCCGTCGCGACCGTCGTCGCCGGTGGCGACCGACGCGAGATCGACGGTGGCTTGCACCGTCGACTGCAACGGGTCGGCAGCGATGGTGACGCTGCCACTGAACGACGTGAACCGGCCGCGCACCTTGGTGACCATCAGGTGGCGAGCCACGAAGCCGACGCTGGAGTGGCTGGCGTCGACGTTCCAGGTGCCGACGGCCAGGCCGGTCAGGTCGGTGCGGGGTGACTGTTCGGTGAGGTTCGACATGGGGGATCTCCTTGGTGTTGGCCGGCGGCATGCCGCCGTTCGTTGCGATGACAACTATTGTAGGGGCAATTGCTTGCGATCGCAACTGTTGCCGACATGAACTGGTTAGGATGTGGTCATGCCCCCTGCTGCAGCCTCGACCGAGACCGCGGTGACCCGCTGGCTCGACCCGACCGAGATGATTGCGTGGCGTTCGTACATCGACTGCATCAACGATCTCCAGCACGCGCTCGAAGCCGACCTCGTGCCATTCGGCCTCACGATGGGCGACTACGAGGTGCTCGTGCGGCTCAGCGACCGGTCGGACCGGCGGATGCGGATGTGCGATCTCGCCGGCCAGCTCGGCCTGTCACCGAGCGGACTCACCCGCCGGCTCGACGGTCTCGTGTCCACCGGCCTGGTGAGCCGCGAGGCGTCCGACGACGACCGTCGGGTGATGCTTGCCGTGCTCACCGACGACGGTTACGCCGTTCTCGAACGAGCCGCGCCGTTCCACCTGCGCGGCGTCCGCCGGCACTTCATCGATCTGCTCACCGCCGGCGAAGTACGGGCAGTGGCTTCGGCATTCACGAAGGTGCGCGCCGCCCTCGCCGGGCAGCACACTTCACCATCGTGACCGAAGCACCACCCCCGCCTCTACCGCTGCCACGCGGCTTCAGTTGCCATGTCTCCAACGTTGGCATCAAGGACGCCACCGACGACTTCGTCGTGGTGGCCGCCGATGACCCATGCGCGGCCGCCGGGCTGTTCACCACCAGCAGCTTCGCCGGGCCGAGCGTCGTGGTGAGCCGCGCCAACATCGCCGACCAGACCGCCCAGGCCGTGGTCGTGATCTCCAAGAACGCCAACGTGGCCACCGGCGCGGGGGGACTCGCCGACACCGAGGAGGTCGTCGCCGCGGTGGCCGGCCGTCTCGGGTTCCGGCCTTCCGACGTGCTGATCGCTTCGACCGGCGTGATCGGGCGGCGCTACCCGATGGATCGCCTGCGGGCCGGAATCGCGGCCCTGCCGGCTGCACTGACCGACTTCGACGCGACCGACGTGGCGCGAGGCATCATGACCACCGACACCGTCATGAAGACTGCCGCCGCTCAGCTCGGCGCGGCCCGCATCGTGGGCGTGGCCAAAGGGGTCGGGATGATCGAACCGAACATGGCCACGCTCATCACCTTGTTCTTCACCGACGCGGCAGTCGATGCCGACAAGCTCGACCGCGTGTTCCGTCGGGTGATCGGGCGAACGTTCAACTGCGTGTCGATCGACACCGACACTTCCACCAGCGACACGGCCATCATCATGGCCAGCGGCGCGGCAGGTCGCGTCGATGGGCACCGCTTCGAGCAGGCCTTGCACGAGGTGGCCTTGTCGCTCACCAAGCAGGTGGCCCGCGACGGCGAGGGCGCCGAGACGCTCATCGAGGTGCTCGTCGACGGCGCCGGGTCACCCCAGCAGGCCCGAACCGTCGCCAAGGCGATCGTCAACTCACCGTTGGTGAAGACCGCGGTGCACGGCGCCGATCCCAACTGGGGCCGGGTGGCGATGGCGATCGGCAAGTGCACGACGGCCGCGGAGATCGACCAGTCGGCCGTGGTCATCCGCTTCGGCGAGCAGGAGGTCTACCCGGCGGCGGTGGGCGACGCCGGCCTGGCCGCACTCACCGAGTACATGGGCGGCGACGAGGTGCGCATCCACGTGAGCCTCGGTGCCGGCCAGGCCGATGCCACCGTGTGGGGTTGCGACCTCACCGATGGTTACGTTCGGATCAACGCCGACTACACCACCTAACTCCCCCGCAGCTCACGTGACCCAGCTCAGGTGATCCGTGAGCCCCACGCCGCACCGTGGCTGTCGCCGCTCACGCGGCTCCCTGTCCGTGAGCCCCACGCCGCGCTGGGGCTGTAGCCGCTCACGGTCGGACCGGCCGACCCGGTCACGCTCACGGAGCTCCCCGTTCGTGAGTCCCGCCCGCCGGCCGACCCGGTCGGGCTCACGAACCACCGCTTCCGTGGCTCACTTGGGCTGCATCCGGATGCCGCCGTCGACGCGGATGGTCTCGGCGTTCATGTAGCTGTTGGTGATGCACTCCACGACCATCGAGGCCAGTTCGTGCTGGAACCCGAGGCGTTGGGGGAACAGCACGCCCTTCTGCAGGTTCTGCTTGAACGCCTCACTCCCTTCTCCCTGGCCATAGATCGGTGTGTCGATCAGCCCGGGAGCGACGGTGTTGACGCGCACGCCAACTGCGGCGAGGTCGCGGGCGACCGGCAGGGTCATGCCCACGACACCGCCCTTCGAAGCCGAGTACGACGCCTGCCCGATCTGGCCGTCGAAGGCCGCTACCGAGGCGATGTTCACGATCGCGCCGCGCTCGCCGTACTCCATCGGTTCGGTGGTGCTCATCGCCGTCGCCGCGATTCGAATGCAATCGAAGCTGCCGATCAGGTTGATCGCGATCACCTTCTTGAACGCGTCGAGGTTGGCTGCGGACTCGTACGAGCCGTCCTTGCCAACGGTGCGCTGGGCCCACCCGATGCCGGCCGAGTTCACCAGAACGCGCAGCGGTCCCATGCTCTTGGCCATCTCGACGGCGTTGATGATGTCGTCGGTGTTCGTGACGTCGACCTTGCAGAACGAACCGCCGATCTCGTCGGCCAACGCGGTTCCCTTGTCCTCTTGCAGGTCGGCCACCACGACCAACGCTCCCTTGGAGGCGAGCAGTCGGGCCGTTGCGGCCCCGATGCCGGAGGCTCCACCGGTGACGATTGCGCTTGCGCCATTGATGTCCATGGCGCCCGACGTTAGGCGTACCCCCGTGGCGGGCACCAAGCCGGAGCCCAGCCCCAGTTCTCACCCGAGTCAGCAGGCCTCACCCGAGTCTGCGGGTGTCACCCGAGTCGTCCGTGTCGACCCGAGTGTTTGCCGACTGGACGGGGTGCACCCAAACCCTCGGCTCGGAGCAGGGTGCGCAGTTCGGCGCGCACGATCTTGCCCATCGTGTTGCGAGTGAAGTCGGCCACGAAGCGAACATCGACCGGCACCTCGTACTTCGCCAGCGAGGCCACACACAACGCCATGACGTCGTCGGTCGACATCGAAGCACCCGGTCTGAGCTGGACGAACGCCACCGGCAACTGTCCGAGGCGGAGATCGGAACGAGCGACGACGGCGCAGTGCGCTACCCGCACGTCGGCCAGCAGCACCCGTTCGATCTCGGCCGGATAGACGTTGGTGCCTCCGCGCACGATCAGATCGTCGCGCCGATCCTCGACGAACAGATCTCCGTCGGCGCCGAGTCGCCCGATGTCGCCGGTGTGCAACCAACCGGCGCGCAGTGCCACGGCGCTGGCCTCCGGCTGGTTCCAGTACCCGAGCATCGGCGTGTACACCCTGGCGAAGGGCCCCGTGGTGGAGGCCCGCAGACAGATCTCGCCCACCTCGCCTGCTGGAAGCACCCGCCCGTCGTCGTCGATCACTGCGAGCTCGAACTGGGCCAGCGCGGGCCCAGCGCTACCGAGGACGTGGGCGCGATCGGCTCGCTCCCTGGTAACGCTGCCCGGCGCCTCGGTGAGCCCGTACCCCGAAAGGAACCGGGCGCCGAACTTGTCGAAGTAGGCATCGACCAACCAGTCGGGCGTGCTCGATCCACCGACGGTGAGTGCCCTGAGCGAGGCCAGCTCCGACGGCATGATGTTCTCACCCACCACGAGGTCGTACACGGTGGCGGCGGTTGCGCTCATCCGTTCGATGCCTTCTGCCTCCACGGCTGCAACCACCGATGCCGCGTCGGTCTGCTCGATGCACACGCAGCGCACCCCGTTCACCAGGGCGTACACCGGGCCGAGCACCTGCATGTTCAGCGACGTGAGCGGCAGGTACATGCCGATGCGTCCTTCCCCCTCGCCGCGAGCACGGGCCACGACGCCAGGCAGCAGCATGTTCCGCTGGCTGTGGACCACACCCTTCGGGCGGCCGGTGGTACCGCTGGTGTAGGCGATGGCCGCGGCCGCGAAGGGGTCGATCGTCGGCAGGTCGACCGACGGCGCCGCGGCGACCAACCTTCGCCACGCGTCTCCGCCGGCGTCGACCACTCGGCAACCGCCGGCGACCTCGAGCTCGGATCCCGATACGAGCAGGACCGATGCGCCGCTGTCGCGCAGGATCTCGTCGCGCTCCACCGCGGCGAGCGCACGATTCACCCCGACCCACACCAGCCCGGCGCGCATCGCGGCCAGGTGACTCATGACGAGCTCGACGGAGTTGCCCATCGAAGCGGCGACGCGGTTGCCGGCCCGCAGCCCGAGAGCGTGATACGCGTACGCCCACCGCCGCGACAGCGACTCGACTTCGGCGTAGCTCAACCGCTGACGAGAGTCGATCAGCGCATCGCGCGCCGGGTGTGCCTTGGCCCGCTCCGCGATCAGATCGGAGATCGACTGCACGCCACCCGGTATCGGTTCGGCGGACGGTCGGGCATCGGCGGCGACCATCAGTCGAACAGTGACTCCTGCCGGGCCGACTCACCGGCGGCTGCTGCTGCGGCTGTGAACGTGGCTGCGGCGCCGGGTGCCGCCGGCTCGAACGGGCCCGCCGCCGCGGCTACAGCAAGCCGGTCGACCAGATCGTTCATCCGGTCGCCGGAGTGACCCTTCACCCACTTGAACGACGGGCGCCGTTGCTCGTACAGCTCGATCAACGGCTTCCAGAGATCGAGGTTGGCCACCGGCTCCTTCTTCGAGTTCTTCCACCCGTTCGCCTTCCAACGCACCCACCACCGGTCGCGGAAGCAGTTCACCACGTAGGTGGAGTCGCTCACGATCGTCAGCTCGCCGGGGTTGGTCCGGAGCGCCTCGAGCACGGCGAGCACCTCCATGCGCTGGTTGGTGCTGCGCGCCTCGCCACCGGAGCCGTGCACCGCTCCCTCGGGAGCGATCGCCCATGCCCAACCGCCCGGCCCGGGGTTGCCGGAGCAGGCGCCATCGGTGTAGATGACCAGGCTGTTGATGACCGACATCTCCAACACTGTAGAGAGCCCCGTGGTTACCGGCGGGTAGGCATGCGAGAATACGCCTCATGATTTTCGACGGCTACGTCAACCAACTCCCAGACAGCGACCCCGGCGAGACCTTGGAGTGGCTCGACAGCCTCGACGCAGTCATCGATTCGCACGGCAAGCCGCGGGCGCGGTTCTTGTTGTCGAAGCTCCTCGAGCGTGCCCGCGAGAGTCAAGTGAGCTTCCCCGCCACCGTCAGCACGCCTTACGTCAACACGATCCCACGCGAGGCCGAGCCGTGGTTCCCCGGCGACGAGTACATCGAGAGGCGGATCCGCGCCTTCGTGCGATGGAACGCGGCGGCGATGGTGGTGCGGGCCAACAAGATGGCCGACGGCATCGGCGGCCATCTCAGCACGTTCGCCAGCTCGGCCTCGCTGTACGAGATCGGGTTCAACCACTTCTTTCGCGGCAAAGACGACGGCAACGCCGGCGACCACGTGTACATGCAGGGCCACGCCGCGCCGGGGGCCTACGCCCGAGCGTTCATGGAGGGCCGCCTCACCGACGACGATCTCGATCACTTCCGCCGCGAGATCGGCCGCGACGGCCGCGGCCTGTCGAGCTACCCGCATCCCCGTCTCATGCCCGAGTTCTGGGAGTTCCCGACGGTGTCGATGGGCTTGGGGCCACTGACGGCGCTGTACCACGCCCGCTTCAACCGCTACCTGCTGAACCGCCAGCTCGACGACACCAGCCAGAGCCGGGTGTGGGCGTTCCTCGGCGATGGCGAGTGCGACGAGCCCGAATCGCTCGGCGCGCTGTCGCTCGCCAGTCGCGAGAAGCTCGACAACCTCATCTTCGTCGTCAACTGCAACCTGCAGCGCCTCGACGGCCCGGTGCGCGGCAACGGCAAGATCATCCAAGAGCTCGAGGCCGTGTTCCGCGGCGCCGGCTGGAACGTCATCAAGGTGATCCACGGTTCGAAGTGGGATGGGCTGCTCGCCGCAGACAAAGACGGCGTGCTGCTCAACAGGCTCAACACCACCGTCGACGGCGAGTTCCAGCGCTACAGCATCGAGGACGGCGCGTTCATCCGCGACAACTTCTTCGGACCCGATCCTCGCTTGCGTCAGATGGTGCAGCACCTCACCGACGCCGACCTCGTCAACCTGCCCCGCGGTGGGCACGACTACCGCAAGCTCTACGCCGCGTACAAGGCAGCCACCGAGAACCTCGGCACCGGCGCCCCCACGGTGATCTTGTGCAAGACGATCAAGGGTTGGACGCTTGGTCCCGGCATCGAGGGCCGCAACGCCACGCACCAGATCAAGAAGATGACCAAAGATCAGCTGCTCGCGTTGCGCGACCGGCTGTACATGCACGACGAGATCCCCGACCAGGCCTTCGAGGGCGACCTACCTCCGTACTTCCGACCGGCCGAGGATTCGATCGAGTACCAGTACATGGTCGAGCGGCGTCGCGCCCTCGGTGGCTCGATCCCCAAGCGGCGGATGAGCCCCAAGAAGCCGCTCCCGCTGCCCGCCCATGCCTCGTTCGACGAGCTCGCCAAGGGCTCGGGCAACCAGGAGGTCAGCACGACGATGAGCTTCACCCGTCTGCTACGCAACCTGGCCCGCGACGAGGGCTTCGGCAGGCACGTCGTGCCGATCATCCCCGACGAGGCACGCACGTTCGGCATGGACTCACTGTTTCGTGAGCTGAAGATCTACGCGTCCCAGGGTCAGAAGTACCAGCCCGTCGATCACGACCTGCTGCTGTCGTACACCGAGGCCAGCGACGGCCAGATCCTGGAGGAGGGCATCACCGAAGCAGGCTCGATGGCCAGCTTCATCGCCGCCGGCACCAGCTACTCCACCCGCGGTTTCCCGATGGTGCCGTTCTACACCTTCTATTCGATGTTCGGCTTTCAACGTGTCGGCGACATGATCTGGCAGGCGGCCGACTGCCGGGCGCGAGGCTTCCTCATGGGCGCCACGGCCGGCCGCACCACCTTGATGGGTGAGGGCTTGCAGCACCAGGACGGTCACTCGCTGGTGCTCGCTTCCACCGTCCCACCGGTGCAGGCCTACGACCCGGCGTTCGCCTACGAGGTGGCAGCCATCGTGCAGGCCGGCTTGGAGCGGATGTACGGCGACACCGGCGAGGAACCCGACGTCTTCTACTACCTCACGCTGTACAACGAGAACTACGTCATGCCGGCACGGCCGGACAACCCCGCCCTCACCCACGAGATCATGCGCGGCCTGTACCGGTTCGCCCCGGCACCGGCAGCGGGCAAGCAGGCCACGCTTCTGTTCAGTGGCTCCGCGTTCGGCGCCGCGCAGGCGGCCGCTGCCGCGCTGCTCGATCGCTACGACATCGGTGTCGAGCTGTGGTCGGCCACGTCGTACAAGGCCCTGCGTGAAGACGCGCTGGCCGCCGATCGGCACAACCGGTTGCATCCGTCGAAGCCGAGCCGCGTTCCGCTCGTCACCCAGATCCTCGCCGATTCACCGGGACCGATCGTCGCCGTCACCGACTTCATGAAGATCGTGCCCGAGCAGGTCGCCAGATGGCTACCGGGTCGCGACTTCACGCCGCTCGGTACCGACGGGATGGCTCGCTCCGACACGCGCGAGGCGTTGCGCCGCTTCTTCGAGGTCGACGAGGGCCATGTCGTGGTGGCGGTCCTCTCCACACTCGTGGCGCGTGGTGAGATCGATCCCGATCTGGTCAACAAGGCGATCAGCGAGTACGGCATCGACCCCGACGCCGTCGACCCATACATCGTCTGACGGTTCTCAGCTCCACCAGCCGTTGACGTCGATGATCACGTGCGCGTCACGTTGGGAGAACACGCACAGCGCGCCGGTACTCGACAGCGGGAGCTGGGCGCCGTTGGAGATCGCTTCACCGATCTCGTAGTTGGCCGTCGACGTCACCGGTCGGTCGCCACACGGCCAGGCAGTGACGTAGCCGACGTTGGCGGCCCCGACCACGGTGAGGTTCAGTGAGACTGCGGTCGCGTCGGCCGGGACCCCGCGGCTTCCGGCGATCTGCACGACGAGCGTCTGGCCGGCACGCAGCACAGAGCCATTGGTGCCGATGTTCATCTCCGGGCGCGTCGTGTCGCGCGTGTCGACGAAGCGGAACGGCGTGCTCGGGGTGAACACACGCGTGGAACCGGTGCTGAGGTACCCCGTCGCGTCCACGATGAGCTCGGTGGCCTGAAGGCTGAAGAGGCAGACCATGCCGTTGCTCGACACAGGTGTGACCACCAGGTTCGGCCGAGCTCGCCCCGGTACCGGATTGAGGTTCGACACGGTCGGCACCGGTCCGTCGCATGCGTAGACGGTGACGTACCCGGCCGAGAACGCGTCGGTGCTGGTCACGTTCAAGGTCACTGCCGCCGCGCCTGCAGGAACGGCGCCTACACCGGCGACCTTCAGCGCCACTGTCTGTCCAGCGGCCACACGCCCGGCCGCGCCGAGTCCTTCCCGGGTGTCCATCAGGCGCACCGGTGGGATCGGTGTGAACCGCGTCGCACCGCTACCCGAGTAGAAGCCGTTGACGTCGACGAGAAGATCGGTGTCGACGTTGGCGAACACACAGACTCCACCGGTGGCGTCGAGCGGCACTGTCGCCGCGTTGGGGGCGACGTCGCCGGCCAGGAAGTTCACCGTCGACACCGTTGGTCGGGTTGCCGAGCAGTTCCACACCGTGAGGAACCCGGCGGCGCCAGGGTTCACGATGGTGAAGTTGCCGCTCATCGCGGCCGCACCACCGGGGATGCCACCGAATCCAGTTGCCTGGATCCGCTTGGTGACGCCGCCGATCAACTTGGTGGCGCCGAGGTTTTCGCGGGTGTCGACGATGCGCGCCGGAGTGAGCGGCTGGAACCGAACGCTGGGGCCGCTGGGCGAGGCCGTCGGCGCCGGGGTGACCGTGCCGAGGGCGGCAGCCGGGTCGACGGTGAAGCTCCAGCTGACGGTCCGCGCCTGCGTGGTCACCGTTGCCGTATACACGCCCGGGGCAAGCTGGTTGCGCGGGATCGCCACCACTGCGTTCTCGCCGGCCAGGATCGACTGAGCGGTGCCGCTGGTGTTCAGCCGCGAGATCGCACACGTCTGCAACGGGCCGGATGGGCCGGTGATCGTTGCGCCGACGTTGCTGTTCACCGCTTCGGGCATCATCGCGATCACCGGCAACCCGGCGCCGCCGCTCCATCCGCAGAACGACAGCGGGTCTGGCGACTCGACGATGAAGCGATCGAGGTTGGTTGTCGACCCGTTGCCCGGGAAGAGGATCGGTTCGCTGCGTGGCGAAGGCGGCACGAGCCCGCGGATCACGTCGAGCGTGGCCCCGGACCGCCACGGCGAGGTTGCCTGGTTGTCGCACTTGCCGAAGCCGGTGGTGGCGAGGTTCGGGCGGAGCACGCCGATGGCGTGGAACGGGCCGGTCATCCAGAGCTCGATGTGGCTGCGCGCCGACGCGCCGTAGGCGCTCGAGACGGCGACGTTGCCGTTGTTGCCGGCGGCGTCGCCTTCAGGCGTGTAGCCCGGCTTGGAGGACAGCTCGTCGTGGGAGATCCCGTTCTGCAGCATGTAGCACGAGTGCTGGTAAGCGCCGGCCGACATCGCCGGATCCTCCGCCACCGGGCCCAGCCCGGCCACTGCCCGGTAGTAGTTCACGGTGGTGAGCCAATGTGCATCGGGAGGGATGAACGGCGGTGAGACGTCGGCGGAGACCGCGCTGGACGACGTCAACGAGACGAGCGCCAGCACACCGCCCAGCAAAGCCGCCTTGGTCCTCCGTGCTCGTGCCATCACATCCCGCTCCGTCGTCGGTCCTGTCCGTCAAGGAGGTATCGGGACGACCACGGTGCGTTCTTGAGGTGGCGATCGATCGGCGGTCACCCGGCGGTGACGATCTGACGAAGTCTTGATCAAGCGGAGATGTACCGTGCACGAACTCGCGCGATCGTGAGCCGCGGAATCGCCGCGGCGCCCGCGATCAAGGCACGCAGGTGCACGGTGCGCGGTGGGTGCCGGAGCCGCCGGATCGAGAGCCAGAACCCGCGCCCCGCGTCGGCGAGCGGGCGGTGCCGTACGAGGATCCAGAGCCGGTTCCGCTCGCGCAGGTAGGCGACGCGGTCGGGTCGGCGCGAGGCGGTAGCACTGCCCCGATGGTGCACGCGGCTGGCCGGTGCGCATCGATACGTCCAACCGCGCTCGGCGCCACGCAGGCCGAGGTCGACGTCTTCGTAGTAGAGGAAGAACCGCTCGTCGAACAGTCCGACGTCGCGTAGGAACGCCGACCTGAATGCCACCGCGCCACCGGTGAACAGCGCGATCGTGACCGGTTCGTCGCGCCCTGTGTCGGGCTGGCCGTGGCCGATGTCGCGACCGGCGCCGTCTGCCCCGAGGAGCACGCCGAGGCTGTTGACCATCGGCGGGTCGCTGCCGGCGACCAACAACTTCGGCTGCACGGCGCCCACGCTGGGATCTCCGGCGAGCTCGGCGATCAGCGGGTCGAGCCACCCGGGGTCGACGACCACGTCGTCGTTGAGCACGACCACGGTTTCGGCGCCATCGGCGAGGGCCCTTTCGATGCCGACGTTCATGCCACCGGCGAAGCCGCGGTTGTGCCCGGTGGTGATCAGCTCGCAGTCGATCAGCCCGGCGCGGGCGTCGAGGCGGGCGGCGGCCATCGTGCCGTTGTCCACCACGTACACGCGTGCGCCACCAGGGGCGACGATGGATTCCAGGCAGTCTTCGAGCATGCCGGGCGGTGCGGCGAAGGTGAGCACGACGGCAGCGATCACACGATCAAGCGTACGGGTGGCGACCGCTAGCGTGACGGCAATGGCCGGCTCAGTGTTCATCACCGGCAACGTCGCCGCGGACGCGTTGCTGAACAGCGATGGCACGGCACTGCTGCTCGGCATGTTGCTCGATCAGCAGGTGCCGATGGAGTGGGCGTTCACCGGTCCTGCCACGCTGCGCACCCGCCTCGGTCATCTCGATCCGGCGCTGATCGCGTCTCTCGACGAGGACTCGTTCGTGTCCGTTTGCTGCGAGAAGCCGGCGATCCACCGCTACCCGGCGGCGATGGGCCGGCGGATCCACGCGCTGTGCGGTGTGCTGACCGCCGATTACGACGGAGCCGGCGCCAACGTGTGGCGCAACGTCGCGACCGGCGACGAGCTGTACCACCGGCTTCGTGCCCTTCCGGGGTTCGGCGAGGAGAAGGCGCGGATCTTCGTCGCGCTGCTCGCCAAGCGGATGGGCGTCGCTCCAGCCGGGTGGCAGGACGCCGCTGGAGCGTTCGCCGACGACAGGCCGCGCACCGTCGCCGACATCCACGATGCGGAGTCGTTGGCAGAGGTGCGCGAGTGGAAGCGGGCGGCCAAGGCGGCGCGTCGCGACAAGCAGGACCGGCCGCTCGCATGACCGCAGACCCCGGCGACCCCGGCGACCCCAGGGACTCTGGCGACACCCGCGGCGAGCGCTACGCCGAGCGGCTCGCGGCATCGGTCACACCGCGCCGCGGGTGGAGGAAGCTGCTCGACCCGCAGCGGCCATACCGGTGGAACATCCGCCGCCTGAAGGCGGGCAGGGTTCTCGACATCGGCTGCGGCGTCGGCCGCAACCTCGCCCACCTCGACGGCGATGGCGTAGGAGTCGACCACAACCCGACGTCGGTGGCCATCGCCCGCTCGCTCGGACTCACCGCATACTCCACCGACGAGTTCGACCGGTCGGCCGATGCTGTCGCCGGGGCGTACGACACGCTGCTGGTCGCACACGTGTTGGAGCACATGACCTCGTCCGAGGCGACGGCGCTGATCGAGCGCTACCTCCCCTACCTCGCGGCCGACGGCAACGTGGTGGCCATCTGCCCGCAACGCCGCGGGCAGCGCTCCGATCCGACGCACGTCACCTACATGCCGCGTGCGGTCATCGCCTCGGTCTTCGCCGACGCCGGCCTCGAGGTGCGGCAGTCGAAGTCGTTCCCCTTCCCCGAGTTCGTCGGTCGGGTGTTCGCCCACAACGAGACCGTGGTGGTAGCCCGGCGGATGCCCGGCGCGCGTTGACCCGGTCCGCTTCGACCATGCGGTCGGTCCCGAGCGGGGCGCTCGTAGTCGCCCTGGTGCTCACGTGGGCGTTCGGCATCGGCCGCTACGGCGGTCCCGACGAGCCGGCACACGTGCTGCGGGCCGCCGCCGTTGCCAGCGGCGAGCTGATCGGACAGACCTCCGCCGACCTCACCAGTGGGTACCGGGTGGTGTCTGTTCCTGCCGCCCTGGCCAGCGGCGATCCCGGCTGCTATCGCCATGATCCACGGGCGACCTCGGCCTGCGCCGAGCCGACTCAAACCAGTGGCGCCATTCGGGCGGCAACTTCGGCCGGGATCAACCCTCCGATGTACTACGCGCTCGTCGGCGTGCCGGTGCGTCTCGTCGGCGATCCGGCGGAGGTGTACTGGTATCGGCTGGTGGCGGCCGCACTGAACGCGCTCGTGGTGGTGCTTGCCGCCTGGCGACTTCGCCCGTTCGGGCGCACCGGCGTCGTCGGTCTGGCGGCGTTCGCGCCGGCGACGTGGTTCCTCATCGGTGTGGTGAACCCGAACGGCTTCGAGCTCGTGTTGGTTCTGCTGGCGTGGGTCGGCGTCGTGAGGTGGGTGAGCCGGGCAGACCGGTCGCTGGCTGCTGCGTGGTGGATCTCGGCACCGCTCGCTGTTGCCGTGGCGTGCAGGCCGGTGGCGCTGATGGCGACCGTCGCCGTGCTGGCCGTGCTGGAGCTGCGCGGTCATCCCTCCTGGCGCCGGCGCGTCGTTCTGTGGGGCCCTGTCGGCGCCGCGTCGGCGAGCGTGCTCGCGTGGAACCGAATCGTGCACCTGCACGTCGACGATCCTCGGACCGCCGGGTCGGGATCAACCGCACGTGCTGCATTGGAGGCAGTGCGCTCGATGCCGGGCACCGCGCACGAGATGGTCGCCTCGCTCGGCTGGCTCGAGTTCTCGGCACCTACCGTGGCGGTGGCGATGTGGGCTCTCGGTGCGTTCTTCGCGGCATGGCGTTGGCGCCCTGGCCGAGCCGGCGCATCGGCGGTGCTCACGTGGCTCGTGCTGCTGGTGGCCGTGCCGGTGGTGTTCGAGGTGATCGTGCACCGATCGCTCGGCCCGATCTGGCAGGGCCGCTACTCGCTGCCAACCTTCGTCGGCGTCGTCGCCCTGGTGTTGTGCGAACCGCTGTCGGTCAGCCGCCGCGCGGCGCGGGCGACGATCGTCGCGGCCGCGCTCGCGGAGGTCTGGTCGTACTGGTGGGTGGTGCGTCGCTACGCGGTCGGCGTCGATGGCTCGTGGTGGCTCGATCATGCCTATCGCTCGAGCTCCGTGCTCGGCCCGCGGACATGGATCTTGATCAACATCGCCATCGTGTGCTTGCTCGCGGGGTCCACGATGCTCACGCTCGCCCCCGGAGCGGCCCGATCCCGAGTCACTGGACGTTACTGGATGTAGCCGAACACGTCGATGACGACGTCGGTGCTGCCGGTGAAGTTGAACACGTCGAGCATCCCGCCCGGGCCGAGCTTGAGGTAGGCCTGGTTGGGTACGGGCACACCCGGTCGCGGGTTCATGATCGATGCAGTCGGTCGGGTCAGCCCAGCCGGCCATGCAGTGACGTACGACGGCAGTGTGCTGTTCACGGCGGTGATGTTCACGATCACGGCCGTGGCCGAGCTGGGAACAGGGGTGCCGTCGGCAAGCGAGGCGCCCACGTTCACCGTCGGGCCCAGCGCGCCGAGCACGCCGCCCGTGCCATCGCGGGTGTCGAGCAGGCGCTCCGGTGTGACCGGCACGAATGCGCCGCCGCTCGCCGAGAAGTACCCGACCACGTCGGCGATCAGGTGCGTCGCTCCCGAGGAGTTGAACAGCGACACCTTCCCGTTGGCGCCCACCTTGGCGAGCACCAGGTTCGCCGCGGTGAGGTTGGGAACGAAGTTGTGGGTGGACGCGTTGGGGCGCGGTTCGCCCGTCGGCCACGTGGTGACGAAGCCGCTCGCCGAGGGCTGGTCGACGGTCACGTTGAGGGCAACGGCGTTGATGCCCGAGACCGGGACTCCACCCACCCCCGTCACCTGCAGGTCGATCGATTGGCCCGGGCCGACGGCACCGGCAACACCGCCACGCCCGATCCCGGTACGGGTGTCGAGCACACGGTCCGGGGTGAGCGGTGTGAACCGGCCGCCACCCGGCGGCGCGACCGACGTGTAGTAGCCAACCACGTCGGCGATCACGTTGGCCGCCCCGGTGGAGTTGAAGACGTTCACCTTGCCGTTCGCCCCGGTCTTCACGGTGATCAGGTTGGGCACGGTCTGACCGGCGACGAAGTTGAGGTTCGACGCATCGGGGCGCACCTGGCCGCTCGGCCAAGCGGTGAGGTACCCGGCCGTGGTGGGACCGTCGACGGTGACGTTCATGACCACCGCGGTCACACCGGTCTCCGGCACACCACCGACGCCGGTGACATCGAGCTCGGTGAACACCTGCTGGCCGAGGGGTGCGATGTTGCCGCCTTCGCCGGTGCGGGTGTCGAGCAGTCGAGCAGGGGTGAGCGCCACGAAGAAGCTCGGCATCGCCGGCACCGGCTTCTCCAACCTGACCGGGCCGGTGGAGTAGGCGGTCCCGACCTTCGATGCGTTGCGGATGACGACGTACACCCAGTACGTCGCGTTCGGTAGCACCTGGCCCGTGGCGCTGGTGCCGTTCCAGTTGAACGTGTTCACTCCGGCGGCGACGGGCATCGTGGCGATGCGTGTGCCGTCGTACAGCCCGCGGTTCGTCGTGACGTAGATCTCGGCGCTGCCACCGACACCCGCGTTGTCGGCGAACGTGATCGGGTAGCTGCTCGCGAAGGCGGCGTCGTCGGCCAGCTTGATCTCGCGCAGCGTGAAGTTCCGGGATCCGGGGTCTTCGTCGACATCGAAGCGGAGCTGGTCGAAGCGCTGCCCGCGCCAGCCGAGCTTGAAGAAGGTGTTCTCGTCGTTCACGGCTACTGCCGGCGTGGTGGCCAGGTCGACCGTCATCCGGTTGCAGCCGGGGTAGATGATGATGTCCTGGGTCTCGCTCCACCCTGGCCCGCCCACGGGAAGCCACGCGAAGCGGGCGTTCATGCCACCGCCGGGGGCGTTGGCGAAGCTCATCGGGCCGTCGTAGCAGACGTCGACGGTGGCCCGGTGGTACCGGTCGGGGTTGGTCTCCGAGCGCAACGGCAGCTCGACGAACGAGTCGTTGCGCACCGTGGTGCCGGTCATGTCGGCGCCATTGAAGGCGATGTTGGCGATGTCGCCGGTCGAGGCGACGTCGTCGGGGCCGGCGAAGTCCCACGGGTTGCCGTTCGAGGTGGCGTAGTCGGCGCCGCCTTCCTCGCTGGGCGTGAGCACCACCGGCATCGGCACGCCTGTCGGCGGCGTCACCGACGCGTCGGCGCGGTGGAGGCGAACCCAGTCGAGCGTGATGTCGGCCACCGGGTTGCCGCCGAAGCGTGTACCGCCGCGAAGCAGCTCGAGGCGCACGATCTTGCCGGCCCACGGCGCTTGGTAGCCGGGCGGGTTTCCAGCTGTGTTGCGCAGGTCGAAGCTGTACTGCCCCCATCCTGCGTCGGGGTAGAAGGGGTACAAGCCCTCGGTGCCGGCATCGGTCCAGTAGTGCACCGCCATGTTCAGGTTCACGCCCACGTACATCGAGAACGAGATCTGGGTGTAACGGCTCGCGTCGACCGGGTGGAGCAGGCCGTCGCGACCCCATGGCAGCTCCACTCCCCAGGTGCGCACCAGCTTGACCGTCGAGTTGTTCACCGAGGCAACGGTGAGGGTGCCGTTGGCGTTGCGGGCGATGCCGTAGCTGTTCTCGCTACCGATCAGCGGCTGCGGTGGTACGTCGGCGTCGTTCGAGAAGTCCCACGGGTCGCCGAAGGTGTCGGTGGCGTAGTCGCCGCCGGTCGACAGTGCCGGCGGTGGCGAGAAGGCCGGCGCGATGTCGACGTTGGGATGCGCGCCGACGATCGACACCAAAGAAGAACTGACCAGCACGGCAACCACCGCGCACCGACGAAACCGCAACGAACAACCTCCAGAGTGGGCCCGCTGCAGGAATCGGCACGATGACGTGCGACCTGTAGCAATTCTAGCCGGAGGGTCGCTCCAAGAACCCGATGAGGGTGGCCAAACTGCCCCTGAGCAGGCGTAGCTGATCTCTCGCGGCGGCGAGCGCGCCTTCGAGCTCGTCGATCAGCTCGTCGATCAGCTGGTTGTCGGCGACCGGAGCTTCGGGGAGGGGGCGCCGCTCAGCCACCGATCATCCGCCGGATCCTGGCGTACAACCGCCGCGGCACCGAGCTGTAGCGGATCACCTTGGTGGCGCGCAGCTGGGCGAGCTCCGCCTCGGCGGCGCGCAGCCGTTCGGCGGTCTGCGGCGGCGCGTCGCCCTGCAGTTCGGCGATGCGGGCGCCGAGGCCGACGATGGTCTGGGTGCGGGCCGCCAGCAGAGCTTCGAGCTCGGCGATGCGGGTGCGCAGGGCGCGCTCGGTGTCGGGGTTCAGCTCGGCCATGGGAGTCGCGGGTGCCGTTCTCGGAGGGTGACGAAGTTCGATGCCATGTCGATGTCGCTGATCTTGCGCATCGATCCTGGTTGCTCACGGTACCGGCCGACGATCGCGGTGACCAGCGATGCCCGTTGACCGTGTTCGGCGGCGCGGAGCCACAGGTCGTAGTCCTCCCAGCCGTAGATGCCGTCATCGGCGGCGTACCCGCCGAGCTCGCTCCACGATTCACGGCGGAACAGCGCCATCGCATCGATGTAGGCGCCGTGCACGAGCAGGTCGACGTCCCACGGGAGGTGGCTGGTCAGTCCGAGGGCGCCGCGCTCGTCGAACCGCTCCAGCAGGCCGTAGGCCGCCACCACGTCGTCGGGCGCCTTGTCGAGGTGTTCGGCGAGGCGCGCCAGCCCGGTCGGGTAGAGCACGTTGTCGGCGTCGAGGGCCAGCACGTACGGCGCTCTGGCGGCGGCGAAACCGGTGTTGCGCGCCATCGCCAGCCCACCGTTGGCTGCTCTGGCGATGATCGTGATCGGGAACCAGCAGAGGTCGTCGGCGATGGCTCGGGCGTCGTCGAGCGATCGGTCGGTGGAGTGGTCGTCCACCACGATCACCTCCACCGCCACCCCGGCGCTCGCCGCGACCACCGAGTCGATCGCCTCACGTAGGTAGTGGCCCTGGTCGTAGAGCGGGATCACCACCGACACGTCAGGCGCCGATCGCTCGACGGCAGGTGTGGTGAACGACTCGGTGTGCTGCGCCGAGCCGTGACGCGCCGCGGCGAGCGACCGCTCGATGCCGCGGATCGTGCCGAGCTGGTTGAGGTAGGCCTGCTTCAGATCCTTGGCCGTCTTGTCGAGCATCTGCCGCTCGGCACTGATCGGCGGCGGGGCGAGCGGGCGCGCCTGCCGCCGGCCCGGCACGTGCCGCCTGGCGGCGATGGTGGGCCGGTGCACCGTCGCTGCGGCGATCGACGCCGCTGCCTCGAGCGCGCCCACGGCCAGGTCGCCCTGGTGCAGGGCGGTGACGAGAACCTCGTGGGCGGCATCGGCCATCGCGGCGCGGCGCGGCTCGTCGAATGCCAGAGCGACGGCCTGCTCGGCGAGGTCGTCGAGGTGGGCCATAACGAGGTGCTCGCCGGCGACGAAAGGTTCGATGCCCACCGATGTCTCGGTGGCGATGACGCACCCGTTGGCCACGGCCTCGACCACGCGGGCCCACTCGAAGTACGGCTCCTCGTCGCGATGCACGTTGAGCAGGATGCGGGTGTCGGCGAGTGTGTCGTACTTGTCGCTGCCGGTCGTGAAGGAGGCCTTCCCAGCCTTCGCCGGCCGATGCCAGCTGAAGAACCTGAGATCGGTGCGCCACTCCCACAGCTGTCCGCCGGCACCGCCGATGAACGCCTCGCGGCGCGGCGTGCGACCCGCCAGCAGGCCGATGTCGATCGACCGTGACCGGGCCCGGTCGAGCTGCCAGTGGTCGATCGATGAGACGTAGCCGAGCGGCAGGTGCACGCCGCGCAGGCCGAGACGGCGGATCGCGTCGAGCGACCACTTGTTGATGTCGAGCACCACCGGGCCGCGCCGCGCGTACTGCATCGACAGCTCGAAGAACGGGGTGCCCTGCTGCTCGGTGTTGATGCACACCGAGTGTCTTGCGGCCGCTGCTCGGTCTGCCTCACCGGCCGGGAACAGCACGAAGAACTCGTGCGGCGCGACCACCAGGTTGTGAAGTGCGTCGCCGGCAGCCGGCAGTTCGTCGGTGACCAGCTCGGCGCTGCGGCCGCGGCTGGTGAGTGCCTCGACGAGGTGCTCGGCGATCTCCCGCATGAACACGTTGCCGTGCTCGCTCACGAAGACTCGCCACATCACCGGCGTACGGTACCAACCCGGGCCTCGCCGATGTCGCCAAGGGGTTCAACCGGACCCAGCGCACCGGTCATCTCGATGGGTGATCGATCACCGCTCACTATCGCTACAAGCCATATGCAACAAGGGAATCGGGCTTGTTCCGAGGGGCGAACACATGTACGATTCGGGGATGGAATCGGCGGCCCTTGGAGAGATCGTTTCGGTTGACGATCTCATCGATGCAGTCGCGCTCATCGATCGCCTTCGCGCCGCAGTGGCAATGGCTGCAGCAAGGTTGGCCGAGGCAGGTTCGTGGGCGGCCGACGGTCATGTGTCGATGATCTCTTGGCTGCAACACCGTTGCCGGATGAGTCACGCCGATGCGGCCCGCCTGCTCCACGATGGTCGTTTCCTCGAGCGATACGAAGCCGTCGGTGCTGCCGCTGTTTCGGGCAGGGTGTCGGCGAGTCATGTCGGCGCCATGCGCAACGCGGTCACGACGCCCACCGCCAACCTCTTCGACGAGCACCACGGGGCCGTCGTCGACGCCATCGCCGAGCTCGATCTCATCGACACCGCGCTTGTGTGCCGGCAATGGCGTCAACAGGCGGAAGCCGTGGTCGACATGCCCGAGCCCAAAGTGCCCGAGCGGTCGTGGAAGTCGTCGACACTCGACGATGGCACCATCGTCGGCAGGTTCGTGTTCGATCCTGCGACTGCCGAGCAACTCGAGCACGCCATCGCCACGGCGCACATGTGGGAGGGTGCCGACGACCAACGGTCGTCCGGCCGTCGCAACGCCGATGCGGTCTTCGACATCGTCACGTTCTTCAATGCCAACCACCTCGGCGAGGGCACACCGCGGCACCGACCGCACGTCGAGTTGACCATCGACGCTCACAGCCTGCTCGGCCCGACCGATGCGGCCGATGCGGCCAACGTGGCCAACGCGATCACCGGCACCTATCGACCACTGCCCGGCTGGGTCACCGACACGTTGAGTTGCGACTGCGTCATCCACCGCGTGCTCCGGTCCGGCTCCGCCGTGCTCGGCTATGGGCGAGCGACGCGCACCGTCACGAGAGACCTGTTCCGCGCCGTCGCCAACCGTGATGGTGGCTGCCGCTTCCCGGACTGCACCCGCAAGATCGCCTGGTGCGACGCCCACCACATCCGATGGTGGCGCAACCATGGCGAGACCTCGCTCGACAACTTGATGCTGTTGTGTTCGCGCCATCACCACCATGTTCACCAACACGGCTGGCAGATCGTGTTGCAGGCCGACGCCAGCATCAGCTTCACCACCGCCGACGGCCGCCATCTCGTCAGCCGACCCCGTGGCCAGCCGCGCATCCGCCCGCCCATCGCCGCCTGAACCTCTACGGCGGTCAGGTAGCCTCCCGCGTCATCTCGCCCTGCGTCTCCGTCATCACACCGGTGTTCGATCCGCCGCTCGGCGCCTTCTCGGCCTGCGTCGAAGCGATGCGCGGTCAATCGTTCACCGACTGGGAGTGGTGTCTGGTCGACGATTGCAGCAGCCGACCTGAGGTGTTGGAAGCCCTCGACGACGCGGCGCGACGCGACTCGCGCATCAAGGTGCATCACCGTGGCGCCAACGGCGGAATCGTCGCCGCCTCGAACGACGCCTTGGCGATGGCCACGGGTGAGTTCGTGGCGTTGCTCGACCACGACGATGCCATCGTGTCGTCGGGCCTCGCTTCAGTGATGGCGGTGCTGCAATCGGAGGCGGGCGCCGACGTCGACTACATCTACACCGACGAGGCGCACGTACTGGCCGACGGGCGCGAATCGGCGCACTTCCTCAAGCCCGACTGGTCGCCCGAGCGGTTCCGGTCGTCGATGTACACGTGTCACCTCTCCGTACTGCGCCGAGCGGTGGTCGAGGCGGTCGGCGGGTTCCGTGTGGGCTTCGACGGTTCGCAGGATCACGACCTCATCTTGCGGGTCACCGAGCATGCGGGCGCTGCCGACCGCCGGGTCGTTCACGTCCCGGTGCTCGCCTACCACTGGCGCAACATCTCGTCCTCTGTCTCTCGCGCCGAAGGGTCGCTACCGAAGGCCGTCGAGAACGGTCGTCGCGCCGTGCAGGAGCAGTGCGATCGGCTGGGACTCGACGCCGAGGTCGTGCACGGCCCTGTGGCGGGGTGCTACCGCCTCGTCCGCCGGGCCATCGAGCGGGCCACTGTGAGCGTGGTGGTGCCGACGCGGCTCGAGGGCGCGGCGACGCGCCCGTATCGCCTTGCCGTGGAGGCGACCATCAGGGCGATCACCTCCGCGCCGGCGAACGTGCGGTTGTTGGTGGCCCATCCCGACACGGCGCCGGCCGAGTTGGTGGCGCTGCTCGACGACGTGTTGTCCGAGACCCTGGCGCCCTCAGGCGCGGCACCCGAAAGGGCGGCGCCTATCGGCTGGCAGCGCGTGCCGGTGCCCGGGCCGTCGTCGGTGGCCGCCGCGCTCGACCGGGCGCTACTGCTCCACCCTGCCGACGTGTTGGTCAGCGTGGCGCCGGGGCTGGTACCGCGGGTCGATCGCACGCCAGACTGGCTCGGCGCACTGGTCGGTCTGGCTCTGTCGCCGGGAGCAGGTTTGGTGGGTGCGCTGATGGCCGACCGCGACGACACCGTGCTCCACGCCGGGTGGGACATCCCCGACTACCGCTGGTACGAGCTCGACGGGCTGCGGGTGGGCAGCACAACGTCGGGCAACGATCTGCTGATCGAGCGCGAGTGCAGCCAGGTCACGCTCGCCGCCGCAGCGGTGTCGGGCGCGCAGTGGCGTGAGTGCGCGTCGACGGCCGCTGGTGGCTTCCACGATGCCGGCCGAGCGTTGTCGCAGGCGTTGGTTCAGCGCGGTGCGCGCACCCTGTGGACCCCCTACGCCCGCTTCGATCAATCCACCGCCATCGACCTCTAATCCCCCGATCCCATCCCCCGATCTCGTCCCCCGATCCCCAACTTTGTCGGTCTCGACCGGTTGAGCGGGTTGAGACTGACAAAGTTCGAGATGGCGGGCGGAGATGGCGGGCGGAGATGGCGGGCGGAGATGGCGGGTCAGACGACTACGGGGGTGAAGGGGTCGTCGATCAGCTCGGTGAGCCAGCGGCGTTGGATGAGCTCGATCTCGTCGGGGCGGATTCCGGCCACCCGCGAGCGCGACTCGAAGTGCCACAGCACCGCGTCGGGCTCGTACACGATGTGGTAGCCCGCGGCGCGCAGCTTCATGCAGTAGTCGACGTCGTTGTAGTTGCCGGGAAAACCCGCGCAGAAGCCNNACCTCGCGGCGTTGACGCAGCACACCGGTGCGGCCGGCGCTGTCGCCGGGCAGGCCGAAGCCGATGTGGTCGAGCGAGGTGCGGTAGGTGTGGCCGCCGTGTTGCAGCGTGCCGTCCTCGAACAGCAGACGAGCCCCCACCGCGCCGACGCGATCGCCGGATGCCGCTGCGTCGAGCATGCGCACCAACCAGTCGGCGCCGATCACCTCGGTGTCGTCGTTCAGCAACAGCAACTGCGGGCCGCGAGCATGCGACGCTCCGAGGTTGACGGTGGCCGAGAAGTTGAACGGCGCGTCGAACGCGACGCATCGAACCTGGCCGGCCGGTGCGAGCGCTTCGAGCTGCGTGATCGTCGCGGTCGGCGTCTCGCGGCCCGCCACCACGATCACTTCCACCGGGGCGTCGGCCGTGGCGAGCACCGAGCGCACGGCCTCGACGACGAACACCCGCTCGGTGCCGCGCACCTCGCCGGCTGTGCCGATGCTCGGCACGATGACGCTCACCTCGGGCACCACGGCCGCCATCTCAGTGCGGCAGCACGCGTGCGGCTGCGGAGCGGGCCCGCCGGTACACGCGGCGTGTCAACGGAGGGCGTTCGGAGGCGACAATGCGTTGCCGCAGCCCGTCACGTTCGATCTCGAGTTGGGTGATGCGGTTGGCGAGCTGCTCAGTGCGTTCGCACGACGTCACGAGCTGGCTGTCGCGATCCGCGAGCACGGCACGCAACTGACGAACCTCGGCATCGAGCCCGACCACGGCGTCACGCTCGGCCCACCGCGCAAGCCGCTGCTCATGCGTCTCGGTTGTCTCGGTCACGACCGGGCCCGAAGCTGATCGTGGACGGCGTTGACCCGCTCGGTGAGGTCGTCTGTGGCATCGGCCACCGCGGCGCGCACTCGATCGAACTCATCGAGTTGACGGGCGTCGAGCGCTGCCTGGCCGCGGCCGAGATCGGCGATGGCCCCTTCGAGCGCNNCTGCGTTGCCCGCGAACGAGCCAACCCAACTGTGCACGCAACCCTGCCATGGCCGTCAGCTTGCCACTCCGCGGCCGTCGGCCGTGGGCGCGGTGAGGCCGAGCAGGTGGGCGATGTGCCGACCGGTGTCGGCCAGGCTGGGTTGCTGCTCCATGCGGCACCGTCCCGCGGCCGCCAGATCAGCCGCCCATTTGGGGTCGGCCACCATCCGACGCATCGCCGCGGCGGCTTGATCGAGGTCGGGATCCGCCCAGCGCGCCTCTGGCGGATAGACGCCCTCTCCGTGCTCGACGTTCACGAGCGTCGCGTCGATCAGCACCGCGCAGTCGTCGTCCATGAAGTCGAGGTTTCCGGAGTAGCGGGTGGCGATGACCGGGGTACCCAGCCACATCGCCTCGGCCAGGTGCAGCCCGAGGCCTTCGCTGCGGTGCAGCGACACGAGCACATCGACCGACCGGATGAACGCCATCTGATCGGCGCGCTCGAGGTGCTCGTCCCAGACGATGATGTCGGGCCGCCCCTCGGCGGCCGCCAGCACTCGCTGGTGCTGGGGCCAGCGATGATCACCGTTCATCGATTTCACCACGAGCACCGGACCCTCGTCAGGTGCGAACGCCCGCTTGAACGCCTCGATCGCCCCGAACGGGTTCTTCCGTTCGGTCACGCTGTGATGGTCGAACACCGTCGCAAACACGAAGCGATCGGCCACCGTGCGCACCGCAGGGAACGAGTCAAGATCGCGTAGTGAACACGTGGGCTCGGTGATGGGTATCGACGCCAGCCTCACGGGCACGTCGCGACGCAAACGCCAGGCGTCGGCCACGAAGCGGGAACCGACCCACACCTCGTCGACGAGATCGAGCGACCGCCGCATGGCCAGCGGCACTTCGGCCAGCTCCCAGAACCAGTAGCCGATCAGCCGATCCGTTCGTTCCAGAAGATCGGGATGGTCGAGTGCCACGCCTGTGATCTGGTCGGCGTTCACGACCGCCAGGGTGGTGCGGTAGACGGTCTGTGACGGGCGCGCGACTGGTTCGATGTCGGCCGCGGGGCTGACCGACCGAAGGTGGTCGACCACGTTCACGGAGATGCCAGCCGCTTCGAGGCACGCCAGCAACTGCCTCGCCACCACTCCGAGACCGAGATCGCGAGAAAGGTAACCGACGAAGTTCACGCCGCCAGGCAGCCCGAGGCGGCCACCCGGAACGTTCGCTGGACGAGCCGGAACAGCGACGACCGACGACTCGGATCCGGTCGTCGGGTAGCGCCCATCGGGAGCAGCGACACCCACCAGCAGCGGTGCGTCATCATCGACGAGCGCGCGGCGACACCAGCGGTGGAACCCCGCCGAATTCGATGTGGTCGGTTCGGGGAACGCCGCGCCGAGATCGGCACGCGACCGATGCACGGTCAGCCAGTAGCGCGAAGCGAGCCACGCACGAAACGCTCCGGGCTCACTCCAAGGTGCGGGCGGTGGCTCGGGTGATTCGGCGATCGCCGATCGAACGAGGTCGTCGATCAACAGACCGCCCGGCACTCGGACCGGCAAGCGTCGCCCGGCAAGCTGCGAGCCGACGGTCGCCAGCACGGCCTGCCGTGCGCGATTGCCGACCAAGTCGATGCGGGCCCGGTGGTCACGCCTCGGGTCGAGGGTCCATGGTTGCGCCGGGTCGTACCCGGCGAGGTCGAGCAGCCGTGGGGCATCCGTTGCCCAACGCCACAGCCCGGCCCCAACCGCGTCGTCGCGGCACACATCGATCGCGAAGTTCATCACGGCCTGGTCGAGCACCACCCCCACCGGATCGGCGCCAGGAACGCCTAGGCGCGCGGCGAGCCACTCGATCAGCGGACCCGCCGAGGGTCCGAAAGCAACGGCGTTCGGTGAACATCGTCCTTCGTTGTCGAGGTCGTCTGCGGTGGGACTGCAACCATCGTCGGGCATGTCGTCGGCCCTGGCGATGAGAGTGGCCAGACCGGCCGATGGCAGCAAAGCACCGATGTGACCGCCGACACCGATCGAACCGGCCCACAGGGCGATGACGGCTGCATGGTCACCGACACGGCGTCGGGCGGCCTCGAGCATGCACGACCACTCGAAGCGCTCGGCCGCAAGCGACACGTGGGCGAGTTGCCATTCGCGGTCACGAACATCGACGTCGGAGCACCACTCGATGGCCTTGTCGAACGCGGGACGCAGATGGGGATCACCGGCCCACAGCGCCTCAATGCGCCACGCGGGGTGCAGTCGTCGAATCGCCTCTGCGAGCGGGCCAGCGCGGTGGCCGCCGTTCGGCACGACGATGAGCACGAGCGGATCGGCGTGAGCGTCGGTCATCGCCGGAAGTCCCTCATCGCGGGCCTATCTTGGCACAATGTCCTCGACCGACCTCGACCGCTTGCGGGCCGAGAACGACGAGCTCCGCCGACGTGTGGAGCTGGCAGAACAGCAGATCGGCGTGCTGCGCGACGAAGCGCTTGCGCGTCGGGCAGAGGTGCGCACCATGGCCGAGGCGCTGCCCTCGGCGATGAGCCGCCATGCATTGGTGGGCGAGATGCTGCACGACGTGCGGCACCACCCCGACAAGCGGGGCGCTCTCGGCCGCGCCGTTCGCAAGCTGGGCCGAGCGCCGCGCAAGCTGGCGCGCACCGTGCGCCAGTGGTGGCGATGATCCCGACCAAACCTGTGGTGCAACAGGCACCTGTGAAGGTGTTCGTAGCCAGTACAGGCAATGGATTCATGCGCGACATCGGCTCGTGGTTGGTCGAGGCGGCTCGTCTCAGCGGGCGCACCGCAACGCTCGTCGACGACTCGTTGCCGGGCGCCGACGGGGCCATCAATCTGGTGGTCGCGCCGCACGAGTTCTTCGAGCTGTTCGATGCATCGGCAAGCGAGCTGCAACGCGCGGCAGCGGCGAGCGTCTGCGTCTGCACCGAACAACCGGGCACGCCGTGGTTCCACCTTGCCGTCGACGCTTGCCGCCGCGGGCTGTACACGTTGGACATCAACCCACAGGGCGTGGCCGCGCTTCGCGATGTGGGTGTCGATTCGGCACATCTACCGCTCGGCGCGGTGCCGTCGATCACCGCACCCGTCGTAGACCGCAGCATCGATGTGTTGTTCATGGGCGGCCTCGATGACCGCCGCGCCGCCGTGCTCGCCGATCTGGCGCCGCACCTCTATCGACGCAATGCCGACATCCGCGTGTTCCACTTCGACCGGCCGGTCACCGCAACCACGCCCGGTGTCTTGTTCAGCGCCGAGAAGTATGCGTTGCTGGCGTCGTCCACCCTGCTCGTCAACCTGCACCGCGACCGATCGGCTCACCTCCCCGCCGGAACCACCCCGCCGGCGTACTTCGAATGGGCACGGATGATCGAGGCCATGGCGAACGGATGCGTGGTCGTCACCGAACCGTCGGACGGCTTCGAGCCGCTCCGCGCCGGTACCCACTTCGTCGAAACGTCGGCCGACCGCATGGCCGCGGCGCTCGACGAGTTGTTGGCCGACCCCGCACGAATCGAGCAGATCCGCGAGGCTGCCCGGCACGCCGTATGCATCGAGCTGGCACTCCACCAGCCGCTCAACCTGGCGCTCGACCACATCGAACGTCACGTGTTGCCACGCCTCGCCGAGCATGTCGCCACCAGCCGGCCGACGCGCGGCCTCTGGCGGCTCGGTGCCAGTCGCGTCACTCCCCCGGTGCGGCTCGGCCCGTTCCGACCCCATCTCGCCATCCAGAAGCGTGCGAAGCAACTCGCGCTGGCCGAGAATCAAACGCTGCGACAGCTCGATGCTCTGTCGTGCCTGCTGCGCCACGGCACTGAACAGCACATCGAACGGGTCGAGACTCCCTCATTCGCCACCGCCGAGCCGCAGGTGTCGGTGCTTGTCACGCTGTACAACTACGCCGACGTGGTCGTGGAGACACTCGACAGCATCGTTGCCAGCGAGGGCGTGGAGATGGAGCTGATCGTGGTTGACGATCACGCCACCGACCACAGTCGAGCGGTGGTGCTCGACTTCATTGCCGCACACCCTGAAGCACCCGTCGTGCTGCTCGGCAAGGACGCCAACGAGGGCCTCGCCGCCGCCCGCAACACGGGGTTCGAGCAGGCTCGGGCACCGTTCGTGATGGTCATCGATGCCGACAACATGATCTACCCGACAGCGCTCGCCAAGCTGGCGAAGGCGCTCACTGACGAACCTGATGCCGCCGCGGCGTACTCGATCCTCGAGGACTTCGGCACGCAACGCTCGATTCGCAGTGCCGTTGCCTGGGATGTGGACCGGCTCTGCCAGGCCAACTACATCGACGCGCAGGCGATGTGGCGGGTCGGCGACTGGCGACGCCTTGGCGGCTACCGCGCCGACGACGATCACGTGTACGGCTGGGAGGACTGGGACCTCTGGTTGCGGCTGGCCGCCGAGGGAGGGCACGCCGTTTTGGTCGCGCAGATGCTCGGTCGCTATCGCGTGCAGCAGAGCTCGATGATCGCGCTGACCAACCTGGCCACCGACGATGCCATTTCCGCCATCCGGGCCCGCTACCCCTCGCTGCCCTGGCCACCGCTCCCGCAACGCTGAAGTGTGGGGCTATCGATAGTCAGGCTCAGGCGTTGGCCGTTTCGACCTTGAGGTCGTGTTCCACCATGCGCCGCACCAAATCGGGGAACGACACCTCACGCTTCCAGCCGAGCACCGTCTCAGCCTTGCTCGAATCGCCGACCAGCAGGTCGACCTCCGAGGGCCGCAGGAACTTCGGGTCTTGGCGCACGTACCGCTCCCAGTCGGTGATGCCGACGACATCGAAGGCCTGGCGCACGAACTCGCGCACCTGATAGGTCTCGCCGGTGGCGACCACGTAGTCGTCGGGCTGGTCCTGCTGGAGCATCAGCCACATCGCCTTCACGTAGTCGCCGGCGTATCCCCAGTCGCGTCGCGGCTCCAGGTCGCCGAGCACCAGTTCGTCTTGCAGGCCGAGCTTGATGCGGGCCACGGCGTTGGTGATCTTGCGGGTGACGAACTCGAGGCCACGGCGTTCGCTCTCGTGGTTGAACAAGATGCCCGAGCAGGCGAACATGCCGTAGCTCTCGCGGTAGTTCACCGTGATGTCGTGGCCGAACACTTTTGCACAGCCGTAAGGCGAACGGGGGTAGAACGGTGTCTGCTCGATCTGCGGGGTCTGGCGCACCTTGCCGAACATCTCCGACGAGCTGGCCTGGTAGAAGCGGATCGGGTTGTCCTTGGCCCCACCGACGATGCGGATCGCCTCGAGCATGCGCAGCACGCCGGTGCCACTGACGTTGGCGGTGAGCTCGGCCTGGTTGAAGCTCATCGCCACGAAGGAGATCGCGGCGAGGTTGTACACCTCGTCTGGTCGCGTGTGGTCGACGGCGCCGATCAGGCTGGACAGGTCGCACAGATCACCGTGGACGAGCTCGACGTACGGGTGCTCGCGCTGGATCAGCTCGGTCTTGGGGTTGTTCTGCCCCTTGATCAACCCGTAGATCGTGTAGCCCTTCTCGTGGAGCAGGTCGGCAAGGAAGCGACCGTCCTGGCCGGTGATACCGGTGATGAGCGCTTTGGGCATTCTGGCGAGGCTAGCTGCCAGGGGGCGGACGGGGTCGCTCGGTACACTGGCGCCCGCATGTCACTCCGGTCAGCAGTCGCACACCGCAATCTGCTGTATCTGCTCTCACTGAAGGAGCTGCGCACCCGTTACAAGAAGTCGGTGCTGGGATGGGCGTGGAGCCTGCTCAACCCGCTGACACAGATGGGGATCTTCTCCGTCATCTTCCTGTACGTGTTCGAGGCGACGCCGCCGATCGGCGACCCGAGCGGTCTCAAGAACTTCCCGCTCTACTTCCTCAGCGGAGCGCTGCCGTTCAACTTCTTCGCGATCACGGTCGGCGTGGCGATCGGATCGGTGCAGGGCGGCGCCGGGCTGATCAAGAAGGTGCAGTTCCCCCACGAGCACCTGGTGTTCTCGGTGGTGGTGGCCCAGTTCGTCACCTTGCTGATCGAGCTCGTCGTGCTGACGGTGGCGCTGCTGTTTGCCGGCAACATGGTTCTGCCCTGGCTTCCGGTGCTTCTGCTGGTGCTTGGCCTGCTGGGCCTGTTCACGACGGGAGTTGCTCTTATGTTGAGTGCGGCGAACGTCTTCTACCACGACGTCAACTACCTCTGGGGCATCTTGTCGCAGATCCTCTTCTACTCCACACCGGTGATCTACGACCCAGCCATCATCGAGGTTCGTTTGCTCAGGTTCATCGCCAACTACGGACCGACCGGCAGCTTCATCACGGCCGTCCACAACGTGGTGTACGACCTGCGCATGCCAGGCAACGGCCGATTGCTCCAGTTGGTGGTGATGTCGTTCGCAATGTTCGCACTCGGTGCCTGGGCCTTCGACAAGCTGTCGCCTCGCTTCGCGGAGGAGATGTGATGACCGAGCTCGCCCTCGAAGTGGAACACGTCACCAAGACCTTCCGCCTTCATCACCAGAAATCGAGCTCGATCAAGCAGCTCATCGCCGGCAAGGGCCGCAACCGGTTCGATGAGTTCACCGCCTTGAAGGATGTCACCTTCGATGTGAAGGAAGGCGAGGTCTTCGGTGTCATCGGCCAGAACGGATCCGGGAAGTCGACGCTGCTCAAGTGCATGGCCGGGATCCTGCAACCGAACGCCGGCAGCGTGCGCGTGCACAGCCGGATGTCGGCGTTGCTCGAGCTCGGCGCCGGGTTTCACCCGGAACTCTCGGGGCGCGACAACGTGTTCCTGAACGCAGCGATCCTCGGGATGTCGAGGAAAGACATCGCCGTCCGGTTCGACGACATCGTCGAGTTCTCGGGGCTGCACAGCTTCATCGATTCGCCGGTGAAGACGTACTCATCGGGAATGTACGTGCGCCTCGCTTTCGCCGTCGCCATCAATGTCGATCCGCGGCTGTTGATCATCGATGAGATCCTCGCCGTAGGCGATGTCACTTTTCAGCAGCGATGCCTTGAGAAGTTCGTCGAGTTCCGCAATGAGGGCCGAACCATCGTGTTGGTCACCCACGCGATGAACACCGTGAAGGACATGTGCGATCGCGCAATTTGGCTCACCCACGGCGTCGTCACGGGTGAGGGTGATCCCAGCGAATTGGTCGATGAGTACACCGAGTCGATGCTCGGCGGCCTCAACCGCGGCGCCGGCGGAAGCGTGCGACGTGGTTCGGGCGAAATCCAGATCACCGGTGTCGAGCTGTTCGTCGGCGCCAAAGAGGTACCGGTGAAGCGGTTCCGCACAGGCGACAGCGTGCGATTGCGCCTGACGTACGAAGCCGCCAAGTCCATACCGCGACCGGTCGTCGGGTTCACAATCGAACAGCTCGGAGGCGCCACTGTTACCGCTCCATGCACCAGGGATCAGGGGCTGATCCCCGACGCGCTCAGCGGGCGAGGAGTGATCGACGTGTTGCTCGACAACGTCTCGTTGCTGCCGGGTACGTACGACCTGCACACGGCGGTCACCGATTTCAACCGCTCGCACATCTACGACAACCTGCACCTCGCGCTGCGCTTTGACGTCATGAGCGGCCGACCATACGAGAGCGGCGGCCTGATCACGTTGCGACCGGCATGGACCATCCGATGACAGCGCACGATGACGATCGAATTGTCACCCCCCTCGCGGCATGCACGATCGTGGCCCACAACTACCTCGCGCTCGCGCGCATCCTGGCTGCTTCGTTCCTCGAATGGCACCCGGAGGCCACGTTCCACATCGTGGTCGTCGACCGGCCCGCCGAGGCACGGCTCATCCGTGATCAGCAGTTCGAAGTCGTGCCCATCACCGACATCGACTTCGGGCCGGAAGGCTTCGCACACATGGCCACCATGTACGACGTCACCGAATTCGCGACCTCTGTCAAGCCGTTCGCGCTCCAGCATCTGCTGCGCCAGCACGAATGCGTGTTGTACATCGACCCCGATATCAAGCTCTACGCCCGACTCGACCCGCTCCTCGCCGCGACACAACTCGCCGGATGGTCGCTCACACCACATTGCCTCGAACCGATCCCTCGTGATGGCACCTCACCGACTGAGTTCGAGATCATGCAGTCGGGCATCTACAACCTGGGATACATCGGGGTCACCAGGGCGGCTCGGCCGATGCTGGAATGGTGGTCAGAGCGACTCCGGCGCGATGCCATCATCGAGCCGTCGGTGCAGCTGTTCACCGATCAACGCTGGATCGACCTCGCCGTTCCCATCTTCGGGCCGCACATCGAGCGCAGCCCTGCCTACAACGTGGCGTATTGGAACATCGACCAGAGAGCGCTGTGGCGCGACGGCGACACGCTGATGGTGGGAGACGAGGTGTTGAGGTTCTTCCACTTCTCGGGTTACGACCCCAAAAACCCGCATTGGCTCAGCAAGTACCACCCCGGCCGGCCGCGGGTGCTGATGAGCGAAAACCGCGTACTCGCCGACTTGTGCACGGAGTACGGCGACGAACTCGAGCGGAGTCGGGCCCACGCGGGTAGCGCCACTGCGAGCTACGGATGGGCCGAGGCATTCCCAGGGATGCCACTGACCCGGGCCATTCGACGCATGTTCCGCGCCGAGGTGCTCGAATCCGAGCTGACCGATGAACCGCCGCCACCGTCACCCTTCACGCCGGACGGTGCGCAGCGCTTCCGCAACTGGCTCAGGTCGGTTCCCTCCGACAGCCAACGTCGTCTGCCCCGCTACCTGTCGGCGATCTACGACGAACGGGGTGATCTACGCCAACACTTCCCCGGCGTCGAGTCTGGTGACACCGACGGGTTCGCGCTGTGGGCCAGCACCACCGGTCCGGCGGAGTGCCCCTCCATCAGGTTGTTCGGCGCCGGTGTCGGCGACGACTCGCAGTCATGGGCGACTGCCGACGATCTAGGTCGCGATTCAGATGGCGTCGATCTAATCGGCTACCTCAACGCCGAACTCGGTGTCGGGGAAGCTGGACGACTGATTGCGACGGCACTGAGCGCGGTTGACGTTCCCGTGTCATCCATCGGCTGCCGGCGCACGGTGAGCCGGCAAACCCATCCCTTCGAGGTGGCGGGCGCCGGCCGTCACGACCTGGTGATCATGGCGATCAACGCCGATCAGTTGGGGCTGGTCAGACACGAGTTCGGGCAGGCCTTCTTCACGGGGAGGTACATCATCGGCCAGTGGTTCTGGGAGCTCGACGAGTTTCCCCGCACGTACGACTGGGCGTACGGACTCGTGCACGAAGTGTGGGCGGCTACGGAGCACATTCGGCGAGCCCTCGAACGGAACGCTCCGAGCAACACGAAGGTCCACCTGATGCAGCTGCCGCTGGTGGCGCCAGAGGTCATCGCCGGCGCCGGCAAGGACGCGTTCGGGCTTCAGGACCGATTCACCTTCCTGTTCAGCTTCGACCTGATGAGTGTTCTCGAACGCAAGAACCCCCTCGGTCTCGTGCGGGCCTTCAAGCTGGCATTCCGACCCGACGAGGGCCCGGTGCTCGTCATCAAGACCATCAACGGCCAACGCCAGATCGACGCACTCGAGCGTTTGCGCTGGGAGTGCCGGGATCGCCGCGACATCATCGTCATGGATGGCTATCTCGACCACGGCATGACCGGGTCGCTCACCGCAGCATGCGACTGCTACGTATCGCTGCATCGAGCCGAGGGGCTCGGTCTCACCATGTCAGAGGCCATGGCACTTGGCAAGCCCGTCATCGCCACGGCCTATTCGGGCAACCTCGACTTCATGACCGACGACACGGCAATGTTGATTCCCTGGCAGCCGGTGAAAGTCGGCGCGAAGGCGGCGCCGTACCCGGCGACGGCGTCGTGGGCCGAGCCCGATCTCGAAGCGGCGGTAGGCGCCATGCGTCGTGTGGCCAACGATCCGGTGTTCGCCGCCGGTCTCGGTGCCGCCGCGCAAGCCGATCTGGCACGGCGCTTCAGCCCGGCGGTCACCGGAGCAAGAATGAAAGCCCATCTTGATGAGATTCGGAGAAGGAACACCAATGGCTAATCCGATGCGTTACCTGCACCGACGGCTCGGGGCCGCCATCAACTGGCGCGTTCGCGACGCAGTCGCCGCCCAACTTCCTCCCGCCGCCGAGGCGTTGGAACAGGCCGCTACAACCGAGAAGTTCGCCGCAGATCGTCTTGCGGCGATGGGCACGACCATCGCCGACGTCTCGGTCACTTTGACCGACCAGCAACGCGTGCTCACCGAGCTCATCGAACAACTCGATCGCCGCGTGACCGCCATCGAACGGTCGGATAGACCCGCTTGAGGGTGCACCCTCGGCCATAGGCTCACCTCGTGATCTCGTACGCGCAGAACCAAGAGGACGTGGTGCTGTCACGACTGCTCACGATCGTTCCGGTCGGGCGATTCATCGACGTCGGCGCCGCTCACCCCATCGTCCACAACGTGACGTACTCGCTCTATCTGGAGGGGTGGCGCGGAGTGAACGTCGAGCCGATGGCCAGCGAGGCAGCCATGTTGCGCGCGACACGACCCGACGACCAGACGATGCAGGTTGCAGTGGGTGCCGAGCCTGGACGAATCACGTTGTATGAGGCTCCGCTCGAAAACCGCGGCGCGACGACGGCCGATCTCGCGCTCGTCGAGCGTTACCGCCGCGAAGGCCAGACCTTCAAAGCGTTCGACGTCGAAGTCACCACGCTCGACTCAATCTTTCGAAGTAGCGGTGGCGAGGTGCACTTGCTGAAAATCGACGTCGAGGGCGCTGAGGCCGCGGTGTTGGCGGGGGCAAACCTCGCCGTCCACCGACCTTGGGTGCTTGTCATCGAGGCGACCAGCCCGAACTCCACCACCGACAGCTCGGAGGTCTGGGAGCCCGACGTTCTGTCGGTCGGCTACACCCTGGTGCTGTTCGACGGGCTGAATCGCTTCTACGTCCGCGACGATCTGCCTCAGGTGGCGCGTCTCCTGTCTGTTCCCGCCAACGTCTTCGACGACTGGCGGTCGGTCGAGACCGTCAACCTTGAAGCTGAGATCGAGCGACTCGTCGAGGCGAGCCGCATCGCTCTCGAGGCAAGCCGCATCGCTCTCGAGGCCGCATCCGGGCATGTTCGCGACAGCGAGGAACGAGCGCTGGGCGCAGAGGAGTATGTCGGCACAGTGGTGCGACGCGCCGAGATCGCCGAGGAGTACGCCCTGTCGTTGCAGACCGAGCTCCGAAGGCTCACCGGCGTGCCCGACGCGTGACACCGCCCTGCATTGCTGTCATTGGTTGCGGGCGGTGGGGCCGACATGTCGTGCGCGACCTCCGCGAGCTTGGATGCGACGTCTTGGTCGTCGACCTGTCGGCGAAGGGCCGGCACGTCGGCCAGCAGCTCGGAGCAGTGAGCGCCTTCGAGGAACTATCGCAATGTCCCACGCACCAGGTCGATGGCGTCGTCATCGCGGCACCAACCACCCTGCACGTGCCACTGGCGATGGACGCATTGGGCCTCGGCGTGCCGGTCTTCGTGGAGAAGCCGCTCGCCGACGACGTCGAACCGGCCCGCATGTTGGTCGACGCAGGCGGAGACCGACTGTTCGTCATGCACAAGTGGCACTACCACCCGGGCATCGAGATGCTCGCCGATCTGAGTGCGAGCGGGCGCTTGGGGCGGGTGAACGGCATCACGTCCGAACGCACCGGACCGGCCAACCCGTCGCACGATATTGATGCGGTATGGCTCCTCGCGCCGCATGAGATCACCATCGGACATCGCATCCTCGGCACCTTCCCCGACGTCGTCGCTGGTGCGGCAGACGTCGTCGGCGGCGAGGCAGTGGGCATCGAGGCTCTCACCCGGTGGAGCACCGGAGCATGGCATCGATGGAGCATGTCGGTGCGGCCGGCGGGCACGCGGCGCCGCGTCGTCGTACACGGGACTGAGGCCGTTGCGGCCCTCGACGATCCGTACTCGACTCATGTCGCTTTGCGACGTGATGGCAGCAGCGGCACAAGTGAAGAACTCGTCCCGATCTCGGACGAGCCTCCGCTGCTGCGCGAGCTGCGGGCGTTTCGCGACCACGTGCTCGGCGGCCCGCCCCCGCCCACGCCTGCTCGCGACGGTCTCGCCGTCGTTGAGCTCATCGCCGCGCTCCGCCGGGATGCTGGTCTCCCGCTATCGAGCACCGCGCCCGACAAACCGTGCGAGGTGACGAGGTGACGAACCCCGGATATGGTCCGCCGATGGGCGCGATGGGACTGTCGGTCATCGATGGGGTGCAACAACGACGGCTCGAGGCACACCGCGACGAACGAGGTGAGCTCGTCGAACTTTTCCGCTCGGGCTGGATCGACGATTTCCATCCGGTGCAGTGGAACTACATAAGAAGCGAGCCCCTGGTCCTCCGGGGATTTCACTGCCACGTGCGTCACACCGACCTCGTCGCGGTCGTCGCCGGCACCATGATCGTGGGGATCAAGGATCTCCGTAGCACCTCGTCGAGTTTCGGCCGTAGCGAGATCATCACCGTTGCACCTGCCGACGAGGTCGTCGTCATTCCACCAGGAGTCGGTCACGGCTTCTACTTTCCCGAACCTGCCATCATGGTGTTCGCCGTGTCACACGAGTGGAACCACGACGATGAGCTCGGATGCCGATGGGACGACGACGACCTCGGCCTCGACTGGGGATGCCCGACGCCTACCCTCTCAGAACGAGACCGGCGCGCTGGAACGCTCGCATCGCTGCAACGCGAGGTCGACGAGAGAATGACGCCCGGCACCCGCTGAGCGACCGGTGGTTCACGCAGGGTCCACTCGATCCACTGCCAGAGCGACAAGTCCGACGCTGAGTTGCCTGGTGTCATCTCCCCCACCCGTTGATGACGGAGACATCGCGTCGCAGCCTTGAACCGTTACGACGATTGCACCGCTCGCGGAACAGTTCGCCGCGGCGAACGTTGCCGTGTAGTGCTGCACGCCCGGTTGCGTCTCCTCGGTGACGATGAGTGACCGACCATCCACCGCCACGGCGATCTGCGACACCTTTCGCACGTCATCAAGGTACGACACCGCTTCCAGGTGCAGTCGCAGGTGCGACGTCGATAGGTCGCCCGAGCTCTCGTCGAGTGGAAGCACGATCCGAAACGGTTCGCTACCCAGCCATCGCCCCCAGTCCTCCGGCGGATGACCACCCGCGCACTGATAGCGCTGAGCGTCGCCATTGGCATGGAACTCGATGCGGTGGCCGAACAGATACCGCGAAATGGCGCGAAGGTCTGCAACCTCCTGTTCGAGGTCGGCCAACCTGCGTGCCGTCTCGAGTGCATCCCGATCGGCACGGTCGAGCGCTTCGCTCAAGTGCCGACGGTACTGATCGGCAAGATCACGCGCCGCGTCGAGGTACGCACTCTCGTCAGCCATCACTCCCATCACAGACGGTCGGCACTCCGGCGGTGGGGGCCGCTGACTTCGTCTCGCCGCACGCGAGGCTGCTGCGTCGATGTCACCGTCGTAGACCGGCTGCAGCTCGAGCGCGGCACCCCACTTCTCGATGAAGCGCATCCGATTGCGTGCGGAGACGAAGGTGCGCCATCGAGGATCGCCGCTGGCGCCTCCATGATGTCGAATCCGCGACGCCGGCTGGTAGAGCACGGAGTAGCCAAGCTGCCGTACCGACATCGCCAGATCGACATCGACGTAGTAGGCCGGATAGAAGCGCTCGTCGAGACCACCGATGGCATCCCACACCGTGGCACGGACGAGCAGTGAACTGGTACCGCAGTAGTCCACCAGTCGCGCCTCATCGAATGCAGTCGGAGGTGGAGTTTCGCCGATCCAGGGTGGTGCCGACGTGGCGTCGCTCCACAGCACCATGCCCGCGTTCTGCAAGCGCCCGTCAAGGGTAAGAACCTTGCCTCCGATGGCGCCCGCCTGGGAATTTCGGTCGGCAGCGTCGGTCAGCGCCTCCAGCCACCCGGGCTCTATCTCGGCATCGTCATGGAGAAGGACGAGCGACTCGCCCGACGCAAAGCTACGTCCCAGGTTGGCCGCGCCGGCCAGCCCTCGGTTCACGGTCGATTGCACGATCCGTACACCGGTGACCTGTTCTCTGATCTCGGCCGCGAACTCGGCGCTCGAACCGTTCACCACGACGATCGTCTCGAACGGAATGTTCCGTGGGGCGTTGCGGGCCAGGCATCGCAACGCCGCCAGCACCAAATCGAGCGTAATGGTCGGGATGATCACCGAGACCCGCGGCGACGCCGCGCAGGGCACATCGATCGTCAACGCGCACCCACCCGAGTGGTGCTACGGCGAGGCCGCGTTCGAGCCCTACAGATCGACACGCTGCAATCTGAGGGGGCGCTCATACGACACGAGCAGGTATTCGGCCTCGCCCGGCGTTGCATCGAGTTCGAGCAGTGCTCGTTGCGCCGGCCCATCCTCCGGTACGGGAATGGTCTTGAGTACGGTGAACCCCGCCGAACCGACCCAGGCCTCGAGCGCTTCGATGCTGGGCGACCACCAATTGGTCGGGTCATTGCCGAGATCGTCGAGACGATGGAACTGAGCGAGCGGACCGGCGCCGGGGTGCGCAGAGTCGCACACTGCAGTCTCCAGCAGCACCCGGCCGCGCGCGAGACGGCGTACTGAATCGAGGCCGAGCAACGGATGACGGAGGTGATAGAGCACACCCCAGAAGATGACGAAGTCGAAGGTCTCGCCCAACACATCGGCCAGTTCATAGACGCTCGCCTGCACGAACTCTGCTCGCGACGAGAGGAAGTCGACCAGGGCGGCGAAGCCGAAGTGGTCGCGGCCGAGAATATCGACCGCGACAAGCCGCGAGGCCCCACGCCGCTCACATTCGAAGATCATCGCACCGTTGGTCGTGCCGATGTCGAGGACGGACATCCCATCCATCGATGCGGGCAAGCCTGAGCGGGCCAGCAGCCAGTCGATGTCGTTGGCGCCCGGGGTGAACACACCCGGCGACAACTGAAAGCGCTGATGCCAATAGAAGCTCGACGACTCGACAAACTCGCGAGCTTCTGCAGCACCTGGTTCCTTCATGGTTGATGGTCCTCCTACAACGTGCCGGCGATGCTGGATGCGAACCGAACGAGACTCGCGCCGCACAACACCCGCCGGCGGCCCGAAGATCCGTGGACAGAATAGACTCCTGCGGACGTGCCCGCGAGGGTGAACCCACGATGGACGGCCGATGAGAACCCTGGAGAACGAGGAGCAGGTCGACACAACCGCGGTTCCTCCAGTCCATGTTCGCCCCAGCCGGCGCGGTCGCAGAATCGGTGCCGACGGCAAGGCAGCGCTGGCAATCGGTCTCGTTCTGCTTGGCGTCTACTGGATCACGATGGGCGGGCATACCTACTCCGTCGACGGCGAGACCTACCTAGCGGGGACCCGAGCGCTCTTCCACCACACGACGGTGTTGACGCCGGGCACCGATCTCGACGCCGTCGTCATTGCCGTCGAGAACAAGAACGGCCACCTGACGACGGCCGCTCCCATCGGGACGTTGCTCTTGTTCTCTCCGGGATTCGCCGCGGGCAAGATCGTGGCTGCACCATTCGCGGTCGAACACCAGGAGGAGATCATTCGCCTGGTCTACCTCAGTGCGAACAGCGTCATGACTGCCATCACGGCAATGGTGCTGTTCTTTCTGTGTCGCCGACTCGGCGCATCGCGATCGTCAGCAGTGCTGCTTGCAATTGCATACGGACTGGGTACCTGGGCCTGGGCTCACGCTCAGACCGACTTCAGTGAGCCGGGTACGGCGCTGCTGCTGACCTCCTCCCTCCTCGCGAGCGTTCACTGGTGGGAACGGCGAACGACCCGCGCCGCGGCGCTCGTCGGATTCCTCGCCGGTTGCACCGTGTTGACTCGGTCGAGCACGATGCTGTTCATTCCTGTTCTTCTCATGGCCGGCCTGGTGGGGCATTCGGCGCGAGCCGAACGGCAGCGAGTTCGTCAGACCGCCGCGTTCTGTTGCGGCGGGGCCCTTCCCGCCGTTGCGTTCGCTCTCAACTCATGGGTTCGGTTCGGGAGCCCGTTCGACTCCGGCTATCCGATGATGCGATTCTCGACACCGATCTACGAGGGCGTCTATGGACTGTTCCTCAGCCCTGGAAAGGGCCTCCTACTTTATGCGCCGATCTGCATCGTCGTTGTATTTGCTGTGCGCACCTCGGCACTTACGCACCCGCGGTATGCGGCAACGGTCGGCGGGATCTTGGTCACCCACCTTCTCGTCTATGCACGCTTCGACATCTGGTCGGGCGAGAACGCATACGGGCCTCGGTACCTCGTGCCGATTCTTCCCGCAATCGTTGCCCTGCTTGCGCCTGTCATCGACACCGGGCGTCAATGGGTCCGCGGAGCGCGGGTCGCCGCCATCGTCGGCTTCCTCATCCCGGGCTTGCTCGGGAGCCTGATGTACTTCAACGCGGTGTACTTCGCTCAGCAACAGCAGGTCGCCGGAGACTTCGAGGTCTCGGCCCTTACGACCAAGCAGTTGCACCTCGTCTGGAACTACTACCCGCGAACCTCACCGCTCATGCTGCATGTCCGTAGCCTGCCCGATCTGGTCAGGAACACCGCCGACCGCATGTCCGGCGAGCCTGGCGGTATCACGCCATTTCCCGCGGAATACGAGGAGCGGATCCACTGGCATGCTCGAGCCATCGAGCTCGACACCTGGTGGGCCTGGTTGCCGGCGAAGGGCGGCTCGGGCGCCTTATACATCCTGCTCCTGCTGCCGGTTTCCATGCTTGCGGCTGGAGTGCAGCTCGCTCGGAGAAACTGGGCAAACGAAGCATCCCCTTGTCCTTACAGTTCGGCCCCCTCGCCAGACAGACAACCGGCATGACCTCCCTCGACTCGACTCTCGTCGTCATTCCCGCATACAACGAGGAAGCTACGGTCGCAACGGTGGTGCGAGGTGTCGTCGCCAGTGGCCTCGACGTGCTGGTCGTCGATGACGGCTCCCACGACCGGACCAAGGCGGAGGCGCAAGGCGGGGGGGCGATCGTGCTCTCGTTGCCATTCAACCTGGGCGTCGGCGGCGCGTTGAGGTGTGGATTTCGTTGGGCAGTGAACAGCGGGTACGACACAGTTGTGCAATGCGACGCTGATGGGCAACACGACCCCCTCGAGCTCCATCGATTGATCGAGGCCGCCCATGCAGCGGACGCGCACTTGGTTGTCGGTAGCCGGTTTGTCGATGGAGAGGGTTTTCAGGCGACACGCCTGCGACGAATACCAATGCGCCTGTTGTCGAGCGTGGCATCCAAGGCGGCGGGAGTTCCCCTCACCGATTCAACGTCGGGATTTCGGGTCATCCGCGAACCGCTGCTGTCGGAGTTCGCGAGGGCTTACCCTGTGCACTACCTCGGCGACACGTTCGAGGTGTTGGTGCAAGCGGGACGATGCGGCTACCGAGTCAGGGAAGTCGGAGTCACGATGCACCCGCGCGCCGGTGGGGTTCCGTCCGCCGGAACCTCGGCGTCGATGCGATTCCTCGCTCGATCGCTGTTCGCTCTGCTGATCGGATCGAGCCACGACTATCCACCGTTCGTCGCAGGTAGTCGGTGAGCGACCTCGGCCAGGTCGCACTGGTTTCGGGAGCCGGAATCTGGTTCGCTGTCCTGATCGTGTTCATCGCCCGGCGGGGCAACCTATCGATGCGTTATACGCTCGGCTGGCTGTTCGTCGCCACCTGCGTCGTGCTCGGCGGGCTGTTCAGTGGCCTCGTGGGGTGGATCGGCGACACGCTCGATGTCGAACCGGCCGCCGTAGTGCTGACAGGAGTAATGGCGGGCTTCCTAGGTATCACCGTGCAGCTGTCCATTTCGGTGTCGGGCCTCACCGAAGCCGTACGCACGCTCGCGGAACTGAACGCAATCCTCGAGGAGCGAATATGTTCGATCGAGATGAGGATTGCCCAGGTAGAGGCAGACTTCAACGTTGGCACACCACCTTCGAGGCGGCCGGGCGAGTCGCCCGACATCGGGTCGGACGAGGGCTGACTCGCCAGCCGGTCAGACCTTGGTTCGCCGCAGTGCTGGTATCAAGATGTCGAGGTTGCCGAGTGCATCGCTTCCGAGAAGCGCCGCGGTCTGGTCGGTCACCAGCGGCGGGAATCGTTCGACGACGACTCGTTGCTCGGGGTGCGAACGTTGCCAGGCCCGACAGACCGCTTCCCCCGCGTGCTTCGCAGCAACGTATTCGTCAAATCCCACGGGGGGATCGTCGAGGAAGGTGCTCGACGGGAACAGCACACTGCACAGCGTGCCGGCGCCATCGATCGAGCCCAGCAGTCGCGACAGGCTCACGGCGTACACATTGGCGAACTGTTCGTATGTCGGTGGATGCCACGTGGCCGGGGGTCGGCGAGCGATGACAGGTGTCGCAAAGTACGACAGGTGCGTCGGCGCGAACTCTCCGATTGCCCGGAGAGATTCCTCTGTCGGCGCCTCAACCGTGAACTGAATTGCCTTCGCTGACCTACCGAGATGGCTCACCACTCGCTGCGCGTCGTCGGCACCGGTTCGGTAGGTGAGCAGCACCTCCGCAGCGCCCGAAGCGAGCACCTTGGCCGCGAGTTCGCCGAGGCCGCGCGACCCACCGACCACGAGTGCGCGGGTGCCGATGAAGTCGTCGGGTGCGACACGCGCACTGACCACATCCATTCCTGCCTGCCGCGGTGGTGGCTCGCGCACGATGACCTCGGCCTGGATCAAGCGCTCGCCTGCTGCGATCGCGAGCGTTGCCAGATCAAACCGCGGATCGACACCTGCCACCTCGAACTGAATCGTACCCGGACTGGCATCTGTCGCCTGGGAGTCGCCAGCGGGCCCGAGGCTCCATGACAACCGACGGAACAACGCCCATTGTCCCGGGCATCGCATGCCCACGATGCGCGTCGTTGCGAGCAGAGCTGCTGCATCGGCAAGGGCCAGCGAGTTCGCCAGCCCGGGAAAGAGCTTGCTCCACAGCAGCGGGTCAATGGCGAGCTCATCGGTCCCCCGGCTCGTGGAAACCTCCGCAAAGGTCGACCGGGCAACAACCTCGGTTGACCAGGTCGGCGGAGCGGTGACGCGCCCGATGGAATCGACGTGCGATGTTTCGACGACGATCATCGCGCTGAGCTGCTGACCCACCCGCACCGTCGTCCGGGTGCTGCCGTCAGCGAGCGTCTGCGTCGAGAACGACACGGTGTCGTCGACCAGCACTGCGGCCCGAAACTGAGCGTCCAACCGCAGGATCCGGGTCGGAGTGCTCCAGTCGAGTGACTCCAAGGCGGCGAGCACGATGTGCACTCCGTGGACGACGCGCCCACCGAACTGGCTGCGACGCGCCTGTTGGTGGTCGACGTGTAGAGGGTTGTGATCGCCCGACAGGTTGGCGAACCGCGTCTGCCGGTCGTCGTCGAACTTCATCAGTCACTCACGCAACGTCGCTTGGAGCAACAAGCACGGTTCCACGCAGATCGGCGATGACGGCGCTCAGTGAGAACCCCGTCCCGAAACCGACCAGCAGAGTGTGCGATCGATCACAGCGGGCGGCCTGGTCAGATCTCGCGCACAGGGCCAGGGGAATCGAGGCCGAGCTCGTGTTCCCGAATGAATCCATTGCGCCGACGACCTTGGTGCTGTCGAGCCCGAGCCGAGCAACCAACTTGTCGAGAATGAACCGATTCGCCTGGTGCGGCACAAACAAACCGATGTCTTCGAGGTCGAGCCCCGTCGCCTCGAGCGCCTCCGTGATGAGCCGCGGCACCGACCGCAACGCGAGGCCAAGAACCGCCGGTCCATTGATGATGAATGCGGGGAGACGATCCGGCGACGCACTCATTGCCGAGTCGGGGAAGCACACGGCCTCGGTGCCCTTGCCGTCGCTCATCAGGACCGCGTGGATCGGCGATGCCGTCGCGTCCAACTCGAGCGCTGTCGCGGTGCCGGCGTCACCGAACAAGACCTGGTTCCCCCAATCGGTAGGGCCGAGGGTTCGACTCATCGTGTCGGCGTTGACAAGCACTGCTCGTGTTCCGACACCGCGAAGCAACGATGAGGCGATCCACAACCCATGAGTGAAGGCCGAGCAACCGAGATTCACGTCGAACACCGGAGCGCGCTGCGATAGCCCGAGTTGTCGATGCAACGAGAAGGCAATTCCGGGGAACAGGCGATCTGGTGTCTGAGTGGCGACGACGAGAAGGTCGATCGTGGCGGGATCCCAATCGAGTCGGTCGAGCAGCGACCGCACAGCCGCGAGGGCCAGGTCGGAACCATGCTGACCCGCAGCGACAACTCGGCGCTCGTGGACACCCACCATCGCCGACAGCTTCTCGACGTAGTCACGATCCTCGCCGGTGCCGATATCGATGTTCGCGCGCGCGGTTTGCGGTACCGCGGCAGCGATTCCCCGTATGGCCACTTCATTGACAAACGTATACGTCACTGAGCCCCTAGAACATGTCGAAGTCGGACAGTACGAAGTACCCGGCACTCCAGTCGACCCCATCGAACGCCGTTTGCTCGGCCGAGCGGGAAGGTCGGACGAACACCGGCACACGCTGCGGAAGTCGATCGCGGGAGACGGTGACGAGGGGGAGGCCAGCCAACCGCGCGAGTCGAGGGTTCTTGCGGTTGTAGAAGAAGAAGAGGGCGTGGCGCCGCTGGCCAGCAGCGATGCCAGCAAGCCGGAGCCACATCAACACGATGGTGAGCCTCGACGGCGAACCCGGCATGACGAGGTCGACCACGAAGCGGCCTCTCACTCCGTCGATGTCACGATCGGTGGTAACCACATAGCCCAATGTTTTTCCCCGCCTGGTGACCCAGTGGACGTCATAGCGAATCGATCCAGCGCCACGAAATCTCCACTCGCGGTACTCACCAGATCGAGTGGCACAAACGGCTTCGTCCATCGCCAAGGAGCTGGCAACACGGTCCTGCTGATCACGTGACGGAGCGGACGACAGTCGAACCCCGCTGATGCCAGCGGCCTTGGCGATGATCCGCAGGGCCGCCGCACACACTGAATCAAGAGCCCGACCGAACACGCCGGCCCGGAAGACCCCGGCCGCTTCAGCCGTCGCGAATGGTCGCACGGCAACCACGGCACCGTCGAGCTCTGTCACCGGGGTGAGCTTCATCAGCTTCCGGTACAGGTCGTCAGTTAGCGGGTTCGACGTGTGGAACACCAGGTCTGCCCGCCGCTGCGCCTCTGCCATCGTCGACTTGAACAGCGACATGAAGGCGGGCAACCGCCGATGGTCTTCGCGGATCAGGAAATCGATCGGGTTTGCCGCCGTGACGGGCACCCCACGTACCGACCACTCATGGGTTTGAATCCACATCCGCCCAACGGTCTCGTCGCCATCGACGAGTTCAACGGTCGTCGACGGTCCCGTGGGCGCCTGGAGGTGTCGCCACGCGACCACCGTGGGGTCGATCGCTGCATCGGTGGAGTAGTACGTCGCCGAGAGCTCGACGAATCGTCGGAGGCGTTCGTCGGACGCCGTATCAACAACGATCCTCGTCGACACCGTGTCGCTACGATCCGTCGGGATCGAGGCGGCGGAGCAGCGCGTCCGAGATCTGGCCGACCGACAGCAACGTCCCGATTTCGTCGGAATCGAACTCGACACCGAACTCTGCCTCGATGCCGAGCATCAAGTTGATGTGGTTGAAGGAATCCCAGGACTCGATGTCGCCCATCTTGAGGTTGGGTGTCAGCTGGAGTTCCGGCTCCTCGAGCGTCGACGCGAAGACGTCGTGCAGTCGATTCGGAATGTTCTGAACGTTCATCGTTCGACGATCGTAATGTGGTGACCTGGTGAACCGAGCCGTTCCGACGAGAACCATGTCACGCCATCGCCCGACCTAGTTGGAGTCAGCCCGATCTGCGCCAGGACATCACCGATGAGAGCATTGCGTGGCCCCGCAGTGAACGGAGCTTCGATCGGCGAAATTCCCCGCGCCTGCAGCCAGTTCGCCAGGTGTTCGGCCATCGCCCACTCGAGTCCCCGGCTGAACACACGACACGACATCACCCATCCGACAAAGCGAGCACCTTCGGGCGATACTGCGACAAGCAGCACCGCGATGACGCCGGCATCGCCCAATCGGTCGCGAAGCCTGAAGGCATAGGCGTAGTTCTCGGCACGTCCGACGAATTCGGCGAACTCTCCCGGCGCCGGGCGCCACAGGCTGAGATTGAACTGGTTGGTCTTGTGCAGCAGCGACAACCCGCGGTCGACGTTTGCGGGACCGATCGGGCTCGCTTCGAGCACCATGTCGAGGCCCGCGAGGTACCCGTTGAGATCACCAGGAGCTACGTCGACAGCCCGCCTGAAGTAGTCGACGCGAAGTCGATCCTCGTCGCTCACCACCGGTGCGGTGAACAGACGCGAACGAAGGAGGTGGTCGACGCGCTTCGCCGGCGACTCAGGGAGCTCAGGCACGATGAGGCCAGGAAGAAGCCGCCGAGCTTCGTCGCGTTCCTTCGGCGAGTCGTCGAGAAAACACACGGCGTCGATTCCAATGTTGAGCTGCGCTGCGATTGCCGCGATGGCCTCGTACTTCGGTGTCCACGACGCATCGAATCGAACGAAGTCGTCGAGCCGAAGCAGCATCTCGGGGCGCTCGATGAACGGTCGGCGAGCCTCGGACTCCTCGTTCTTGCTGACCACCGCAAGAGGCACGCCGCGCTCGGAGAGATCGAGCAGTAGTCGCTGAAGCTCGAGAAATGGCCGCCCCGTTCCATCCGGATCGAGATCGAGTCCCTCCGGCCCCACCTCACCCACAAGACCGCCCCACAAGGTGTCGTCCAGGTCGACCGCCACGGCCCGCACTGCGGGCCGAAGCAGCCGGGCGATCACGGCGGCGACCTCGCTTCCCACGGCGGTGGCCGCATCAGGGTGGCACGGTGCCTTGGCCTGTTCCCAGTACCTACTCGCAGACCACGATGCCATACCAACCCGCCGAATGAGATGGTCGACCGACATCTGTACGACTGCCGGCGGCATCGCCGACTGCAGCTGCTGCACGAGGTTGTTCCGCCAAGTGCCGAACGGTGAGAAGGGATCATCCTCAGCGGGAAGCGCCTCGGGGTGGATGAGCACCACCCGCGCCCCGCCGGACATCAGTCGTTCTACCGCTGCGACGATCTCGCGCACATCGATCTCGGGGCGTTCGGTCATTCCTCGGCTCATGCCCATGCCGGTCAGCCAGATCACCCAGAAGTCGGCCTCCTCCGAACGGGACGGCTCAAAGGTTTCACTGATCCAGTTGCCGAATGCAGCGGACCGCACCTGTGCTTCGAAACCCTCGACAGCGAGCTGCACGCGCAATGCCGGGCCGATGAAGTCGAGGTTCGCGTTCCCGGCCAACACAACTCGTAGGGGGGCACGTTGTACGGATGCAGCCGTGCGGAGCGAGCGGTCTTGCCGCAATGCCTCCTGGTATGAAGCAGGCGGCGAATGGGCCTGCAAAGTGGTGTCGGCCGCCGATTCATCCATCGGTGCGTCCGACACGAACACGCTTCTGACGGTCACCGGTGAGCGGGCCGTCCACGAAACGGATCTTCACCGGAACCTTGTAGCTCTCGAGTCGTTCGTTGCAGAACCGACGAACCGCCGTCCGCACGGCGGCATCGTCGAGCTCGTTCGGAACGCGGACCACGTCGGCACAAACGACCTTGCCCGACAGCGGATGTGGCGAGCCGAATACGACCGCATCAGTGACGAGCGGGCATTCGAGCAAGACGGCTTCCACCTCCGTAGGAAAGACCTTCTCTCCGCCGACGTTGATCTGTTCCGATTCCCGCCCGAGAATTCGCACGTACTCACCGTGTTGCTCGACGCGGTCGCCGGTGCGAAAGTAGCCGTCCGAGGTGAAGGGCGACGGCGCGTTCAGATAGCCGAGCATGGACGCCTTCGCCTTGATCTCCAGCAGCCCATCGACGATGCGAATGTCGTACCCGTCGCCGCCGATCTTCACAAGCAGCGAGTCGCTACTCGCGGACTTGGCACGGAGCACGCCGAGTTCGATGAGGCCGTACGTCTGGCGGAACTCAACCTCGGGCAATTCGCGATTCAACCGGGCAAGCGTCGATTCAGGCATCGGCTCAGCGCCATAGGTGATGAGACGGAGGCTCGAGAGATCGTGACGCTTGTGGGCACCGGCAACGAGCATCATGTTGAGGAAGCTCGGAGACGCAGGCAGCAACTCGAGGTGATGCTGGGCGATGAGTCCGCAGATGTGATCGGGGCTCCGTGATTCCGGACACGCGACGAGCCCACCCGACGTGAGGATGTGGAGCAGCGTGTTGAGGCCACCCCAGTGATCGAACAGCAGGAAGTTGACGGTGCGTAGGGCTCGACCCTGAACGACGAACTTCTCCAACAGCAGCGAGAAGTCGTGCACGACGGCCTTGGGCTCGCCGGTGGACCCCGACGTGAACAAGACGAGACCAGGAACATCGCGCCGGCGAAGCTCGGCGAAGAGGTCGTTCGTCGAACTCGTGGCCTCGCCCGAATCGAGTTTCACGATCGTGATTCCGTCGACGGCTGCATCCTCGTCGAGGTCGATGCGCCACTGGGCGGCACAGATGTCGTTGAGTACTTCGCCACGTTTCGCCGTCGTCGGGGTCATCGGGATGATGACCGCCCGACGTGCAATCAGGTCGAGCAGGACGGCCGTGCTCAGGGTGCCGAAATCGCCGACGACCACAACACGGTCGCCGGCAGAGATTCCTCGACGGTCGAGGGTCCCCGAAACGGTAGGGAGCCGCGCGAGCAGGTCGCTGTACGTCGTGACACGCGAACCGCGGATGATCGCTGGGTTGTCGCCGTGCAGGCCGAGGCGCTCGGACATCCAGTTGAACTGAGCGTTCATGATGCGTCTTTCTCCTCGGGTTCGAGCGGAAGCCCGAGCCCGTCGAGGGCCTCGCCGAGCGGGAGGTCGCGGCCGTGGCCCGGGTGCAGCATCAAATCGCGAGGTAACAGCTTCAGCCGTTCAACCGACTGACCAAGCGCGACTGGGTCGCCACCAGGCAGGTCAGCATTCGCTGGGAACGTTCGCAGGATCGTGTCGCCCGAAAACAGGTGATCTTGGATAAGGAAGCAATAGCCGCCGGGAGTGTGCCCAGGGGTCTCGATGCACGTGATGTCCAGTCCTGCGAGTGTCATCTCATGTGGCAGGGCATCGAGGTCGGTGAACGCGGATGGCACGACCACCTTGTCCTTTGACTTGAAGATGAAGCGAAGCATGTTGGACGTCTTCATCACGGGAACCTCGCGCGCACTGATGTAGAACACCGCCTGCGTGACGTCGAGCAACGGCTGGACGCCGCCGATGTGATCGAAATGCCCATGGGTGTTGAGGATCGCGACGAGATCCAACTTTCGATGGTCGAGCGCGGCAAGCGCTTCGTCGGCATGTCCCCCCGGATCGATGAGGATGGCCTCGGTCGCGGACGCGACGAGAAAGCAGTTCTGGTTCCACGGACCACCACGAAGTCGTTGGACGTTCAGCACGCAAACCTCAGAACGGACTTCCCAGTGAGATGACCTGCGCCGTCACGGAACTAGCCGCCCCGCTCACGAAGAAGTCAACGGCATGCGCGATCTCCTCGATGCGGAGGGCGCGTGGCACGAGCAGCCGCGACTCGTAGTTCGCTCGTGCTTCCGGTCGAAGCGCATCGACCATTCCGGTCTGCTCGAGGAACGAGACACACACCGTGTTGAACGTCACGCCCGAACCTCGGAACTCAACGGCGAAACCCTCCATCAACGCCTCGAGACCCAGCTTCGTGGTGGCGTACAGCGCGTTTCCCGTCAGCGGAATCGACGTCGCAATCGACGAGATGCTCACAACCCGTCCGAAACCCTTTGGACGCATCAACTTCACGGCTTCGCGTGTGACGACATGCGCACTGCCGAGGTTGGCCCGCAACAACGCTGCAAAACGCTCACCACTCGCGGTCAACAGCAGGTCACTGCTGAAGGCGCCGGCGTTGTTGACGAGCACATCGAGGCGGCCGTGTTGTTTCCGAATCTCGGAGAAGAGTCGCTTCACCGCCGATTCATCGGTGACATCGCAGACGTGCGGCTCGAACCGATCACCCGGCGAGAGTTCCCAGCCCTCGAGCGGGGATCGCGCGACACCGATGACCTGGCAGCCTCGCTCGATGAAACCCTCGCTCAGCCGCCGCCCGATCCCGCGGCTGGCGCCTGTGATGAGCACGACCGCATCCGTCATGCGAGTTTCCTGTCGACGAATTGGATCAGTGACCCGATGGACATGAATGGGTTGTCGGTCGCATCGAAGTCCATCTCCATGACCTCGTCGTCGAACAACAGGATCTCTTGATCGAGGTCGTCGAGGGCGTACTGCTCGATCGTCACGATGAGAAAGGCAAACGCCAGCGAATCGATGACGCCCTCATCGCCGAGCAGCAGGGTCTCGGGATGGTCGACGAGTGGGGGTCCTTCGGTCTTCTGATCGTTCACGTCCACGATGGCTTTGGTCACGATTCGGGCGGCACGTTCGTTCGATGACATGGGCCTTTCAGTATACGGAGCCGCTCCGATCTCGAGGTGGAGTTCGCCGGCCGACGCACCGGCGTGCGGTGCGGTCCGGGTGTCGCAGATCGATATGGTGACCGGCGTGGATCGCCGAGCATCGACCAGCGGGGGTCTCTCGATCACGATTGACGTCGAGGACCATGCCGGGGCGCCCGCCGACTACCGATTCCGCGAGGCCATGCGTCCGCTCATCGACGGGCTTCGCGAGCAGGGCGTGCACGCCACCTTCTTCGTCGTGGGAACGCTCGCGTCCGAGTGGAAGGAGGACATGCGCGAACTTGCCGCCGAGGGCCACGAGATCGGTCTCCATGGTTTCACCCACACGTTGCTCGCCGAGCTCGGTCCCGCGAGATTCGCCGATGAACTCGAGCGCGGGCGTGACCTTCTCGCCGGCTTTCTCGGCGAGGCACCGATGGGCTTTCGAGCGCCATACTTCTCACTGACGAAAGACACACCTTGGGCGCCGGAGCTCATCGCGAAGGCTGGGTTTCTCTACTCCTCCAGCGTGCTACCGGCTTGGAACCCGCAGGCAGGACTCCAGGGTGCACCTCGGCAGCCATTTCGATGGCAGTCGGGCGTCATCGAGTTTCCGTCTCCCGTCTTCGGCCTTGGTCGGTGGCGATTGCCGATACTGGGTGGGGCATACCTTCGGCTGGCGCCAGCGCCGCTCGTGCGTCTCGCCTCCCGCTCCGCTGTCGGCCCACGTGGTCGATGGACGTACTCGCATCCGTACGACTTCGACGTCGAGGAACGATTCATGAGACGCGACGGCCAGTCCTGGCCCTTCGCCAAGCTCCTGTTCGCTCGCCGCCACCTGATGATGAGGCGTGTCCTCAGTCTTACGGGACCAGGCAGCGTGACCCTCCGGGCGATCGCCGCCGACCCGGCATTCCGCGACAGCCTCCCGCAGTACTCGTTCGATGCGGCATAACTGTTGGTTGGATCGTTCCTCCTCAAACCGTCCAAGCTTTGACAGCTCACTCAGCACTACGATCCGCCGGCATGCAGTCTGGTGAACACGCCGCGAAAAGGCGGCCCGGAGCGATGATCGTCGCAACGACGGCCGCTGCTTTGCTGTTCGCCCCGGCCATTGCGTTCACAATTGGATCGCGCGGGCAACCGATGGAGAATCGCCAGGCGGCCTCGTTCAGCGGGGTCGAAGAGGGTTGGCATTCATTGTCCGAGCTGGGCCGTTTCTTGAACGACAGGCTCCCGCTTCGCGCAACTGCTGTCACGACCGACGCGTGGATCGACGAACAGGTGTATGGCGAGGATCCTGCCTTCGGCGGCGGCTCGACACCACGAGTGATCGAGGGCGACGATGGATTCCTGTTCCTCGCCGATGCGGTCGACAATGGCTGTGCTCCCTTCGGTACGCCGCAGGAAACCGCCGCCAACCTCGCCCGTTTCGCCACGATCATCGAGGGGTCGGGCCGCGATGTGGTCACGATGGTGGCGCCCGACAAGAGCAGCGTGCACCTCGAACTGATGCCGCCGGACTTCGACAAGCGCGCCTGCTTCGTCGACTATACGGAGGCGCTCTGGGACGAAATGAACGCTTCGGTGATACCGGGCTTCGTCGACCTTCGCCACGCCCTCATCGCCGAATCCCGGTCGACGCGTGAGCCGCTCTACCTTCGCAAGGACAGCCATTGGGACAGCGCCGGGTCGTTGGTTGCCACCGAACAGGCCGTCGAGCGGTTCGCGCCCGATCTGTGGAGCGACGACGAGATCGCTTTTGCAGGGCTCGGCGAGTACACCGGCGACCTGACGGGGCTCCGAGGACGTCCCCAACTGGACCAGGCGCCGCTGTTCAATGTCACACGCGACGACGTCACGCCGGTTTCCACGGAGGTGATCGACGACATCGAGGGGGGGTTCAACCGTCGTTTCATCAACGCTGCGCCCGAGGGACGACTGGTGGAGGGCCGCACCCTGATGTTGCTCGATTCATATGGTCTCGTCGCTCTCCCCCAAATTGTGCCGTACTTCGAAGACCTCACGGTGATGCGCCTCATCGACTACCAACCGGACCGCTTTGTCGAGTTGATCGAGGCCGCAGACAACGTCTGGATGATGAGCGTCGAGAGAAGCCTCGGATACCGCCTCACCGTCGAGATCGGGTCGATCGAGTTCCTCGACCAACTCGAAGCCACGCTCACTCCGCGAACCGACGGCTGATGGTCTTCTCCGATCCCGTGTTCCTCTTCGCGTTCCTGCCCACCTGCCTGGTGATGTTCTGGGCCGGGGCATGGAGGATCCGTAACGCATTTCTCATCGTGATCGGTGCCGCCTTCTACCTGTGGGGCGGCGGGGCGTTCATCGTCTTGCTCGCTGCGTCCATCATCGGCAACCATTCCGCGGCCTGCCTGTTGTCCCGCTGGCGGTTCGAACGGCGCACAGCCGGCCGACGCCTCGTCACGGTCGTGGTGACCGCGAATGCCGTCTCACTGGGGCTGTGGAAGTACGGCGGGTTCGCAGTTGGCCAAGTCTCCAGCGTGCTCGAGTCGGTCGGCTTGCGAGCCGACTTCACCCTTCAACTCGCACTTCCGATCGCGATCAGCTTCTACACCTTTCAATGCATCAGCTACGTGGTAGATGTCTGGCGAGGGACGGCCGCGCCAGCGCCTCGGCTCACCGACTTCGCCGCCTACGTTCTCCTGTTCCCTCACCTGATCGCGGGCCCGATCGTGCGCTACGCCGACATCGAAGCCGATCTGCTCTCCCGGCCCAGTAGCCGCTTCGACGATTTCGTGGCCGGCGCCCCGCGGTTCTTCTGGGGTCTCGGCAAGAAGGTGCTCGTGGCCGATCAGGTCGCGGCTATCGCTGACCGGGCATTCGCGCTGCCCGACAATCGAATGACCTTTGCTGTCGCCTGGATTGGTGTCTTGGCATACGCGGTGCAGATCTACTTCGACTTCTCCGGGTACTCCGACATGGCCATCGGCCTTGCACGGATGTTCGGCTTCCATTTTCCGGAGAACTTCAACCGGCCCTACAGCTCAGTCTCGGTCACCGACTTCTGGCGCAGATGGCACATGTCGCTGTCGACGTGGTTTCGCGACTACCTCTACATCCCGCTCGGCGGCAACCGGAAAGCGCCCGGTAGAACCTACGCCAACCTGGGTGCCGTCTTCTTACTAACGGGCATCTGGCATGGGGCGAACTGGACGTTCTTCGTCTGGGGCTGTTTCCACGGGGCTTGTCTCATCGTCGAGCGACTCACCGGACGCGGCACCATCGAACCTGACAGTTGGGTCGCGCTTCGCCGATTGATCACCTTCGCTCTCGTGTGCGTCGGATGGGCCCTCTTTCGAGCAGGAACCATCAGCCAGGGGCTGAACCTCATCCACGCGATGCTCACACCGCAAGGGTTTGGCATCCCGGCCGCGCTCGACGAGGTGTTGACACGCCAGCGGTTGTTCTGGTTAGCCGTGGGGCTCGCAGTCGTGGCGATGCCACCCGATCCGGTTGGCCGACGAATCTCACTCGGCGCGGCGACGAAGGACCACCTCCTACGCTACGCGGCCGTCGCTGGGGTCGGCCCAATCGCTTGCATATATGCCTTGTCCAGTACTTTTAGCCCATTTCTGTACTTTCAGTTCTAACCAGGTCGATCGACTGCGGACCCGAATGCTCCGACGATCGGGTTGCGGGGATGGCGGACGGATGGCGGGTTGAACGTAACTACTCAGCCGGTGGGTAGCCAGGGTGTTGTGGTGTAGAGGTGTTCGAGGTTGGTGAGTGCGTCTTGGCTGTGTTCGGCCCGGTTTGGAGGTTGCTGCGGATGGTGCAGAACGCTTGGGCGTGGAGCGGGTCGCGGAACGTTCCGGCGATCTTGTCGATCAGGTGCCGATCCAGGTCGGCGTGACATTGGGCGTGAGCGGCCCGGGCGAGTTCGGTCGGTCGTAGACGTTGAACCCGTCGTGCAGGATCACTCCCCGATAGTCGCCCAGTAGCTCGGCGGCGACGATCGCTTCGATCCCACGTTTCGCGTGGTGTGGAGCAGGGTGAGGGTGTCGGTTTCGGTGGAGATGGTGTGCGCGAACGACCCGTCACCAGCGCAACGCACCGGAGTCTCATCGGCGCACACCACCGGGCGGCGAACAACACCTCCATCGCTTCGTGCGCTCGCTCGAGGGGGACCTGTTGGCGGATCAACAGATACACGGCGGCAGCCTTCACTCTCGGTCCCCAACACGCCGGGCCGGTCGCCTCGGTCGAGAACACCCCCGCGGTGACCCAGCCACAGCTGCAGCGACGCTTCTCCACGACATGATCGGTCCCAATCAGCAAAGGGCGCGGGATGTCGAGCACCTGGCGAGTGGCGGTGCCGATGACCGGCGCGTCATTTTGGCCGGCGCCACAGCCGTGGCATGGGTCGGGGCGACGCAGCGCCGTCACGGCCGGTATGCGCCAAGGTCGCACCGAAAGCGCCGGGTTGCTTACCCGGCGAGCGGGGCTGGTCCTCGCCGGCATCGACACGGGCGGCCTTGCGACCAGTGCGTTCTTCGGCACGCCGTTCGCGACGGTCACGGCCATCACGCGACGGCGGCTGCGACGAGTTCTGCGAGTCCTTCTTCAGGCTGGCTTCGAGCTCACCGACCCGGGACGCAACTCGGCGATCCGTGCCGCTTGAGTTTCGACCAACACTGCCTGCTGCACGCGCCGCGCCTCGATCACCCGTTGCAAACTCAGCGACCACCGCTTCCAGCTCAATACACCGGGGCTCCCACGACACCCCACACATTGTCACGCACCGCGCGCACAAGCGCGATCTCACGCGCGTTCCGCGCGAGTCCCTACACCAGCTGAGCAGTTGCGCTGTGAGCGAGGACGAGGTGCTAGGTTCGCCACGTGACCAAGCGCAAGCAGGACCTGAAGTCAGCGAACTCGGTGCCCCGCCAACTGACACAATCGATCCTAGCCAGAGCACTGATGCTACTGCCCTTCCTGAGCGAACCATTGAGTCAGGTGGGCGACCTCGCCGGATTCGCGCAGTGGAAGAAACGCACCTTTTCGAACGGTGCGGGAGCATTATTTCGTCAGCGGGAGCGACTCTGGAATGCTGTTCTTCCATCGCTTAGCGCAGCGGACGAATTGATCGTGTTCGAATTCGGGGTCGCCTGGGGATATGCAACGAAATGGTGGACGAGCAAGCTCACAGCTCCAGGCATCGAATGGCACGGCTTCGACCTGTTCACCGGCTTGCCGACAAACTGGA
>CXWL01005920.1_pt1 | contig 63228 bp, 69 predicted proteins | sample 590931 | NCBI WGS metagenome assembly CXWL01 (sample SAMEA3498368, study PRJEB10139) | groundwater metagenome | biome: water well; material: biofilm material | place: Germany | collected 2015-04-27 | reverse complement strand
CTTACGGCCCGAACAGGGAGCCGTCGTCGTTGATTCCTTGGTAGCCGATGAGGGCGCCGTTTGAATCGTAGAGCTGCCAGATTGAGGCCCAGGTGAATTGGTTGGCCTGGTCGTAGTCGAGCACGGCGGTGTTGCCGTTATCGAAGACGACGACGTTGAGGTCGAGTGCGCCCTGCGCATCGTATTGATTGTAATTGCTGGTCCAGGCGAAGGCGGCGGCTTGATCGAAATCGTTGGCGGCGGAGGCGCCGTTGTCGAAGACGGTGACGTTGAGGTCGAGTGCGCCCTGCGCATCGTATTGGTTGTAATTGCTGGTCCAGGCGAAGGCGGAGGCCTGGTCGAAATCGTTCGAGGCGGTGACGCCGCTATCGAACACGGTGACGTTGATGTCGAGCGCGGCGAGCGCGTCGTATTGGTTGTAATTGCTGCTCCAGGCGAAGCCGCCGCCCTCGTCGAAATCGTTCGAGGCGGTGACGCCGCTATCGAACACGGTGACGTTGATGTCGAGCGCGCCGCCGACGGCGTACTGGTTCCAATTGCTGATCCAGTTGAAGGCGCCGGCTTGGTCGAAATCGTAAGCCGCAGTGACGCCGCTGTCGTAGACGGTGACGTTGACGTCGAGACCGCCAGCCGTATCGAACTGGTTGAAATTGGTGGTCCAGGTGAAGGCGCTGGCTTGATCGTGGTCGAGGTCGGCGCTGGTATTGTCGTCATTGACGACGAGCACGCGGTCGAGGCGCCACAGGCTGTCGTAATAATCGGTCTGGCTCGCCCAGGGATTGGCCCCGGCATCGGTGAGGCGCGCTTCGGCGCTCTCAAAGCCATGCGCACCCAAGTCGAACGTGGTCGGCGCCGCGCTGCTGGCGAACGCCAAAATGTCAGCGCCGGCGCCGCCCTGCACATTGGCCAAAACATCGCTCGCGTCCCACACGATCACATCGTCGCCGTCTTCGCCAAACAATTGATCGGCCCCAGCCCCNNCGATTGCCCGCCGCATTGCCGATCAAAGTGTCCGCGCCAGAACCGCCAGTCGCGTTCTCGATGTTCGACAGCACATCGCCCTGCGCGTCGCCGCCTGAGCCGGCTCCAGCTGTGAGATTCACACTTACACTGCTCATCGATGTCGAATAGTTCGCCGTGTCCAGCCCGTCGCCGCCGTTCAAAATGTCTGAGCCAGGCCCGCCGGTGAGAATGTTGCTCGCAGTGTTCCCGTTGAGCGTGTCAGCGCCAGACCCGCCGGTCGCATTCTCGATCAACGTGGTGAGGTAGATGCCAATATTATTCGGGAGGCCCCCAATCGACGACCAGGCCCCTGGCGCCAGGTCGATCTCTTGGCTGACTGAATATCCCGAAGCGTTGAGCGTATCGACGCCGCCGCTGTCATAAATCGTGAAGGCGATCAGCGGCCCATAGACCGCAAAATCAAAGAACGAACCCGCCGTACTGTTAAAACCATAGATCGTGTCATCCAGGCGGGTGCTCGTGTTGGCGCCGTACATTGATTGCACAGCGTAGATGTCAGCCATTTGCGGGGTGATGACATGATCAGCCAGGCTTTGCCCCGGCCAACCGAAATACGTCATGACGGTGCTCTGCAAAGTGTCGTTGCCGTAGAGATTGGCGAAGCCGAACGCAGGCGACCCGCCAGCGTAAGGGCCGGAATGGCCAAGCCCTAGCGCGTGACCCGTCTCATGCAGATATGCCTGGAACATCGGCGTATTGACGCCGACGGTAGGTGAAAAATCAGAACTAATATTGACCGTTACGCCGGTGAAGAAGGCGCCGTTTACACTCCAATTGGCTATTTGAGCCAGCCCGGAGCCAGTATCGACATAGGTGATGTCGGCAGGTCCTGTGGTGATGGTGAAAGAGATATTAGCCACGTCGTGGTAGAGCTGCAGCACGGTCAGCGCCACGCTTTGTTCTTCTGGCGTAAGTGCGGACACGTTGACGCTCACCGAGCTGTTCGCCCACTGGCGCGGAGTTGGAGAGTCGCCATTGCCAGACACCGCAACGTACTCGAACCAACCATTGACGAGGAAATCAGCTTGCTCGGCGACCGTGGCGAAGGGCTTGACGCTGAGCTGATAGGTTCCGGTGACGGTCGGTCTGCCTGAGCCCGACCGGGCCTCGAGAAAATACGTGCCCGTGGTAAGCGCCGTGAAGCTCAAAATCGAATTCCGGCCCCAGCCATTGTCGTCAAAAGCTAAGACCGCACCCTGCGCATCTAGCACGCGCAAAAATGGATCTTCCAAAGTGTTCAGTTGGGTGCCGCCGAACTGATCGCCGATCAGAAAAATCTCATAGGTCTGCCCGGCTGTCAGCGTCACCTGGAACCAGTCGACGTCGCCGGCTATTTCAAGCGCGCCACTGGTTGCCCCGCCGCTGACTACAGCGCCCGTTGTCAGGACTGTGTTGGTGTAATCGTCCGGCATATGCGCCCACCCAGTCGCGGCGTCTAAGCTCTGGGGCTGCAGGACCCGAGCCGCCGCAAACCTGAACGTACCCATCCCCGAGCGCCTTGTCATTGGCGCTTTCGCAATCTGAATCGCCATATTTCAAAAACGCTGCGCGGCGGGCGCTGGTGGACCCTAGCGGGATCGAACCGCTGACCTCCTGCATGCCATGCAGGCGCTCTCCCAGCTGAGCTAAGGGCCCGTCCGTGCAACGCCGCTCGATTTTCTAGAGCGGCCCTGCGACCTTTGGAAAGGCGGACACTACGCTCCGCCTAGCACCTGTTCAAGCGATCCAGCGACCTAGCGACCGCCGTCGTCGTCCTCTCCGCTTGGAAGCTCGCCGATCGCGTCTTCGGGAAACTCCTCTTCATCTTCGATCATCGGCACCGCGTCATCGTCGGCAGCGTCTTCTCCCAGATCAGCTTCTTCTTCGGAGAAGCCCTCGGGGAGTTCTTCGCCGGTCGCTGCAACTTCCTCGTCTTCGTCAGTGACGACGGGCTCGACATCGGCCTCGATATCGACCTCCGGCGTGACTTCGACTTCGGCTTCGTCTTCGTCTTCATCCTCGGCGCCGGTCTTTGCCTTGATCTTGGCCTTGGCCTCCTCGTCGTCATCCTCGTAGGTATTCTCGTGCGCCGCGACCCGCGAACGCCCGCGACGCGAGCGGGCGCTTTCCTCAGCTGGATCAAAGCTCGTGGTGCATTTGGGGCAGGTGGCGGGCCGCCGGCGTAGATCGTAGAATTTCGCCCCGCAACTCGGGCAGACTTGCTTTTCGCCCAAATCGGTCTTGGCCAAACGCCTCTCCTCATGCCGCTCGCAGACGCGGGGCGCTCGCTTGCCACCAACCGAGGCGCCTGTCAAAAGCTTTGTCGTCTCAGGTCTTTCCACCACGAGTTCTCCATGCGTCTCCGGGCTCGAAACGCAGGGCCGCTGCGCGGCCAAGCACGCCCCCCGGGCGATAAGTCGATTTCGCACCGCGCGCTCATCCTGGGCGCGCTGGCGCACGGGCGAACCGAGATCGAGGGGCTGCTAGAGGCCGGCGACATCCTCCGCACCGCCCAAGCGGCGCGCTTGTTTGGCGCCGACATCGCGCGCCGCGACGATGGTGTTTGGACCGTCTCGGGCGCGGGCGGACTGCGCCAACCCAGCGAGACCGTCGATTGCGGCAATTCGGGCACCGGCGCGCGCCTGTTGATGGGGGCCGCCAGCGCCTATCCGCTCAGCGCGCGGTTCGACGGCGACCAATCGTTGCGCCGCCGACCGATGGGCCGCATCATCGCCCCGCTCTCACAAATGGGCGCGCGCTTCGACGCCGGGCGCACGACGCTCCCGCTGATCGTTCATGGCGGACGGCTCAAAGGCATCACATATCGCTCCCCGGTTTCGTCCGCGCAGGTGAAGTCGGCGGTGTTGTTGGCGGGGCTCAACGCCGAGGGCGAGACCGTGCTGATCGAGCCGGAGCGCTCACGCGATCATACCGAGCGGATGCTGGCCGTCTTCGGCGCCGCGTTCGACTACACCGAGATCGACGGCGCCTCGCACCCGCGCGTGCGTCCAGGTCCGCTCACGGGCGCGCAAATATATGTGCCAAGCGATCCATCCTCGGCGGCATTTCCGGTGGCGGCGGCGTTGATCGTGGCAAAGTCGCAGCTGCGCATCGCCGACATGCTGGTCAATCCGTTGCGGCTTGGATTGTTTGAATCCTTGCTCGAAATGGGCGCCCAGCTCACCTTCGAAGAGCGCCGCGACCCTATCGGCGAGCCCATTGCCGAACTTGTGGTGCAAGCCAGCCGCCTGCGCGGAATCTCCCCGCCGCCGCAGCGGGCGCCGGCGATGATCGATGAATTTCCCATACTCGCCGCAATCGCCGCTTTTGCCGAAGGCGAGACCAGAATTGTCGGCGCAGCCGAGCTGCGAGTAAAGGAAAGCGACCGCATCGCACTGATGGTGGAGGGCCTTCGCGCCTGCGGCGTCGAGGCGGACGAATTGCCGGACGGGCTTGTGGTGCAGGGCGCCGGTCCCAAAGGCGTGCGCGGCGGCGCCTCCATCCGCAGCCACGGCGACCATCGCATCGCCATGTCGTTCCTGGTGCTGGGCCTCGCATCGCGCGAACCGGTGATCGTCGACGATTCCGAGATGATCGCCACTTCATTTCCCGATTTCGCTGGCTTCATGCGCGGGTTGGGGGCGGACATTCAGGACGTTTGAACCGGCCGCCTGTACGCGAGATGGAGAGGTTGCAATCAGAAAAGTCGAAATGAAATGCTGACGACCAGACGTTTGCCGGCGATCGGCACGCCATCGCTGGTAAGCGGCGCCAGCTGAAACCGGGTGCTCAGATTTCGCGCCGCTTGTTCAAAGTCATATTGCGGCATGCCGTCGTCTTTTGCGGCGCAGGCAACGCTGCCGTCTTCCTGCGCAATACAATTCAAAACCACGCGCGCCTCAACTTCGGCGGCCCAGGCGTTCCGCGGGTATAGCAAGACGTAATCGTCCGCGCGCGGACGCGCGCTCCAAATCCAATTCCTCACGCGTTCGGCGCTCGCTAATTGTTCGAGGCTGGGCGCGGGCGGAACCGGACCAAAATGCGCCGCCTGCACCTCCGGCGGCGCTGGCGGCGTTACGCAAGCGCTGAGACCCGCAAGAAGCCCCACCACCATTGCCAACCGCATGTAGCCCCCTCACGCGCTCAGGCGTTCCAATTCCGCGTCGCTGATGTCTTCGTTCGAATAGAGGCTCTGCACGTCGTCGGATTCTTCGAGCTGGGTAAGCAGTTTCATCAACAGCTCGGCGCCTTCGCCTTCGATCGGAATATCGACCTGCGGGCGCCAGACGAATTTCGCTGCAAGCGGGTCGCCGAATTTTTTCGCCAGCGCTTGCGATGCGCCAACGAGTGCGTTCATTTCGCAGGTCAAGACGTGCGCCTCCTCGTCCGCCTCGCACTCGTCGCAACCCGCTTCGATGGCGGCTTCCAGCATCGCATCTTCGCTCACAGTGTCGAGTTTATAGCGGATTTCACCCACGCGCTTCCAGCCGAACGACACGGAATTGGTTTCGCCCAGATTGCCGCCATTTTTCACGAACGCCGCACGCACTTCGCCGGCAGTACGGTTCTTGTTGTCGGTCAGGCACTCGACGATCACGCCCACCCCGCCCGGCCCAAACCCCTCGTAGCGGATTTCGTCGAGCTGTTCTGCCCCCGCGCCGGCGCCGCGATCGATGGCGCGCTGCAGATTGTCCTTCGGCATGTTCTGCGCCCGGCCTGCGGCCATAGCGCGGTAGAGGCGCGGATTGGCGTTGGGGTCTGCTCCCCCAAGCCGCACCGCAGCTTGGATTTCGCGGGCGATCTTGGTGAACGCCTGAGCGCGGCGCTTATCCTGCCCGCCCTTGCGGTGCTGAATGTTCGCGTATTTTGAGTGACCGGCCATGGGGGCGAGCTTCTAGCGGGAGAACCTGCTCTTCTCAAGGCGCAGCGGGACTTCTTCAGACCGCCGGCTTCCAGCCGGCCCGAGGATGCAACGATGCCGGCTGGAAGCCGGCAATCGGAAGAAATTGGGGGATAGATGCGAGCTTATCCGCCCCCTGCGCAGCGGGCGTATACTTTGCGTCATCCCGACACGAGGTGACACCCACGCATGGCGAAGCCCTTCGCATTGCTGCGAAGCGTAGTCGCGTGCGTGTGTGTCACCTCGCGCCCCTCGCGCCCACGCAGCGTATCGCTTCCTTCGGCGTCAGCACCCAATCGAGCTGCGCGTCGTGAGCGCCGGTGGGCACGCGCTGCATTTCCTGTCCGGCATACGCCAATCCAATCGCGATCGCGCCGTGTGCCCGGGTGAGCGAGATGATGCGGTCATAATGCCCGCCGCCCTGCCCGAGCCGACCGCCCGCGCGGTCGAACGCGAGCAGAGGCGCGAGGATCAGCAACGGCGATAGCTCCGCGCCTATCGCCGGCGGCGAGGGCACGCCGAACGCGTCCGCGCTCAGCGCTTCGCCGCCGCGCCAAGCGAAGAAGCGCGCCGGGCCAGCGCGCGTTTGCATGCGTGGCAGCGCGATAATGCGTCCAGCCTTGGCGAGCGCCGCCAACAGCGGACGGTCGTCAATTTCTCCGCCTACCGGCCAATAGCCGGCGATCGGCGAGAGCCGCGCCAGTTCAAGCGGAAAATGCGCAATGAGCTCCAACGCGGCATCGCCTGGCGCAACCGCAGCGCGCTCGGCGCGCATTTGCAAACGCGCATCGGCTTTCGCGGATTCGAGGGCGGGATCATCGCTCATGGGCAACAAACATAGGCGGCCCCACATGCGCCGTGAGGAATGCTCATCCTCTCGAACCCTAACAAGTTAGGTGGGCGCCAGGTGCTCCAGACCACGGCCTGAAGCAGAGCCAGCTCCCGAGAGAGATGATACGGTCCCTGGGATGAAAGCGCCTCTCGAACGCCGCAGGTGCCGCCCAATGCGAATCTAGGCGCGTTGGCCGCCCTTCTCAAGCTGCGCCTTGCAGGTTGCGCAGCGCGCCGACGCGCCCGCGCTCGTCGTCGAGCATCGGCGCCGCCGCTTCAAGCCGCGCTTCCACCAGCATATCGCTCAAACGCTCAATTTCGCCGTGCGCACGCGCCAAGGCCGCGCTCGCCACTTGGGTCTCGTCCAACAGCGAGAGCGCCGTCAGCGCCAAGCGCCGCACACCGTCCGCGTCGCCGCCGAAACCAGCCAGACGAGCATCGAGCGCAGCGGCTAGGTCCTCGACCCTGCGCTGGTCGTGCGGGGCGCATTCGAGGGTGAATTCCTGGCCCAGGAGCCTCAAGACAGCTTGCATCAGGCGACGGCCTCCTTGAGGGCGGCGTGGGCCGCGGCGTCGAAAGCACGCACCGGACCGGCGAGCGCCTTGGAGATAACGTCTGCATCAGCGCCGAGTTCCAAGGCGCCGAGGCGCGCCTCGATCGCGTCGAGCGCCATCGCCAAAAGCTGCGCTTGCGCGGCCAATTCGCGAGCCTCGGAAAGGGAATCGCTTGCCATTGCGACCGATTGTTACGCGCCGGAGTGATTCTGTGAAGCCCAACCTCGCCCGCCGCTCCTGGACGCGCTAGCGCGCGAGGGCTATGCCCCAGCCAGCAAAATCAGGAGCGAGATCATGAGCGTGAAGGTGGCGATTAACGGGTTCGGGCGGATTGGGCGCAATGTGTTGCGCGCCATCATCGAAACCGGGCGCACCGATATCGAGGTGGTCGCGATCAACGATCTGGGGCCGGTTGAAACCAACGCCCACCTGCTTCGTTTCGATTCCATCCACGGTCGTTTTCCCGGCGAAGTGAAAACCGGCGAGGATTGGATCGATGCCGGGCGGGGCAAGATTAAAGCCACCGCGATCAAAAACCCGGCCGAACTGCCGCACGCGGCGCTGGGCGTGGACATCGCGCTGGAATGCACGGGCATCTTCACCGCGCGCGACAAGGCCGCGCTCCACCTCGACGGCGGGGCCAAGCGCGTGATCGTGTCGGCGCCGGCGGACGGCGCGGATTACACGGTTGTTTACGGCGTCAACCACGCGGGGCTGACCAAGGACCACATCGTCATCTCCAACGCCTCGTGCACCACCAATTGCCTGGCGCCGGTGGCCAAGGTGCTGCACGACTCGATCGGCATCGAGCGCGGCATGATGACAACCATCCATTCCTACACCAACGACCAGCCGAGCCTCGATCAGCTGCACAAGGATTTGTACCGCGCCCGCGCCGCGAGCCTGAACATGATCCCGACCAGCACCGGCGCGGCCAAAGCCATTGGCCTGGTGATCCCCGCTCTGAAGGGCAAACTCGACGGCATTTCCATCCGCGTGCCGACGCCGAATGTATCGGTGGTGGATCTGAAATTCATCGCTGCGCGCGCAACCACGAAAGACGAGATCAACGACGCGATCCGCAGCGCCGCAAACGGCGCGCTCAAAGGCGTGCTCGGCTTCACCGATGCGCCGAACGTATCGAGCGATTTCAACCACGACCCGCGCTCGTCCATCTTCCACATGGATCAAACCAAAGTGATGGACGGAAACTTCTGCTCGATCCTCACCTGGTACGACAACGAATGGGGCTTCTCCAACCGCATGGCCGATACGGCGGTGGCGATGGCGAAACTGATTTAAGCGCGACCCGCGCGCATGCGTCTAAGACTCCCCAAACTCAACGCCTTCGCCAAAGCCCAAGCCTGGGGGCTCGCGTTGGGCTTTGCGATCGCGCTGCACTTTACCAGCCAATTGCGCTACGGCCTCGGCGTGTTCGTCATCGGCACGGCGGCGGCATGGCTCGGCTGGGAAATGCTGCTCGGCAAAACCGCCCCCTCCGCCCGCACAGACCTGCGCGCGGTGGCCTACGGCATCGCCACGGGCATGGCGTTTCCGGGTGTTGGATTTGCGCTCGCGGCGCTGGTGGCGTGGGGAAGGCCTTAACGCGCGCCGGGAGTGATAACGAGCTGATGAAAAGAGTTTCACTCCTTCGAAGCGGAGCGCGCCGCCTCCGGCGGCGCATGAAACATCATGCGCGACGATGCGCGGCCGGAGGCCGCGCGCTCCAACCTGTGCACGTGTCACGTGAGCATGTGTCACTCCGAGCGCCCGCCGGGTGTGCCCGCGAGCGTTTGGCAAGCGCCCTGCTACCCTCCTCCGATGGCCGCCCGCCGCCTCGCGCAAACCACCATCGCCGCCCTGGACGGCGGCTTTGCGCTGGCGATGTTCGCCTGCGGCCTTTTCGATGCGCCGACCTGGGTTGCGGGGCTAGTCGCGGGGTGCATGGTGGCCTATTGGGGCTGGAGTCGCCGGAGAGTGCTCAACCGCCTCCACGGCGCGCTGTGGGCGACCCAGACCGGGCTCGCCCTTTTCGTCATCATCGCCATCCTGGCCGGCGCCTATTGGCTCGGCCTGGGATTTGGCGGCCTGATTTAAGGGACCGACTTCAATGAGCAAAATTTCCATGCACGCGCTGAGCGCGCCGGTGTTCGCGCGTATGCTGCGCAACTTGTCCGCCATGCTCGCCAAAGCAGAAACCCAAGCCAAAGCGAAAGGCTACGAACCCGGCGTGCTGCTGGGCGCGCGGCTCGCGCCCGACATGTTCCCGCTGACCCGGCAAGTCCAAATCGCCACCGATCACGCCAAGGGCGCGATGGCGCGGCTGGCGGGGCACGCCCCAGAAGCGATCGAAGACACTGAAACGACGTTTGCACATTTGCAGGCGCGCATCGCCAAAGTGATTGCGCTGGTGGAGGGCTATGCAGAGGCAAGGCTCGAAGGCTCGGACAAGCGCGAAGTGACGATAAAAATTCCGGGCTCGGAACTGAAGTTCGACGGGCTCACTTACCTCTCGGGCTTTGCGCTGCCAAATTTCTATTTCCACATGACCTGCGCCTACGCAATCTTGCGCCATAACGGAATTGAGCTCGGCAAACGCGACTTCTTGATGAGTTGAAGCGACGATGAGTCTGCGCAGGCCCAATCTTGGCGCCGCCTTGTTGGACCTGGCGCCAGCGGTCGGCGCGTTTGCGCTCGGCGCGGCTGGCGCGGGGCTCGACTACTTCGCGCTTGTGTTCTTGGCTGGCGTTGCGCTCTGGGCCTGGACCCGGCGCAACGTCGTCGCGCGCCTGCACGGCGTCAACAGGATCGCGAACATCGCCCTAGCGCTGTCGGTGCTCGCCATTGTATTGGGCGGCGCGTATTGGCTTGGACTGAGCTTCAGAGGTCGTCCATGAGCTTTCGCCGCATCGAAGACGCACCGCGCAACAAGACGGCGTTGGTGCGCGTGGATTTCAATGTGCCGATGGCGGATGGGCGCGTGAGCGATGATACGCGCTTGCGCGCGGCGCTGCCGACGATCCGCGCGCTGCAAGCCAAGGGCTGCAAGATCGCTCTGCTCGCGCATTTCGACCGCCCAAAAGGCAAATGCGTGCCGGCAATGTCGCTCGATCAAATTAGCTATAAGCTGGCCGACTATCAGGAGATCGGGACTTTCTTATTCGTTCCCGATTGTATCGGCGATGCCGTAAAGAACGCAATGGGCGTGCTTCCATCCGGTGGAGTAGCCTTGCTAGAGAACGTACGCTTCCATCCCGGCGAGGAAAAGAACGATCCTGCGTTTTCAAAAGCGCTGGCCGCGAACTTCAACATCTACGTCAACGACGCCTTCTCCGCCGCGCATCGCGCACATGCGAGCACTGAAGGCGTTGCGCACATCCTCCCCGCCTACGCCGGCAAGCAGATGGAGCGCGAGCTTGATGCATTGGACGCCGCGCTCGGCACACCTAAGCGGCCGGTGCTCGGCATTGTCGGCGGCGCAAAAGTGTCGACCAAGCTGGAGCTACTCCAGAACCTCATCGCCAAACTCGACAAGCTCGCCATCGGCGGCGGCATGGCCAACACGTTCCTGTTCGCGCAAGGGCATGGCATTGGCGACTCGCTTGCCGAGAAGGACATGGCCGACACAGCGCGCGCCATCATCGCTGCGGCGCAGGGCAAATGCGAATTGCTGCTGCCCGTCGATGTGGTGGTCGCGGCCGAGGTAAAATCAGGCGCGCCGTCGCGCATCTGCGGGCTCGACAGCGTCGGCGCCGAGGACAAAATCCTCGACGCTGGCCCCGAAACCATAAAGCGTCTGCTCGCGGCCATGGACCAAAGCGCGACTCTGATCTGGAACGGCCCACTCGGCGTGTTTGAAGTCCCGCCATTCGACAAGGCCACGGTCGCCGCCGCCAAACACGCCGCAATTCTGGCGAAAGCCGGCAAGCTCGTCGCGGTCGCAGGTGGCGGCGATACAGTCGCAGCGCTCCATCACGCCGGCGTCGCCGACGATATGACGTTTGTTTCCACCGCTGGCGGCGCTTTTTTGGAGTGGATGGAAGGAAAGGCCCTTCCCGGCGTCGAGGTGCTCCGGCTAAAATAGCGCGATACAGATCAGGGAAATCCGCACATGGCGCGCATTACGCTCAGGCAGCTTCTGGACCACGCAGCCGAGCACAATTACGGACTGCCGGCGTTCAACATTAACAACATGGAGCAAGGGCTGGCGATCCTGGAGGCCGCTGACGAACTCGACGCGCCCGCGATCATCCAAGCCAGCCGCGGCGCTCGCAACTACGCCAACGACATCATGCTGAAGCACATGATCGACGCGCTAACGGAAATGTACCCCCACATCCCGATCTGCATGCACCAGGATCATGGCAACTCGCCCGCCACCTGCGCCACCGCCATCCAATACGGCTTCACCTCCGTGATGATGGACGGCTCGCTGATGGAAGACGCCAAGACGCCGGCGAGTTACGAATACAACGCTGAAGTAACGCGCCGCACCGTCGATATGGCGCATTGGGTGGGCGCTTCGGTCGAGGGTGAGCTTGGCGTTTTGGGTTCGCTCGAAACCGGCATGGGCGAAGCCGAGGACGGCCACGGCGCCGAGGGCAAGCTCGACCATTCGCAGCTGCTCACGGACCCCGATCAGGCCGTCGATTTCGTTGCCCGCACGCAAGTCGATGCGCTCGCCATCGCCATGGGCACCAGCCACGGCGCCTACAAGTTTTCCCGCAAGCCCGACGGCGATGTGTTGGCGATGAACGTGATTGAGGAAATTCATCATCGCCTGCCGAACACGCACCTAGTCATGCACGGCTCCTCCTCAGTGCCGGAGGATTTGCAAGAGATCATCAACACATATGGCGGTGAGATGCCGCAAACCTGGGGCGTGCCGGTGTCTGAGATTCAACGCGGCATCAAACACGGCGTGCGCAAGATCAATATCGACACCGACAACCGCATGGCCATCACCGGCGCCATCCGCAAAGCCTTCGCCGAACACCCAAAAGAGTTCGATCCGCGCTTTTATTTGAAGCCGGCGAAGGAAGCGATGCGCAAAGTGTGCGGGCAACGCTTCGAGGAATTCGGCGCGAGCGGCTGGGCGAGCAAGATCAAACCGTTGCCGCTGAGCGCAATGGCGAAACGCTACGCCAAGGGCGAACTCACACCGCAGATCGACAGCGCGCGCGCCGCAGCGGAGTGAGACAATAAAAAGCGATCAGCGGTAGCCCTTCGTCGACGATCGGTCTGATTTCGCTCAAACGCTGTGCTAGGTTACATGCCAAGAGGTGCGGAATGCGGCGTTGGCTCACCATTGGGTTGTTTCTCCTGTTTCTCATCGGATACACGATACAGAAATACGCTGCCGCCGCGCCGCCCACATTCGTTCCAGATTACCTGCGCATCGTTCTGTTTATCGTGTTCATCACTGCGGTTATTCCTTTTGCAGTGATGTGGCCCGCCGGGGGGCTTGTCAGGAAATTTCCGCTCTTTGCGATATTCACAGTGATTGGCGCGATAGGCTGCTCGGCGCTCGCTTTCGCGGCGTTCTGGTATTTCACGGTCTCGCAATATCCGAATGCGCCGCCGCTGATGGCTCTGGTCCCAAGGGGCGTAGCGCCCGGCGCATTCATGGCCGCCATTCTTATCTTGAATCGTTGGCTCTCCCAGAGGGAGGCGACACAGACCACCGCTTGAGCCAGCTTGGTTCGACAGATGGAGGTATTCATGTTGCCGCAGATGTTTGCCGTAGCGCTAGTCCTGATGCTGGCGCTCATTGGCGGCGCGGGAGCGCAATCCTCTCTTGAGCAGGATTTACTGCGCCTGGAAGAGCGGCGCCAAGCGGCTTATGTCGCGGGAGATATGCACGAACTCGAGCGGCAGATCGCTAGCGAATATGTGCATACCAACCTGCGCGGTGATCGCACAAACCGTGAGGCCGAGCTTGCGTTCTATCGGCCGGGCGCCTTCCGGCTTCATTCAGCCCGAATTGAGGGGCTCACCGTTCACCGCTACGCTGATGTCGCTACCATGACCGGCGACGTGATTTGGGAAGGCGCGGAATATCACCCCAATCCGACAACAACCATCGACCTGAGCGGGCGCTACAGCGTCAGCCGCGTCTACGTCCGCCGCAACAATCGCTGGCAACTCGCGCTTTCTCACGCCAGTCAAATCCCTCCGCTCCCCGGGGGGTGAGTCTCGTATCCGCAACTCGCCAAAAGCCGGTTATGCCATGTTTCAAAAAATTCACCTCGCCGTTATGAGCCTTATGATCGCACTTACGGCGTGTTCAGCGCCGTCGGTCGCGAGTTCTGCGGCATCGGCGCTTACCACCTCTGAGACCGCGCTTTCGGCGCGCGCGAACGCGCGCCTCGACGCACTCCATGACGATTTGATCGCGTTTCGACGCGACCTGCATCGCCATCCCGAGATATCTGGCGAAGAAGCGCGCACGGCCGCCCAAATCGCGGAGCGACTCACAAGGGTGGGCTTTCAAGTGCGCCGCGGCGTCGGCGGCCACGGCGTCGTTGCTGTGCTCCAGGGCGGGCGTCCGGGAGGAATCGTCGCGTTTCGCGCCGACATGGACGCGGTGCCGTCTGACGCACCCGACCCCGTCGATTTCGACTCCGAGAATCCAGGCATTCGCCACATTTGCGGGCACGACATACACGCCACGATTGGCGTGGCTCTTGCCGAGGCGTTCGCAGCCGTCAGAGAAGACCTCCCAGGCGCAGTCGTCTTGATCTTCCAACCTGCGGAAGAGAACGTCACCGGTGCGAGCCTGATGATCGAAGCCGGCGCGCTTGCAAATCCCAAGCCGGACGCGATTTTCGCATATCATACAGCGCCGTACGCGGTCGGACAGATCGCCTACTCGGAAACGACGCTCATGTCCGCGCAGGACCGCGTGCGGGCGATTGTCTCGGGGCCGCGCGCGCGCCAGATCGCCGGCGCCCTTCGCGAGCGAATTCTCGCGCTGGCCAACATCAACTCGCTTGCTGAATTGCAGCCGATCGGCGTTGATTTCCTGTGGGCAGGCGCGCCGCCCGCAACCCGCGATGAGAACGGCGGGTGGCGTGTCGACGCAAATTTCAGCCTCGCCACCGATGCAGCAAGGCAACGCCTGCGTGAAGGCATCGACCAAGCGGTCGCTGAGCAGGAGCGATTGGCGCCTACCAGCCGCATTGACATTGACTATCAGGCCCGCTTTGCCCCGGGCGTGACCAACGATGCGGAACTCGTCCGCGGCGCAGAAATAAGCATCCGTGCCGCGCTAGGCGAGGCGGCGCTTGTCCAAGTACGCAACGTCTCACCAGGATTCAGCGAGGACTTCGGCCACATGCAAACCGAAATCCCTGGCGCGATGTTTTTTCTAGGAGTCAGCAATGAGAGCCGGGGCTGGGTGGGCCTGCCTCATTCGCCCGGCTACGTCGCGGACGAAGAAGCGATTTCAGTCGGCGCGAAGGCTATGGTCAGAATCATGTTGGATTACTTGGTGGCGCACTGAGTCCATCGTGCCCCATAGCCCGAAGCTGGCGCGGCAAAGCTCCGCGCCGTATGAACGCGACCGATGCCCCGCCCCCGCCTCTACCTCATCACCCCGCCCACGTTCGAACTCGCAGCGTTCTCACAAGCGCTTGCGGACGCGCTTGCGGGCGGCGATGTGGCAGCGGTGCAGCTGCGGTTGAAGGACGTGACCGACGCAGAGATATTGCGCATCGGCGGAGCGCTGAAGTCCATGGTGCAGGACGCCGACGCGGCGTTCATACTCAATGATCGGCCGGACCTCGCGAAGAAACTCGACGCTGACGGCGTCCATGTCGGCCAAAGCGATGCGTCCTATGCTGAAGCGCGCGCGACTCTCGGCCCCGACAAAATCGTCGGCGTTACCGCGCACAATTCCCGCCACCTCGCCATGGAAGCCGCTGAAGCGGGCGCCGATTATGTGGCGTTCGGCGCGTTCTACGCTACCGGCACCAAAGAGCCCGCGCATTGGGCCGAACCTGAAATTCTTCAAATCTGGTCGGAGATCTCCACCACGCCGTGTGTCGCCATCGGTGGCGTCACAATCGAGAACGCTGAACCGCTGGTGCGCGCGGGCGCGGATTTTCTAGCGGTTTCGGCGGGGGTATGGAACCACAAGCAAGGCCCGAGCGCAGCGGTGGCGGCATTCAATGCGCTGTTCGCCCGATTCGCGGCTTAAGCTTGCGGCTGTTGCGCTGGAGACCGTCATGGTAAGCACTGCCCAAGAAAAACTCAACCAATTGCGTGAGCGCGCCCGCGGACGCCCTGCGCCGCCGGAAATCATTGCGCCAAAATCGTTCGCTGATCGCGCCGCCGACGCGGTCGCTGACGTGGTCGGCTCCTGGCGCTTTATCCTCATTCAAAGCACGTTGCTGCTGGCGTGGCTTGGGTTCAACGCGCTGAGCGCCGCGCGCGTCGATCCATACCCGTTCATTCTGCTCAATCTGATGTTGTCGTTTCAAGCGGCGTACACTGCGCCGGTTATCATGATGAGCCAGAACCGGCAGGCCGAGATAGACCGTCGCCGCAGCATTGAGGATTACGACATCAATTATAAAGCCGAGCTCGAGATCGAGACGTTGCACCAAAAGATCGACCTCCTCCGCGAGCAGGAAATCGCCGCGCTGACCGCCGCGGTGGAGCGGCTCTCGCGGCTGCTGGAGGCGAAGGCCTGATGTCGGGCAGGCTGGGGCTAGGAAATCGCCGCGAACCTGCCTACGTCAGGGCCTTCGGATTCCCCCCTCTGTTCCTGGGAGCGCTCGCCCATGTTCCATACCCCCGCCCGCCTCGACGAGGACGACCACACCGCCAAAGACGCCCGCAATGCGCCGGACGTGATCGAGAAGGCGCTGTTCGAGGCGCGCGTAGTGATGCTCACCGGCGAGGTCAATGACCAGCAGGCGCGCCGCGTCACCGAGCGGCTGTTCGCGCTCGCCGCGCACAATGCCGAGCCGATCACTTTTGTGATCTCCTCGCCCGGCGGGCACGTCGAAAGCGGCGACATGATCCACGACGTGATCAAGTTCATCAACGCGCCGGTGCGTATGCTGGGCACCGGCTGGGTGGCGAGCGCGGGCGCGCTGATCTATTGCGCCGCCGCGCGCGAGAACCGCTTCTGCCTGCCGAACACCCGCTTCCTGCTGCATGAACCGCGCGGCGGCATCGGCGGCATGGCCAGCGACGTTGAAATCCAGGCGCGCGAAATCTTGCGTATGCGAGAGCGCCTCAACCGCATCTTCTCCGAAGCCACCGGCCAACCCGTCGACCGCATCAAACGCGACACCGACCGCGATCTGTGGATGCTGGCGGAGGAAGCGAAAGCCTATGGGCTGGTGGGCAAGATCGTGCGGAGCCAGGCGGAGATACGGTGAGCAGACTGGAGATTCTCGCTTATCTGCGCTAAATGGGCTTTGGACGGCGACCCCAAGGAGACAGAAAATGCGCCTGTCGGCTGGGATCGGTCACAATCGGCGGAGGTCACAAACCGTGTACGCAATCGCCTTTGACCTGGACACTTCTCAACTCGAAAAGCTTTACCCCAACACTTCCTGGCGAAACGCCTATACGGATGTCCGCAAGGAGCTCGAAGCTCACGGCTTTGATCATCAACAGGGCTCAGTGTACTTCGGAACGGACCGCGTTGATGCAGTAACCTGCGTCCTGGCGGTCCAATCGCTCTCGAAGAAGTTCGATTGGTTCGCATCCTCGGTGCACGATATCCGAATGTTGCGCATCGAGGAAAACAACGACCTCGGCCCAGCAATAGGCCTTTGAATCCCCTCACCGCCCTTGCCCTCGCCGCGTGTTTCGGCGCGCCGCAGCCGGTGGAGATCTCGGGCTATTCCGGCCACGCCATGGAGCCGTTCATCGCCCGCGATGGCGCTACGCTGTTCTTCAACAACCGCAACGGCCCCAGCGATCAGACCGATATGTTCTGGGCGAGCCGCGTCGACGATCTGCATTTCCGCTTTCGCGGGCCGGTCACCGGCGCAAATTCACAAGAGCTTGACGGGGTGCCCTCGCTGGCGCGCGATGGGACGTTTGCCTACGTCTCCCCGCGCATCGCCGATGGCCGCGCGGCGACGATCTGGACCGGGCGCTGGAGTGGCAGCGCAGTGGAAGCGCCGGTACTGAACCATGCGCTTTCGCCCGGGCGTTGGCCGCTGTTCAACATGGACGTCGAGATTTCCGCCAACGGCGCGCGCCTCTATTACACCGACAATCGCTGGGCGCCGGGAATTCCGCGCAGCTCGGACTTGCGCCTCGCCGTGCGCGCGAACGGTCGCTGGCAACGCGCGCCGGGCGCCGATGCAAGGTTCGCGCTGGTCAATACGCGCGGCGCGCTTGAATATGCGCCGGCAACCTCGCCCAATGAGCTTGAGCTTTATTTCACACGCCTGACGCCGCGCTTCCTGCGCCTGCCGCAGTTGGAAATCATGGTCGCTACCCGCGCCCACGCAACATCAGCCTTCGGCGCGCCCGAGCGTATTGGCGTCATCAACGGCTTCGTCGAAGCGCCGAGCGTAGCCCCGGATGGGGCGCTTTATTATCACGCCAAGGTCAACGAGCTGCACATCTTGATGCGCACCCCGCGCACATGCGCCGCCCCGGCCTAAAGCCGCTCAATTGGAGAGAATACGCGCGCCCGCATAGCAGGGCGCAATGGTGCACGTCTGCATCAGGATGCGCACCTGGTAGGCGCCATTGGCCGGCGGCGTGAAATCGACGACCGGAAAATCGTCAGGCAGCGTGTCTGCCGACACCACGGCCCCTCCGCCATCGACCAATTGGATGTTGACGTCGGAGCATTCGTTGTCGCAAGCGCCTATGATACGGTATGGGACACCCGCATTGAGGTTGACGTTCCAATTGTATGAAGCGCCCGGTTGTAGGCTCGCCAGCTCCTGGCCGCCGACCGTCATGTTCGGCCCGAAATTTTGCTGAACGCCGTCAAGCAGATGCTCAACCAATTGCTGCAACTCGGCGTGCTGGGCTGCACTTAGACTGGCCTGGCGGACCAGTGGCTCGTCTGCCGGCGGGGGCTTGTCCGGCGTTTGCGGCGCCGGGGCCCCGACGTTTGACGCCAACGTCGCCACGCCCTGCGGCGCGGGTTGCACCTGGGGCGCATTGTCCTTGCTGAGCGCCATGAAAGTCGCCACCCCGCCGATAAGCGAGCCCACCGCCGCGACAATTGCCCAGATCGAGGTCTTTTCGCTCATCCGCTTTCCCCCTCGTGCGCTCGGCGGGCGCCTGCTCGCCACTGGCGAAAACTATAGGAGACAGAGCGCGAACTCAACAGTTTGGGCGCCGCAATTGCCGTGCTAAGGCGGCTCGTCCGCCTTCTCGTCGTCCCAATAGTCTAACCGCTCGCCGTCGCGCATGATGGCGCGACCGAGGTTGCCGACATTGATTTTATTTGAGTCGGGATAGACGCAGGTCTCGTTAGGGTCATTGTCGCCGATCATGACAAAGCGAAACAGCGCATCGGTTTCGTTGATCAGGCAATGGCCGGCGCGCTGACCTGCCGGGAAGCACACGTAATCGCCAGCGCGCAACGTGAAGCGTTCGTCGCCTAAGCGCAAAGTCGCCTCGCCTTCGAGCGCCAGGATGTGCTCCTCCTCCACCATGTGATAATGGAACGGGCAGCTTTGCTTGCCGGGCGGCAATTCCTCGATTGAAATGCCGATCTTGCGTTTGTCCGCCCCGCGCGTATCGGAGAGCGTTCGATAGCGCGAGCCGAAGCGCACGCCCTCACTCCACTGCGTCCATGGCACGGCGTCGGTAGCGATGGGGCCTCTTGGTTTTGCCTGCTCGCTCACGTCCAGATCCTGATAAAATCGGCCAGGTTCGGCAGCAGGTCGACAAGGCCATGCAGCAGAACCACCAAGAGCAAACTCTTGGTGCGGGCGTAAATCAAGCCGAACAAAAGGCCCATCGGCGAAAGCGTAGCGATAGTGTGGGCGACGACCTGCAGCGGATCGGTCGACCAGCCATCAACGCCTGGCCCGCCGCGCAGAAACAATCCAGGCGCATGCGCAAGGCCGAACAGCACCGAAGTGAGGAGAATTCCGGCCCAAGGCGAGCGGAACCACGCCGAGAGCCGCGTCTGCAGCACCGCGCGGAACAAGAATTCCTCGTTGAGCCCAGCCTCGATGGTGATCCAGCCAAAGCTCAAGGGCGCGACCCAAGCCAGCAACGCGGGGGTCGCATTGGTCGCGGCGATGTCGCGCAGGCTCGGGCTTATGACGCAGAGCAGGCCCAAGAAGCTCGCGCCGAGAACGACCAGCGTGCGCCAGAACTTGCGGCCCTTGAGGCCAGCCTGAAACAGCGGCCCCAGCCTGGCGCCCAGCAGCACCAGCAGAAGCGCCGGCGCCGCGACATGCACGCCAAGCTTCAAGCCCATCACCAGCAATTCCTGGTCGCGCCCCGGCGGGAAGGCCGCGCGCGCAGCGTTCATGCCGGAACCGAGGAAGAAAACCGCGTAGAGGGCCACAAAAACCAGCACCGCGCCGCTCTCGAGCGCGGGGCGCGCCACCGGGATGGCGGGCGCGACTGCGCCGCGCGTCAGCAGCCAGGCGAGGCCCGAAAGAGCGAGGCCGAAAATTCCCATGACGAAGACAGGCGTGGTCCAATCGCCACCCGTGGCGAAGAGATAGCCGACCGAGCCGCCCCAAAGCAGTACATATGCGAGGATGGCGGCGATGGCCGCACCCTTGCGCTGGCGCGTCGCTGTCATAAGCGCCCCTCCTTGTGCACAGAAGATGCGCCGGGGCGGCGTTTGGATGCGCTAGTGGCTCTCGCCGCGCCAGACTTGCTTATAGGCGAGGTAGAGCAACGCAGAGAGCGCAAGCAGGAAGGCGAGCACCCTCAGGCCAGTGTTCTTGCGTTGCTCCATGTGCGGATCGGCCGCCCATTGCAGGAACGTCGTCACATCTGTGGCTTGTTGTTCGATGCTCGCCTCAGTGCCGTCCGTATAGCTCAACGCGCCCTCCACCAAGGGAGGAGGCATCGCCACCATGCCGCCTGGGAAAAAGCGATTGCCGTAAAGCGTGCCGCGCGTCTGTCCCGTGTAGCCGGTGAGCAGCGAGCGGATATAGTCGGCGCCGCCGTGACGGGCGGACGTGATCGTCGAAAGATCCGGTGGGTAGGCGCCGCCATTGGAAGCGCGCGCGGCGATCTCGTTCGGGAACGGGCGTCGGAAATGGTCGGAGATGCGGCCTGGCCGGTCGATCGGCTGGCCGGAATTGGGGTCGATGTCGCCGATGGTTGCGTTCGCGGCGATCGCGCGCACATAGCGGTTGTCGGTGACCTCGATGAAGGCGCCGCCATGCTCGGGTTTGCCGACGTGCTCTTCTTCTTCGCCGGTTTCGTGGTTGCGGACGCTGTAGAGCGCGAACGGGCCGCCTTCTTCGCCGAGGTGGCGGTAGGAAAGGTGCTCCAAAGCGTGGCAATTGGCGCAGACTTGGCTGTAGACCTGAAATCCGCGCTGCACCTCGCCCATGTTGTAAGCGCCGAGCGGGCTGTCAAAGCTGAACGGATGGTCGTGGGGATGCTCGGCTTCGCCAATTGCGAAGGCGACGCCAAGAGACGCAATCAGCGCCATAGCCGCCGTAGTTAAAGCGCGCAACATCACGAAGCTCCCTGCGCTTGACCGGTGACCGGCTTGGCGATGGTGTCCGGCACCCGCCCCGGCGTCTCACGCAGGCCGAGAACCGGTAGGATCACCAGGAAGAAGAGGAAATAATAGAACGTCCCCAGCTGCGAGAGGCGCGTCACCGTGAAGGTGAAGGGGATGCGCCGCTCGACGTTGACGAAGGGCGCAGCCTGGCCGACCTCGGCCTTAGCTTCAGTAATCGCCGCCTCAAGTTCTTCAATACTGCCGGCGCGTAATACGCGCGATTGCGGCGTGCCGCCGACGATGCCGACAGCGTCGGCGCCGGTCGCGCTATCGCGCCGCAAGACCGCGACCATTCCCGCGCCTTGCTGCGTCAGAGCGTCTCCAGCAGCGGCCGCGGCTTCGTCAAATTGGCCTGCGCTCGCCGCGTCCACGCGTTGACCGATCAGCGCGCCGCCTTCGACCCAATTCAGCGCCGCGCTGAACGTCGTCGGCACGATGATGCGGCCAGGGTTTTGGGCGCCGCACCAGCCGAGCGCCAAACACGCTACCACGAAGATCAGGAAGAATTGCCGCGCCGCTGGGCGATAGCGCATCGAGCGCACGCGCGAAGTGTCGAGCCACGGCAAGACAAACAGCACCGCGATCGAGGCGAACATCGCCAGCACGCCCGCGAGCTTGGAATCGATCGGGCCGATGTTAAAATCGAACGCGCGCAGGATCGCGTAGAACGGCAAGAGGTACCATTCCGGCACGATTTCCGGCGGCGTCTGCAGCGGGTTGGCGGGAATGTAATTGTCCGCATGCCCAAGCGCGTCGGGCATGTAGAACACGAACACCGCAAACAAGATCAAGAACAGCGAGGTCGCGAACAGATCCTTGATGGTGGCGTGCGGGGTGAACGGCACAGTGTCGGCCTTCGACTTCACTTCGACGCCAGTGGGATTGTTCTGGCCGGATTCGTGCAGCGCCCAGACGTGCAGCGCAACGACGCCCGCGATCACGAACGGCAACAGATAGTGCAGCGAGTAGAAACGGTTGAGCGTCGGCTGATCGATGGCGAATCCGCCCATCAGCCAGTTCCTGATCGGCTCGCCGACCAGCGGCAGCGCACCGATCAAATTGGTGATCACGGTTGCGGCCCAGAAGCTCATCTGCCCCCATGGCAGCGAATAACCGAGAAAGGCGGTGGCGATCATCAGGAAGTAGATGACGCAACCCAAAATCCAGAGCACTTCGCGCGGCGCCTTGTAGGAGCCGTAATAGAGCCCGCGAAACATATGGATGTAGACCGCCAGGAAGAACATCGAGGCGCCGACGGCGTGGATTGGCTGAATCAACCAGCCGAAGGGCACGTCGCGCTTGAAGCGCTGAACGCTGTCCATCGCCATGTCGATATGGGGGATGTAGTGCATGGCCAGCACGATGCCGGTGACGATCTGCACCACGAGACACAACGAGAGCATCGCCCCGAACGTCCACCAATAGTTCAAATTCCGCGGCGTCGGGTAAGCGACGAAGCTATCGTGGCTCAACCGGAGAATCGGCAGGCGCTTATCAAGCCAACGGGTGAACCCGGATTTCGGCTCATAGGTGGATGGTCCGCTCAATGGGGGCGCTCCTGGCCGATTAGCCGATGCGGATGGAAGTGTTGGTGACGAAGACGTAGGGCGCGACCAACAGGTTTTTCGGCGCCGGGCCGCGCCGAATGCGCCCGGAGGTATCGTAGTCCGAACCGTGGCACGGGCAGAACCAGCCGCCGAACGATGACCCTTCAACAAAGGTCGGCACACAGCCTAAGTGCGTGCAATTAGCTTGCAGGATCAACCACTCGGCCTGGCCTGGCTGGCCATCCTCCTGAACGGTCCGCTCAGCGTCGGCCTGAGGATCCTTGAGGCTGGCGAAATCGTCGCGTCGCGCGGCGGATATCTCACCGGCGGTGCGGTGGCGGACGAACACGGGCTTGCCTTGCCACATCACTTTGATCTGCTGGCCAATCTCAATGGCGGAAAGGTCGACCTCAGTAGTCGACATCGCGCGGGTATCGGCGGCGGGGTTCATTTGATCGACGAAAGGCCAGGCCGTGGCTGCCGTTCCCACCGTCGCCACAGCGCCCGCCGCGATGAAAATAAAGTCGCGCCGGTTTGGGTCTTTGTCGTCGGCCAATTTCCAGCTCCGCTTGGTTCGCACCGGAAGCTAGGCTAGTCCGGGTTCGTCAGCGCGCGGCGCGTCGCCGCATGCCTGACTGATTCCCCGATTCCGCCCCGATTCTCCGGCGCTGAGGCTCTAACGTGCGGCTTGCTTTGTATCAACCGGACATCCCGCAAAATCTCGGCGCGGCCATTCGCCTCGCCGCCTGTTTGGGGGTGGGCCTCGACGTCATTGAGCCCTGCGGCTTTCCGCTGACGGAACGATCCCTGAGGCGAACGGCATTGGATTACGCTGAGCGCGCCAATGTGGCCCATCATGTCTCCTTCGACGCCTTCCGCGCCGCACCAGAGCGAAGCAGCGGCCGCCTGGTGCTGGTGGAGACGGACGGGGCTGTCAGCTTTCAGAGCTTCGCGTTCTCCACAGGCGACACGCTGATCCTCGGCCGCGAGAGCGCAGGTTCGCCTGCCGAACTCTTCTCAGCCGCAGAGGCGAGCGTACGGGTGCCGATGGCGCGGGGATTGCGGTCACTCAATGTCGTGGCCGCGGCCGGCATAGTACTCACCGAAGCCATGCGGCAGACCGGGGCCTGGGAGAAATTGGATTGATGGTCCGCGCTGAATTCATCCGTGAACGCTGTTCCGTCATTCCGGGGCTCGGCGACAGCCGAGAACCCGGAACCCAGGGGATCGAAGGGCGCTGTGTTGGCCCCTGGGTTCCGGGTTCGCCCCGCATCAAGTGCGGGACGCCCCGCAATGACGGCGCTGCTTTTTTCGTTGGCGGTGCTCTATGAACGGAAACGGCCAACGCAAAGCCCGCGCCCGCGCGTGGTTCGAGCAATTGCGCGACGATATCTGCGCTGAATTCGAACGCCTGGAGGATGAGGCGCTGGCGGCGCTCTACCCTGGCGCACCCGGGCGTTTCGTGCGCACGCCCTGGCGCAGGGGGGATGGAAGCGCCGATCAGGGCGGGGGCGTCGCGTCGATGATGCGGGGCCGCTTGTTTGAAAAAGTCGGCGTGCATGTGAGCACGGTGTACGGCGAATTCAGCCCCGAGTTTGCAAAAAACGTGAAGGGCGCCGCAGAGGACCCGCGCTTCTGGGCCAGCGGCATCTCGCTGATCGCCCACATGCGCAACCCCCACTGCCCTTCCGCGCATATGAACACCCGCCACCTGTTGACGACGGAATATTGGTTCGGCGGCGGCGGCGATCTCAATCCAACGCAGGCCTACCAGCGCGACGAGAGCTTCGAAGACGCGCGGGCATTTCGCGCCGCCTATGAAAGCGCATGCGCGCCGCACGGCGCGGGCCTCTTTCCAGCCTACAAAAAATGGTGCGACGAGTATTTCTGGCTGCCGCATCGGGGCGAGCCCCGCGGCGTCGGCGGCATTTTTTTCGATCACCACAATTCGGGCGATTGGGAGAAGGACTTCGCCTTCACTCAAGATGTCGGTCGCGCGTTCCTCGCCGCCTACCCGCCGCTGCTGCGCAAACGCATGCACGCGCCCTGGAGCGAAGCTGACCGCGAAGAACAATTGGTGCAGCGCGGCCGCTACGTCGAGTTCAACTTGCTCTACGACCGCGGCACGACGTTTGGTCTAAAAACCGGGGGCAACGTCGAGAGCATCCTCTCCTCCATGCCGCCAGTGGCGAAGTGGCCTTGAGGCGGGTTCGGTTCATCCACGCGGATTGGCTGGCCCTATCAGTGTGAACCGTGTCGGTTACGACGGCATGATGCCGGCCGTTTCGCTCACACTAGCTCGGCGCCTTGAGATAGAGCACAGGCGGTTCAGGGTTACCCCTCCTCATTCCGGCTTCTGTGTTTGTATTTCGCATGTTGCGCCTTGTGCACTTTTTTCCAACGTGAGCGGTTGGCGGCGTCGGCGCTCACGTCTTCCTTGCGCGCGGCGAAGGCGAGTTCGCGCTGGAGTTTAAGATAGGCCCGCCATCGTTCGCCGCTCAGCGCGCAATTCTCTAGCGCTGCCAAGATAGCGCAGCCAGGCTCATTGGCGTGCGTGCAATTGCCGAAGCGGCAATTCTGAGCCAACGCAATCACATCGTCGAAGCTGGCGTCCAGCGCTGCATCATCGGCCAACAAGCCAAGCTCGCGCATCCCCGGCGTATCCACGAGCAGCGCCCCGCTTGGCAGACGGAACATTTCGCGATGCGTGGTGGTGTGACGACCATGATCGTCGCTGTCACGGATTGCGCCGGTGTCCATCAGCGTGCTTCCCGCCAAAACGTTGAGCAATGTGGATTTGCCCGCACCGGACGAGCCGAGCAAAGCGGCGGTCGTGCCGGGCCGCAACCAGGCATCCAATTGCTCAAGACCATCTCCGGTGAGCGCCGAGAGCAAGATAACCGGCGCGCCGCTGGCGATATCCACGACGCGCCGTGCTTCGCCCGCAGGGTCGGCGCACAAATCCGCCTTGGTCAGCACAATCACAGGCGCTGCCCCGCTATCGCGCGCGGCGACGAGGTAGCGTTCCAAGCGGCGCGGGTTGAGATCCTTGTTCAAGGCGACGACCAAAAACGCGACATCGACATTGGCGGCGACAACCTGCACCCCGCCGCCTGCCGCACGGCGCGTGAACGCGCTCTTGCGCGGCAGCAGCGCGTGGATCAAAGCATCGGCGGATTCCACGGGCCTACTTGCGGCAAGCCAATCGCCGACCACTGGATGCTCGCCCGGCGCCGCGTCGAGCGCAAAGCGTCCACTCAGCCGACCGGCGATGTCACCATGCGACATCATCAGCCGCCACAAGCCGCGATGATGAGCGATCACGCGCGCAGGGGCAAAACCTTGCGCCGCGTACGGCGCGAACGAAAGCTGGAGCGCATCGCTCCATCCGTAGAGATCAATCATTTGAGAATTTCCAGCAACAGGAGCATGTGCTGCTGGCGGCGTTGCGTTCACACGACGCACGCGCCAGCAGCGCGGCGGCAGGCCGCGAAAACAATAGCTGTCATGGTGCGTCCTCCCTCAAGCTGGCGTTGAAAACGCCCATGACTCTGCGGCCGAAGGCTGGAGACGTCAAGCCGTCATGCCGCGCGCGCTGGCGCATTCGCCTCGATCCACACGGCGAACGCGGTCGCGAATTGGCCGAGGAAGGTGCGCGTGCCATCATTGCTGAGGTTGCCTGCTTCATCAAACAGTGTATGCGCGGCGCCTATATAGGCTTCCGGTTGTTGCAGCGTCGGCATGTTGAGGAAGGCGAGGCTCTGGCGCAGATGGTGGTTAGCGCCGAAACCGCCGATCGCGCCCATCGACGATGAAAGCACCGCGGCTGGTTTGGCGCTGAATACGCTCTGCCCATAGGGCCGCGAGCCAATGTCGACAGCGTTCTTCAGCACGCCCGGGACAGAGCGATTGTACTCTGCGGTGACGAACAGAACCGCGTCGGCGCCCTTTACCTCATCGCGAAAGCGCGTCCAGGCTGCGGGCGGGGCCGCTTCCAGGTCCTGGTTGAAGAACGGCAAATCGCCGATTTCCACGAATGAGAAGTCCAGGCCGGCGGGCGCGGCGGCGATCAGCGCCTTGGCCAGCTTGCGGTTGAAGGAATCCTTGCGCAGGCTTCCGACGATGACAGCGATCTTGCGGTTCATGGGGCGATCCTTCACTTTCATTCTTGTTGCAAACGCAACATAATGCTAGATTGGTGCAAATGCAACAACAAGCCGCCCCTTCCCTGCACAAACTGCCGAAAGACCCAATTCAGCGCGCCTGGGTGGCGGTGCAGCGCCACGGGCCGGCGCTGCTCGAACGGGTGGAGGCGCGCGTGGCCGCGGCGGGGTTTCCTCCGCTTGAATGGTATGACGTGCTTTGGGCGATCGAGCGCGAAGGGCCGCTGCGCCAGCGTGACCTCGCCGGGCACATGCTGATCGCCCGCTATTCGATCTCACGCCTGATCGACCGCATGGAGGAAGAGCGCGTGGTCGAGCGCCGCGAATGCCCGAACGACGGGCGCGGTCAAATGATCCACGCCACGCCCAAGGGCCTCAAGTTGCGCAAGTCGATGTGGGCGGTGTACGATAAGGCCATGTGCGAGGCGTTGGCGCCCCTCTCGGAAAAGGAAACACTGCAACTCGCCGCGTTGCTGGCCAAATTGGCCTAACGCGGCTGCACGTTTTCGCGCAGCCACGCCGCGAACTCCGCCTCGCCGATTTCAGAAGAAGCGAGCGCCAGCGTGCTTACGATTACATCGGCTTCGCTGGCGACGAAGCGGAAGCCGTTAAGTTCAAGAAACAACGCCGCCGTGAGGAACCCGGTGCGCTTGTTACCGTCTACGAACGGATGGTTGCGGACTATGCCAAACGCGTACGCCGCCGCCAGCGCAGCCGCATCGCATTCACCATAGGCATGGAGGTTTTGCGGCCGCGCCAGCGCCGATTCGAGTAAGCCATGATCACGCACGCCATCGGCGCCGCCATGAACAGCGAGCGATTCAGCGTGCGCGATCAGCACCGCGCCTCGTGCAACCCAGATGGGCCGTTTCATTTCGCCAATTCACGCAAGGCGTTGCGATAGCGCTTGGCGAGATCACGCATGATCTCCACCTGTCGCGCGACTTCGTCACTGAAGGCCGACAGAGCAATTCCATCTTGGGTTTCCGTGACACTGAGTTCATCGCCCTCACCCACGCGCAATTGCGCCAGCACGTCCTTGGGCAGTACAACGCCCAGGGAATTGCCGATCCGGCGCACCTTGAGCGTTCGCCCGCCCTTAGAAGGCGCCTCGGCCCGAAAACCGACACGCTCGGTGTCGGCAACCCCTTTGGGCTTGTTGGTTTCGTCGATCACGGTCGGCTCCATATTATAACTTAAGTTATAACATTTTCTCCCATTTGTCCACGGCCCTTTTCTTGCGTCAGGGGAAGGCGATGGCCGCCTTTCCCTACCCACAAGAACTCAAGCCCCTGACGTCATTGCGTTTTATCGCAGCGTTCTGGGTGCTTCTGTACCATTTCAAGGACCATTTGGCCCTCGATTTGGGCCGGTTCGGCTTTGTGGCGGACGGCTATCTCGGGGTCGACCTCTTTTTTGCGCTTTCCGGCTTCATCCTGGCCCACGTCTATTTGGCGGCGCTGGAAGGGGGCGGCTTCGGCTTTGGCGACTTTCTTAAGAACCGCCTCGCCCGTGTTTACCCGATGCACTTAGCGGCGCTTGCCGCGATGCTGATCCTGTTCGCCGGCGCCTCGGCGCTTGGAACCGGTGTCGGCTCGCCTGAGGCCTTCAAGATCGCCGACCTGCCGGCGCACCTCTTCATGGTTCACGCCTGGGGGAGTACGGCGAGCGTTGGTTGGAATTTTCCCTCCTGGTCGATCAGCGCCGAGTGGGCGGCGTATTTGTTGTTTCCGCTGATCGCCGGCCTGGTGCTGAAAGCGAAGCGAACTGGATGGATGCTTGCAGGGGCGCTCGCAACGTGCCTGCTCTCGTTCGCGGTGCTGGACAATTTGCACACGCTGCTGCCCTGGGTGGGGCGAGATTTCAGTCAGATGACCGCGCAAATCGGCGCGCTGCGCATCCTGCCCTCGTTCCTGCTCGGTGTTGCGCTCTACGCCTTTGGCCGCACCCGCTCCGCGCCCGCCGCCTGGGCTTGGCCGATCACGCTGGCGTCGGCGCTTTGGATTGTGATGGTGACGAGTTTCAACTGGTGGGAAGGCTTGGTTTGGTTCGGGTTGGCGGGCTTGCTGTACGGGCTGGCCGAAACCGCGCGCCACGGACTTGATGCGCCGATGGGCGGTCGTATGTTCGTGTTCCTGGGCGCTGCGTCTTACGCGCTTTATATGTTGCACTTGCCGGTCGACATCGTTTGGTTCCACGCACTGGAGCGCATTGGTGTCAGTGAATCATCGAACCTGGCCGTGCGCGTTGGCGCGCTTGCCTGCGTGTTCGTCGTCTGCATCGCGATCTCGGCGGCGGCGTACCTTTGCATCGAAGAGCCAGCGCGCAAATGGATGCGCGGGCTCGGCCTCACACCAATCCTTGCGCCACGGCTTTCAGGCGCTCGATGATCGCCAGCCGGTCATCTGGAAAATCTGCGTCGATCCACCAGGCCTCCACTTCGCGCATCACTTCCCCCACCTTGGGACCGGGAGGCGCGCCAGCGGCCATCACGTCATCGCCCGAGAGTGGCAATTTCGGGCGCACCCATGTCTGCGCCAGCGCCAGCAGCGCTTGCCATTGCGACGCCGCCTTGCTCACGTCGGCGCTGGCCCAGGCGAGCTTGGCGCGGTCTTGAAAAGTCTCGGCCCCCAGGCGGTAGAGCGCACGGCGCACTTCGCGCATCGACGCATAGGAAGTGATGCGCTCGTCGCGCCCGAGCGCGCCGACAAGGCGATCACGCTCTTCGTTCGACAGCTTCAACCGCCGCGCAAGCGCGCGCGCGCCGTCTTCATCGTCCAAAGCGGCGGCAAGGCGCGTCATCGGGTCAGCGCTCAACATCAGCTCTTGCTCGATTTGGATCAACGAGAGCATGCGCACGAAATTCTTCGCCTCTGGCGCCGCCCGCTCCCAGATGCGCGTGCGCAACATCGCCGCGATGGAATCCATCGGGCGCGGCGCGCTGAGCAGTTTTTTCAGCTCCTTCCACACGCGCTCGGCGGAGATCTGGGCCAACCCATCGCGCGAAGCCTCGCAAGCCGCCAGTCCCGCGGCATTGGGTTCGCCCCGGCCGTACCAGGCGTTGAACCGGAAGAAGCGCAGAATGCGCAAATTATCTTCGCGGATGCGAGTTTGCGGATCGCCCACGAAAATCACGCGGCCAGCGCGCGCATCGTCAAGGCCGCCGCCGGTGGGATCAAACACCGCGCCATCGGCGCCAGCGTAAAGCGCGTTCATGCGAAAATCGCGGCGCGCGGCGTCCTCTTCCCAGCTTTCGGTAAAGGCGACGGTGGCGCGGCGCCCATCGGTGGTGACATCGCGGCGCAGCGTCGTCACCTCGAACGGCGCGTGGTTCACCACCACTGTTATAGTGCCGTGTTCGATGCCAGTGGGGTGCGCGGCGAAACCGGCTTGCTTGGCGATGGCGGTAACCTGATCGGGCGTCAGTTGCGTGGCGATATCGATGTCATCGACGGGGCGCGCCATCAAAGTATTGCGCACGCAACCGCCAACAAACCGTGAGCCGCCGGGGCGCGCGGCTCCCAGCGCTGCGATGAGCGCTCGGGTTTCTGGCGCCTTAAGCCAGGACGCCTGGGTGATGGCGGTTGTCACTCGTATCCTTCGGGAATCGTAACGCCCCCTATCCGCCTATTCGAGAGCATGAACTAAGCAAGCTCATTGCTGCTAGCGCAAGCGTCATTCGCCGGTCGATGTCCACTATGCAATCTCTCCCACATCGCCAAGATCATGCCTCCGGCGGCGCCAAGTTTGAAGCGCTCACTCTCCACGCGCCGTGATCGCGATGCGGCGTTGCACGATCCGCGCTTGCAGGCGTTCGTTGAGCATAGCGGACAATTTGGCCGGCAGCAGCCCCATCACCACGCTTGCCGCGCCCTGCCCCGGCAGCGGGCGCAGATCCGGCCCTGGCCAGAGGAAGCTGTTGAGTTCGCTGGCGACGATCCATTGCCGCTCGCCATCGAGGCCGACACGGCGACAGGTGGCGCGCGGAATTTCGAGCGCGTTGTTCGGATCAACTGGCGCCGCATGCGTGATCGGCGCGACCACAACGCGGATATCATCGCCATCGCGCCGCTGCGCCACCACGATCACAGCAGGGCGATCCTTCTGCCCTTCTTCCAGGCCAGTATCGGCTTCACGCTTCCACAAATACGCATAGCGAATGATTTGTCCGACCTTCGGCGCGGGCCATGTCACCCTTTGCGCCTGGCGAGTTCCCGGTTGAACTTCGCGGCTTCTGGCGTCGGCGCGCTTTGCTTCAGCGCCGCCAGCAAGTCATCGGCTTGTTCCGCGCTCAGTTCGTCCACAACCAGGACCTGCCGATCACGGCGCTTTAGCCGCTCGTATTCGCGCACGCTCATGATCACCAGACTTGGGTCGCCATGGGCGGTTATCGTCACTGGGTGCGCCTGGGCCAGTCGTTGGTAACGCCCGGGCTGACGCTGAAATTCCTTGGCTGTAACGGTTGAGTCTGGCGGTTTAAGCGGCATATTCGTATAATACGTATTTTCCACACAATGTCAACCGCTGGCGCTCACCCATACAGCCGCTCCCACAAAGCGCGGATCATGCCGGCGGTGGCGCCCCAGATGAAGCGGTCGCCATACGGCATGGCGTAGTACGCGCGCGTGACGCCGCGCCACACGCCTTCGCGGCGCTCGTGATTGGCAGGGTCGAACAGGAACGAGAGCGGCGCTTCGAACACGCCCGCCACTTCGCGCGGATCGAGCGTGAGCGAAAAGTCCGGCGTGACCAGCCCCACGATCGGCGTGATGCGAAAGCCGGTGCCGGTCTCGTACGCGTCCCAGGCGCCGAGCGGGGTGATGAGATCGCGCGCGAGCCCGATCTCCTCGTGGGTTTCGCGCAAAGCTGTCTCCACCGGCGAGGCATCCTCGGCCTGCACGCGCCCGCCGGGAAACGAGATTTGCCCGGGATGCGCGGGGATTTCTTCCGCGCGCTGCGTGAACAGCATGGTCCAGCCTTCCGGGCGCATGACGATCGGCGCCAGCACGGCGGCGGCGCGCCACTCGGCGGGCGTCTCGCTCCAGTCCGGATTGAGATCGCGATCGGAACGCGTGCGCGCGCTCGGGGCGATGCGATCCAGCGGATCGAGACGCGCGCGGAGAAGGGATTCGAGTGTGGAGGGGATCACACGAGTGACCTAGGCGGGCGTTGAAACAGGTGCAATCGATCTGCTCTTCACTCTTGAGGCTCCGTTTCGTTCGCTGGGAGGCTTAGCACTGATCCGGGGCGCAATATCTGCTCACGATTCAACGAACATGAATCCTCATTGGCTGCGAGAAGGTCCAGCCAAGTTGACGCGGTGAGTTGGCGATCGCCATCGGCGATACGTTCCGCGACGGCCCAACAAGACTCCCCTTCCCGCACTAGGTAGTCGGCCATTGCTGGCATCTCTGCCGGGGTCAATGGCTCATCTGACTGCGGAGGCGTGACAATCGCGGGCTGCGCTGCGCTCTCCAGTTCAGCCTCTGCCGGTTCGCGAGATGCGAAATGAGGTATGCCGACGAGCAGGGCTCCGATCACCGCGACGAAAACCAGTCCGACAACAGCGCGCACGCCGAATGCGCCGTCTCGACTACGAAATCGCGGTGGCTTATAAGCGTGGGCAATCGGCTGCGCAGCTGTGGTGCGTTGCGTAGCTGCAACCTTCGCCGCAACCGCAGCTGGTGTTCGAGCGGACGCTGCTGCCTCCGCCCCATTCTGTTGTGTTTCGGCCTCTGCACTTGCGCGTTTAGATACCTCCAAAATGGCCGCTCGCTCAGCTGCGCGCCGCTCTCTGTGCTCTCGAACGCGCTTGATGAAGTCGAGAATGTCGATCACGAGATTTGCTAGAAACTCGCGTTCGAACACGAAGAGATAGATCGCTCCTGCTTGCAGGCAAAAAGTCGACCAGTTGGCCAAGAATGCTACTGCGTCCCGGCCAGTTGACCAAAAGCCGGCAACCAACACCAAGAACGCTAACGCAATGACGACGACGCGCAGAGCCCAATAGCGGATCGCATCATCGCGCGTTCTGCGCGAATCAGTCTGATTTTCCATAGAGCGATAAGTATCAGACGTTACTTGATACGCTCAAGCCGCCCCCAACTCCCACCACACGCCCCCGCTCCACACGCCCAGCTTCCCGTCGCGCACCTCCCCCCACTCCACCAGCTCATAAAACGGCGCCCGCAGGATGCGCGCCTCCAGCCGTCCGCGCACCAAGATGTAGGGACGTGGCTCGTCCCCAGCGTAGGACACACGCAGCGGATTGGCCGCGCCGGCGGCCACGACGTCGCCGACATTGGTGGTGAAGGCGAGCGTCTGTTCGCTGCCCTCGCCATGGCGATCCACGCGTACGGCCAAGAAATGCGCGTCCTCCACGCGAACACGAATCTTCTCCACCGGCGTGACAAGATAGCTCAGCCCGTCCTCGTCCTTACGCAGGATCGAGGCGAAGAGCCGGACCAGGCTTTCGCGGGTGATGCGTGTTCCCTCGTGGCGCCAGCTGCCGTCGCGCAGGATTTCGAGACCCGCCTCGCCGCAATGGGCAGGGTTCCATTGGTCGACCGGCGGCGGCCCCTTATGGGAACCCGCTTGGCTCTTGAGCCCGGCTAGCATTTGTTCCAAGTCAGAATTTGGGGACGACATGCAACCACCACCAACGCCTTATTTTGATCCCCCATACAAGCGAGCTTCGCCCCCATGAGCAATGCAGACAACGATGCCCAGGCGCTGGTGGCCGAAGCGGAGCGAGCCGGCGAGAGCCTTGCACGAGTGCGAGCCGAGATCGGCAAAGCCGTATTCGGCCAGGAGCGGGTCATTGAACTGACACTAGCGGCGGTGCTGGCGGGCGGCCACGTGCTTCTGGTCGGCGCGCCGGGCCTAGCCAAGACACGGCTGGTAGAGGCGATGGCGCGTGTTTTGGGGCTGGATTGGGCGCGCGTGCAATTCACGCCCGATCTGATGCCAGCCGATATCCTGGGGTCGGAAGTGCTCGACCAGGATGAGCAAGGCCGCCGACACTTCCGCTTCGTCAAGGGGCCTATTTTTACCAGCTTGCTGATGGCCGATGAAATCAACCGCGCCTCGCCGCGCACGCAATCGGCGTTGTTGCAGGCGATGCAGGAACACCACGTCACCGTCGCCGGCAAAGCCTATGACGTGCCGAAGCCGTTTCACGTGCTGGCCACGCAGAACCCGATCGAACACGAAGGCGCATACCCTTTGCCAGAGGCGCAACTCGACCGCTTCTTGCTACAGGTCGACGTCCCCTATCCGGACGCCGAAACCGAGCGCAAAATCTTGATCGAGACCACGGGCCTTGGCGAAGCGCAGACGCAAGCCGTGCTTGATGCAAACGCGCTGCTGCGCTTGCAGCAATTGGTGCGTCGCATGCCTGTGGGCGAAAAAGTACTGGCGAGCATTCTGGAATTGGTCCGCTCGGCGCGGCCGGGTTCGAGCCACGATTCGCGCGTGAACCAACATGTCGCCTGGGGGCCAGGTCCTCGCGCCGGGCAAGCCTTGATGCTCGCGGTGCGCGCGCGCGCGCTTCTGCGCGGTCGTTTGGCGCCGGCGGTCGACGATGTCGCAGCGCTCGCTCGCCCCGCGCTTGTTCACCGCATGCAGCTTTCCTTCGGCGCACGCGCCGAAGGCTTGGACATTGACACGCTGGTTGACGAGCTCGCCGAGCGGGCGGCGTGAACCCAGAAGCCCACCTCGACGCGCTGACGCTGGCAGGCGACCTGCCCGGCGTGCTGCTTGATGCGCGCCGTTTGGCAGCCAATGCGCCCGGCTTTCACGGACGCCGCCGCGCCGGCCAAGGCGAAGCCTTCTGGCAGTACCGCGATCACCGCGCCGAGGATGGTGCGCGGCTGGTGGATTGGCGCCGCTCCGCGCGCGGTGATCGCTATTATGTGCGCGAGCGCGAACGCGAGGCGGCGCAAACCGCCTGGTTCTGGATTGACCCTGATGCCGGCTTCAACTGGTCAAGCGACGGGCGCCGCGCCACCAAACTGCACCGTGCGCGCACGTTAGCGCTGGCGCTCGCGGTCCTGCTTGCGCGCGGCGGCGAGCGCATTGGCGCGCTTGGCCACACCCCGCGCGCCGGCGCACGCGCTGTCGATCGGTTGGCGTTTGACCTCGCCGAGCCTATGCGCGTCGCCGAAGCGCCGACGCGTAGCACCATTATCTTCTTCAGCGACTTCTATGCGCCGATCGAAAGCTGGCGCGCACGCCTGGCTGCATCCGCCGCCGCCGGCGCGACGGGTGCGCTGGTTATGATTGCCGATCCGGCGGAAGAGGATTTTCCGTTTCAGGGGCGCATGTTGTTCATGACGCCGGGCGCCAGTCCCACGACAGCACTCATCGGGCGCGCGGAAGCCGCGCGCGAAACCTATGCCGAGCGGTTGGCGACCCAGCGCCGCGCCGTCCGCGCACTTGGGGCTCAGCACGGCTTCCCCGCGCTCTTGCATCGGACTGATCACGGCGCAGCGCCGGCGCTGGCTTTGCTGATCGCGCTGGTCTCAGAGCATTTCGCTTGACCTTTGGGCCAATCCTGTTCGGCGCGCCTGCAGCGTTGTTGGCGCTGTTGGCGTTGCCCGCGCTGTATTGGCTGATGCGCGCGACGCCGCCGCCGCCGCAGCGAACCGCCTTTCCACCGACGCGTTTGTTGTTGGGCTTGCGCACCGAGGAGCAAAGCCGCGAGCGCCCGCCGCTCTGGCTACTGATGTTTCGCGCGCTGGCGGCTGCGTTGCTGATTTTGGCGTTTGCGCGGCCCAGCATAACGCCGAGCGCCGCAGAAACCGCTCAAGGAGGACGCACGCTGATCGTGATCGACGATGGCTGGACCTCGGCCCCGCGCTGGAGCGAAGTTCGCACCGCAGCCATCGCCGCAATCGCGCAGGCGGAACGCGCGCGGGCGCCGGTGTTTCTGCTGCTCACGGCTGCAGCGACGCCCGCGCGCGATCCTGGAGAAGCGTTGACGGTCGGAGAAGCGCGCACCCGCATCGGTCGGCTCGAACCAAAGCCTTGGCGGCCAGACCGCGCCGACGCCGCACGGCGCCTCGCGCAAACCAATAGCCGCTTCGATCGCATTGTCTGGATCAGTGATGGTCTGGACGATGCAGGCGCAGCGGCGCTGGCGGTAGAACTATTGCGGCGCGGGCCTGTGACAGCGGAATTGCCGACGCAAACCGCGCGCGCGCTGGTCGCCGGTTCGGTGACGCCCCAGGGCGTGCTGGTGGAGGCACGGCGCGCGAGCAATGGTTCTCCGATTGCGGCGATCGCGGCGGAGACCGCCCAGGGCCGTGCGTTGGGCGCGGCCGACCTGCGCTTTGCCGGAGGCGCCCTGACGGCCTCGGCGCGCATTGCATTGCCGCCTGAGATCGCAGCGCGCGCGGCGCGGGTGCGCATCGTTGGCGAACAGAGCGCCGGCGCTGTGCGCTTGCTGCCGGCGGGCGCGGGGCGTCCATTCGTAGGTTTGGTCGATCCCGGCGGCGCCGGCCAGCAATTGCTTTCGGAGCTCTTTTACGTTGAACGCGCGCTGCAGCCTTATGCCAGCTTGCAACGTGGCGGCGTTGGCCAACTCATCGATGCACGCGCGCAAGCGCTGATTTTGCCGGACGCAGGAAGGCTCTCCCCGCTCGATCGCAGCGCGTTGGAGAACTGGCTCGATCGCGGCGGGTTGTTGGTGCGTTTCGCCGGACCGCGCCTTGCCAACGACGCCGATGATTTGTTGCCGGTGCGCTTGCGGCCCGGCGCTCGCTCGCTTGGTGGCGCATTGGCCTGGGAGACACCGCTTGGCATTGGCGTGTTTCCTGAAGATTCGCCGTTCGCCGGCATCGCCCCGCCCGCTGACGTCAATGTACGCCTGCAAGTTCTGGCAGAGCCCGCCTCGCTGCGAGAAGCGCGCGTTTGGGCGACGCTTTCCGATTCCTCGCCGCTGGTCACAGCGCGCGCGCATGGGCGCGGGCTCATCGTACTGTTCCATGTGGGCGCTGGCCCAGATTGGTCGCAGCTTCCGCTTTCTGGGGTTTTCGTCGAGATGCTGCGACGGACGCTTGCGTTTTCCGCGCGTGCCGACGGCGCCGGCGAGCGCGAGATCACCGGTGGGCCCTACGTGGCGCAACGCCTGCTGGACGGCTTCGGCGCGCTTACGCCTGCGCCTCAAGACGCCGCGCCGATTGCGCCCGAGCTTTTTGCATTGGCGTTGCCGACGCCGGCGACTCCTCCCGGCCTCTACGAACGGGCCGGACTATCGGCGGCCATCGACGCAGCGCGCGCAGATGATTCGCTCTCGCCGCTAATATTGCCGGGCAGTATAACGCGCGCTGGACTAGGCGTCGCAAGCCAACGACCGCTTGCGGGATGGCTCTTCGGCGCGGCGGCGCTGATGCTCGCATTTGACCTTTTCATTGCGCTTTACTTACTTGGACGCTTGCCGCATCTCGTGCGCCGCGCGGCTCTGGCGCTGCTTTGCTGCGTGCTTGCTATTCCCAACGCCCGCGCACAGACACGCGACGACCCAACCCAGACGCTGCACCTTGCTTATGTGCGCACCGGCGACGCGCGCGTCGATCGGACGGCGGCGGCGGGCCTAGAAGCGCTAACGCAAACCTTGATTGACCGCACCTCCGTCGAGCCCGGCGCGCCCGTGGGCGTTGATCTCGCCCGCGACGACCTCTCCACGTATCCGTTCTTGTATTGGCCCGCGCCCTCCTCACCGCGACAGCTGTCGGATGCGGCGCTGGCGAATATTGACCGCTACCTGGCGATCGGCGGGCTGTTGCTGGTCGACACCCGCGATAGTGGCAATGCCAACCAGCGCCCAGCGGCGGCCATGCTGGCTGGAGTCGATGCGCCTCCGCTCGAACAGGTGACCAGCGATCACGTGCTTGCGCGCGCGTTTTACTTGATGCGCAGCTTTCCTGGCCGCACCCAATCGACCAGGCTTTGGGCCGAGAGCGCGCTTGCTGCCTCCTCGCGCGACGGGGTGGCTTCGCTGTTTGTCGGCGATGGCGACTGGGCGGCGGCTTGGGCTGGCGAAGTCGAAGGCCGACAACGCGAATTGGCGCTTCGCTTCGGCGTCAATTTGGTGATGGTGGCGCTGACGGGAAACTATAAAGCCGACCAAGTGCATGTGCCGGCGCTGCTCGAGCGCATGGGCGCCGAAGGTCGGCGATGATCGGCGCCGCACGCATCGGCTTTGACCCTGCATTGCCACAGGGCGCGACGCTTGCGCTCGGCATCGTGGCGTTGCTTGCGTGGGGCGCTTACGTTTGGCGAGGCGGCGGCGCACCGATCCTGCGTGCGGCTGGGCTGGCGTTTGTATTCCTTGGTCTCACCCAACCGCAATTCGTGCGCGAGACACGCGAGCCAGCCGATGATGTGGCGTTGGTGCTGGTCGATCAGAGCGAAAGCCTAACGCTCGCGGGGCGCCAACAAGCCGCACGCGCCGCCGGCGACGCCATCGCCGTGCGACTCTCGCGCGAGGCGGGCCTTGAAGTGCGCGTGCGCGAGGCGCGCGGCGGGCCCGACGGCACGCTGATCGTATCTGTGATTGAGGAGGCGCTCTCGGACGTTGCGCGCGAACGCATCGGCGGGGTCGTCGTCGTCACGGACGGTCAAGCCGCTGACCCAATCGACGAAGACCGGCGCCTCTCCGAACTTGGCCCAGCGCATATTCTCATCGTCGGCGATCCCGCGCGCAGAGATCGTCGCTTAGAATTGGTCGCGGCGCCAACATTCGGCATCGTTGGCGAGCCCATGCGCATCAGCGCACGCGTGATCGATGCCGCCGGCGCCGCGCCCGTGCGCGTGCGCGTGACCATTGACGGGCAGCGCGCCGCCGAAACCACCACGCGCACCAACCGCGATTTCAGCATCGACGTGCGCCTGCCCCACAGGGGGCGCAACATGGTGATCCTCGAAGCCGAAGCCAGCGATCAGGAAATCACGCTCGCGAACAACCGCGCCGCCTTCGCCGCCAGCGGCGTGCGCGACCGCCTGCGGGTGTTGCTGATCACCGGCGAGCCCCACCCTGGTGCGCGCGTCTGGCGCAATCTCCTAAAGTCCGACCCCGCCGTCGACCTTGTGCACTTTTCCATCCTGCGCCCGCCCGACAAGCAGGATTTCACGCCGCTCAACGAGCTCGCGCTGATTCCTTTTCCCACCGAAGAATTATTCGAGCGCCGACTCGATGAATTTGACCTCATCATCTTCGACCGCTCGCCGCGCCGCGGCATCTTACAAGCGTATTATTTCTCCTCGATCGCGCGGCGGGTGGAGGAAGGCGGCGCGTTGCTGATCACAGCGGGTGAAACCGAAGCGGGGCTCGACGGGCTCTATCGCACTGCGCTTGCGGGCATCCTTCCCTCGCAGCCGACCGGGGAAATCAGCACGCACATCTTTCGGCCCGCGCCAACCGCGCTCGGACGGCGCCATCCTGTCGTGCGCGGCCTGCCTTCACCAGAGCGCTGGGGCCGCTGGACCCGCCAAATAGATGCGCGCGCTACCGGCGGTCAAACGGTGCTGCAGGGCGCTGATGGGCGACCACTCTTGGTGCTCGACCGCGCGGGGCGGGGCCGTGTGGCGCAACTCTGGTCGGACCAGCCCTGGCTTTGGGCGCGCGGTTATGACGGCGGCGGCCCGCACGGCGAGTTGCTGCGCCGACTCGCACACTGGTTGATGCAGGAACCAGAATTAGAGGAAGAACGCTTGTCGATGGACCCGGGGCCGCGCGGCCTGGAAATCGTGCGCAGCACATTGGGCGATGCGCCAGGCGCCGTGGAGCTGACTGCGCCGTCGGGCGCGCGATCAAGCGTGGCCTTGGGCGAAAGCGCTCCCGGTCTATGGCGCGCCGACGCGCCCTCAAGCGAGCAAGGCTTGTACGAGGCGCGCGCAGGCGATCTGCGCGCTTTCGCGGCTGTGGGTCCGCTTAACCCGCGCGAGGCCGCAGCGCTCAACGCCGATCCTGAGATCCTTCGCCCGTTCGCGCAATCAACCGGCGGCAGCGTGTTTATGACCGGCGAAAGCGGACAGCGTCTGCCGGCGCTACGCCGGATCGACCGCGGCGCGCGCGCAAGCGGCGACACTTGGATCGGTATTGAGCGCAACGGCGCCTACATCGTGCGCGCGGCGGCGGCCTCGCCGCTCGGACCAGGCTGGGCATGGGCCGCTCTTGGTCTGGCGCTGTTGATGCTGGGCTGGCGACGCGAGGGGCGTTAGCCGCGCCGCACCAATTGCGCGAAAGCTTCGAGCACATTATTGGCCGCCACCGCGCGTGCGCGCTTGCCCTTGCCGCAATGGGCGTCGAATTTACCTTCAAGCAGCAGTGTCGAAAGCCCATGCGCCAGGGACCATGCCGCAAGCACCAACGAAGCATCCCCGCGCGCGCGCCCTTTTGCTCCCGGCAAATCGTCCACCACCGAAACCAGAACATCAAACGCCGATTGCGCACACGCTTGCGCTTCTTCGTGTCGTTCGGCATCCACCAGTTCGGTGCGAAACATCAGCTTGAAATGGGCGGGATGGTCGAGCGCGAAGGCGACATAGGCCTTGCCGATAGCGGTCAACCGCGCGGGGCCAGCGTCAGCTTTGCTCAGCGCCGCTTTCATGTTGGTGCACAGCCGGCGAAAGCCCTGCGAGACGATCTCGGCTAAGATCGCCTCGCGGTCGATAAAATAATGGTAGGGCGCCTGGTGACTCACGCCGGCGCGACGCGCGACCTCGCGCATGGAGAAGGCCTCAAGCCCCTCTGTAGTGATGAGATCGAGGCTGGCGTCGAGCAATTTGCGACGCAGGTCCTCCGCAGGCTTCATCAATGGCGGTTCACCAATATCTCATGGCGAAATGCTAGCGCCAGACTTGACACTGTCAAGCCAAGGCCCGAGATATCTGACCGTTTCGTGGAGCTTTTCGTGTTGGGCAGAAGCCTTCTCGCAATATTGTGCCTTGCACCTGCGCTCTTACTCGCAGCGTGCGGTGGGCGCGACGATGGCAGCGCCACGCAATCAAGTCAGGGCCCGCTGGTGGAAGTCGTCGCTGCGGCGCCCGCGTCGGCTGTTGGGGCGGTGCGCGCGAGCGGACTAATCGGCTTCAAGCGCGAGCCGCAATTGGCGTTCGCGGCCCCTGGCGTGGTGGGTGAAATCTTCGTGGATTCCGGCGATGTCGTTCGCCGTGGACAGCGGCTCGCGACTCTGCGGCGCACCAGCGTTGGCGCGAACGTCGATGAGGCGGCGCTGGCGCGCGCCAATGCAGAACGCGACCTCGCCCGCACGCAAGCGCTGTTCGACCAGGGATTTGTGTCCGAAGCGCGGCTGGAGGATGCTCGCTTGGCCGTTGAGCGCGCACGCGAATCCTCGGTGCTGACCGCGCCGAGCAACGGCATCATTCTACGCCGCGCCGCCGAACCCGCGCAAACCGTCGCCGCTGGCGCGCCAATCCTGGTGTTCGGTGAAACCGGTTCGGGCGTCGTCGTACGCGCGCCGGTTGCCTCCGCCGACGCCGCGCGCATTCGCATCGGCGACACTGCGGAAGTACGCGTGGGCGGGGAAGTGCGGCAAGGGCGCGTGGGGCGCATCGGCGCGAAGGGCAATGAAGGCACTGGCGCATTCGAGGTCGAGGTTGAAGTCGCGGCGGCGCAAGGCTTGCGCAGCGGCACGGTAGCGGAGGTGCAGATCGCCGCTGCGGCAGCTGAAGCGACGTCAGCGGCGTTGATCGTGCCGCCGCTCTCACTGCTTGACGCCCGCGCCGACCAAGGCGTGGTGTTCGTGATAGATGAGAACAGCGTCGCACATCGGCGCGCGGTCCGCACGGCCGGCATAACCCAAGCCGGCGTTCTGGTGGTTGAAGGACTGGCGCCAGGTGAGAGGGTGGTCTCAGCCGGCGCAGCTTACGTGCGCGATGGCGAGAACGTTCGCGTGGCGGCGCGCTTCTAGATGCAGGCGATCACGCGCTTCTTTATCGATCGCTGGCAATTCACAGCGATCCTATTCGCGCTGCTGATTGCACTTGGCCTTGGGGCGGTGACCGCGATCCCGAAGTCTGAAGACCCGGTTGTCGAATTTCCTGGGGTCGCCATCGCTGTGGTCTTGCCGGGTGCGGACGCCGAGCAGATGGAACGGCTCGTCGCGATCCCGATCGAAGACGCGATCAACGCAATCGAGGACATCCGCGATATCAACTCTTCGAGCCGCACTGGCGTCGCTGTCGTCGGCGTCGAATTCAACTGGGGCGTCGACGCGGACGAGAAGTTCGGCGAAGTCGTGCGTGAGCTCAACGTTGTGCGCCCGAACCTGCCCGAAGGCATCGTTTCGATCCGCCCACGCCGTTTCAATCCAGCGCAAACCAGCGTCGTGCAAGTGGCGTTGACCAGCGAGGACGCCTCGTTTCGGCAGATGGAATCCTACGCCAAGGCGCTACGCGACTCGCTTGAGCGCGCGCCGGGCATACAAGAGGCCGAAGTCTGGGGCGCACCAGGCGCGGAGGTGCGCGTCGCCGCCAACCTGGATCGCCTGGCCGCCTATCGCCTGCCCCTCGTCGCAGTCGCGGAGGCATTGCAGCGCGAGGGTGTTGACGCACCCATCGGCGCGGTGGAAGCGGGCGGACGGCGCTTCAATCTCCAAGCGTCGGGGTCGTTTAACAGCCTCGACGAAATCAGGAACGTGGCTCTGCGCACGAGCGGAGGGTCGGTGCTCCATGTCGGCGATGTCGCCGACGTGTCCTGGGCTGATGAAGAGCGGGCGCACATTACCCGATTCAACGGCCAGCGCGCACTCTTCGTCACTGCACGCGCGCGCCTGGGCGAGTCAATTTTCGAGGTCATGGGCGGCGTGCGCCCGCGCATCGACGCCTTTGAAGCCTCGCTGCCTGGCAACATCGTTCTGCACCGAGGCTTCGACCAGTCGGAAACCGTGAAGCATCGTCTTGGCAGTTTGGGCAGAGATTTTAGCATCGCCATCTTGATGGTGTTGTTGACGTTGCTGCCGCTTGGGTTTCGCGCCTCGATCGTAGTCATGGTCTCTGTACCGCTATCGCTGGCGATCGGCGTGGTGGCGCTGCACGCGCTTGGCTACACGCTCAACCAGCTCTCGATCGCCGGGTTCGTTCTAGCGCTTGGGCTGCTGGTGGACGATTCCATCGTCGTCACCGAAAACATCGCGCGGCGCCTGCGGGAAGGGTTGGCGCCGCGCGAAGCTGCAATAGCCGGCGTGCAAGAGATCAACATCGCCGTGATCGGCTGCACCGCGACGCTACTTTTGGCGTTCGTGCCGATCATGGCGCTACCGGAGGGCGCGGGCGCGTTTGTGCGCTCGCTACCGCTGGCGGTGGTGGCGACGATCACGGCGTCGCTGGTGGTCTCGCTCACCATCATTCCGTTCCTGGCGAGTCGGATGTTGCCGCGCGAATCGCAAGGCAAGTCGAACGCCCTGCTCGACGGCGTGATGGGTGCAATCCACGGCCTCTACCGTCCAGCGCTTCACTTTGCCTTGGGTCATCCGCGCAAGACAGTGATCATCGGGCTTGCAGCGTTTGTGCTTTCTCTTGGTCTCGTACCGCACTTGGGATTCAGCCTGTTTCCGGAAAACGACAGCCCGTATTTTCTGGTCGACGTCGAAACCCCCCAAGGCGTGGCGGTGAGCGAAACGGACCGCGCCGTGCAATTCGTCGAGGGCGTCTTGTCGGAGTTTCCCGAACTTGAGTGGCGCTTCGCTAATTCCGGACGCGGAAACCCACAAATATTCTACAACGAAATTCCGCCCGAACAGATATCCAATGTTGGGCAAATCTACGCGCGCTTCACGCAATGGCGCCGCCGCGAAGGTTTGGCCACAATCGAGACCATCCGCGCCCGGCTCGATCAATACCCGGGCGCGCGGGTCAATTTGCGTCGCTTCACCAACGGCCCGCCGATCGAAGCGCCGATCGCGGTGCGCATCAGCGGCGCCGACCTTGCCGCTATCGGCGAGATCGCCGCCGAAGTGGAGCGCATCATCCGCGAAACGCCCGGCGCCCGCGACGTTTCCAATCCCGCTGGTGAGCGGCTGATCGACCTTGATCTCAACATCAACGAGGCGGAAGCGGCGTTGCGCGGCGTTCCTGCCGGCGCCGTCGATCAGACGCTGCGCGTGGCGGTTGCGGGACTGCCTGTTGCGCAATTTCGCGACCCTGCAGGAGATGGCTTTCCAGTGGTGCTGCGTACGCCGCGCGAGAATACGCTGCCGCTTTCAGCGCTTGACGGGCTCTACGTTTGGAACGGCCAAGGCGGCGCGATCCCTCTAGCCGAGATCGCACACCCGCAGCTCGAAAGCGGCCCTGCTTCGATCGACCGCGTGCAGCGCCAACGCACGGCCACTGTGCGCGCCTACACGCAAACGGGATACCTGATTAACAGCGTCACCAACGATGTGGCCGAACGGCTTGAGGCGCTGCGCCTGCCGCCGGGCTATTCCATCGCGTTCGGCGGCCAAGCTGAAGCGCAGCAACGCAGTTTCAGCGGGCTCGGGCCCGCCATTCTGGTGGCGATTTTCGGTGTGCTTGCGGTATTGTTGCTGGAGTTCGGCACCTTCGCGGTCACTGCGGTGGTCGCGTTCGTGATTCCGTTTGGCATCATGGGCGGGCTGATCGCGCTTTGGCTCGGCGGCGAGGCGCTCTCGTTCACCGCGATCATCGGCTTCATAGCGCTCATTGGCATAGAAATCAAAAACTCCATTCTCCTGGTCGAGTTCGCCAACCAGATGCGCGCGCGCGGAGCGCCCCTGCGGGAAGCCATCGAACGCGCGGGCGAGGTTCGCTTCTTGCCGGTATTGCTCACCAGCGCCACCGCTATTGGCGGGATGACGCCGTTGTTGTTGGAGGATTCGCCCCTATTCTCACCGATCGCTATGGTGCTGATCGGTGGCCTAATCAGCTCGACGCTGGTGGCGCGCGTCGTCACCCCGGCGATGTATCTCTTGCTCGCGCCCAAGGGCGATGAGGCGCCGGCCACACCGTGAATCGGCGCTAGTTTCCGAACGCCGCCGACAACATTTCACTCGCCAATTGCCGCGTCAGCGGCAGAGGATTGCCGCCAGCGGTGGGGTCTTCGAGCGACATGGTCACGATGCGTTCGAAATCATCGCGCGGCACGTTGAAGGCGGTGAGCGTATCTGGAACTTTCAGCTCCACGCGCAGGTCGCGGACGAATCTCATGAAGCCGTCAAAGCCGCCGCTGATCCCGAGATAAGCCGCAAGCCGGTTGACCTTCGGCTCGATCGCAGCGCGGTTGGCTTCCAGCACGGCGGGCATCACCACCGCGTTGGTCATGCCATGATGGGTATCGTAGAGAGCGCCAATCGGGTGCGACAGCGCGTGGATCGCTCCGAGCCCTTTCTGAAACGCAGTTGCGCCCATGGCGGCGGCGCTCATCACATGGCCCCGCGCTTCGATGTCGCCTGGCGTGTTGTACGCGCGCGGCAGATAGTCTTTCACCAGGCGCATGCCTTCGACGGCGATGCCTTCTGCGAGCGGATGGTAGGACGGCGCGCAATAGGCCTCGAGACAATGCGCGAAGGCGTCGAGCCCGGTGCCGGCGGTGATCACTGGCGGCACGCCGATGGTGAGTTCGGGATCGCAGATCACGATTGCCGGCAACATCTTGGGATGGAAAACCACCTTCTTCACGTGCGCTTTGGAATCGGTGATGACGCCAGCGCGGCCAACCTCCGAGCCGGTGCCGGCCGTGGTCGGCACAGCGATGATTGGCGCAATGGCGCTCGCATCCGCGCGTGTCCACCAATCGCCGACATCCTCGAAATCCCAAATCGGGCGCGTTTGGTTTGCGGCGAAAGCAACGAGCTTGCCAAGGTCGAGGCCCGAGCCGCCGCCAAACGCGATCACGCCATCGTGGCCGCCGGCGCGATAGGCGGCGATTCCGGCTGCGAGATTTTCCTCGTTGGGATTGGAGCGCACTTCTGCAAACAGCGCCGCTTCCAGCCCCGCGTCGCTCAAAATCTTCAGCGTGTTTTGCGTGATTGGTAGGCTCGCCAGCGCTCTGTCGGTCACCAGCAACGGGCGCAGCATCCCCAACGCGCGTACGTGCTGGGGCAATTCCTTGATCCGCCCTGCGCCGAACTTAATCGCGGTGGGGTAATTCCAGTTCGCGTTCATGCCGCTTTCCTTTGCATGATGAGTACCCATCCCAAAAAGTGCCGTCATTCCGGACACGCGGAGCGTGATCCGGAACCTAGGGGCCGCAAGCAGAGTTCGACGATCCCCTAGGTTCCGGGTTCGGCTTCGCCGCCCCGGAATGACGGAGTAAAAGAGCTTGGTATGTTGTTTCGAGTTAGCATTCGCAACCGTTCTCACGTCCTCAGATGATAGGATTTCGGCCGCGTCAGATTGTGGAAGCCGATGACCGAGAGTCCGCCGCCGCGCCCCGTGTCCTTGCAGCCGGTCCAGCACAAAGCCGGATCGAGATAATCGCAACGATTCATGAACACGGTGCCAGTTTCGATTTGCGCGCCAATGGCCTGGGCGCGGTCCACATCCTTGGTCCAAATCGAAGCGGTGAGGCCGTAATCGCTGTCGTTCATCAGCGCGATCGCCTCGGCATCGGACTTTACTTTCATGATGCCGACGACAGGCCCGAAGCTCTCCTCGCGCATCACCCGCATCGAATGATCCACATCGACCAGGATCTGCGGCGCGAGATAAGGCGTGCCGGCTTTGTCTGCGGCAAATTCCTTCAATTCGATCAGCGCGCGCGCGCCGGCGCGCACGGCTTCTTGCGTCTGGCCGCGCACCAGTTCGGCAAAGCGCGTCTGCGCCATCGGGCCGAGCGTGGTTTCAGGGTCGAGCGGATTGCCCAGCTTGTAGCCGCGCGTCAACGCCGCCGCCTGCTCAACGAAGCGATCAAACAAGGGTTCCGCCACGTAGATACGTTCAATGCCGCAACAGCATTGGCCGGAATTGTACATGGCGCCATCGACCAGCGTTTCAACCGCGCGCGCCACGTCCGCATCTTCGCACACGTAAGCTGGGTCCTTGCCGCCAAGTTCGAGGCCGAGCCCCGTGAATGTCCCCGCAGCCGCGCGCTCGATGGCCTTGCCGCCGCTGACTGAGCCTGTGAAGTTCACAAAATCAACCGCCCCCGCGCCAAGCAACGCTTCCGTGGTTTGATGATCAAGCGCGAGATTGCAGAACAGGCCGCGTGGAAGCTCGGACTTGTCCGCCGCTTGCTGGAAACGCTCGCCCACCAGCAATGTTTGCGTGGCGTGCTTCAGCACCAATGCGTTTCCCGCCATTAAAGCCGGCGCGATGGTGTTGATCGCGGTGAGATATGGATAATTCCACGGCGCGATCACCATCACCACGCCCAACGGCTCGCGGGTGATGAAGCGGCGAAAGGCGGCGCTGTTCTCGATCTGAATGGGTGAGAGCGCGCTTGCGGCGATACCCGCCATATAATCCGCGCGCTCCTTCACCCCGCCAAATTCGCCGCCATAGCGCACTGGCCTGCCCATCATGTGCGCAAGCTCGGGGACGAGTTCGTCCTTCATCGCAATCAGCGCGGCGACAAAATCCTGCACCAGCGCGACGCGTTCGCTAACCGGACGTTGTGCCCAAGCCTTCTGCGCCACGCGCGCGGCGGCGATGGCGCTTTGCGCTTGCTCCAGGCTTGCGCTTTCGCGGGTGGCGTAGACAGAATTATCAATCGGGGAAATGAGTTTGAGTGCAGTCATGTGTTCTCCGTATGCGCCGAGGTCCCGCCTCCCCCTCGATGGGGGAGGCGCCGCGAAGCGGCGGAGGGGGTGCGCGCGCTGCGCGCCAAGGAGATGCCACACGAGGCTATGCTGGAAACGCCTGCGGGCCTCACCCCCCCCTCAGTCATCGCTCCGCGATGACAGCTCCCCCATCGAGGGGGAGCGGGGAAATTGGCGCTCAAGTCCAGCACTTCAATATCTCTCGAAACCGCGCATCAAATCCCAATCGGTAATGCGGCGATCATATTCGAGCTGCTCCCAGTTGGCGGTGTGGACATAATGCTCAACCACTTTGTCGCCAAGCGCCGCGCGCAGCATGGGCGAGCCCTCGAAGGCGGCGGTCGCGGCGCGCAGAGTGCGGGGAATGTCGCGCAATTCGGCCTGGTTGTAGGCGTCGCCCACGAACGGGGCCGCGAGCGCAAGCTTTTCCTCGACGCCCTTCAGTCCCGCCGCGATCAATCCGGCGAACGCGAGATACGGATTGAGATCGGCGCCGCCGACCCGGCATTCGATGCGCACCGCGCTTGAACGCGCGCCGCAAAGCCGGAAACCGGCGGTGCGGTTATCATCGCTCCACACCAGTTTCGTCGGCGCGAAGGTGCCGGCCATGAAACGCTTGTAGGAATTGATGTAAGGCGCGAGCAGAAGCGTGAGATCGGGCGCGTACTTAATCTGCCCGGCGAGGAATTGCTTCATCAGCTCGGACATGCCGAGCTTGTCCTTGGCGTCGCGGAACAGCGCCGCTTTGCCGACCTTATCCCAGAGCGACATGTGGATATGACACGATGACCCGGCGAGATCGTAGCGCCATTTGGCCATGAAAGTGATGGCCTTACTGTGTTGGTGGGCGATTTCCTTCATGCCGTTTTTCATGATCACGTGGCGATCGGCCATCGTCAGCGCATCGGCATAGCGGACGTTGAGTTCTTCTTGCCCTGGCCCCCACTCGCCTTTGGAATTTTCCACCGGAATGCCGGCTTTCTGCAGGCCGTTGCGCATAGCGCGCATCACCGGCTCTTCTTTGCTGGTTTGCAGGATATGATAATCCTGGATGTAATCGCCGGCGGTGATGGCGTCGCGATAATGCTTCTGGCGCAGACTGCGATAATCTTCGTCGAACAGGTAAAATTCTAGTTCGGAGGCGGTGAACGCGGTCATGCCCAGCGCATCAAGCCGCGCCAGTTGCGCTTTCAAAATCGAGCGCGGCGCGTGCGGGATGGGTTTGTGGTCGTGGTGATCTTCCAGATCGCACAACACAAGCGCCGTGCCCGGCAGCCATGGCGTGACGCGCATGGTGGCGAGATCCGGCTTCATCACGAAGTCGCCGTAGCCGCGCTGCCAGCTTGAGGCTTCGTAGCCCGGCACCGGCTCCATATCGATATCGTTCGCGAGCAGATAATCGCAGCCGTGGGTCTCTTCGTAGGCGCCATCGACGAAAAATTGCGCCTGGAAGCGCTTGCCGATCAGCCGGCCCTGCATGTCGGGGAAACACACGAGGACGGTGTCGATATCGCCGGCGGCGGTGAGTTTTTTGAGCGCGTCGAGCGTCAGCATGCCGTCCATTTGGTCGGTCCTTGTGGTAACAAATGGCCCACCCATCCCCGGCTTCGCGGAACGCGAAGTCCGGGGCCCATAACCGCTTACGTTTGTTTTTATGGGCCCCGGACCGCCGGCTGCGCCGACATCCGGGGATGGGTGTCAAGATTCATGGTCTAACTAGCGTTTCACTTGCCCCACCGCCACTTCCGCAGCGGTGATCGCGGCTTGACGAGCGGCGACATCGGCTTCGCTAACCGGCGGGCCCTTGAAGCGACGCATTTCAAGCCCGAACCACACGACGGCTGTGATCGCGGCGATGACGCCTAGGAAGATCAGCGCTTTATCGTTCGGCGGTTGCGTGCCGATGTAGAAGATAAAGCCGGCGATCAGAATGCAGAGGAACGCGACCACGCGGAACAACGGCCCCATGTCCCACGGCCCCATGGTTTTCCACTTGTTGCCATAGGCCAGCATCCCCGCCGCAAGCGGCATGGCGTAGGACACGTAGAGCGCGATGGAAGTCACCGCCACGGCGACGGAATAAGCGTCGGCATAGGCGACGAAGGCGACCGCCAAAATCGCGCCGACCCAGATCGCCGCCACCGGCACGCGCCATTGCGGGCTGACCTTCGCCAGCGTCGCCGACATAGGCAGCCCCTTATCGCGCGCGAAAGCGAAGATCATGCGGCTGACCGAAGTCACGGTCGCCAAGCCGCAAATGTACTGGGCGACGAGAATTATGCCGTAGATCGCCAGCTTGAGCTGCTCGGGCATGGTGGCGTCCATGACCCAGAAGAAGACATTCCAGCCCTGCGCCGCGGCCTCATCCATATTCGGGATGGCCATGACGAAGGCGCAGGAGAACAGCCACGCGAACAGCACCGCCCAGAACACCGAATGAATGATCGCTGTCGGCACGTGATGCGCGGCTTTGTGGGTTTCTTCCGAGGTGTGGGCCGAGGCGTCGTAGCCGGTCAGCGTGTAGATCGGCAGCAACATACCGAGCATGAACACGGTCATGATCGACGCGGTTTGCGGCCACACGCCGCCGCCAGCGTCGCCGGAATAATTGGTGAAGGTCCAAAGCCGGGTGAAATCGTGGCTGTCAGAGTAGAAGTAGAGCGCTCCGGTCAGCAGCACCGCGCCGCCCAGGATGAGATAGCCGGAGAAATCGGTGAGGCGCGTTGTCGTGCGGATGCCCAGATGATTGATCAAGGCGTGTGAGCCGGTGATGAGGCCTACGAAAGCCACCTTGGTCACATAGGTGTCCTCAATCCCCAACATTGGCGCGAACGAGCCGATGAAGAAATAATAAGTGCCGACATTGATCGCCGCCAGAACCGTAATCAGGCCGAGCAGGTTCATCCACGCTGTCAGCCAGCCCCAGAAACGCCCGCCGAGGATGGAGCTCCAGTGATAAAGCCCGCCCGCCGTGGGATAGGCCGACGCAATCTGCGCCATGCCGAGCGCGAACAAGAGCGCGCAGCCCCCGCCCACCAGCCAGCCAATGCCAAGCGCCGCGCCGCCGGCGCCGCTAGTGCCCTGCGCCAGCGAATTGATGCCGCCGGAGAGAATGCAGATGATTGAAAATGAGATCGCGAAATTCGAGAAATGCCCCATGCTGCGGGACAATTCCTGCGCGTAACCCATCTTGTGCAGCGTTTTGATGTCCTCTTCGGAACTACCTGGTTTTGACATTGTTTACTCTCGCCTCCCGTTTCATTGGTGTTGTGGGTTGACCCCACTTTCTCAAACGCCCTGACTTGCACGTATGCGTTCTTGTTCGCAGTCGAGCGCTTTCATTGCCGCACTTGCGGCCTCGGCCAAACACTGCGCCCATCGCGCTTGGCCAATCTCGTCTCGGATAAGGTCGTTGCGCACTTCTATCATGACCGTCGCGCGTCCACCGGCGTGACGATCCATCGTGTAGAACACGCCCTGCTCGGGCGCATAAGGCTGGTTGCGCCCGACGATGAGCTGTAAATCGCGCGACAGCACAGCAATCATTGCGTCTGCCATGCGCGCGTCTGGCCCGTGCAGGATGCCCACATGCCACGGCCGCGCTTTTCCGGATAAGGCTGGCGTGAAACTGTGCACGGACACCAAAGCTTGAATGTGAGGACGCGCCGCGAGCTGCGCGGCTATCGCCTCATGAAATGGATCATGGTACGCGCGGATGCGGCCAGCGCATGTCTCGGCGCTGAGGCCCGCATTGCCGGGTATCGGCGCACCCTCGGGGGCCAGCGGAATGAGATCGTGCGCACGATGGTCCCGGTTGGGGTCCACCACCAAGCGCGAGACGGTCGCGGCGACCAGAGGTGCGTCGAGCGCAATTGCCAGGCGCCGGCTGAGCGCTAGCGCGCCGATATCCCAAGCGACATGGTCTTGAAGCGTCGCCGAATCCAATCCCAGCGATCCAAGGTAAGCTGGAACCATGTTGGAGGCATGGTCGCACACCAGCAGCACCGGCGCGCGCCCAGCTGGATTGTCGATCGTCGGCTCGATGCGCTCGGCCAATTGTGGCCTCCCTGCAATCTTGGGCGCCAGCATTCCGGAATTTGCCCCCTTGTCAATCTTGAAACCATCGTTTCAAGGTGGAAGAGCGCGACTAGGGACGCCGACCCCGGCCATGGCTCAAGCGAGCATCGAAACCCAGATCCATGACGTCATGCACGCGCTGACGGCGGCGGAGAAACGCGCCGCGCGGGCGCTGCTTGCAAAATACCCAACGCGCGGCCTCGGCCCAGTGGCGGAGTTCGCGCGCGAGTCAGGCATCGGCGCGGCGACGGTGCTGCGCTTCGTGGCGCAATTGGGGTTCAACTCGTATCCTGAGTTTCAGCGGCATTTGCGCGACGAACTCGCCGAGCGAATGAAATCGCCGTTGCAAAAGCAAGCGCCGTCGGCGCGCAAAGGATCGGCGGGAGAGTTTTTGCCACGCTTCGTCGGCGGTATTGTCGACAACATTCAAGAAACAGCGGCGCGCTTGCCGGCGTCGGAGTTCGAAGCCGTTTGTCAGCGTCTCGCCGATCCGCGCGCGGCCTGCCATGTCGTCGGCGGTCGCTTCACCGATGCGATCGCGACTTATCTCACCGCCCATCTGCGTGTGGTTCGCGCAAGCGTGCGCAAGCTGGAACAAAGACCCGCGAACGCTGCTGACCAGATGTTGGATGTGAAGGCGGGAGACAGTGCGTTGTTCTTCGATATTCGTCGCTATGACGAAGATCTTCTGCGCATGGCCAAGTCTCTGAAAGGGCGGCGCGCCCGCGTCATTCTCATCACCGATTCGTGGATCTCACCCATCTCCCGCCATGCCAGGTATGTGTTGCCCTGCGCTGTCGACGTCGGGCGAACCTGGGATTCGAACGTCGCCCTCTTCGTGCTCGCCGAAGCCATTATTGCCCGTGTCACCGAACTCGCTTGGACCGAAGCACGCGCTCGCATCACGGCAAAAGAGGCGATGGAGGATTAGCGCACCGGGCTTCTCAGTTCGCCCTGCACCCGGTCCAGTCCCCCTGGGCGCAAGGCAAGCCAGAGCAGGCGGCTGGGATCAACAGGCCCAGGCAGGGTCAGGCGGCCCTTCGGGACGATGGCGAAATCAAGCGGACGAAAAAATGGCTCCGCGCCGACAAGCACGATGCCGGCCCCACCGCGGGCGCGGCAGGCCGCCACAGCATCGCGCGTCAGCGCGAGCCCCAGTCCCGCTTGCTGCGCGGATGGATCCACGGCGAGCGGACCAAGAAAATAAAGCGGCGCACCCGCCTCGACGCGCCATATGCGACAGACCCCCACCACGTCGCCGGCATCGTTGAGCCCCACGCGCGACAAAGCTGGTTCAGACAGCGCACCACGCTCGCGCACGCGCTCGCTGGTCTTGGCGAAGCGGCCAGGGCCAAACGCCCGCTCCAGCACGTGCTCGATGGCGTCGCGATGCTCGGGCTTCTCGGCGATGAAGGTGACTGGCAAAGGTGTCCCCAAGTGCGGCCCGCCGCTTAAGACGAGGGACCGGCTGCGTCAATGTAATGATGACGGCGTGTTGCGACTCATCAGCTGACGCGTCAAAGTCTATGCCCTTGGCCGCACTCCACCTTCCTTCTCTCCAAATCTTCGGCAACCCGCTGTTCGCCCGTTTCTGGGCCGGGCGCTGGTTCGCAACGCTTGCGATTCAGATGCAAGCGACAGCGATGGGCTGGCAGGTTTATGATTCCGCGCGCGCGCATGGCGAGAGCATTGCCGAAGCCGCATTCGTGCTGGGGCTCGTCGGACTTGCGCAGTTTCTGCCCCTACTGGCGCTCTCGCTGTTCGGCGGGCAAGCAGCCGACCGCTACAACCGGAAATTCATCCTGGTTGGCTGCACTGCCGCAAAGGCGGCCATCGTGGCGGGGCTGGCGTTGGTGACGACTTTCAGCACGTCCATCATTATCCCCGCCGTATTCGCCGCCGCCATCGGCGCCGGCGCGATCAACGCCTTTATGCCGCCAGCAGCGTCAGCGCTGATGCCCATGCTGGTGCCACGCCAGGATTTGCCGGAAGCGATTGCGTGGAGTTCGCTTGCGTTCAATTCGGGACTGATTGTCGGCCCAGCGATCGGGGGCCTGCTCTACGGCTTGGGCGCTTCGGTACCCTACGCCGCCGCGTTCGCGCTGCTCGCGCTTGCCGCTGCGCTTATGTTTACGTTGCGCGCGCCCGCGCATGAGCCCGTGAAGGACATGCGCACGATTGGCATGATCGTCGAAGGTTTGCGCTTTGTGTGGTCGAACAAGATCGTTCTCGGCGCGATCTCGCTCGACCTCGTCGTGGTGCTGCTGGCTGGCGCGGTGGCGTTGTTGCCGGTGTTCGCGCGCGACATTCTGCATGCGGGCCCGGGTGAATTGGGCGTCCTGCGTTCGGCGATGGGTGTGGGCGCGGCGAGCGTGGCGCTGGTGCTCGCGGTCAATCCAATCCGCACCCGCGTCGGCGTTTGGATGTTCGGTTCGACCATTGCCTTTGGATTCGCCACCATCGTGTTCGGGTTGTCGAACTCCCTTTGGCTGACGGCCGCCGCCTTGGCGTTCGCGGGCGGCGTCGATATGATTTCGGTTTACGTGCGCCAAAGTCTGATCCAGCTCGCCACGCCAGATGCGATGCGGGGCCGCGTCGCGGCAGTAAGCTTCGTATTTATCTCGGCCTCCAACGAACTCGGTGATTTCGAAGCGGGCTTGATGGCGCGCATCTTCGGGCCTGTGGCGGCGGTGACCATCGGCGGCGTCGCGGCAGTGGCGGCGTCGCTCGGGTGGATGCGCATTTTTCCGGATCTAACCAAAGCTGATGGGTTTGAAGTGCGAACGCAGCCAGCACCGCCAACGGCCCTGCTCTGAGGATGGTTGTGATTGGCGCCGGGCGCGCTACGACTTGGCATAGGAGACAAAGTTCATGGGCGTGCTTACAGGCAAGGTCGTCATCGTCACGGGCGGCGGCAATGGCATTGGCAAGGAATGTGCGCTGCTGGTCGGGCGTGAAGGCGCTTGCGTGCTGGTCAACGATTTGGGCGGCGGACTCAAAGGCGAGGATGCAGGCTCGTCGGGCCCGGCCGAGGACGTGGCGAAGGAAATCCGCGCCGCAGGCGGCAAGGCCATTTCAAATTCCGACAGCGTCAGTGATTACGACGCGGTGGCGGCCATGGTGGAGCAAGCCAAGAAGGAATTCGGCGGTCTTCACGCCATCATCAATCCCGCCGGCATTCTGCGCGACGGCATGTTCCACAAGATGGCGATCGAGGATTGGCGCGCGGTCATCGACGTACATCTACACGGCGCCTTCAATGTCTGCCGCGCTTCGATCGAGCATTTCCGCGAGCAACAGAGCGGCAGCTACGTGTTGTTCACCTCCACATCCGGGCTGATCGGCAACATCGGTCAAGCCAATTACGCCGCCGCCAAGCTCGGCGTCATGGGGCTCTCGCGCATCGTCGCCATGGAAGGCCAATCCAAGAACGTGCGCTCGAACATCATCGCCCCGTTCGCGTGGACGCGGATGATCGCCTCCATTCCTGTCAAGGACGAAGTTTCGGCCAAGCGTGTGGAGCGGTTCCAGCGTTCGATGCGCGCCGACCAGGTGGCGCAGTTGGCGGTGGCCCTGTGCGCCGACGCCGCCAAGGACACGTCGGGGCAGATTTTCGCGGTGCGCGGCAACGAAGTGTTCTTGTTCAACCAGCCCCGCCCGGTGCGCGCCATGGCGCGCCTGGAGGGCTGGTCGCCCGAAACCCTGCTCGAACATGGCTTGCCGGCGATGCGCGCCAACTACACCGACCTCGGCGCTTCAATGAATGTGTTCCCCTGGGATCCGGTATGATGCGACTCCCGCTCGTCGTGCTTGCACTGGCCGCCGCGTGTGCGCGCGCGCCAGCGCCGCCACCGCCGCCGAGCCCGCTCATTGAGACGCGCTGGATCATGGCCGAAAGCGGCGCCGACGCGCCCACGATTGAGTTCTCGCAAAGCCGCGCGGGCGGTTATGCTGGCTGCAATCGCTGGTTCGCGCAGGTGGACTCTCGTGATCGCGCGCTCAGCTTCACCGGCATCGGCGCGACACGTCGCATGTGCTCGCCCGAAGTCATGGCTATCGAGCGCACGTTCTTGGCGGCGCTGGAGGCCACCAAGACTGCGCGCATCGAAAGCGACGCGCTGGTGTTGCAGGATGTCGCAGGCGCCGAACTCCTGCGCCTCAATCGCGTGAGCTAGTGGAGCGAATTTGACATTTGAGTCCCGGTTGCGGCTGGGCTCGCGCTCAAATGTCAAATTCAAAAGCTCCGCTAGAATCCAATACTTTCTAGTGGTCCTGAAGATTCCGACTTTTGCTTGGGCGCGTGCGGTCATCGGCAGGCAAATGTCGGAATCGGACCACTAGGGCGTCGCGGTCGCCGCGATGGTCGGCACAACGCGCGGACATTGCTCGCGTCCCTGCGCATCGGCGCAGTTCACAATTACAGCCTCAGTTGCGCCAGGCGCGAACACTACCAGCCAATGCTCGCGTGGCTCAAAACGCGTGGCGCTGATAAGTGCGCCGCACTGCACTGAATATACTGCCGCGCCGGCATGGGCGGCGTAGATGCTGTCAGGGGCGACATTGGCGGGGATGACGCCCTTGGCCTCTGATCCGCGCACCGCCGCGCAAGGCGGCTGCGATTCAGGATGGGCCTGCTGGTAAGCAGCGAGTTGCTGGAACGCGAACACAGGTTGCTGCTCGGGCGCCATCGACAGCACCTGGTCCATTGGCGATTGCGGCGGCGGCGGCGCCTCTGCTTTGGGCGCTTCGGCGGGCTGCCCGCAGGCAGTCAGCGCCAAGGCCGCAAAGGCGGCGGCGAACGGGCGAGTTTTCATGGTTGAGCCTCCCTTTTTTCGATACCGCGCGTCCGCAGCGGTTTCGTCAAGCGTTTGCCGGGTGGCTTCGCGGGGATTGCAGGTTTCTCCTGAACGCCCACATTGACGCCAAGGAGGTAACCCGATGATCGAGAAGCGCCCGTTCGAGAGCTTGGGCAAGTTCGATGCGGATTGGTTGGCGGCCCGCTACCATTTTTCATTTTCCGGTTATCGCGACCCAGAGCGCATGCATTGGGGCGCGATCAGGGTCTGGAACGACGACACCATTCAACCCAAGACCGGCTTCCCGCCCCACCCCCATGCCGACATGGAGATCATCACTTATGTCCGCACCGGGGCGATTAGCCACCAGGACAGCATGGGCAACAAAGGCCGCACCGAGGCCGGCGATGTTCAGGTGATGAGCGCCGGCGCAGGCGTCACCCACGCCGAATACAATCTCGACGATGAAGCCACCACGCTTTACCAGATTTGGATCTTGCCCAAAGAACGCGGCGGGGCGCCTTATTGGGGTGCGGCGAGGTTCCCAAAAGCCGAGCGCGCTGGTTCGCTGATGACATTGGCTTCGGGGTTTGTGGCGGACCAGGCGGCTGGAGCGTTGCCGATCCGCCAAGACGCGCGCGTTATGGCGGCGACACTTACGCAGGGCCAAAGCGTCACCCACAGGCTCGACCCTGAGCACCACGTTTACCTGGCGCTCGCGAAGGGTCACGCGAGCGTAAACGGAATCAAACTCGGACCGCGCGATGGCGCGGCCATTCGCGCCGAATCGGAAATCGTGATCACAGCTAGCACGGACAGCGAAATCGTCCTGGTTGACGCGCCTTAAGGCCCCCTCGCGTCCTAAAAACCTGTAGATTCGTCGAAAAAACCTGATCCTTTGGTTGGGTGTTTACCAAGCGTTTGGGCTTTGCGTCGCCACTGCGCGGGTGACTTCGCTCAGTGAGATCAACGTTCTGGTTGTCGATGACAACCGGCAGATGCTGCAATTGCTTCGTTGCATGTTGCGTGCGGGCGGCATGAGCCGCGTGATTGAGGTCGAGAACGCTCTGGACGCACTGGTCGTCATGCGTGCAAGGCCGATCGACCTTGTCTTACTCGATTGGCAAATGTATCCAATCGACGGGCTGGAACTCACCCGAATACTGCGCCGCAACGTGGATAGCCCCGCGCCGTTTGTACCGATTTTGATGCTGACGGCGCACACCGAAACTTCGCGCGTGACGCTCGCCCGTGATGCCGGCGTGAATGGATTCATCAAGAAACCGATCAGCACGCAATTGCTGTTCGACCGCGTCGCCGGCGCGCTTACCGACACGCGCATGTTCGTGCGCAGCGCAAACTTTGTTGGACCCGACCGCCGCCGCAGCGCGAAGGCGATTTATGCGGGCCCTTTCCGGCGCGAGAGCGATCAAAGCGATGTGATCGACCTCGATGACGTGCGCATCTGCGCTTGATCGTCTCGGCATGCTGCAGCACGCGCTTGCCCCTTGCACCCCGCTCGCGCAGGCTCCAGCGCCAAATCCTTTGGAGGTGATGATGCTGAGAGCGCTCGCTATGCTTCTACTGGTTTGGCCGCTCACCTCCTGCCTTGCCGGCGCCGCCGTCGGCGCGGCGGGCGCGGTGGTGGGGACCGCAGTCGGCGTCACCGTGAAAGCGACCGGCGCCGTGGTCGACGCCGTCATCCCCGATGGTGACGAAGACGACGATAAGGACGATGACGATTGAAGTGACGGCAACGTGAATGGCGCGGCAGCGCGCGGTGCGGCATAACTGAGGCTAAGGTTGTTCTGGAGCGCTCAGTATGCGTTTTTCCCATGCATATTATAGCTTGGTTGCAGCCGCGCTGCTGGCGGCAGCACCAATAGCTGCGGCGAGTCCCGTCACGCTGGCCCCGGTTTCATTCTCGGCGGAATTCCGTGCCGCACTCGCCGACGACCTCGGCGCACGCGAAGGCGATCGGCTCAGCGCCGCAGTGACCGACGCAGTGACCGCCGCACTGGTGCGCCGCGGCGCGAGCGTGAGCGCCGGCGCGCCGTTGGTGGTGGAGATCTCCATCATGGACGCCGACCCCAATCGACCGACCATGCAGCAATTGGTGGGCCAACCGAGCCTTGATGCGGCCCGCTCGATCTCGATTGGCGGCGCGGATTTGCGCGCGGTGATGCGCGGCGCAGGCGGCGAAGTGCTGCAAGAGGTCGATCATCGCCGCTACAATCACGACCTCAACGACCTCGCCGGCGCCGCCACGACCTGGACCGAGGCGCGTCGCGCCATCCGTCAATTCGCCGAGAAGGTCGCGGACGCTTACGTAGCAAGTGCGCGCTAGCGCAGTCCCAGGATCTTGTGGGTCTGCAAGCTGAGCCGCCAGCGCGGATTGCGCAGGCAATAATCGGTGGCGGCGCGTGTGTTCTCAGCGCGCGCGGGCCCGTCCATGGGTTGCAGGAAAAAGCACTCGAAATCAAGATGTTCGTAGCGCTCTGGAGCGGCGCCGTCCTGCGGGTAGACGAGCTTGAGTTCGTTCCCTGAGAGCTGCGCCAAATTCGCCCTCGCTTTGGGGCTGACGCACACCCAATCGATGCCTATCGGAGCAGCAAGCGTGCCGTTGGTTTCAACGCCGACCTCGAAGCCTTGCTCGTGCAGCGCATTGATCAGCGGCGTATCGAGTTGCAGCAGCGGCTCGCCGCCGGTGCAAACGACGTACGGCCCGCCGCGGCGACTTGACCACAAAGTCGCCGCTTTCAGCGCCAATTCCAGTGCGCTGTCGAACTTACCGCCGCCATCGCCGTCAATGCCGACGAACTCAGTGTCGCAAAATTGGCAGACAGCGCTGGCGCGATCCTGCTCGCGTCCGCTCCACAAATTGCAGCCGGCAAAGCGCATGAACACGGCGGGCCGGCCCGCGTGCGCGCCCTCGCCCTGCAGCGTGTAAAACATCTCCTTGACCGCATAGCTCATGATGCGAACGCCGCCCAACCCTTCGCACGCAAGTCGCAGGCGGGACACGCGCCGCAGCCGTATCCCCAGGCGTGGCGGTGGGCGCGATCGCCTTCGTAGCAGGTGTGGCTGTGCTCGACGATGTCGGCGACCAGCGCCGCGCCACCGAGGTCGCGCGCCAGCGACCAGGTTTGCGCTTTGGTCAAATGCATGAGTGGGGTTTCGATGGCGACAGCGCGACCAAGCCCGAGAGAGAGCGCCTCTTGCATCGCATCAAGCGTCACACGGCGGCAATCGGGGTAGCCGGAGAAATCAGTCTCGCACATGCCGGCGACCAGCACATCGATTCCGCGGCGATAAGCGTGGGCGGCGGCGACGCTCAGGAACACCAGGTTGCGTCCAGGAACAAATGTCGAGGGCAGACCGTCCTCAGCCATCTCAATGGCTCGCTCCGTTGTCAGCGCGCTTTCACCCAGCGCGCCATAGCCGGCGAGGTCAACGACCGCATCTGCGCCCAACCGGTCTGGCCAAATTGCGCCAAGCCGCTCCCGCAGCATGGGCCGCTGGCCCAGCTCAACCGCATGGCGCTGTCCATAGAAAAAACCAATGGTTTCCACAATTTGGTAGCGCGCGAGCGCCCACGCGAGGCAGGTTGCCGAATCTTGTCCGGCGGAAAACAGAACGAGCGCGGCGTCCGACATGGCGGCACTATAAGCTGGCGACACCGTGGGTGCGCCACTCGGAACGCGTCCCGAGCCAGAAAGTGCAATACCGCGAAGGGGTTTTGTGTAATTGACGTAACGTAAGTGTGGCCGGACAGCCGCAGGCCCAAGTCCACGTGACGCTGGCGTCAAGTAATGACCAGTCAGCCGGTTGACAGGCCCCATAGCGCGGCCTGCTATAGCATATTGGACAGGCAGGGCGCGGGGGGACGACCCGCTCGCCGTCAGCCGGTTGGATCTATTGCGAGGTCAGCCCAAAGAAGGCGCTTCGCTACTGGGAGGAAGACGATGAGCACCAAGTCGAAACTGGGATGGATTCTGCTGTCAGGCGCATCGCTTGCGGCGATGGGGGCCATGACCCCGGCGTTTGCGCAAGAAGAGGAAGTGTCCGACGAAATCGTCGTGACCGCCACAGGCCGCTCCGCCGCGATCCAGGACGTGCCAATCGCCGTCACCGCAATTGGCGCCGAGCAGCTGCAACAAGCGGGCGTCAACACTCTGATCGATTTGCGCCAAGTGACGCCGAACCTGCGCATTGGCTCGGGCCAATCACAGACCTCCGGCTCCTCTGCGACGATCCGCGGCATCGGCACCGGCTCGGACAACCCCGGCTTTGAGGCCGCCGTCGGCATCTTTATCGACGGCGTCTATCGCGCCCGCACCGGCACGGCCGTCAACGATCTGGCCGACGTCGAACGCATCGAAGTTCTGCGCGGCCCGCAAGGCACGCTCTACGGCAAGAACACCACCGCAGGCGCCATCAGCGTCGTCACCGCTGGCCCTGATTTCGCGCCCGGCGCTTGGCTAGAAGGCAACGCTGGCGATCTTGGCCTGCTCGGCACGCGCTTCGGCTTCACCATGCCGATCATGGAAGACACTCTGGCGATCCGCTTGGATGGCTCTTTCCGCGGCCGTGACGGCTACATTGAGAACGTTACTTCTAGCGACGATGTTAACACCACCGACCGTTGGACCGGTCGTTTTCAAGCGCTGTGGGATATCTCCTCGGACGCTTCGCTGCGCGTGATTGTCGATGCGGCGGGAACCGATGAAGAGTGCTGCGCGGCAGTGACCTACGTGGATACTTCCAATGTCGCCGCCGGCCTTGGCAGCTTCCCGTTCAGCTTCGCGATGAACCTGACACAACCCGGCTCAGTGTTGACACCGTCCATCGGCTTTCCCGGAACGGTACTCCCGGCCGATCCGGACGCGCGCCGCACGAGCGTGTCGTCTAACCGCTCCTACGCCGAAGAATCCGATGACTTTGGCGTATCGGGGCAGCTCGACTGGGATGTCGGCGGCATGAATTTGACCTCAATCACCGCTTGGCGGGATTGGGATTCGCTTCGTGATCAGGACATCGACTTCTCAGCCATGGATCGCTCCTATCGGGACGGTCTGCAGGTTGGCGTCGAGTCGTTTACCCAGGAAATCCGTTTGCAGGGCGAAGTTGGACGATTGGATTGGCTCGTCGGCGCCTTCTACGGCAACGAAGAAGTCACCCAAACCGACCGCATCCAATACGGGACGCAAGCCGGCAGCTACATCAACAACCTGATCGGCTTCTTCCCGTTCACAGGGGCAACTGACACAAACGGCGCCATCCCAGGATCTGGCTTGGATGTATTCGGAGCGGGCGCTCTTTGCGGCGCGGCGTTCGGGCCCGGCAACAATTGTGCGCTTGACTGGTCGATGGGCTTCCTTTCGGGCGCTCTCATTCATCCGGCTTTCTTGTTTAATCCTGCCATCGACGACGGCATTGGCGGCGGGTTGTTTCCCGGCGCCGACGCGATCCTCCTAGCGGCGCTTGGCCCAGGAGGCTTCGGCGCGGATTTGCAGGCTGCGGGACTTGCGGCGGGCAGCGGGCAGCAGGCAGACCGCTGGGGCGTCGATACCCAAAGCATCGCGCTGTTCACGCACAACGAAATCAACGTCACCGACGACATGGTTGTGACGCTCGGCGCGCGCTGGACCCGTGAAGAGAAGGATATGACGGCAAACCTGGACGCAACCCAGGCGGCGTGCGGGGCGATCCGCGCCAATGCTGACGCCGCGCTTGCGGTGATCGCGTATAGTGTGATCGGCGCTGCCAACAACATCAACCCGGCCCTGGACGCTACGCTCAACACTTTGGCCGACGGCCTCCCCGGGGCGCTGTTGCTCGCCTGCAACCCAGCGGTCAACGACGTGCAGGACTCGCTTGGACCTATTGCCCAATCGATGAGCGATGAGGCGATCAGCGGCACCGCTTCGGTCTCCTACCACCTGACCGAAGACTTGATGGTTTATGGCGGCTACTCGCGCGGCTATAAATCTGGCGGTTTCAACATCGACCGTTCGGGTATGTCTGTTGCGCCGTTCACGCAAAATGTGGGCGGTGTCTCGTCTGCCTTTGCGACGGCGGTATCGACGGCGTTCGGGCTTGCATTGACCCCCAACGCCAGCAACCTCGCCTTCGAGCCGGAGACGATCGACGCCTACGAACTCGGCTTCAAATCCACCCTCTTCGGCAACACGACCCTCAACGTGGCGGCGTTCTACCAACAGCTGCACGATTATCAGCTCAATGCTTTCAGCGGCTTCAACTTCGTCACTCGAAACGTGCCGGAAGTTGTCAGCCAAGGCGTCGAGCTTGAAATGACAGCACGCCCGATGGACGATCTGACGCTCACGTTCGGCACGCTCTACAGCGACGTCTATTACGACAGCACCGTCGCCTTCGGCAGCAATGCGTCTGACATCGTCACTTCAGGCTCCCCGCTCTCGCAATCGCCAGAATGGACCGTCACCGGCTCGATCCTCTATCAAATCCCGATCAGCGCCGGGATGCAGATCAGCCTGTACGGCAATGGTCGCTGGGTCTCCGATTACCGGCTGCAGACCTTGAGCCGCAACCCACTCACAGACCAACCATCGTTCGCCATCTTCGACGCCCGCATCGGCCTCGGCGCCCGCGACGACCGCTGGAACATCGACTTCTGGGTTCGCAACTTGACTGACGAGTACTACTCGATCGGCGCTTTCGCAGTGCCTGAGCAGACTCTGTTCCAGTCCGGCACCCAACAAGTGGAAGGTGTGTTCGGGGCTTACCCGAACGAGCCCCAAACCATGGGCGTCACCCTGCGCGCGCGTTACTGAGCGTTCGCCAGCACCTGAACTAAATGGCGGTCGGGGCGAAAGCTCCGGCCGCTTTCTTTTATTCTTTTATGGACCGCCGGCGTCCTCGCCGGCTCGTTGGATT
>CXWL01024414.1_pt1 | contig 63264 bp, 56 predicted proteins | sample 590931 | NCBI WGS metagenome assembly CXWL01 (sample SAMEA3498368, study PRJEB10139) | groundwater metagenome | biome: water well; material: biofilm material | place: Germany | collected 2015-04-27 | reverse complement strand
AGCGAAGCGGGGTATGGGCAGTGACTATAACACCTCACATTCTCGTTATCGACAATTATGACAGCTTCACCTTCAACCTCGTCCATTATTTGATGGAGCTGGGGGCAGAGGTCGACGTGGTGCGCAACGACGCGATCAGCGTCGGGCAGGCCATGTCGAGCGGCGCGGCGGGGTTCCTCATCTCGCCCGGCCCCGGCACCCCCGATGATGCGGGGATCAGCCTTGACCTTATCGCCGCCTGCGCCGCTGCGTCACGTCCGCTGCTCGGTGTCTGCCTTGGCCATCAAGCCATCGGCCAAGCCTTTGGCGGCCACGTGGTGCGCGGCCATTTGATGCATGGCAAGACCGCGCCCGTCAGCCACGACGGCAGCGGTGTGTTCGCGCGGATACCCAGCCCCTTCACCGCAACCCGCTATCACAGCCTTGTCGTCGAGAATTTGCCCGATACGCTGCGCGTTACCGCAACCTGCGATGATGGCGAGCACGGGATTGCGGTGATGGGGGTTAGCCATGCCACGCTCCCCATCCACGGCGTACAATTCCACCCCGAAAGCATCGCGACCGAGCATGGCCATGCGCTGCTGGCAAACTTTCTGCGGATTGCGGGAATGGCCCCCAGGGAATTGGCGTGAGAATGACTTGTTGTCTCCTTCATCGTCATTGCGAGCGCAGCGAAGCAATCCAGAATAAGGTGCCATGCCCTAGATTGCTTCGTCGCTTCGCTCCTCGCAATGACGTAGTATAGCTTCATGACTCTCTCCCTCACCGAAGCCGAAAGCCTGTTCGGGCGAATGCTCGACGGGCGGATAACGGGCAAAGAGATAACCACGCTCCTCATCGACATGGCGGCGCGCGGCGAAACGGCGGAAGAAATCGCCGGTGCCGCGTTGGCGATGCGCGCGCGGATGCTACGTATTACCGCCCCAGCCGATGCCATCGACGTGTGCGGGACCGGCGGCGATGGCCAGCACAGCCTCAACATCTCGACCGCCGTCGCCATCGTCGTCGCGGCATGCGAAGTGCCCGTCGCCAAGCATGGCAACCGCGCAGCATCGTCAAAGGCGGGCGCGGCGGACACGCTCGAAGCGCTGGGCCTCAACCTCGACCGCGCGAGTGAGACGGCACAGGCGACGCTCGCCGACCTTGGCATCTGTTTCCTGTTCGCGCAAAAACACCATCCTGCACTCGCCAAACTGGCCACGATCCGCAAATCTATCGGGCGGCGCACCATCTTCAACCTCACCGGCCCGCTGTGTAATCCGGCGGAGGTGACGCGACAATTGGTCGGTGTTGCGCGGCCCGACTTCATGCCCGTTTACGCAGGGGCGATGGCGCTGCTCGGCTATGATGACGCGATGCTGGTCGCGGGCGACGAGCCGCTCGATGAACTGTCGATTTCGGGGGGGAGCAGCGTCATCCGCCTTGGCCACGCGGTGGAGCGCATAACCCCAGAATCAGCGGGCCTTCCCCGCCACCCCATCGCAGCGCTGCGCGGCGGAGACGCCGCCTACAACGCCGCCGCGCTGACCCGCCTGCTGGGCGGCGAAGCGGGCGCGTATCGCGACGCCGTGCTCCTCAACGCCGCCGCCGCGCTAATGGTCGCGGGACATGTGCAGAGTTGGCGTGATGGCGTCGAAGAAGCCGCTGAGGCCATCGACAAGGGGCTGGCCAAGGCGTTGCTCGATTGCTGGGTGGCGTATTGATGACCGATAAACTCGTCGAAATCTGCGCCGCAAAGTGTATCGAAGTCGCCGCGCGCAAGCGGCTGGGCCTGTCGCACTACGCGCCTTCCTCTGCGCCACGCGGGTTCGAGGCGGCGCTGCGGGCGCGTGCCAAAACCGGCTTCGCGCTGATCGCAGAGATTAAAAAAGCCAGCCCGTCCAAAGGCCTGATCCGCGCCGATTTTAACTCGCCCGCGCACGCACGCGCTTATGCCGCTGGCGGGGCGGCCTGCCTCTCGGTCCTCACCGATGCGCCATACTTTCAGGGGCACGAAGACTATCTAATTGCCGCGCGCGCAGCCTGCCAGCTGCCCGTCATCCGCAAGGATTTCATGGTCGATCCGTGGCAGTGCGCAGAGGCCCGTGCGATGAGGGCAGACGCGATCCTGATCATCGTCGCCGCGCTGTGTGACGCGGCTATGGCCGAGATTGAGGATGCCGCATTGACCGAGGGTATGGACGTGTTGGTCGAGGTCCATGACGAGGCGGAGATGGAGCGCGCGCTTACCCGCCTCAAATCTAAACTGATCGGCGTCAACAACCGCAACCTCAAAACCTTCGACGTTGACCTGTCCACGACCGAGCGGTTGGTCATGCAAGTGCCGGACGATGTTTTGCTCGTGTGCGAGAGCGGCATATCCAGCCACGCCGACATAGTGCGCATGGCGGCGTGCGGCGTGCGGACTTTCCTTGTCGGTGAGAGTCTGATGCGGCAAGAGGATGTTGAGGCAGCGACGCGGAGGCTATTGACCGGACTATGACCAAACTTAGCCATATCGACGAACAGGGCGCCGCGCGGATGGTTGATGTCTCGGCCAAGGCCCACAGCGTCCGCCGCGCGGTGGCAGAGGGGCGCATCGCCCTTTCCCCCTCTGCGCTCATCGCGGTTCGGGACGGCAGCGGGCCAAAGGGCGATGTCCTCGCCACCGCGCGGATTGCGGGCATCATGGCGGCAAAGCGCACGTCCGACCTGATACCGCTGTGCCACCCGCTACCGCTCGCCGCCGCGACCATCGACTTTGCCTTTACCGGCGATGCGGTGGAGGTGACCGCTGATGTTCGCACAGCGGCGCAAACCGGGGTCGAGATGGAAGCGCTCACCGCCGTATCGGTGGCGCTGCTCACCATTTACGATATGGCCAAAGCGGTGGATAAAGGCGCGGTGATTGGCGGCATTCGCCTCCTCTCCAAAGAAGGCGGTAAGTCGGGGGTTTGGCGGGCACCCTGACGTCGCTGCGCTTTATATGGGGCCATGAGCACAAATCATGCACAGCCACTTGACCTGCGCCAATATGTTGCCTAGACGTTCTGGCAACGTTCTGCCACAGGAGCATTTTAAGCAGGAGATGGGCCATGCTGACGCGCAAGCAACACGAACTCATTTGTTTCATAGAGGACCGCCTGTCCGAAACCGGCATTTCGCCGTCGTTTGAGGAAATGAAGGAGGCGCTGAACCTCAAATCCAAATCGGGTGTTCACCGCCTGATCAGCGCCCTTGAGGAACGCGGATTCCTCCGCCGCCTGCCCAATCGTGCCCGTGCATTGGAAGTGGTGCGTGCGCCCGAACGCGGGGATCGCCCTGCTCCAGCTAAGGCGCAGGACAATGTGCTAGCCTTTCCGCCACGCTCCGCGCCGCGCTCGGCCATTGCCGCCAATGATGTCATCAGCCTGCCTCTGCATGGGCGAATTGCGGCGGGCATGCCGATCGAGGCGTTCGAAGATTCGGCCCAATTGGCTGTCCCCGCCGCTCTGCTCGGCCCTGGCGATCACTATGCGTTGGAGGTGTCCGGCGATTCGATGATCGACGCGGGCATTTTCGACGGTGATTATGCTTTGATCCAGCGCGCGGACACCGCGCGGGATGGCGACATCATCGTTGCTCTGGTCGATGGGCAGGATGCGACGCTCAAATATTTCCACCGCGATGGCCGCCAGGTGCGGCTCGAACCCGCCAATGCCACGCATCAGGCGCAGCGCTACGAGGCAGAGCGCGTCATGGTGCAGGGGCGATTGGCGGGGCTGTTGCGCCGCTACCATTAGCGATTTGAAGGCGAAGGACGCTTCGCCGACTCGCAAATCGCGGCGGAAAATGGCTATCGTGCGGGCGAATTTGATAAAGGTCGTGGTGGCATGATCGTTTCGGGCTTGGCCCACGGCATCCCGCGCGACGGCGTGGCTGCGGCGGTGATGCGGGGCGGATCCAGCCCTATCGACAGCCCCCCTGTGCTGCGCAGTAAATGGCGATCCGCCTTCAACCAGCGCGGATGGCAGCCGCGCGGCATCCAGCGGTCGGCAATGACCACATCAACCCGCGCACAGGCGGCGACAAGCGACCTCCAATCGCTTTGAAAGCCGCTGCGCGTGGCCAAAAATGTCCACCGCCGCCCCTCTCGCACCATTTGCCAGACGCAAAAATCGGGTGAACAGCGCGCGCCCGGCATATCGGCAATCGCCGATAACTCGCCGTCGATGCCCGCCGCTTCGGCCAATTGATCGCGCGTAAAATCGCCCGCCCGCTCGCGCAGCAACGCATAGCCGCCACCGACCATGCGAACCGCAACATGGCGGCCATCGCTGGTCACCAGCACATCAGGCGGTGCAATCTGGATTGCCCACAACAAACCGAACATTATACCGCCAAGCCCCCACCATCGCACGCCACTTCGCCACAACAGCGTCCACAGGCCGCCCAGCACGATGATGGCAAAGGCCGCTGTCGGCATTGTCGGCAAGCTCGCAACCGAACCCGGCGCGTCCGCTACCACATGCGCCATGCCCAGCATTGCATCGAGCGCGATCTGCACGACCCACCAAGCTGGTGCTCCCAGCCCCACGGAATCGAGCGCAATCGCTAATGCTTCGGCGGGCATGATGACAAAGGTTGTCAGCGGTATGGCAACCATATTGGCAAGCGCACCATAAAGCCCCGCCTTGTGGAAATGGAACAGCGCGATCGGCATCAGCGCAATCTCGACCACCAGCCCCGTCGCCAGCAACCCCGCCAAACCGCGCAACAATCTCCACCCGAACGCCTCGTCGCGGCGCGCCAGCGCCCGTTTGACCCTATGATGCCCGTGGAGTGCAACAATCGCGGTGACAGCGGCAAAGCTCAATTGAAAGCTCGGCCCGACCAGAGCCTCTGGCCATAGCAGCAGCACGGCCATCGCCCCCGCCGCAATGAGGCGTAGGCTAATAGCTTCGCGCCCTATCGCGAGCGCCAACAGCACCAGTAACGCCGCCAATAATGACCGCACCGTTGGCACCTCGCTGCCGGTTAGCAATGTATAACCAAGGCCCGCGAGCGCGCCCCCGCCAGCCGCGATCAACGTTAAGGGCATACGCAGGGCCAACCATGGCGAAAGAGCAAGGATACGCAATAACAGCCACATCGTTCCTACCACTACAGCCGTCACGTGTAGGCCACTAACCGACAGCAAATGCGCAAGGCCGGAACGCCGCATTGCCTCATCATCATGGGCGCTCATTCCGCCACGGTCTCCTGTCGCCAGCGCCGCCGCAATCGCCCCGCTGCCGCCATTGACGCGCTCTTGGATATGACGCGACAGGCGCTCTCTTGGGCCTAAGCTGTTTGCGGCCCCGCCCGCCCCACGCATGATTGGGCCCAACCCTGACCCCACCGCGCCAATGCCATCAAACCATGCACGCCGCGCAAAATCATAGCCCCCCGGTAATGCCGCACGCGGTGGCGGCACCAATCGCGCCCGCAGCCGCACCCTATCATGCCGCCGCACATCGGCTAGCCCTCCTGCATCATCCCTAAATGTCACACGAATACGCGGCGGCAAATGCGCGTTGGCATCTGGTGCCAATAGCAGTCGCACTTGCTGACGCGCCGCCAGATTCTCAACACCCTCAACCCGCGCGGTAAAAGTAACGATAGCTGGGTGTTCCAGCACAGTGGCTGCGACCAATGTGCTTTTTGCCCAGATGACAAATGTGCCGCATAAAATAGCCAAAGCCGCAGCGAATATGACGCGCATCAACAGGCCATGGCGCGCCCCGCAAAGCCACGCAGCCATAGCCAATGCCAACATGGTCAGCGTAAAGCCGAACCACGCAATGGGTCCAGGCAACATGAACCATGCGGCAATCCCGGCACCGAATGCGACAGGAACCCAAAGGATCAGTGATTCGCGTTCACCCCATAGCCAATTTTCCAGCGCCTCCACTTGCCGCCGCAGCCAATCGCGCACACGCGGCAAAAATGCCGTTTGAAGCGTGCTTTGCGTCATGCTACGGCCCCTCCCCATCCGATGCTTTTTAGGGTCAGGAGCCAATAATAGCGCGGCTGAGGCAGAAAAAATGGCAACCATATCGGGCCGAAATGCATGCAGGGGATAGCGGGACTATCTGCAAGGGCATTTGGGTCTGAGATGGAAGCCATTTTACTGTCCTATTGGATTTGGCCGATTTGGCCCATATCTACGTCGAAAAGTCTTGAAATAGCACCACTATTCGCATCACCTTTCCTCCTTGCACTGAACGAAATCGCTTCAAACCTCAGTTCGCGCTATTATTGAGTCCTGACCCTCGCTATCGGCCTCATTTTCAAGTTGGGAGATTATTTGCGTGGGCGGAATCGGTGTTTCAGGTGACTTAGCCAGTGCGGGAAACGCGCCAGTGGTGACACGTTTTGCACCGTCGCCAACGGGATTTCTGCATATTGGCGGCGCTCGGACTGCCCTGTTCAACTGGCTTTACGCTAGGCGGACCGGGGGCAAGTTTCTGCTGCGTATAGAAGATACCGACCGCGCCCGTTCCACCGATGACGCCATTGGCGCGATTCTTGATGGGATGCGCTGGCTTGGCCTCGATTGGGATGGCGAAGAAATCTATCAATTTTTGCGGGCATCGCGTCATGCCGAAGTCGCCCGTCAACTGGTCGATAGCGGGCACGCCTATCGCTGCTGGCTGACCCAGGACGAACTGGCCGCGATGCGCGCCGCCGCACAGGCCGAACGCAGGCCGTTCCGCATCATCAGCCCGTGGCGCGACGCTGTCCCAGCAACACACCCCACAGAAGCCGCTCCTGTCATCCGCCTCAAAGCCCCGCGCGATGGAAAGTTGACAATCATTGATAGAGTTCAAGGTGAAGTCACAGTTGATGCAACAGAAATTGATGATTTCATCCTGTTGCGTAGCGACGGCACGCCCACCTATATGCTATCGGTTGTCGTCGATGATCATGATATGGGGGTTACGCATGTCATTCGCGGCGACGATCATCTCAATAATGCTTTTCGCCAGTTGGTGATGCTACAGGCGCTGGATTGGCCAGTCCCGACCTATGCGCATGTTCCGCTCATTCACGGCAGCGACGGCGCAAAATTGTCCAAACGCCACGGCGCACTGGGTGTCGATGCCTATCGTGATGAGCTGGGTTTCTTGCCCGAGGCCGTCAATAATTACCTGTTGCGTCTAGGCTGGGGACATAAGGATGATGAAATCATTAGCCGCGAGGATGCGATCAGCTGGTTCGACATCGACGATGTTGGCCGATCAGCGTCGCGCTTTGATTTCAAAAAGCTAGAGAGTCTCAACGCCCATTATATGCGCGAAGCCGACGACGCGCGGCTGGCCACCCTGTGCGCAAACCACCTCGCATCTATGTTGGAACGCCCGCTTGAGGCCGAAGATGAAGCACTATTGGAACGAGCGATGCCCGCGCTCAAACCGCGCGCAAAAACACTGATAGAATTGGCCGAAGGGGCGGTGTTCCTGTTTGATCAGGTTCCTCTGACCTATGAGGACAAGGCACGTGGGCAGATTGACGAAGCACCCGAAGGTGTGCTTGACGCGCTTGCCAATGGCTTTGCCGCGCTGGATGACTGGTCCATTGTGGCGCTAGAGGATGTTGTTCGCGATGAGGCTGATCGACGCCAGATCGGGCTAGGTAAATTGGCCGGGCCGTTGCGCGCGGCCCTCACCGGACGGACTATTTCACCCGGCATATTTGATGTGCTATGGCTATTGGGTCGGGACGAGAGCTTGCAACGCATAAACGCGGCGTTACCAGCATAAACACAATGGATGCCGCGTGATAGCGACCTGAATGTGATAGGGATTTGATAATGAGCAATGCGACCCTCACCACCGGCGGCAATGTTATTGACCTGCCAATCATCGACGGAAGCATCGGGCCATCGGTGCTCGATATCCGCAAAATGTATGCGCAGACTGGGCAATTTACCTATGACCCGGGCTTCACATCGACCGCAAGCTGCGAATCATCGCTAACCTATATCGATGGCGACGAAGGCATTTTGCTCCATCGCGGCTATACGATTGGTGAATTGACCGAAAAATCGTCCTTCATGGAGGTGTCCTATCTGTTGCTGAACGGTGAATTGCCTAGCAAGGATCAATTGGCCAAATTTTCTTACACTATTTCGCGCCACACCATGTTGCACGAACAGTTGATGCAATTTTACCGTGGTTTCCGCCGCGATGCGCACCCGATGGCAATCATGTGCGGTGTTGTTGGTGCCTTGTCCGCCTTTTATCACGATTCGACCGATATTAACGACCCGCATCAACGCATGGTGGCATCGCACCGTTTGATTGCCAAAATGCCGACCATTGCGGCGGCGGCGTATAAATATTCGATTGGCCAGCCATTCCTCTATCCCAAAAATGACCTTAGCTATTCCGCCAATTTCCTGCGCATGACCTTTGGCGTGCCAGCCGAAGAATATATTGTTGATCCGTTGATCGAAAAGGCGATGGACCAGATATTTATCCTCCACGCCGATCATGAACAAAATGCCTCGACGTCCACGGTGCGGCTGGCGGGCTCATCGGGTGCCAACCCCTTTGCCTGCATCGCCGCAGGAATCGCCTGCCTGTGGGGGCCAGCGCATGGCGGGGCGAACGAGGCGGCGCTCAATATGCTTCGCGAAATTGGCACGCCCGACCGTATCCCGGAGTTTATCGCGCGTGCCAAGGACAAGAACGACCCGTTCCGGCTGATGGGATTTGGCCACCGTGTTTACAAAAACATGGACCCGCGCGCGACAGCGATGGAAAAAACAGCGCGCGAGATTCTCGCAAAACTCGGCAGGAAAGACCCAATTTTCGAGGTCGCGCAACAGCTGGAAGATATGGCGCTCAACGACCCTTATTTCATTGAGAAAAAACTGTTCCCCAACGTCGATTTCTATTCGGGCGTCGTGCTTTCGGCCATCGGTTTCCCGACAACGATGTTCACCGTATTATTCGCTTTGGCACGCACTGTCGGATGGGTTGCGCAGTGGAATGAAATGATTTCCGACCCAGCACAAAAAATCGGTCGCCCGCGCCAGCTTTACACTGGGCCGACGCAGCGCGCCTATGTGCCGGTCAATCAGCGTTAAGCGATTGGGCTAGGCGGCGTGGCAGGCGCAGCGTAAAGCGCGCGCCCTGCCCCGGTGCGCTTTCGACGCTGATGTCGCCGCCCATAGCCTGTGCCAGACGGCGTGAGATATAGAGGCCAAGCCCGCTGCCTCCGCCGTCGGTTCGGCCAAGCCGCTCGAATTTGTTGAATAATTTCGCCTGATCCTCAGGCGAAATGCCAGGCCCTTGATCGGCAATGGTTATCGTTGACCAATCGTCCTGATCATCGACACGCAGCCATATCATTGCGTTGTCAGGGCTGTAATGCACGGCGTTGCCGATCAGGTTAATCAGGATCTGCAACACGCGGCGAAACTCTGCGGTGACAACCGCCGCTTCATCGGCCGCCGGTGCGTCGATGCGAATGCCGCGCTCTTTGGCTTTCATCATCAACAGGCCAGCCGCGCGCCGTGCGACATCAGCCAAATCAACCGCTTCGCTCGCCACGGTGAAATTGTCGCGTTCCACGGCTTGCAAATCCGCCAAATCATCGACCAGATCGAGCAAGTGTCGCCCCGCCAGAGCAATATCGCTGGCATAACGCGCATAATCTGCGCGAATCGGGCCTTGCCTTTGCCCGGCTATTGTTTCGGCGTTCGCAACAATCCGCCCCAATGGGCGGCGCAGCGCACCATCAATCCGCAGCGCGAAACTGCGCGTATCTATATTGCCCAGCAATGATGCTGCCGACGCATCGGGCTGGATTATAGCGACATCTGCCGGCAATTGGCCAAAACCAACCGGCTCTGCATCGCCGAAAAATCCTGTAAAATTATCGCCATCAAACATTGGTTTGGCGCGTAATATCAATATCGTGCCGTCCGCGCTCCCCAAGCTCATACGCGCGCGCTGTCCCCCGAAACCGCCTTGTGCGGCGAGCGCCACCAGCAACGGAAAACTTCCATAATTATCGGGAGCAAGCTGGAATAATTCAGACAGCGAACGGCTCATCCAGTCAATATCATCCAGCCCCCATGCTAGATCCGCCTCGACCATCACCAGACGCAGACGGATATCACAGGCCCAGCGCACGCTGCCGGGCGGCACAATACGCCGTGGCAAGGGTGCCATAATATCGTCACTATCGACTATGGGTGCGGCAACGCTTTCCCAGTCAATCAGCTCTATTCGCACGCCTTCGCCATCGGGCAAGAAACGCCCGTGGGCGCGGATTTCATGGGTGTCGTCACCCATCAACACGGGCCGTTCTATCGGTGTTTTCAACCGCGCAGCCAATTGTGTTAATCGTGCCAGCGCCGGAAGCAATATCGGGCCGCCCAGCTCGCCGCCAGCCGCCTGTTGCAGGCGCAGCAAAGCATCGTCGGCATAAACCAGCCGCCCATCGGGGTTCACCCGTCCACGCACGGCCAGCGTCATCGCAGGGCCCAGCGGATGCGCAAGCGGACGCACGTGCGACTTTCAGTGGTAAATGGCGCATTTTGGTTCATTACCATTGTTGCATAGCGCAACAGCGTTAATGCCGCCTAAACCGCATCATTTTGTCTTATGCTTATGGCGCCATAGGGGCTGGGGGCCAATATTTGAATAAAAAGCCAAAATCCAAGCAACAGAGCCGCCAAGTCGAAAGCAGGAACCAGCCCCAGTGAAGGCGTCATTGCGGCGACCATCACCCATGCCAGCCCAAAGTCAGGGAGCCGTCCTTGAGCCAATATTATTCGGCTCTGCAATGCCAGAGCGATGAGCAGAACAAAGGTGAGCATCATTGCATTATCACCCAATATTTGCCCCATGTTACCGGCCTGCAACCCGCGTTCCGCCAATGCGATCGCAATAAATTGGAACGCCAACCCAACTATGCCAATGCCGCGCCACATCCTGGTCTCGGAGCGAAAACGCGCTATGAACACAGCCGATTGATGGGCGATAGCAGCAAGCACGCCACACAGCGCTGCAATCCATAAATGGCCGAAAAGCGCGCCAAACGCGGCGGCGATGGCTAACATAGGCGTCAATAGGCGCGCCATCACGCCGCTATCTTGCCGCCGCAGCAACGCCCCCGAAAACAGCCGCAGCACCGGCCCTATCACCCACCGCGCGGCGATTCCGCTCTCATAGCTCACCTGCGCCGACAACAGGCGATGTTCGGCTTCCACCGCCTCCACCGGGGTTTCGGCAAGCGCCATATCACCCGAGACAAATAAGGATGGATCGCAGGATATTCGTGCCACGCCTTGCTGCACCGCGTGACGAAACAACAAAAGTTGCGGGTCCCAATCGGCTGGCGCACCGTCCAATGCACCGAGTATTTCGCGCTCGATCAGCGCCAACCCGGCCCAGCGGGTCGTCGCATCAATCCGCTCCAACCCCTGCGTCATCGGCGTATCGTCTGTAACCAGAATCGCCGAATTATCGGCCGCCAACGCCCGGCGCCAAGCTGCATCACCAGCGATCAGGCCATCGGCAACCAGCAATAACTGATCGGCATCCCCCATATGCGTCAACACATCGTCGCCACATCGAACCAGTTCCAGCGGCAATCCACGCCCTCGCACCCTGTCACAGGCTTCGGCAAGCGCAGCCGGAACGGCATCGACCAAAACGAGCATACGGGTAATGCCAAGGCCATGGGCGCGGGTCGCCTGATGTTCGATGATTGTCATCCCCGCAACCGGCAATAAAGCGCGCAATAGCGGCATTCCCCACGCATCAACGTCGTCGGCCAACGCCTGTGCGGCGGCAAGGGCAACTAGACTGCGAGAACCCTTTACCATTTGGCTGCGTTGGAGCCACAATCGCTCCTGAACAGGAGAAAGTCGCAGCGCGTAGTGGGACTACGGGCTAGGCTTTCGACGCATTCAGGAGCGATTGTGGCCCAACCCCGCAGGGGCCGCGTGCAAATCCGCCATTTCTGCGTCACTCGTCGCTCACTATGCCTCAACATGGATCGCTCCTCGTTCCTTGAGCTGACGAATTTTCACTGCGGCGCAGCTCAATTGGTAAAGGGTTCTCGCAGTCTGACGTCATGCTGCACGCTTTAGCATGGGTTTGTGCTGGCAACACCCCATTTGCTCCGCCCCGATTATTATCAGATTTGACCCCGCTTTTTCTGGTGTTTTATAGCCTCATCCGCTAGGATTGGACTATCACAATCAGACCCTATTCAAAGGCCATACATTGACCATCGACAACCCGACACCGCCTGCCCGACCGTCCGACATTCAGGCGATCAATATCGTCGATGAAATGAAGACGAGCTATCTTGACTATGCCATGTCGGTTATCGTCGCACGCGCGCTGCCCGATGTTCGCGATGGCTTGAAACCCGTGCACCGCCGCATCCTTTATGCCAGCCAGGAAGGCGGCTTTGTCCCCGGCAAACCCTATAAGAAATCGGCGAAAATCGTCGGCGACGTCATGGGTAATTACCACCCGCACGGCGACAGCGCGATTTATGACGCACTGGCGCGGATGACACAGGATTGGGCGATGCGGGTGCCGCTCATCGACGGTCAGGGTAATTTCGGGTCGATGGACCCCGATCCACCGGCGTCGATGCGCTATACCGAGGCGCGCCTTGCACGCGTTGCCCTGACTCTGCTTGGCGATCTCGACAAGGATACCGTCGATTTTCAGCCTAATTATGACGCTTCCCGCCTTGAACCCACCGTTCTTCCCGCGCGCTACCCCAACCTGCTTGTCAATGGCGCGGGCGGGATTGCAGTTGGTATGGCCACCAACATTCCGCCGCACAATCTGGGTGAGGTCATCAATGCCTGTCTGGCGATGATGGATGATCCCGCCATTACCACCGATCAGTTGATCGAGATTGTCCCCGCACCCGACTTTCCCACTGGCCCACTGATTTTGGGACAAGGGGGGGCGCGCGCCGCTTATCATACCGGCAAGGGTTCGATCATGATGCGCAGTCGCCACATTGTCGAGACGGGGCGCGGGGACCGTCAATCCATCGTCCTCACCGCCATTCCCTATCAGGTCGGCAAAACCGGTTTGGTCGAAAAGATTGCCGAAGCCGCGAAGGACAAGCGGATTGAGGGGATCAGCGACATCCGCGACGAAAGCAACCGCAAGGGTGTGCGCGTTGTCATCGACCTCAAACGCGATGCAACGCCAGAAGTGGTGCTCAACCAATTGTGGCGGCACACCCCGGCGCAATCCAGCTTTCCCGCCAATATGCTGGCTATTCGCGGTGGACGCCCCGAAATCCTTGGGCTGCGTGAAATCATTGCGACCTTTATCACCTTTCGCGAAGAGGTTATTACCCGCCGCACCAAGTATGAGTTGAACAAGGCGCGTGACCGCGCGCATATTTTGCTCGGCCTTGTCGTGGCGGTCACCAATATGGACGAAGTGGTCCGCATCATTCGCGGCAGCAAATCCCCACCCGAAGCCCGCGCGGCATTGCTGGCCCGCGAATGGCCCGTTGCAGAAATCGTGCAATATATCCGGCTGGTAGAGGCCGTCGAGACCGAACATGTCGGCGATACGTACCGCCTGTCGGAGATCCAGGTCCGTGCGATACTCGAGCTGCGCCTGCACCGTTTGACCGCGCTTGGCCGCGATGAAATCGGCGCTGAATTGGCCGAACTTGCCATCACAATTGCTGAATTACTGGCCATATTGGGTGATCGGTCACGACTGTATGACGTCATGCGCGAAGAATTGGTGGCGGTGCGCGACGCCTTTGCCACACCGCGCATAACAACCATCACCGCCGCCGCCGATGGCATCGACGATGAAGACCTTATCGAACGCGAAGAGATGGTCGTCACCGTCACGCTTGACGGCTATATCAAACGCACGCCGCTCGACACATTCCGCGCGCAGCGGCGCGGCGGCAAGGGACGCGCCGGCATGGCGACCAAGGATGAGGACGTCGTCACCGAATTGTTCGTCACTTCCACGCACACGCCCGTGTTGTTCTTTTCAACCATGGGTAAAGTCTATCGGATGAAGGTATGGCGGCTGCCCGAAGGCGGCCCGGCAACGCGCGGACGACCGATGGTCAACCTGTTGCCGCTGGCAGAGGGCGAGACCATCTCGACCGTCCTGCCATTGCCGGAGGATGAGGCAGAGTGGGGAAATCTGCATGTCGTATTTGCAACGGCAAAAGGAAATATTCGCCGTAATTCAATGGATAGCTTTGCAAATATACCAAGCAATGGCAAGTTTGCGATGCGTTTTGACGACGGGTCGGATGATCATTTGATCGGCGTTGCACTGTTGAGCGCTGACGACGATGTGCTGCTCGCAACGCGTAATGGCAAGGCGATCCGGTTCGCCGCCGACGATGTGCGCGAGTTCCAAAGCCGCACCTCAACCGGGGTGCGCGGCATGCTGCTGAAGGGCGATGACGAAGTCATGTCGCTCTCGATTCTTCACCGCGTCGGCACCAGCCAGGAGGAACGCGAAGCCTATCTACGCTTTGCCCCGTGGAAGGCAGAGCGCGAAGGTGAACCTGCGCTGTCGCCGACACGCATGGCCGAATTGGCGGCGCGCGAACAGTTCATCCTCACCGTTTGTGCCAATGGCTATGGCAAGCTCAGCTCGGCCTATGAATATCGCCGCACCGGACGCGGCGGTCAGGGGATTACCAATATCGACAATATCGCGCGCAACGGCCCCGTCGTCGCCAGCTTCCCTGCGGTGCAGGCGGACCAGTTGATGCTGGTCACCGATCAGGCCAAGCTGATCCGCTTGGGCCTCGACAGTCTGCGCGTCATCGGGCGCGGATCGGCGGGGGTGCGGCTGTTCAATGTCGCTGACGATGAGCATGTCGTTAGCGCCGCCAAAATTGGCGACAGCGACGATGAAGCCGTAATCGAAGAGGGCGCTGACATTGCTGACATCCCTGCACAACAGGCCGAGGAAAATGAAGGTGGCATCAGCGAAGAATGAGCGCGACTGTTTATAAAATCCTGACCGCCGATCAATGGGCGCAATTTCAAGTCGATGGCGTCTTTCACGGTGCGCCCATCGACGTCGCTGATGGTTATATCCACATGTCCACCGCCGACCAGTGCGCCGAGACACTCGCCAAGCATTTTGCAGGGCAGACGGGGCTCGTCATCGCCGAAATTGACCTGTCCGGCTTTGGCGATGCACTGCGGTGGGAGGTCTCGCGCGGCGGCGCGCTGTTCCCGCATCTTTATGCCCCGCTGCCAATCAGCGCGGTGGTGGGCACGCGGGCCGCTTAAACGCCACCTGCCTCGCGCCGCCCGCCTTCTCTTTGCAACGTGGTCACCACACCGCGCGCAATCAGCGCCTGCCCGCCAAAATAGAGCGGCCAGATCAGCATATGCGGCCATAGCTCGCCAGCCAATCGGCCCTGACCAGCAAATATCAACAGATCGCTGAGCAGGAACAGCATCGCGCCAATGCCGACGCGATAACGCGAGAAGCGGCTAGACCATGCACTCGCGGCCATCGCAGACACCAGCGCGGTATAGACTAATAGAGCGTATATATCATTGCCACGCCCCGAACCCAGCCGCTCAAGCACCGCGCCCATCGGCCCTTGCGTCGACAGCGCAATGATGATCGCCGCCGGGATGAGGATGAACCCCAGCGTGCGTTGGCTTGGCTCCAGCGTGTCGCGGCGATAGCGCAAATAGAGCGCAATCGCGACGACATGCCCGGCGGCAAAGGCGATCGCGCCAGCCTCTAGCCCCACCGCTTCGATGAGCACATCACCCAACGCGCCCAATGCCAGCACAGCGGCGATGATTTTCCCGTCGCGCCCCGGCGCGCTTCGCAACGCCCACAGCGCAAGCAATGCAACCCCTGCGCCCTTCCATGCTATGATCGCCGGCCCAGTCCATCCGCTCAACGCAGGCACCATATAACTGGCCCCCATCAGCAACGCCGCCCACCATATACCCCGCATTTAACATCCCCCGTGCCTTGTCAGTTCTTGTGTTGTGGGCCAAGGCGGGGCGATGGACAAGGCCAGATATATGCACGACATCCACATTATTGGCGGCGGACTGGCGGGATCAGAAGCCGCTTGGCAGCTTGCACAAGCCGGGTTTCGCGTCCGCCTGTCCGAAATGCGCGGCGGCGGCGACACAACACCCGCGCATCAGGGTGACGCGCTCGCCGAAATGGTCTGCTCGAATAGCTTTCGCTCCGACGATGGCGACAGCAATGCCGTTGGCCTGCTCCACCGCGAGATGCGCAGCCTAGGCTCGCTCATCATGCGCGAGGCGGACGCGACCAAAGTGCCCGCCGGTTCGGCGTTGGCGGTTGACCGCGACCATTTTTCGGCTGGTGTAACGGCTTCACTCGCCGCACATTCCAACGTTACCATCGTCCGGACGCGTATCGACACTGTGCCGACTGACGGTATGACGATCATCGCCACTGGCCCGCTGACGGGTGCGGATATGGCCAGCAGCATCGCCGCAGAGACGGGCGCTGACGCGCTGACATTTTTCGACGCCATCGCGCCCATCGTCCACCGCGACAGCATCGACATGGACATCTGCTGGATGGCGAGCCGCTGGGATAAAGTCGGGCCGATTGGCGACGGCAAAGATTATATCAATTGCCCAATGGACAAGGATCAATACCACGCCTTTGTCCAAGGGTTGCTCGACGGCGACAAGACAGAGTTTCGAGAATGGGAAAAGAACACGCCCTATTTCGAGGGCTGCATGCCAATAGAGGTCATGGCATCGCGCGGCCCAGAAACGCTGCGCTTTGGCCCGATGAAGGCGGTGGGACTTGATAATCCGCGAACGGGCCGTTGGCCCTATGCCGTGGTTCAGTTGCGACAGGATAATGCGCTGGGCACCCTATGGAATATGGTGGGGTTCCAGACCAAGCTGAAACACGCCGAGCAAGTGCGGCTGCTGCGCACAATTCCGGGGTTAGAGCGGGCAGAGTTTGCGCGGCTGGGCGGGCTGCACCGCAATAGCTTCATTCGCTCACCAGATTTGCTCGATGCACAATTGCGGCTCAAATCAGCGCCGCACATCCGCTTTGCCGGACAAATCACGGGGTGCGAGGGCTATGTGGAAAGCGCGGCCATCGGCCTTCTCGCCGCGCGCTTTGCTGTCGCCGAACTGCGCGGTGTGCCGCTCCCTCCCCCGCCGCCGGAAACCGCGCTGGGGGCGCTGCTCGGCCATATAACAGGCGGTGCAGACTCCGCCAGCTATCAGCCGATGAACATCAATTTCGGGCTGTTCCCGCCATTAGCCGAAAAGGTGCGTAAAGCTGATCGCAAAGCTGGCATGACGGGACGAGCAGGCGAGAAATTGGCACAATGGATAGGCACCAACAATTTAGGGTCAAGACCCTAATCGTCGCTGCCTCCACCTGACTCAGCGCGCTCTCCAGGGCATCGACACCGCGTTTGCGGGCGATGTTGCGGTGCGGTTGTGGCAAACTCAGCCGCCGTCAATCCACCCGAACGATTGGTATCGGCCGTGGCAAAGCGTTGCCCCGTCGCCGCAGCCCATTCCTCGAATGACAGCAGGTTATTGCCGTCCTTATCGAGGCGGCGAAACCCTTGCGTTCGGCTCGACATCATTTCGATGCGCGTAACACTGCCGTCGCGGTTGCGATCATAGCGTGCAAAACGCCGCTCCTCGCGCGACTGTGCGCTGGCACGCGGCGGCTCGGGTGGAGGGGCACCGCGCAGGTTCGGGTCCGCAACAGGCAGGCCGACATCAGGCGGAGGCAGCGCTGCAACGGCGGGGTCAGGCACCTGGCTAATCCCCTGCCACAAGAATACGCCGCCCGTCAGCATCAGCACCGCAGCAAGTCCGCCGATCAAAAACCTGTTCATGCTCGCTCCTATATCCGACCACAGTTACAATAGCCGCTACAGTAGCGAGTTCAACGCCCAAACAGACCAATTCTTAGTATGGACCATTGCTCACGCCGTGGTGCACGCCGCCCCTTCGCGCGTGCAATCGTGCGGGCAAGGCCCGTCAACGCCGCCAGCGCGCGCGGTAGTTCGGTGATCATAACGCCCGCGAACCGCGCCTGATGCGCCGCCCAATCATTAGAATCTCCGCTGACCAGCACCTGCTCGATGCCAGCCCATGCCCGCCCCGCGTCAGCCAAAACAGCGCTCTCACAGCCCAATATCCGCCCCGACATGGTAAACAAAAGCGCCCCGGCATCACAATTTTCCGATTGCCCATCGAGCGAAATTGCCATCCAGTCCTCGGCCAGCGCCGACAGTTCACGCCCGCTAAACTGCGGTAAAAGGTCGTGGACAAGTGACGTCAACAGCGGGTCTGGATGTCGCTCGCCCGCCTTCAGGACAGCCAGTTGGTCTGCCCACCATCGCAATTTAATTTGCCGCAGGGCAGGCTCCCTCCCCTCCCTTGCCGCTTGTGCAAAGCGCGCATTAGCTTGCCATAACGCTGCCAAGCCTGCGCGAGCATGATGCGGAACCAGCGGAAAAATCAACGGATTGAGGAGCGAAAGCATAGTCGTTTCACGATGGTCAAAATCGCTGTCACGCATGACGTCACCCACGCCCAAAATATAACAAGGTCAATTTTCCGGTAACCAATGCTCTGAACTCCCTGCCAAGGTTACTGCGACTATGCCGCCAATTCGAATGGACGAACAGCATCTGTGTGTTCGCACCAGCAGGGGTTTGAAATATGCGCAAGTCACCATCAACGCTACGGCGTTTACGGCGAAACCAAAAGGGCAATGTCATGTATATGACGGCGGGCCTGCTGGTGCCGATTTTGGCGACTATGGGTGCGGGCGTTGACTTGGGTCAGGCCTATATGGCGAAATCGCGGCTGCAACAGGCGTGCGATGCTGGTGTGCTGTCGGGTCGCCGTGCAATGGCCGATGGCACATTCACCGCTTCTGCGCGCGACGCGGCGAACCGCATGTTCAACTTCAACTACGCTAGCGATGAATATAGCAGCACGGGACGAACCTTCACCCCGGTCCAGCGCGGTGCCAACGAAGTGACCGCAACGGCAACCGCAAGTGTGCCGACTATCATCATGCGCGCCTTTGGCACCAATGCGATCAATATTACCGCAAACTGCACGGCAAAGCTGGAAACATCGAACGCCGACATCATGTTTGTGCTCGACACCACCGGGTCTATGGCTTCAACTAACTCGGGCGATTCGGTCAACCGCATTACCGCGCTCAAAACCGAAGTCATGGCGTTCTACGACACCGTCATGGCGGCGCAGAGCGACACCAGCCAGATCCGGTTCGGCGCGGTGCCCTATTCGGTCAACGTCCATGTCGGCGAAGTGTTGCGGGCTGCGAATCCCGAGTGGATATCCGACTCGGCCGAATTGCCATCGCGCACTGCCAATTTTGTCCCCTATGATCCGCCCGATCTGACCACTTATGGTTCGGTTTTTTACACCAACCAAGTCTATGGCACATGGGCCAATACCTCGACCTATCAAACTGGGTACAGTCAGAATGCGTGCAATAATATTAGCGCGCCAGCTGGCAGCACGCCGGTCGCGACCAGCGCAACCACCACCATTGTGACCGGAACGACCACCGATGCGCAAGGACGCACCGTCACGACCTATGAAGATCGGCGGAATTACTCGCAAACAGTCTATCGCTGGCAATATCAGACGTCGAACCGGCGCTGTTACAAGCAAAGCCGTTCGTACACCTATACCAAAAACACGCCCTATTCGGTGACGCAGACGCCATCGATCATGCAGTTCAGCAATTACACCTATCAAGCGATGACCTATGATGTCAGCAATATCATCAACGGCGCGCCGATGGTGGTCCAGACGGGGGCGCTGGGAGCCAATGTCACGGCGGCGTGGAACGGCTGTATCATGGAACGCGACACGGTTGATTTCGCGTCGGGCGATTTTCCGCCTGCCGATGCCTATGACCTCGACATCGACCTGGTGCCGACCAGCAATGACCAGACAAAATGGAAGGTCGTGCTGCCCAATATCGCGCACCCCAGCGCCAGCAACTACAGCAGTTTCCAGACGCCCGCTCCGGTAACAACCAGCAGCGATTACCGCAGCTATGCGTCACAGGGTGGCGCGACCTGCCCGGCGGCGGTGATGAAGCTGCGCACGATTCCCGTCGCTTCACGGCCGATATTGCAAAATTATGTCAACTCGCTGGTGGCATCGGGCAACACCTATCACGATATCGGCATGGTATGGGGTGCGCGACTGATTTCGCCATCGGGCATATTCGCGTCGGAAAACGCGACCGCGCCCAATGGCAACGCGATCAGCCGCCACATCATCTTTATGACCGACGGACAGCTGGAACCACAAAAGGGTGTCTATGGCTTTCAGGGTCAGGAATATGAGATGGAGCGCGTCGGCGGCACCACCAATGCCGAGTTCGTTGCACGTCACGAAGCACGGTTTCAGGCGGTGTGCAATGCCGCCCGCGCGCGCAACATCACCGTCTGGGTGGTCAGCTTCGGGACCACGCTCAACAACTCGATGCGTGCCTGCGCCAGCGGTGACAAGGCTTTCCAAGCCAATAACCAGACGCAATTGCACCTCAACTTTCAGTCGATCGCATCGCAGATCACCCGATTGAGGCTGTCGGAATGATGCGCGCTATGAGCATAAAGCCCATTCACGCGATCCGGCGGCACCTGCTCGCCAATGAGGACGGTGCCTATATGATGGAGCTTGCGCTCATCATGCCGGCATTCCTGATGCTGATCATGGGCACGTTCGATTTGGGTTTCCAAATGTATGCCAAGGCAACGCTGGCTGGCGCGGTTGAAGCGGCCGGGCGCACCAATACGCTCGAACAAAACGCGTCGGACCAGACCGCCGTCGATCAAAACGTCCGCACTGCGGTGGCAAGGACTACGCCCGGGGCGACGCTCGCTTTCACGCGGACCAACTATGTCAGCTTTTCGGACCTCAATAACCCAGAATTGTTCAACGACACCAATGGCAATGGCGCGCACGACAGTTTTGAGTGTTTCAGCGATGCCAATGGCAATGGCACCTACGACACATCGCGCGGATCCGGCGGTCAAGGCGGGGCGAGCGACGTGACGCTCTATCAGGTCGATATGACCTTTGATCGCATCTTTCCGCTGTGGAGCATGTTGGGCCAGCCACAGAGCAAGACCATCACGGTCAAAACCGTGCTTCGTAACCAGCCCTATACCAACCAGACAGACAGCACGGTGACAGTATGTCCATTAGTCCCATGATGCGCAGTGCACCCCTTGCCAACCGCGTCCGCCGTTTCGCGGCGCGTCTGCGCCACAACACGCGCGGTCTGGCGATGATCGAAGCCGCCTTCACCATCCCGACATTGCTGTTCACCAGCTTTGCGGGTTTGGAAATGGCGAACATGATGATCGTCCACACAAAGATCAGCGCAATCGCGCTATCGGCGTCGGACAATGCCTCGCGTATCGCATCGGGCAGCAACCTAGCGCAGCCACAGGTGCGCGAAGTTGACGTCAACGACACGTTTACAGGCGCACAACTCCAGTCTGGGCTGCTCGATCTCAACCAGCATGGCCGGATCATCCTCTCCAGCCTGGAAACCAATGCAGGCGGCGGGCAATGGATCCACTGGCAACGCTGTTACGGCAATATGGCAGTGCGGTCAGCATATGGCGCTGAGGGCACCGGGATCACAGGAAACACGCTCAATGGTATGGGTGACACAGGTCAAGAGGTGAGAGCCACACCCGGCAATGCCGTGATGTTTGTCGAGGTCAGCTACACCTATCAGCCGTTCTTGCTAGGCTCGATGCTCAGCGGGGCCAATGTCATCGAATATGAGGCGGCGTTCGCGGTGCGCGATGCGCGCGACACGACGGCTATCTTTAACCCGTCGCCCGCCGCAACCGTGCGCACCTGCCCAACCACAGGAACGCAGCGCAAAAAGCGGGGCGAGCGGCGCGCCATTCCCCACACGTGGAACTTTGGGCAGGGGTGGCTTTGATTAGCGGTTGCACAGACTCCGCGCGACCGCGCACACCTTTGCCGCGTTGACCAACGCCAATTTCTCGATGTTGGCGGCATAGGGCATCGGCACATCCTCGTTGGTGACGCGCAGCACGGGGGCGTCGAGGTCGTCAAACGCTTCCTCCATCGCAATCGCGGCTATTTCACTAGCGATAGAGCATGTTGGCCAGCCTTCTTCGACCACCATCAGGCGGTTGGTTTTCTTGACACTGGTCAGGAATGTTGCCCTATCCAGCGGACGTAATGTCCGCAGGTCGATAACCTCGGCATCTATACCCTCCGCCGCCAATACCTCCGCTGCTTCGAGCGATATTCCAACACCGATGGAATAGCTGACGATAGTGATGTCGCTCCCCGTCCGGCACACGCGCGCCTTGCCAATCGGCAAAACATGGTCGCCGCCCGCAGGCACATCAAAGCTGCGGCCATAAAGCAGCTCATTTTCAAGGAATACGACCGGGTCATCGGTGCGGATTGCGGCTTTCAGCAACCCCTTGGCATCCGCCGCATCATAGGGCGCGATGACGATCAAGCCGGGGACAGCGGCATACCATGGCGCATAATTCTGGCTATGCTGTGCGCCAACCCGGCTTGCCGCGCCATTGGGACCGCGAAACACGATCGGGCAACGCATCTGCCCGCCAGACATATAATTGGTCTTGGCGGCGCTATTGATGATGTGGTCAATCGCCTGCATCGCAAAATTGAAGGTCATAAACTCGATAACGGGGCGCAGCCCGCCCATTGCCGCACCAGCGCCTAGGCCAGCAAAGCCATATTCGGTGATCGGGGTGTCGATGACGCGGCGCGGGCCGAATTCGTCGAGCAACCCCTGCGTCACCTTATACGCGCCCTGATATTCGGCGACCTCTTCGCCCATTACAAACACGCGGTCATCGCGGCGCATTTCTTCGGCCATTGCGTCGCGTAACGCCTCGCGCAGCGTCACACGCACCATTTCTGTGTCGGCGGGGTTGGCTGGATCGGCGGGGCGTTCGGTCAGCACTATTACATTCGTTCGCCCTGAGCCTGTCGAAGGGCTGTCTTTTGCTTCCTGCGGTTCAAGGGACAAGGACGGTGCTTCGACAGCCCCGGATCCAGTCCGGGGCCGAACGGGAGTCAATGAATCTCCCGCCCCTGCCTCGCCGCCAATCACCGCAATGACGGTGCCAACTTTGACATTTTCGGTGCCCGCCGCGATCAGTATCCGGCTGACGACGCCTTCATCGACCGCCTCAAACTCCATCGTCGCTTTGTCGGTTTCAATCTCGGCGATGATGTCACCCGATTTCACCTCATCACCCTCGGCAACCAGCCATTTGGCGAGCGTCCCTTCCTCCATCGTCGGCGACAATGCGGGCATTTTCAATTCGACGCCCATCAATATTGCTCCACCAGAACGTCAGTATAAAGTTCACTCAAATCGGGTTCAGGCGCGCTTTCGGCAAAATCCGCCGCCTCGCCCACAATCTTGCGGATGTCCTGGTCGATAGCTTTCAGGCTTTCTTCGCTCGCACCAGCGGCCAGCAAATCAACCTTCAACCCCTCAATCGGGTCAGATTTTTCACGCACCGCCTGCACTTCCTCGCGGCTGCGGTATTTTGCGGGGTCGGACATGCTGTGCCCGCGATAGCGATAGGTTTTAAGCTCCAGCAGAACCGGTCCCTTGCCAGCGCGGACCCACGCGAGTGCTTTTTCGGCGGCATCGCGCACCTCCAGCACATCCATGCCGTTGACCTGTATCCCGGGAATGCGGAAACTTTCACCGCGACGATACAGGTGATCCTCCGCCGACGAACGATTAACCGATGTTCCCATCGCATATTGATTATTCTCGATGACAAATATGATCGGCAGTTTCCACAGCTCCGCCATATTATAGCTTTCGTACACCTGCCCTTGGTTCGAAGCCCCATCGCCATAATAGGCGAGGCAAACGCCGCCATCACCGCGATATTTATGCGCGAAAGCAAGCCCGGTGCCTAATGCTACCTGCGCGCCGACAATGCCGTGCCCGCCGTAAAATTTATGTTCGACGCTGAACATGTGCATCGAACCGCCCTTGCCGCGCGAAATGCCGGCCGCTCGGCCTGTCAGCTCGGCCATGATGACCTTCGGGTCGATGCCATAGGCCAGCATATGGCCATGGTCACGATAGCCGGTAATAACGCTGTCGGCGTCACCGTTAAGCGCGCTTTGCAGGCCGACCGCGACCGCTTCCTGCCCGATATAAAGGTGACAAAATCCGCCGATCAAGCCAAGCCCGTATAGCTGCCCGGCTTTCTCTTCAAAGCGCCGGATGAGCAGCATCTCGCGGTAAAATTGCTCCATCTGTTCGCGGGTCGCGGCCCAGCGTCCGTGCGGTGCGGGGCCTTCACGATCGGACGCCAGCAGCGCAGGCTTCGCCTCACCACCGCTTGATTTTACCGTGCTTTTACCGGGCGCTTTTGCAACCAAATCCAGGGTCCTCCTCCGCCGAACAAGCGACCGCTATAGGCCGAGTCAGTCACAGCTTGCAACAAGCGCATACGGATATTTGGAACAGCAGCACCGCCTATTTCAGCGGAATGACCACATCATCTGGATGAATCATGTTGAGCGAGGAACGGACCATTTCATCAGCTAGGTCAGGGTCCACATGACGCGGATCGAGCAATCGCTGGCGGTTCACGAGCCGTGCCTGCTCATGCTTCAACTCAGCCAGCTCGATTTGGCGTGATTGCAGCGCGCGGTGATAGTCGCTCCATGCAAACAGGCCCGTTGATCCAAACAGCAACCAAGTGAACATGATCGCGGCACCAGCCCCGGCACCAAGCATAGGCCAATAGTCCTTGCCTTTCTTCCGGATGCTCGCCTGCTTTGCCATAAGCGCTTGAATCATAAACTCAACTTGCCGTCAAGCACGATCGGCAAGTGATTCAACTGACTCGATAATTTCCGCTATCGGGCAAAAATCACCGCGCAAACCGCGCGAATATTGACGCGCCGGCATAGCGCCCCGCACCGCCCAATTCTTCTTCGATACGGATAAGCTGGTTATATTTTGCCAACCGGTCGGATCGCGCAAGGCTGCCCGTTTTAATCTGTCCGCAATTGGTGGCGACAGCGAGATCGGCAATCGTCGAATCCTCGGTCTCGCCCGAACGATGCGACATAACGGCGCTATAATGCGACCTCTGGGCCAGGCTAACCGCCTCTAGCGTTTCGGTGAGGGTGCCGATCTGATTGACCTTGACCAACAGACTGTTGGCAAGTCCGCGCTCTATGCCGTCGGCCAGCCGCGCGCTGTTGGTGACAAACAAATCGTCACCAACCAATTGCACCTTGCCGCCTATCGCTTGGGTCAGGCCGAGCCAACCGTCGAAATCATCCTCGGCCATGCCATCTTCTATCGACGCGATCGGATATCGCGCAACTAGGTCGGCATAATAATCAACCATTTCCGCCGGGGTCAGCGATTTGCCCTCGCTGGTCAACTCATAGCGGCCGTCCTTGAAAAACTCGGTCGCGGCGGGGTCGAGCGCAATCACCACTTGTTCGCCGGGGCGATAACCCGCTTTCTCAATCGACTTCATGATGAAATCGAGCGCGGCGGTGGTGCCGTTCAAATTGGGGGCAAAGCCACCCTCGTCGCCAACCCCCGTTGGCTGACCTGCGGCGTGCAATTCCGCACGCAGGGTATGGAATATCTCGCTGCCCCAGCGCACCGCCTCATACAGGCTGTCGGCACCGACCGGCATGATCATAAACTCTTGAAAATCAATGGGGTTGTCGGCGTGCGCGCCCCCATTGATGATGTTCATCATCGGCACGGGCAGCACGTGCGCGCCAACCCCGCCAACATAGCGATACAGCGGCAGGCCGCGCGCATCGGCGGCGGCGCGCGCTACAGCCAAGCTGACACCCAATATCGCATTGGCTCCCAGCTTGCCCTTGTTCGCGGTGCCGTCCGCTGCAATCATCGCCATATCGACGTCGCGCTGATCCTCTGCGTCCATGCCGATGACCGTTTCGGCCAATGCTGTATTGACCGCCTCTACCGCACGCGAAACGCCCTTGCCTTTCCATCGGTCGGCATTGCCATCACGCAGCTCAACCGCCTCATGCGCGCCGGTTGACGCCCCCGACGGCACCATTGCACGGCCAAAACTGCCATCCTCCAGCAGCACATCGACCTCGACCGTCGGGTTGCCTCGACTATCGAGTATCTGGCGGCCGTGGATGTCAATGATGGCGGTCATGGTTATGTCCTTTGCGCAAGCGTATTCGCGGTTGTTATGGGCGCTTTAGAAAGGCGCGCAGGCAAAGGCAATTGTGCTGCACTGGACTATTCTCAAAGACGCCCCATCTTGGTAAGAGGTGTCTAATGATGTGGCACTACATATAAAGGAAATGATCATGGCTAAAGCTCCCGCGACTGGAAAACCCGTCAAGGCCGCGCGCACGACAGCGGCCAAGCCAGCTTCCGCAAAACCTGCGGCAAAAAAGGCTGCGCCACGTCGGGCGGCTACAGCACCAAGTGCAGCCGCCACTGCGTCAAAAACATCGCGCGCCGCCATCCGGGAATCAGTTGCAGGCACCGCCGACACGATCCGCAGCGAAGCGACGCGCAAGGCCGGAGAGATTGGCGACGAGGTAGGGCGCCTCTATAATCAGGCCACCGAAGAGGCGCTCGGAGCCGCCCGTCAGGGCAAAACCCGCGCCGCAGAAGGGCTGGAGAGCCTCGCGCGCGTGATCGACGATTCGTCGCACTCGGTCGATGACAAACTGGGCAAACAATATGGCGACTTCGCGCGCTCGGCAGCGCAAACCGTCGCCAACCTTGCCGGAACACTCGACGAGAAAGACCTTGAGGAACTGGTCGCATCAACCCGCGATTTTGTCCGCAAAAGCCCGGCGGTCGCCATTGGCAGCGCGGCGGTGGTCGGCTTCATGCTCGCGCGGCTGCTGCGCGGTAACAAGGACGCCTGATGCCCGCCAGCGAGCCTAACGCCAGCGAGCCTGAGGCCAAAGAATCTGACCAGGGTATCGACGATCTAGCCCCCGTGGACGCCATCAAGGCGCTGATTGCGGAAGCACAGGCGGCGGCAGCGAGCGAATCGGCACTGCTGCGGGCGTGCGGGGTCATTGTTGCCACCTCGCTCAAATCCATGTCGATATGGGGCATTGCTGCGCTGTTTTGCGCCTTTGTCGGTCTGCTGGCATTTGCCATTGGTGCGCTGATTGCTGTGGCGGGGTGGACTGGGCCTGTGCTGGCGATGCTGATTGTGCCCGGCGCATTATTCCTGATTGCCGCCATCGGCGTTCTACGGGTGCGTGGCCAACTGCGTGTCATGCGCGATGCCGTTGACGTGCTGCGCCAATGACACCGCGCCAATCGCTTGAGCAGGCCAAGCAAATGGCCGACGCCCAGCGCAGAAAATTGCGCGACACGGCAAAATCTGCCCGTGCACGGCTGTTGCCAGCACGGCTTGTCGGCGATGCCAAGGGAAAAGCGCGCGATACGATTGGCGAACTCAAAAACGATACACTCGCCCATGTTCGCGCGCATCCAATACTGACCGCGCTGGGCGTCACAGCAATCATCGCATGGGCGGCGCGCAAACCATTGCTAAAACGTGCCCCATCTGCGGTGGGACGCATCTATGCCGCATTATCCGGTAATCTGGCGTTCAGCCAATTGATGTCACAAGGCGATGATAAACACAGTGACGAGGGCGATCCATTGTCGCCACCGCAGGATAATGAGGAACTCTCCCATGGCTGATTTGAACTGGAAAGAACGGATTGCGGGTGCGCAAAGCAGTGTAGATGCCCTGTCAGCGAGTGCACGCGAAACTGCCGCCGCTGCGCGTGCACGAGTGGGCGCGAGCTATGGTGAAGCACGCGAACGCATGGCAGGGTTGGCACATGATGGCCGCGCCATCGCATCGTCCAGCGCGGAAATCAGCGGACGTGCTGTCGCCACTGGCCGCAAAGCCATGGACAAAGCACTGGTTCAGTCACGTGACCTTATTGCCGAACGCCCGATTACGGCGGTCGTTATCGGCCTGACGGCGGGCGTTGTGCTGGGCTATCTTGCGAACCGTCTAGCCAAATCGCGTCGCACTGAAACCCAGACTGACGACGAGTTTATAGGCGGCTAACCGTCGCCGCCCCTAATTCTGTTTACCGCCATTGCCGCTGCGCATTTGCGTTGCTAATGGCCCGCCATCGCATTCAAGCATCGGGCAAGCATCGGGTCAACGCTATGAACAAATTACATCTCGTCTTTGGTGGACGGGTCTCTGACCCGCGCAAGCTGGAGTTCAAAGACTTGAGCGCGCTTGACTTTGTCGGCATGTATCCCAATTATAAATTGGCCGAAAAAGCATGGCGATCCGCCGCACAGCGCACCGTCGACGACGCTGAAATGCGCTACGTCGTTGTCCACTTGCACCGCTTGCTCGACCCCGACGATTTCACCCCTCGCCCAGATGCAGAAGATTGAGGACGGTCTTTTCCCTCTCCACTCTTAGGGTCAGAAGCGCATGCGAGAATAGATCCCTGCCTGACACCGGTAACTGTCCGAAAAGCGGAGCTGGGTCGGCTGGTTACGGATGAACAAATCGTCTCCGGTCTCCGGGTTATGCACTCCGGCCACCTGGCTGCGGTATTCGGCGCGGCCCTGCACACCGATTTCGAACCCGCCTGGAAAGCGATAGCCCAATTCCAGTCCGGCCTCGGCACCAACGCCCCAGCGCTTGTCATCGTCAAGGATGTTGATATCGAAATTGCGTTCGGCAACGCCGCACACGCCGCAGACATTGTGCTGCATCGATCTGAGATTACTGTCAGCACGGTAGGCAGTCACGTCACCGTGCCCGGTCCAGACTACCCCGCCACGTGGTTTGCTATCCCCCGCCCCGCTATTGTCCCATGGCGAACCAAAAGTAAGACCAGCGCTTACTCCAAAATTATTTTGGCGCACCTCCTGGCGGGCGTCCATGGTGATGGACGGGAAGGTCGGGCTGCGCAGCGACATATCGATGTCGGTGTGCAGCGATTCATATCCGAGCTTAAACCGCCCGGTTACATCGATGCCGGTTATCGCTCTGGTGGCGGCGGCCATGCCTATCCGACTCGTAAGCCGACGCGAATAACCCACGTCGATGCCAAAGTCTCTGGCTTCGCGCCCAATCACCGCGTCGAGTCCGGTCGCGCCAAGGTTGATCCCTGTCGAACCATTTGGGGCGCGGTCGTGATAAACGCTACCGACCGAACCGGAACCGGGGGCAATCTGGGCAGCGTTGCGGTCATCGGCGCGCGCAATCCGTCCGCCAAAGGTCAGCGCGGAATCTGTGGTTGAGTTCAAACCGAAACTTGCCGAAATGTCAGCCGCATAGCCGTTGACGCGGTCTGAGAGGACGGTTGCGAAGCGTTCATTGCCGGGCAGAATCCGCACCCCGGCACCGGTGGCGGGGATTTGGCGGCTAGAGAAAGAGACTCCGGCACTGATCTGGTTCGTAGGTGCGGTTGCAGGAGTCGGTGGCGGACATGGTGCATCGCCGAGCGCGTTCCGGCGTGCGCGCAAAGCCTCCACCTCAACATCGCCCTCGGGCAATAAATCCTGAAGGCGGCGTATCCCAATCCCTGCGGCCGCCACCAGAGCGTCATGCTCGTCGCACCGCCCAGCACGCCGCGCATCCTCGCCATTCAAAAGTATCTGATTCACATCATCAAATAACCGCTGCTGCGCAGCGACCACAGCCCTATCGCGTGCGCGCAACTCCTCCTCCTGTTGCGCCGATGCAGGTTGCGCGGTGGGTGCTGTCACACCCTGCGGCTGCGGTTGCACGGTCTGCGGTGTGACCACTCTTGTTCCCGAAATTATCACAGTATTTGGTTGCGGCGTTGGCGCTGTCAAGACCTGTTGTGGCGGCTGTTCGCCCTCCGGCGGGCAATTTGTCGGCTGGCGCTCGTTGATTTCCCTCATCCGGACGTCAATGTGATGCTCAGCGCGTTGAACAAGGTCTGGATCGACTGCACTGAATGCGCCAGCCAACCTGCTTCTGGTAATAATCTGTTGGCCCTCGCTGGCCAATTGCGCGGCCTCGGTCTTGATGCGCTCCATCTCGCGCCTGTCGCACCGCTCTGCGGCACGGTCATGCTCCGCCTTCAGACGATCTGTCTCATGAGCTATCTGATTAAGCCGTGCAGTGGCGGTTTGCTCCGGCGGCGATGGGACTGGCGGCAGAGTAGGTGCATTCTGCGCCGCAGCAGGGGCCGCGACCAGAGCGGTTGCCGCCATCAGGGCCGCCATCGTTATGTTTTTACGCATCATACATCTCCCTACATGTCAGTTCGGGGCAATTCTGGCCGCGCACAACGCGCTGCGCATGATGCAAATATACTATGCGCGTTGAATTATTTCAGAAATCCTTGAGCAGACGGACCAGTTCGGCCTGACTGTGCACACCGGTTTTGTCGAAAACCTGCTGCAATTGGTTGCGCGCGGTGTGGCGCGACAATTTTCGCTGTTCGGCGAAATTTTGCATAGTATTTCCGTTAGCGATGTGCAGAGCGACCGCTGCCTCGGCCAATGTCAGGCCATATTGGCTGCGCAACCGTTCGGAGCGCACCGATTCGACTTCTTGATGTTCGAATATCAGTTCAATTCCCAGCTCGGTATAGGCATCCGCAACCTGCTCGATGATTTCGACCAACCGCTTCGGCGTTGCCGGATAAAGCCGGGCATAGTCGGCGATGTCGCCCGATGCGGCAACCATCCGCTCGACGGCTTCATGATCGGTGCCCTTGACGCGCATTGCCCCTCCTCCCGCAGCTTGTTACATATAGCTAAATGATGGCGAGGGGAATGCGTTTGTGATCGCGACTGCACTTCAACCATCCGCCAATTTGCATGTCGCCGCGATGGCGGCCGAAACCGCCCCGTGGCACCGCTGGTGGGTCGATACGCGAACGCTGGCTTTCTGGCACATAGCAAGCCGAATTGCCGCATTCCGGTTGGCGCGAGCGGCCCGCATTGCCGATCCGGCGGCACGAGCCGAGCGCTACGCGATGTTGCGCGACTGGGTCGCGCGGGTCGAAAATGAAGGTTCTTCCGCGATGGCAGGCGCGATCCATGGCCTCGCGGTCGAACGTCCGCTGGCAACGGGTCCAGGGCTTTCGCGCGTCGATGGCCCCGATTTTCGCGACGACGCCATATTGCTTTATGTTCCGGGTGGTTCCTTTCTCATTCCGCGCAGCCCACGTTTCACTGCGCTGATCGCGCGCATCGCCCGGGCGGCGGGCACGCCAGCCTATGTGTGTGACTATCGTCTGGCCCCGGAACATCCCTGTCCCGCAGCAGTCGATGACATCGAAGCGGCCTTCTGCGCGTTGATTGGCCGCGGTTATGCCCCCGAACACATCATCCTGATTGGCGAATCAACCGGCGGCGGGTTGGCGCTGGCGGCGGCACAGCGCTTGGTTTCGCGCGGAATCATACCAGGCGGACTGGCGCTGTTGTCGCCATGGATCGACTTCGACCCGACGCGCACCACTATGGACCCGCTCACCCGTATGTGCGCGCAGCTCTATCTGGGGACCGCAAATCCGGTCGATCCGGCGAACAACCCCTCACGCGGGTCGCTACGCGGCCTGCCGCCGATGATGATCCATGCCAGTCGCGGTGACCCGCTTTTCCCCGAAGCGCAGATGCTCGCCGAGCGCGCGGCCTTTGCGGCCGTATCGGTTGAATTGCGGCACTGGCCCGGGAGCCTCCATGTACTGGAGCGCTTCGAGGATGCTGACGCGCGACGCTCGATCACCGAAATCGCCGCGTTTGTCACGCGCCGTCTGGCGATCCGCCGCGCCAGCTAGTGGTTCGATTCCAACATTTGCATCCCCTTGCGGCATGGGCACGAGCAAATGTCGGAATCAAAGAACCACTAGTTAAATATTTGTTTCTAGTGGATTTTATGAATTTGACATTTGATGGACGCGTTTGCCGCCTATGAGACTCAAATGTCAAATTCAATCCACTAGGACCGTGGGCAAGCGCTTTCAGGTCTTCAGATAAACTCGATCTTGGCGACTGAAAACCAGCGATCGCCCGATGGCACAGTCACCTCTATCTCGTCCTCAACCCGGCGGCCAATCAACGCACGGCCCAGCGGTGAGTTATAGCTGATCCGGCCGACCTTCGCGTCCGCTTCTGGTTGCCCAACCAATTGATAGCGCACGGGCTTATCATGCTCATCGAGCAAGGTTACGGTCGCGCCAAACACAATGCGGTCACCCGATAATGTCGTTGGGTCAATCACTTGTGCGCGCGACAATTTGTCCTCAATGTCCAATATGCCTGCTTCGATTTGCCCCTGCCGCTCTTTGGCAGAATGATATTCGGCATTTTCGGACAGATCACCATGCGCTCGCGCGACCTCTATCGCGTCAACGATGATTGGGCGTTCAGCCTTCAAAGCGGTCAGGCTCGCGTTCAGCTGGGCATGACCCTCGGCCAACATCGGAACCTTCTCTACGCTTGCCATATCCGTCATCTTCCTTTGTCAAATATCGTAACCAGCAGCGAACTGCTTCGCCGAGAAACTAGTAATCTGTCGGTGGATCAGTTGCCCATATAATAGGATTGGAGTGGCCGCACATCAAGAGCACGTGCTTCGGGGCAGATAATTGCCCGCGAAGCCGCGTCGCAACCCGCCGCCGTTGTATAGTTGGGGATGTTGGCGACCTGAGCTGCCGCGCGGATTGACGCGGAATCGCGTAATGATTGCCAGCCATCGGTGGTGTTGAAAATCAAATCCACGCCGCCGTCCTTGATCCGGTCAACGATGTGCGGGCGCCCTTCCGCAACCTTGTTGACCTTCTCAACCACAAGCCCCGCAGCCTCCAAATAGCGCGCAGTCCCGCCCGTTGCGACGATTTTCCATCCCGCATCCAACAGCCGCGCAACCGCGACTAGGACTTGCGGTTTGTCGCCATCCTTGACCGAGACAAAGGCGTTGCCATGCGTTGGCAAAACATCGCCAGCGCCCATCTGTGCCTTGGCAAAGGCAACGGGGAAACTGGTATCAATGCCCATGACTTCACCGGTGGAGCGCATTTCAGGCGACAAGACCGGATCAACGCCGGGGAAACGGGCGAATGGGAAAACCGCTTCTTTTACAGCAACATGGCTAATATGTCTGTCAATTTTCGGTAAATCTTTGAGCTTCTCACCCGCCATCACCCGCGCCGCAATTTTGGCCACTGGCGCACCGATGGCCTTGGCAACAAAGGGTACAGTGCGGCTTGCACGTGGGTTAACCTCGATCAGATAAACGTCACTGCCCTTAACCGCAAACTGGATGTTCATCAGGCCGCGAACCGAAAGTGCCCGCGCCAATATATCGGTTTGTCGCTCAATCTCCGCGATAATTTCGGCAGGCAGGCTGTGTGGCGGGATCGAACAGGCGCTGTCGCCCGAATGGATGCCCGCTTCCTCGATGTGCTGAAGCAGGCCCGCGACCACAACATCATCGCCATCGCAAATGGCATCGACATCAACCTCGATTGCGTCACGCAAATATTGGTCGATCAGCACCGGACTGTCGCCCGAAACGTGCACCGCTGTCTCGATATAGGCCTCTAGCTGCGCTTGTGTGTCAACAATCTCCATCGCCCGCCCACCCAGAACATAGCTGGGCCGCGTCAGCACCGGATAGCCAATCCGCGCGGCAACTGCGATGGCTTCTTCACGGCTGCGCGCCATGCCATTGTCGGGTTGCTTCAGCTTTAACCGATTGATCAGCGCGGCAAAACGCTCGCGGTCTTCGGCCAAGTCAATCGCGTCGGGCGTGGTGCCAAGGATGGGTATCCCCGCCGCCTCCAACGCGCGCGCCAATTTCAGCGGCGTTTGCCCGCCGAACTGGACGATAACCCCGACCAATGTGCCGTTTGACGCTTCGACATGTAAAATCTCCAGCACATCCTCGACCGTCAGCGGCTCGAAATAGAGGCGGTCGGACGTGTCATAATCGGTGCTGACCGTTTCAGGATTGCAATTGACCATGATCGTCTCATAGCCCGCCTCATTCAGCGCGAAACAGGCGTGGCAACAACAATAGTCAAACTCTATCCCCTGCCCGATGCGGTTCGGCCCGCCGCCAAGGATGACGATTTTTTTGGCGTCAGTGGGGTCAGATTCGCATTGTGGCTCGCCGAACGCGGGGGCTTCATAGGTTGAGTACATATAGGGCGTTATGGCCGCAAACTCGGCCGCGCAACTGTCGATCCGTTTGAACACGGGCCGCACACCAAGGCGGTGACGAAGCTTGCGCACTTCTTCCTCATTCAACCCGCCGGTCATCGCCACCATCGCATCGTGGAGCAAGCCAGAGCCGCGCGCGACCGCGCGGTCCATCCCATCGCGCAACCGTGTTGAGCGCAGCGCCAGATAGGCGAGCCGCTTGTCGGAAAAGCCCATCGCTTTGAGCCTGCGCATACCCGCCGCATCACGCGGCAGGCCGTTGGTAACCACCTCATTTTCAGCCGCGACAATCTCGGCAATCCGGTCAAGGAACCACGGATCATAGCCAGCGATGGCGTGAATTTCCGCTACCGACAGCCCCTCGCGCAGCGCCTGCGCCGCAACCAACAGCCTCTCTGGCGTCGGGCGCGCCAGTTCGGCGACAATTTCGTCGCGCGACGCCCCTTCCAGATGGTCGATGAAGTTGAAGCCCGACAGCCCCGTCTCCAACCCGCGTAATGCCTTTTGCAGGCTTTCGTGGATGTTGCGGCCGATCGCCATCACTTCGCCAACGCTCTTCATAGAGGTCGTCAATAGCGGCTCGGCACCCTTGAACTTTTCAAAGGCAAAGCGCGGGATTTTGGTGACAATATAGTCAATTGTCGGTTCGAACGACGCGGGGGTCACACCCGTTATGTCGTTCATAATCTCGTCGAGCGTGTATCCAACCGCCAGTTTCGCCGCGACCTTGGCAATCGGGAACCCCGTCGCCTTTGACGCCAGCGCCGATGACCGCGACACGCGCGGGTTCATTTCGATGACGATTAACCTGCCGTCCTTGGGGTTAACCGCGAACTGGACGTTCGACCCGCCTGTCTCGACGCCGATTTCACGCAGGCACGCGATGCTGGCATTGCGCATGATCTGATATTCTTTGTCGCTCAAGGTCAGCGCGGGCGCAACGGTGATGCTGTCGCCGGTGTGGATGCCCATCGGGTCGATATTTTCGATTGAACAGATGATGATGGCGTTGTCGGCGCGGTCGCGCACCACCTCCATCTCATATTCTTTCCACCCCAGCAGCGACTCCTCGATCAACACTTCGGTGGTCGGCGAAGCGTCCAGCCCGCCGCGAACGATATGCTCAAACTCCTCGCGGTTATAGGCGATACCGCCGCCGGTCCCGCCCATGGTGAAGCTGGGCCGGATGATCGACGGCAACCCTGTGCGTTCCAGCACCGCGAACGCCTCGTCGATGCTGTGCGCAATGCCGCTGCGCGCGCTCTCAAGCCCGATTTTGGACATGGCGTCGCGGAACTTTATCCGGTCCTCGGCCTTGTCGATGGCTTCGGCGTTCGCACCGATCATCTCGACACCGTATTTTTCCAACGTGCCGTCATTCGCCAGCGCCAGCGCGACGTTGAGCGCGGTCTGCCCGCCCATCGTCGGCAATATCGCGGCCGGGCGTTCCTTGGCGATGATCTTCGTCACGATTTCGGGAGTGATCGGCTCGACATAGGTCGCACCGTCTTCGCCGACCAGATCGGGGTCGGTCATGATCGTCGCGGGGTTGGAATTGACGAGGATGATGCGATAGCCCTCCTCGCGCAGCGCCTTGATCGCCTGCGTCCCCGAATAATCAAACTCGCACGCCTGACCGATGATGATCGGGCCAGCGCCTATGACGAGGATCGAGGAGATGTCAGTTCTTTTGGGCATTGCCAGCCTTGCATGATAGTGGGGTAGCCCTCTCACCCTTTAGGGGGAGAGGGTTGGGAGAGGGGGCATGGCAAAACGCCACGAGTTTATCCGCGCCCGCGCCAAGGAACTGCGCGGCAAGATGACCGAACCGGAGCAGCGCCTCTGGCACCACCTGCGTGGCGGAAGGATCGGGGCGAAATTTCAACGACAGGTTGTGCTCACGCCCTACATCGCCGATTTCGCTGCACGATCTGCGCGATTGGTAATCGAACTGGATGGGGACAGTCACGCCGTGACACAAGTCTATGATGCCACCCGCACCGCTGCGTTTGAGGCGCGCGGCTATCGCGTCATACGCTTTACCAATTCCGACGTAATGGGGAATATCGACGGGGTGCTGCAAGTGATCCTGTTCGCGCTTGGCAAGTATCCGGAGGCCTGAAACCCTCTCCCCCTTAAGGGGGAGAGGGTGGCGAGCGTAGCGAAGCCGGGAGCGGGGGGGATTGACACCACGCGGTCGCCGCGCCCCAAACCAAGGCACGCCCCCCTCTCCCCAGCCCTCTCCCCTTAAAGGGTGAGAGGGAGCAAAAGGCCCAGCGCCAATGACGAGGATGGAGGAGATGGCGGAGTGGTTGGGCATTAGTTAAAATACCAAACAATAAGTGCAACAGGGATTGCTGAAATGGCTGCGACTGCTCCCCATTTTGTCCAAAAAAAAGTGCCGAAATTCGAGACATTTTTTACATGACTTTCCTTCTTTCGCTTCTCAAATTCCCAGTGCAGTTCATCGACCATAACAACGCCTTTATGTCGTCGATAATATGTAAACTTCGAATCCGGACCGTCTTCCAACCGATACCATCCTTCAAACCAGTCGACGCCCCGACGTGAAAGTCGATACTTTGTATCCTGCCCGTCGCCTAATTCTGACTTCAGATAGTTCCATCGCAACAAGTTGTCGAAGGCATCTTGAAATCGAAAATCGCTAATTCTCATTTGATCATAAATGATCTTCTTAAGCGCCCCCACAGTGACAGGAGCAGAACCTCGATGGAATCTCGCATACAATATAGCAAGCATCGTGACTTCCAGATCGCGTTGAGCTGTCATCTTAGCTTCACAATCCTCCCACAAACTTCTCGAACAAATAGAAACTGTCCTGTGGGCCGGGGGATGCTTCGGGGTGATATTGCACGCTGAACGCGCGCTTGCTCGCCATTTCAAACCCGCAGTTGGAGCCGTCAAACAAACTCGTGTGCGTCACCACCGCGCCATCGGGCAGCGTGCTCGCATCGACCGCAAAGCCGTGGTTCATGCTGGTAATCTCTACCGCGCCATCGCTCAGTCGCTTCACCGGATGGTTGGCGCCGCGATGCCCCTGATGCATTTTGCCCGTCTTTGCCCCCACCGACAAAGCGAGCAATTGGTGGCCCAAGCATATGCCGAATATCGGCAGGCCTGCGTCCATCAATGCACGGATGATTGGCGTCGCGTAATCACCGGTTGCAGCGGGGTCGCCCGGCCCGTTCGACAGGAATATCCCGGCGGGTTTGAGTGCGAGGATCGCGTCCGCGCTCTCGCCAGCGGGCACCACGGTGACGCGGGCACCCGCGTGCACCAAGCTGCGGAAAATATTATCCTTCGCGCCATAGTCGATGGCGACCACGTGCGGCGCAGCGTCGCCCGCGCGTTTATGCTCCGATGCGGCATAACCAGCGCCAAGCGCCCATACACCGCCCGTCCAATCGCCCGCCGCCTCGCGCGTGACTTGCTTGGCGAGGTCCATGCCCTCCAACCCCGGGAAAGCGCGCGCCATGGCGATCAGCTCATCAATGTCGAACTTACCGTCTGGCGCATGTGCGATCACAGCGTTGGGCGCACCAGTTTCGCGGATGTGGCGGGTCAGCGCGCGGGTATCGACGCCGCTAATTCCGATCAGTCCGTTCGCCGCCATCCAGTCGTCAAAGCGCCCTTGCTGGCGGAAATTGCTCGGCGCGGTCACATCTTCGCGGACGATACAGCCGACGGCGCGTGGCTGTGCGGACTCAACATCGTCACTGTTCGCGCCGACATTGCCGATGTGCGGAAAGGTGAAGGTGATGATCTGCCCCGCATAGCTGGGGTCGGTCATGATTTCCTGATAGCCGGTCATCGCGGTGTTGAAGCAGACTTCGCCTACGCCAGCGCCAATCGCGCCAAAACCGCGCCCCCACAGGATTTCACCCGATGCCAGCACCAATGCAGCGCTCGCACCTAGTGGCACAGGATTTGGGGCGGCTTTGGCCATGGGTATCAGGCTCCGTTGGCCGCGCATGAGTCGGCTTTATAAACGGCCAGACAGTTATGCGCTAAACTTAGCGTGCGCAATCTAGCGAATATATTTTTATGTCGCTATAGTGCCTTCTTTCCAAATCGTGAGAGGACGAGTTCGCATGATTCGCGATGACATTCAGGCTGCACAAATTGTCGCGATGAAGGCGGGCGACAAGCCGCGTTTGCAGACCATCCGCCTGATGTTGGCGCGGATAAAGGACCGTGACATCGAACTGCGCACCGCCAGCGTCAAGCCAGATGACGATGCGATGATCGTTGAGGCATTGCAAAAAATGGTCAAACAGCGCCGCGAATCGATTGCGATGTTTGAAACAGGCGGCCGTGCGGAGCTTGCCGCGAACGAAGCCGCCGAAATTGCGGTCATCGAGGATTATTTGCCCGCGCAGATGAGCGAGGCGGACACCGCCGCCGCCATCGAGGCGATCAAGGGCGAGCTTGGAGCCTCAAGCCTCAAAGATATGGGCCGGGTGATGGCGGAGCTGAAATCGCGCCACGCCACCACGCTCGACATGAGCAAGGCCAGCGCACTGGTGAAAGCGGCACTGGCGGGTTAAGGAGAGGGACATGTCCCTAACCCCCATCTGGCTCGACGAACTGCGCGCACGGACGATATTGTCCACGCTGATCGGCAAGTCGATCAAAGTCACGCGCGCGGGGCGTGAGTGGAAGGCGTGCTGTCCGTTCCATAACGAAAAAACACCCAGTTTCACGATCAATGATGACAAGGGTTTCTATCACTGTTTCGGTTGTGGTGCGCATGGTGATGCCATTCGCTGGATGACCGAGCAACGCGGCCTACCGTTCATGGACGCGGTCAAGGAATTGGCAGCCAGCGCGGGAATGGAGGTGCCCGCCGCCGATCCGCGCGCCGCCCAACGCGCCGAACAAGCCGTCTCCTTGCGCGATGTGACGGAAAGCTCGGCGGCGTGGTTCGCGGAGCGGTTGATGGATGATGAAGGCGCGGCGGTGCGCGATTACCTCGCGCAGCGCAGCCTGACTCCCGCGACTATCGCTGCATTCAACCTTGGCTATGCGCCTGATGCGCGCGGGCGGTTACGCGAAGTGTTGGGCAAATATGGCGATGCGCTGTCGGTCGAGGCTGGGATGCTGATCGCGGTTGATGATAAACAGCCTTACGACCGTTTTCGCGGGCGGTTGATGATCCCCATCCGCGACGCGCGCGGTCGGGTGATTGCCTTCGGCGGGCGCATTCTTGGTGAGGGTGAGCCGAAATATCTCAATTCGCCCGACACGCCTTTGTTCGACAAGGGCCGCCTACTGTACAACCTCGACCGCGCCGCCGCGCCCGCGCGAAAGGCCGAACGGTTGATTGTCGTTGAAGGCTATATGGACGTCATCGCGCTGGCGCAGGCGGGCATAGAAGAAGCCGTAGCCCCGCTCGGCACCGCTCTGACCGAGACGCAGATAGAGCTGGCGTGGCGGCAAGTTCCCGTCCCAATCCTCGCGTTCGATGGCGACGCAGCGGGGCAGCGCGCGGCGCATCGGGCTGCCACCCGCGCCCTGCCCCTGCTAAAGCCAGGCTTCAGCCTCTCCTTTGTCACGCTGCCCGCAGGTCAAGACCCCGATGATGTGGTGCGCAGCGGTGGCCGCACGGCGTTTGACGCTCTGGCTGCCAAATCACTTCCACTCGTTGACCTATTATGGTCAGCGGCGATGCGCTCGCGCAAATCCGATACACCCGAAGCCCGCGCAGCGGTGCGCGCCCAGTTGATGGATTGGACGGCAACAATAGCCGACCGCGACGTGGCGGCGCATTATCGGCAGGCCTATCGTGAGCGGCTCGATGCCACTTTTTTTCCACAAGCCAACCGTCGACAACCGCCCATGCGCGGCGGCAAAGCGATCTGGCGGGGCGTTCCGCCTGAACGAGCGCCCACTGCATCATTGCGTCAGGTTGGCCATGCCATCAATGCATCGCTCAGCGACGCCATACTGGCTGGACTGCTGCACTATCCGCAAACCATATCATCGCATATCGAACTTCTCTCCAGACTCATTATTGCTGATCGAGAGAGCGCGGATGTCCTTGCATATATGATAGACGCCTCGCTCACGCACGAAGGGCTTGATAAACCCGCCCTGTTGACCATATTGGGAACCACATCACTGTATAATAAGGTGGGGCAGTTACTCCGCGCTGATGGCATGTCATTTTCCTTCACGCGTGCGATCAACCTTTCTGGCGATCAGCAAGAGGGTTTGAGGGAATTGGCGTTGCGCGATTTGGACGAGGTTATTGCCACCGCTGTGGCATGGCCGGAAGTCAATGCAGCGTTAGCGGCAGCAACCGAAACGATGCGGGCGGCAATGGATGCGGAGAGTTTTGCGGAACAGCAACGGCTGTTACTGGTAAAAGCAGAATTGGCAGGTCGGCTGGCCCAGCTAAGTGAAACGTCAAATTGATTTTGAATAACGGGAATTGGCATGAGCGAAGACGATAGCGAAGTGATCAGCGGCGACGAACCCCTGATTGATATCAATGATGCCAAGGTCAAAAAGCTGATCGCCCGCGCCAAAAAGCGCGGATACATCACCTATGACGAGCTCAACGAAGCGCTTCCCCAGGATCAATTATCTTCGGAACAGATTGAAGACGTCATGTCCGCAATCTCCGAGATGGGCGTCAACATCGTTGAAAAAGAAGAGGATAGCGAGGACGAAGACGCCGAAGACATAATCGACGAAGAGATTGAACCCGTCGGCCTGTCGTCACCGTCGATAACCGTTCCTGAAAAAAAGAAGGAAACGATTGATCGCACCGACGACCCTGTGCGCATGTATTTGCGCGAAATGGGCGCGGTTGAACTGCTCAGCCGCGAGGGTGAAATCGCCATAGCCAAGCGAATCGAGGCCGGCCGTGACACGATGATTATCGGCCTGTGCGAAAGCCCGATCACCTTTAACGCCATCACCGAATGGGCCAATGCACTGAATGCCGGCGAGATACAGCTACGCGAGATTCTCGATCTCGAAGCGATGTTGCACAAGGACCCCGTGCCAGAAAATCTCGACGAAGAGGGCGGCGAGGACGCCGAAGTCGAGATTTCGGAAAAAATTGCTGGCCCGACCTTCAAAGAAGAAGAAGAGGTCGAAGATGCCCCCGTCGATGAGGACGACGAAGAGAGCGCGATGACCGAACGCCGCCAACGTCAGGCGGCCGAGGAAGAGGAAGAAGACAATACGCTCTCGCTCGCTGCGATGGAGGAATTGCTTAAGCCCGAAGCGATTGAGCGTTTCGCCAGCATTACCAAATTGTATCGCGATTTTTCAAAGCTTCAGAACGCGCGGCTTAATGCACTGACATTGGGCAATGATTTCCCGACAGCGCAGGAAAAGAAGTATCAGCGCTTGGGCGACGAGCTGACCGCAGAGGTGGAAAGCGTCCAATTCCACAGCAGCAAAATCGAATATCTGGTCGATCAACTCTACAGCTTCAACCGCCGCCTGACCGCGCTGGGCGGGCAAATGCTCCGCCTTGCCGAGCGTCACAAGGTGCCGCGCCGGGACTTTCTTGAAACCTATGTCGGCTTTGAACTGGACGAGAGCTGGCTCGAGCGTGTCGCGATAAAAGACAAAAAATGGGCAGCTTTCGCCGAGCGAGAGGTTGATGCTATCGACCGCATTCGCGGCGAAATCAGCGAAATCGCGCAATCGACCGGCATGGCGCTGGGCGAGTTTCGCCGCGTCGTCAACATGGTGCAAAAGGCGGAACGCGAAGCGCGTATCGCGAAGAAGGAAATGGTCGAAGCCAATCTGCGCCTCGTCATCTCGATCGCCAAAAAATACACCAATCGCGGTCTGCAATTCCTCGACCTTATCCAAGAGGGTAATATCGGCCTGATGAAGGCGGTCGATAAGTTCGAATATCGCCGTGGGTATAAGTTCAGCACCTATGCGACATGGTGGATCCGCCAGGCGATCACCCGCAGCATTGCCGATCAGGCGCGCACCATCCGCATCCCGGTCCACATGATCGAAACGATCAACAAACTGGTGCGCTGTTCACGCCAATTCCTGCACGAAAGCGGGCGCGAGCCAACGCCAGAGGAAATGGCAGAGCGCCTGTCGATGCCGCTCGAAAAAGTCCGCAAGGTGATGAAAATCGCCAAAGAGCCGATCAGCCTTGAAACACCGATTGGCGACGAGGATGACTCGCATCTTGGCGATTTCATCGAGGACAAGAACGCGATCATCCCCGTCGATGCGGCGGTGCAGGCGAACCTCAAGGAAACCGTCACCCGCGTCCTCGCATCACTCACCCCGCGCGAAGAACGCGTGTTGCGGATGCGTTTTGGCATCGGCATGAACACCGACCATACGCTTGAGGAAGTCGGGCAGCAGTTCAGCGTGACCCGCGAGCGCATCCGCCAGATCGAGGCAAAGGCGCTGCGCAAGCTCAAACACCCGTCGCGTTCGCGCAAAATGCGCAGCTTCCTCGATCAATAATGCGATACCGCCGTTAACAGTGGTCAACCCCTTAACGGCGTTAACCATATGAAATTGCACATGTCCCAATGTGGGGCGGGGTCCATAAACCCCACCTTTACGTCTGTGCGCTAAAGCCATGGTTCAACGGGCGCGGGGCGGCATACTGCCCTGCCCCGAACAATATTGGACTGGGACTGACAGGCATGGTGCAACCGCTACGTATTGCTGAGACAAGCGACCTGACTCGGGCGATTGATGCGCTGGTGACCAATGATGGCACCGGTGCGCACGCTTATGTCCAGTCACGCAAGCTTATCGAGGGGCGCTGGGCCACGCGCAATCTGGCCGATGCCGTTCATTTCTTTGGCTTATTGCATGGTCGCAACCCCGGCCTTGTTGATCATGCTGCTGGGCGCGCCGTTGCCGATGCGGAACGCCACTGGTTCGATCTGGCCGTGACAGCATTTGGCCGCGAACGTGCCTATCTGTCGTCACTTGGTGTTGGCGCTGGTCCGATGCCCAGCACGACAGGGCAACAGCAATGCGAATCGACGGCGTTGGCACAGAGCCATGCCATTGAAATGCTTGGTCGTTCTGAACGTTTGGGCTGCGCGCTGGGGGCCTCGATCGCGTTGGCGCTCGATTGGCGCCAGGTCCGCGCTGTGCTTGACGCGGCAGCGGCAAGACTTGACGTTAGTGCGCGGCCAGCGGCGCTTCCCGACCTCCACGAAACCATCGCTCTGATCGCCAGCTATGCCGGAACACAATCGGTCGAGCGTGCGATGTTATTTGGTGCGCAGCAATTGCTGGCGCAGCATCGCGGCATGTGGGATTTGCTCTCCACGCGTGAGAGTGTCCGCACAGACTATTGAACGACGGGCAATCGTCACCACTTTCCTACACCTATTCCGCTATGATAAGCTGCGCGCGGGGCGGTTGTTCCGCCCTTCCCCTAGGCAAGCCTAGCGGGTTCGCTCTTTGAACTGTTGATCGACATATTCGCAAATCCTCTCCCCCCTATAAGCAGGAGAGCGGGAGAGGTGGCGTGCGCAGCATGACGGAGAGGGCTGGCGACACACTACCCCCTCCACCACCAACCCTTCGACACGCTCAGGATTGGCGGCCTCCCTCCCCCCAACTATCTTCTTCGCGCCTCCGCGTCTCCGCGTGAACTCTCTTCTTCGTCATTGCGAGGAGCGGAGTGACAAAGCAATCCAGTGCTTGCGCCAGAGATTCTGGATTGCCACGGGCCTTGCGGCCCTTGCAATGACGGTGGAGAAAGAGGCAAGTGTGTTAAGTTGACACCACACCTCAGAAACACCCCGCAAACCCGCAGGCGGCCGTTGATTCACCCCCTATTTCGTGTCAATCGTCCTATGTGAGTAATACAGTGGGGGCCAGCACCGCAAACCCCGCTCTTGGCGTTACCTTTGTTGCCTTGTTGGCCGCGCGCCGTCTCTTGCCACGCGACCAAGCTCTCGCACCTTGCGCCCATCCGCCCATCCCCTTATGCCAAGCCGCATATTGACGTTAACGTAAGGTATCAAGCTCATGGCACTGCGATTCGATGGCACCAGCGATTATGTGGCCACCACCGACCTCAAAATTGCGGTCAACGCTGCTGTGACGCTGCGCCGCCCGTTGTTGGTCAAGGGCGAACCAGGCACGGGTAAAACAGTGCTCGCCGAAGAAATCGCTAAGGCGCTGGGCGCACCACTGATTTGCTGGAACGTCAAATCGTCAACCAAGGCACAACAGGGCCTGTACGAATATGACGCGGTGGCGCGGCTGCGCGACGGCCAATTGGGAGATGAACGCGTTCACGACATCCGCAATTATATCAAACAGGGCAAGCTGTGGGACGCCTTCACCTCCCCTGTCCTACCCGTGCTGTTGATCGACGAGATCGACAAGGCCGACATCGAGTTTCCCAATGACCTGCTTCAGGAACTCGACCGCATGGCGTTCGACGTTTACGAGACGGGCGAACATATCGCCGCCGCCGACCGCCCGATTGTCATCATCACCTCGAACAATGAAAAAGACCTGCCCGATGCCTTTCTGCGCCGCTGTTTCTTTCATTATATCAAATTTCCCGACCGCGAGACGATGCAGGCGATTGTCGATGTCCATTTTCCCAAAATTCAAAAGATTTTAGTCGCCCGCGCGCTCGACATTTTTTACGAAGTGCGCGACGTCCCTGGCCTCAAGAAGAAACCATCAACCAGCGAATTGATCGACTGGCTCAAGCTACTGCTCAACGAAGATATGCCGCTCGAAGTGCTGCAGAATAAGGATATACGTAGCGCCATTCCGCCGCTCCATGGCGCGCTGCTCAAGAATGAACAGGATGTGATGCTGTTCGAACGGCTGGCCTTCATGGCGCGGGGACGGGGTGGCTAGACTGGTTGACAGCAGATTATGTGCGTTGTTGCACCGCCATACGTCCACTCACAAACGGTAAGCGATTTCCAAATCGCCCCAGCGCTGACCGCCGAACACTAATGGAACATAGACATTGCGGGTGACTTGATAGTTTTGGCCATCCGCCTCGTGGCGGTACACGGCCATGAAGAACGGCTCGTCGGACACCTTGGCCTCTTTGTCGCAGCCGCTAAAGATGACGCGGCCGTTGCGGCAAAATTGCGTGTCATGCGCCAATTCGCCCGTCGGCTCTTGTGAAAATGCGCTGATATGGGTGGGCAGGAAGCCGTCCGTGCCCGAACAAACCGACGCCATGATGCGGGTATTATAGGCGCAAATCTCGTCGAGTATGCTGCGCCAATTCGCATCGGCCCAGTCGGACAGGCTGGTGCGGAACCGTTCGGGGTTGCTGCCCTGGACGTGGCGATAATCTTTGTCGAACAACTGTGCTATGGTCAGCGCGCCGGATTGCAGCGCGCCTTCGGTCACGGCGACAACTTCGTCGCGTTTGGCCATGGCATAGGAAACGAACGCCCAATCTTCGGTCGATGCCCCGGCCGCAACCAGCCCGTGGAACACGCGGTTTGACAGCGCTTCAAGCTGATCGACTTTGTCATGCGATGCCGACAGCATGTCGGCGCTGGCGCGGACCCGGACACCATAATCCTGCAACCCTCCGCGCATTTGCTGGCTATTGGCGTAAATCAGCGACGCACTCCGCGCTATCTGGTCGCTCTGTCCATCAACTAGGCCAACCAGATCAATCGCCTGATTAAGCGATTCGGCGATACGTTCAAAACCCGCTTCGGCTTTGACGCTTTCCGCGATTCCCGCATGTATCTCACGGGCCAGCTCCTCGGCCTCACCCGACAGGCTACCGACCGTGCGTTTAATCTCATCGGTTGCAGAACGCGTATTGCTGGCCAGTTTTTTTATCTCACTGGCAACGACAGCGAATGTGCGGCCCGCATCGCCTGCTCGCTCGGCCTCGATCGCCGCATTGAGCGCCAGCATATTGGTCGTTTTTGCAATCGATTCGATGCCGCTCGACACCGACCGAACCTGCTCCATGGCAGCGGCAAAATTGGTGATGTGCGTGCCCAATCGCTCGACCAACTCTGTCAACTGGCCGATGTCGTCTATGCTGGAATGAACCTGTGCAGCGCTGGCTGTGATGTTTTCCGCCGCTTTGGCAGAAAGCATCTTGGCTTCCTCGGTCGCGTGCGCGACCTGCGCCTGATCAGCCTCAAGGTTGGCGGTTAGTCGTTCTAAATGTGCAAGCGATTGCATCTGATCGCTAAGATCGGTTGTGACGTCCTCTATCTGCCCGCCAACATCGGAACAGCCAACGGCTAGCTCGCCGCAATTGCCCGCAAGGGCCGAATCAAACAGCGGCACGCCATCCGTAACAGGTTGCATTTTCATCGGTACTTAGACCTCTACCAACGGAATATTCCGCATCAAGGCCACTGTGCCACAACGATGGTTAATGTTTCGTCAACCATGAAATGGCCGTCGCAGGAATGGACTCACGCCCAGCCCCCGACGGCCATAATTTCTCAGCTAATTGTCCAAGTTGATTCGGTGCAGACATTGAATCGGCGGCGAATAATTTCTGCGCCATTGACCAAAACTGCCTTGAGGTCATAAAGGCATTCGCAGCTATTATCGTCCCAGTTAACGCGGCGTTGCTGACCAGCCGGCAACACATCGGCACCCAGCACATCTTCTTCCCAAGACGTGGTCGTAACGCGTGAACCGTAAAGTTCGCGTACGGTTGTGCGTGTGCCATTGACGACGGTGACGTTGCGGTCACGTCCATCGTTGCAGGCTGCACTGGCGGTGCCCGCCCATGTTGACGCTGCCATAATTATGGCCACACCCAACAGTCTATATTTACCCTTGGCCATCTCTGCCTCCTGTTGCAAAAGCCTATTTGCCCAATCCGAATTAGACATGTTTTGAATGATAGTCTTTTCTTGCGCCCTGTCTTGGATATATCGGACCAAATGTTGCGCGCAAATGAGCGCAGCATATATGTGTCATTCATATTCGCAATTATCGCATCATCGCTTGGCAAGTCACGTCTTTCATGCTTGTGAGGAGGTGCACAGTGTCCCGTTGCAATATGGGGTAATTCAACTGTGGAAAGTAGCGACAGATGTTCTTTGATTTCCTCGATGAAATGCGCCTTGCCGGCATACCTGCTTCGCTCAAGGAGCATCTGTTGCTGCTTGAGGCGCTAGACCTCGAAGTTATCGACCGCACACCAGAAGCCTTTTACTACCTCGCCCGTGCTACTTATGTGAAAGACGAGGGGCTGCTTGATCGTTTCGACCAAGTCTTTGCAAAAGTGTTTCGCGGACTGGAAAAAAGCTGGGAACAACAGGGCGCAGCGGTGCCCAGTGATTGGCTTAAAGCGATTGCCGATAAGTTCCTGAGCGAAGAGGAAATAGCAAAAATCGAATCCCTTGGCAGTTGGGATGAGATTATGGAGACGCTGAAAAAGCGGCTCGAGGAGCAGCAAAAACGCCACGAAGGCGGCAATAAATGGATCGGAACCGGTGGCACCAGCCCCTATGGCAACAGCGGCTACAACCCCGAAGGCGTGCGGATTGGCGGCGAGTCCAAGCATAAGCGCGCGCTGAAAGTATGGGGCAAGCGCGAATTCAAAAATCTTGATCACACCCGCGAACTTGGCACCCGCAATATCAAGATTGCGATGCGCAGACTGCGCCGCTTTGCCCGCGACGGTGCGGCGGATGAATTGGATATAGATGCGACCATAAACGGCACTGCGCGTCAGGGCTGGCTAGACATTCACATGCGGCCCGAACGCCATAACGCCGTCAAAGTCCTGCTATTCCTTGATATTGGCGGGTCGATGGACCCATTTATCAAACTGTGCGAAGAATTGTTCAGTGCAGCATCGTCCGAATTCAAAAACCTTGAGTTTTTCTACTTTCATAATTGCCCCTATGAAGGGGTGTGGAAGGATAATCGAAGGCGATTTGCCGAACGAACGCCATTATGGGATGTGCTCCACAAATATCCTCATGATTACAAACTCATCTTTGTCGGTGATGCCGCTATGAGTCCCTATGAAATCACCCACCCCGGCGGCAGCGTCGAGCATTTCAACGAAGAGTCTGGCGCTGTATGGCTACAGCGCATGACGGGCACTTACCCTGCTGCGGCTTGGCTGAACCCCGTGCTAGAGCAGCATTGGGGTTATTCGCAATCGACCAAGATTATACAGCAAATGATGACGGGGCGGATGTATCCGCTCACATTATCGGGGCTTGATGATGCCATGCGCGAACTGACGAGGAAACGGTAAATGACTGAAAAGTCTGCAACCGTTGCGGTCAACCCACTGCCCATTGATTCCGCCGATGCGACTTCAACATTTGGTGTTGTCCCGGTTAAAGCCGATCAATTGATGCCCAATGCGCAGGCGCAACCGCGCCGATTTATAGAGCGTATCCGCTTTCAGGTGGGTGTTGGGCTGATCTTATGTATCTTATTGCCCATGCTAGCACGCAGTTGGTATGATGGCTCTCCGCTTCAAGACCCGAGAATTTTCAACAGCGGCATCATCAGTGCATTTTCGCTGCTCGCGGGCTATTATGCATCGCGCAGCATGATGCCGTTTCGCGGCGCAACCATCGCCACATTTTCCATCCCGACGCTGGTCGGCAGCTTTGCGATAGCTGCTACCATCCCGCTGTTTGCACGCATCGAGTATAGCCGAACCCAGTTGGCAGTCCATTTTGTCCTGACCGTGTTGTTCTTTGTTCTGACCGAACGGGCTACGGCGCGACAACGGCAATTGCGCTTCGCTGTCATCCCCGGCGGGAGGATTAACCATTTCCCCAAACTCGACAATGTGCAGCTGGTGCGACTTCGTCACCACGAAGATGATATCCGTCATGTTGACGGAGTAATTGCTGACCTAGATGCCAAACACAGCGCCGGTTGGGATAAGGCGATGACACGCAGCCTGTTGGCTGGCGTTCCCGTCTATCACTGGAAACAATTGGTTGAGCAATTGTGCGGGACGGTGGAAATTGACAGTATTTCTGACAATAGCTTAGGTTCGCTCAACCCCAACCAATTTTACCTCAAGGTCAAACAGGTGATGGATATTGGCATCGCGCTGGTAGCGTTATTGCTGTTTTGGCCCATCATGCTGGGCATTGCCATTCTCATCCGGCTGGAATCGCCCGGCCCCGCGATATTCCGGCAACAACGAACAGGTTTTCGTGCACAGACTTTCACTGTGTTCAAGTTCCGCACAATGCAATTTAACTGCAGCGAGCAACAATCGGCGACGGATGCCCGCGACAACGCAATTACGCGTGACAGCGACGCGCGCATTACCCGCGTGGGCAACGTCCTGCGCCGAACGAGGCTCGACGAACTCCCGCAATTATTTAATGTGCTACGTTTTGAGATGAGCCTGATAGGGCCGCGCCCCGAAGCTTTGGAACTGACCTTGTGGTACGAACGCGAGCTGCCATTTTATCACTATCGTCACCTCATCAAGCCGGGGATCACGGGCTGGGCGCAGGTTAATCAAGGGCATGTCGCCGGGATTGACGATACCAAGGTCAAGCTCGCCTATGATTTCTATTATGTGAAATTCTGCTCGATATGGCTCGACATATTGATCGCCGCCCGCACGATCATCACCGCGTTCACAAGCCGTGGCGCAAAATAACATGATCGCACAAAGCCCCCAAAGTAGACAAAGTAGGCACCAAGAACGGGGGTTGATTTTTGAGGTTGGTTGACACGACGCGCGGGGGAAACAACGGCGGCCTGCGGGTTTGCGAGGTGTGCTATCAACGATACACACCTCTTGTTTTCGCCCTCATCACCCTGATCCTGAAACAAGTTCAGGATGACAGTTTCAGGGCCCATTTCTCCCCTCTATCCTTCGATTTGCATAGCATGATGGATGCTGAAACAAGTTCAGCATGACGAAGAGAAGAGGTTACTCGCCGCGCCAAGGGAAGGAACAGGCAACGCGGCGATAAGGTCGCAATGGTCGCGCATCTCGCGGGAAAAATTGCGGTGAAGCGAGTGGAAAGCGCCGCGCAGAAGTGTGCGCAGACGCGGGCGCACAGGTCGGCACTGATAAGTGCAAGGGCAATAAGCAGTATCATGTGCCGCTTTTACCATAGCCAAAACCCTGTAGGAAAGCGATAACAGCAGAGAATAAGCGCAATCCGCCTCATTTATAAGCTTATGCCTAATGTGTCTTGACGTCACGTCACCTTCCCCACACAAGCGCGCGGCATGTGCGGCATTGCTGGTATCTTTTCTTACGCTAATTCAGCGCCCAATGTGGATGAGAACGAACTTGTCCGCATCCGTGACCATATGGCTTCGCGGGGGCCAGACGGCTTTTCCAACTGGATAGATAATGATCGGCGTATAGGTTTGGCGCACCGGCGCCTTGCAATCATCGACCTGACCAGTGACGGGATTCAACCGATGTCCGATGGCGCGGCATTGACCATCACCTATAATGGCGAAATCTATAATTATCAGGCACTCCGCACAGAATTGGAAGCCAGTGGCGCGGTGTTTCGCACCCGCTCCGACACCGAAGTGATCTTGCGTGGTTTCGCCGCATATGGCCCAGACTTTTTCGCTCGATTGCGCGGCATGTTCGCACTGGCGATATGGAATGCAGATACAAAGCAACTGACATTGGCGCGCGACGGTTATGGTATAAAACCATTATATTATGCGAACAGCGGCGGAACGATCCGTTTTGCCTCGTCGGTCAAGGCGTTGCTGGCGGGTGGTCAGGTGTCACGCGATCCCGACCACGCCGGACAAGCCGGGTTTTACATGCTGGGCAGCGTGCCCGAACCATTTACCACTTACGCAGCCATATCTGCCCTGCCGGCTGGTACTTGGACAAGCTGCGACGCGAGCGGCCTTGCCAACCCACATATTCACACGTCGATTGCCAGCATTTATCAATCCGCTGAGATTCAGTCCCTCGCCCTGACGATGAGCAGCGGCGAAGCGATGGAAATGGCGCATGCGGCGTTGCTCGATTCGGTTCGCCACCACCTAATTGCCGATGTTCCTGTTGCGACATTTCTGTCCGCCGGGATAGATTCAGGGGCAATCTTGGGCTTGGCCTGTGAAGCCGGGGCCAGCCATATCCGAGCGCTGACGCTGGGTTTTGGCGAATATTCGGGGTCAGCCGAGGACGAACAGACATTGGCGGCGGTCACGGCCAGCCATTGTGGCGTGACGATGACGGCGCGAACCGTTGATCGAGCCGAGTTCCTTGCCGACAGCACCGCTATCCTTGCGGCCATGGATCAACCGTCGATTGACGGCCCGAATAGCTGGTTCATATCCAAATTTGCCCGCGAACAGGGGTTCAAGGCTGCGCTGTCGGGCCTGGGCGGTGATGAACTGCTGGGCGGTTATCCGGCGTTTCGCGATGTGCCGCGCTGGAACCGCATCATGTCCCCTCTGCACCGTGCCCCAATTCTATCCAGCACGATCAACCTCATCAGCAACGCCGCCGGTTTAACGCATCTGGGATTGAGTCCGAAAGCTTTGGGTTTGCTGCGTTATGCCCACAGTATCGAAGGTGCCTATTTCGTGCGGCGCGGGCTCTATATGCCATGGGAACTGGACGCGCTGATGGGGAAAGAAGCGGCGCACGAGGGCCGCAGACGGCTCGACCTTTTCCCCCGCTTGGCGGGCGTAGCGGGTGAGCAGGGCCGTAACAGCTTTGCCCAAGTCGCGACCCTCGAAGCAACGCACTATATGCGCAACCAGTTATTGCGCGACACCGATTGGGCTAGCATGGCGCATAGTTTGGAGGTGCGCGTGCCCTTGGTGGACATCAATCTACTTAAAATCATTGCGCCGCTGATGCTGTCGGGGCGCATCGCCAATGGCAAGCATCTGCTCGCTAACGCGCCCAAAAAACCACTGCCCGACGCCATCATCAACCGCACAAAAACGGGTTTCAGCATACCCGTTGGTCAGTGGCTGGGGATGCAAAAATCAAGCAAGCGCAATAACCCCTATAGTTACATACGCGACTGGGCCAAACGCGTAGGGCAAATTGCATTCAATGGTTGAGGGGCATGGCGCAAATATCCTGTTTCTGGCGACTGACGCGCATGGCGCGGGCGGCGGCATTGCGCAGTTTAATCGTGACATAATCGACGCTCTTATGGGCTTTGATGAGGTTGCAACCATCACAGTGCTGCCGCGTCATGGCATGAAGCACCCTAGCGATGCCCCGACAAAGGCCAGCTATCCCAAGCACCAGCCGCAATCGCGCTTTGCGTACATATGGTTGCTGATACGGACGCTGTTTACTGCACCCAATCCCGACCTGATTTATTGCGCACATATTCGCCTGTTGCCGTTGGCCTGGCTGGCGAAGACATTCACCAATGCACCCATTTTTCTACAAATCCATGGTATTGATGCCTGGACATCACCGTCACGCTGGACGGGTAAGGTGCTGAAACATATTGATGGGTTAGCATCTGTCAGCCAGATTACCCTAGACCGCCTTGGTTCATGGGCCGGCACACTCGACTGCCCTGTCCATATTTTGCCAAACACCATTGATAAAAGTAAGTTCGGCATCGGCGGCGACAATTCCACACTAGCTAATAGACTGGGGATAGCGGGTGGGCCGGTCATCATGACCTTCGGTCGCATGTCGGCAAGCGAGAGGTACAAGGGGTTTGACGAAGTGCTGCACGCTTTGCCTCTGTTACAAGCCACCTTCCCGAACATACACTATCTGTTAGCGGGCGATGGTGATGACAGGGTGCGGCTGGAGAAAAGCGCGCATGATTTAGGCATAGAGCAGTGTTGCATTTTTACCGGCTATATCCCTGAAGCAGAAAAAGCAGACCATTTCCGCCTCGCCGATGCCTATGTGATGCCCAGTCACGGCGAAGGGTTTGGCATTGTCGTGTTGGAGGCGCTGGCCTGTGGCGTTCCGGTGGTCGCCAGCACCGCCGATGGCACGTTCGAGGCGTTACGCGGCGGTATACTAGGGCAAGCAGTTGACCCGCAAGACCAAAGCGCGCTCATCGCCGCAATCACCAAAGCAATTCAAACGCCCAAAGCTATTCCAGACGGTCTTCGCTATTTCGGCAAACAGCAGTTTAGTGATCGGTTGCGCACGGCTATCATGCCCCTGCTTTCATGAGAATTACTGGTCCCCCTGACAAGGGCTGGACGCATGGCGCGGCAGATACTATGCGGCAACCAGCTTTCCCTCTTGATATGAGACAATATGACCAACCCTAGAAAAGTTGCGCTAGTTACCGGCATTACCGGGCAGGACGGGGCCTATCTGGCGCAATTGCTGCTGGAAAAGGGCTATATTGTGCACGGCATCAAGCGGCGCTCATCGTCATTCAACACGGGGCGAATTGAGGATATTTATCAAGACCCGCACGAGGCGGACGCGCGTTTCTTTCTGCATCATGGTGACATGACTGACAGCACCAATTTGATCCGGCTGGTCCAGGAAACCCAGCCGACCGAAATTTATAACCTTGCGGCGCAAAGCCATGTGCAGGTCAGCTTTGAAACACCCGAATATACCGCCAATGCCGACGCCATCGGCACGCTGCGCCTGCTCGAAGCGATGCGCATCCTCGGCATCGAAAAGACCTGCCGCTTCTATCAGGCATCAACGTCCGAACTTTACGGTCTGGTGCAGGAAGTGCCACAGCGCGAAACAACGCCCTTCTATCCGCGCTCGCCCTATGCAGCGGCGAAGCTTTATGCCTATTGGATCGTCGTCAATTACCGCGAAGCCTATGGCATGCACGCATCAAACGGCATCTTGTTCAACCACGAAAGCCCACTGCGCGGCGAAACGTTCGTGACCCGCAAAATCACCCGTGCAGCCGCCGCGATTAGCGCAGGGTTGCAGGACAAGCTCTACCTTGGCAACCTCGATGCCAAGCGTGATTGGGGCCATGCGCGCGAATATGTGCGCGGCATGTGGTTGATGATGCAGCAGGATGAGGCCGATGATTATGTGCTAGCCACTGGCGAAACAACCATGGTCCGCACCTTTGTCGAATGGGCCTTTGCCGATGTCGGCATCACGCTCGACTGGCGCGGCAGCGGCGTAGAGGAAAAGGGCTATTGCGCCACAACAGGCCGCTGTGTGGTAGAGGTTGACCCGCGCTATTTCCGCCCGACAGAGGTTGAGTTGCTGCTCGGCGATCCGTCAAAAGCACAGCAGAAACTGGGTTGGCGGCACGAAACGTCTGTGCGCGAACTGGCGCGTGAAATGGTGCTGGCCGATGTCGAGGAAATTCGCAGGCGGCGGCTATAAACTGCCATGACGAAGTTCGATCTTGCGGGCAAAAAAGTCTATGTCGCCGGTCATGGAGGCATGGTCGGTAGCGCGCTACTGCGTCGATTGGGCACAGAATCATGCACGCTGCTAACTGCAACGCGGGCGAGGCTCGACCTCACGAGGCAGGCTGACGTCGAAACATGGTTTGCTGCAAATCGCCCCGATGTCGTTTTCCTTGCCGCCGCACGGGTTGGCGGTATCCACGCCAATGATAGCTTACCCGCCGATTTCCTGCGCGACAATTTGTCGATCGAACTCAACGTCATCGACGCGGCGCACCGCTATGGTTCCGAAAAGCTCATCTTCCTTGGCTCGTCTTGCATCTACCCCAAACTGGCAGAACAGCCGATTGTCGAAGAAGCACTGCTGACCGGCCCGCTCGAAGCGACCAATGAATGGTATGCCGTGGCCAAAATTGCCGGCATCAAATTATGCCAAGCCTATCGTCGGCAATATGGATGCGATTTCATCGCGGCTCAGCCAACCAACCTCTATGGCCCTGGCGACAATTTTGACCTCTCGACCAGTCATGTTTTGCCCGCCCTGCTATGCAAGGCCATCGCCGCACGCGACAATGGTGATGCGTCCATGCAGGTATGGGGGTCAGGCGCACCACAGCGCGAATTCATGCATGTCGATGATCTGGCGGATGCGCTGGTGTTTCTAGCCAAACATTATTCGGCCGAGCAACATATCAATGTTGGCAGCGGCCAAGAAGTGACCATCAGACAATTGGCCGAATTGATCACGCACATCGTGGGATTTGACGGCGCGCTAACTTTCGATGCAAGCAAGCCCGATGGAACGCCGCGCAAACGCATCGACAGTTCACGGCTGGACAGGCTGGGTTGGGCAGCGTCCATAGCACTGGAGCCCGGCATAGTATCGACGCTCGACTGGTATGAGGCGCAGCACGCGGCGGGCGCGGATGTGCGCGGGCAAACGCAAGCGAGCGCGAGTTGAGCAAGATGGCACAGACCGATGGGACGCCAACCATCTTCATAGTCAACCGTTTCTACTATCCAGACCATTCGGCAACAGCGCAAATCGCCAGCGACCTTGGCGCACATCTGGCACAAAATGGTTGGACCGTCCGCGCTGTGTCTAGCCGCTATCGCTACGATGGCGGCGCGCCAATGGTGCCCCATGAGAGTGTTGCAGGTGTCGCAATACGGCGTTTGCGCACCACAGGTTTTGGCAGGTCACATAAATTGGGGCGCCTCATTGATTATGTGAGCTTTTATCTGCTCGCATGCGTGCACATCCTCTTGGCCGCCAAACGCGGGGATGTTGTGATCTGCAAGACTGACCCGCCACTGCTTTCGATGGGCATAGCTATCGTGTGTCGCATACGCGGTGCGCGCATGATCAATTGGTTGCAGGACCTGTTCCCCGAAGTGGCCGTGACGATGCTCCCTCGGCCAGTTTTTACACTGCTCGCATGGGTCCGTAATCGCTCGCTCCGCTCCGCAAAGCATAATGTCGTTATCGGCACCATGATGGCCGCGCGAGTACAAGCAGCGGGCGTCGAGGTGAACGGCATAAGCTGCATTCCCAATTGGACTGATGAAGATATTGCCCCCATCAATGTTGCGGACAATCAACTGCGCCGGTCATGGGGCTTTGATGCTCAGGATTTCGTGGTCAGCTATTCCGGCAATCTGGGTTTTGCTCATGATTATAGGACTTTGCTCGACGCCGCAGCCCAGATAGACGGCAAATATCGCATCCATTTCCTGATGATTGGTGGCGGTGGCGGATTTACCGCCCTTCATGCCGAAGTAACTCAGCGCGGCCTCAGCAACTTTCACTTTCGCCCCTATCAACCACGGTGCGACCTTTCGCACTCGCTCTGCGCAGGCGACCTGCACTGGTTTTCTCTCAAGCCAGAAATGGAGGGGTTGATTGTCCCTAGCAAATTATATGGCATCATTGCGGCTGGCCGCCCCTTCATCTTTGTCGGCGATACTGACGGCGAAGTCGGGCAATTTATTGCACGGCACGGTGCTGGCTATGCGGTGGCAATCGGCGACACGGCTGCTTTGGCCCGATTGCTGGAGCAGTTGGCGCAGAATCGCAAGCAATTGGCCATGGTTGGGCAACAGGCGCTTGCAGCGTCGAACGACTATCGCCGAGCATCGGCGCTGACGCGTTGGCATCAGGTCATCACGTCCATCGCCGAAGATGCGTTGCAACGCCGCTAGCGCCTAATCAGATCAACCGACCCAATGGTGATAATCTTCTCAGCGGGGAAAAGCGCTGCCTTGCCCGTTAAACTCAATGTCTGGGCTGTGCAGGATGAAGGAATGGCAATTTCTGCACTCGCCCTTGTTTGACCGACGGACAGCGCGTCCAGATCAATATCGCCAAGCAGTGAGGAATTGGACGCACAGCGTAATTGCCACTCAAGGCCCTCTGCCTTGAGCGGCTGTTCGCCGCCAACAACAAGCGAATAGCGGCCGGGCGGCATCACCAGCATCTGCGCCGCGAAAGTCAGCGCACGCTGTCCCGAATAACGGATTTCAACCCCGCCGCCATCCAGTGGCACTGCACCGTCCGAACCCTCTTGGGTTAACGTCCATGCAAAAGGATAACTACCCGCGAATGAACTGAAATTTGTTGCATTAACTTGTGGATGAGCGGGGCGATGTTGCGCAGGCAGCTGGTCACGCCATAATTCATAGGCGCGCGCATATGCGCCGCGATTAACCAGCACACCCAGCATACTCTGCCGCGTGCTGGGGTCGGGGTGACGCAGCAAAGCGACTGCGAATTGGTCAATAACCTGTGTTGGCAAATGCGAACGTGCGACCTCCCCCGCCAGTCGGGCATGCCAGCTACGCGGTTGATCTAGGCTGGTTAACAGTGCCTGACGGGCATCAGGATCGTTGATCAAGAGAGTAATTAAGGGAACGGCCATTTCCGAATCACCCGGCGCAATACTCAACAATCTTTCAAAGTTGCGCATCGCAGACGGAAAGCGGCGCGACATAGCTGCATCGACAATTTGCCAGGCCCGCGCGCCGCGTGAACGAGGATCGCGGCGCATCGCCTCCATGACCAGCGGGCGGGCCAAGTCGCGCTCGGTGCTGCGTGTGCCGCCACCATAAGCGAGCACTAGCGCGTCGGCGCTCAGCGGTTCTTGACCGAGCAAATGAACTGCTGCTGCGCGGCGCTTGCCTGCCAGAGACTCTGCCGGAAGGGTGCCCGATGATTGTGCCTGCAACCCTTGGGCAGCCAGGCGCTGAAGCTGTACTAGGCTGACGGCGGCATCACCGCGCGTCGTAAGAAGAGGCGTATCGGGCAGCACGACTGCATTGCCGTAGCAGGAAAGAATGCCATAGCTGCCAAGAAGAAACAAAAGTGCAGCGAACAGCGACCGACCAAAAGCGATACTAGGCTTGTTAGGCGTAGAGCGCCTCACCCTCTCCCGAGTCACAATGTCTACCCCTTGAGAATTGGAAGTTTGCGACCGCCCTTGCCCGTCTTACCGCCAGTCGAATCGACGTAAAGATATTGATACACGCCGCTATAATAATAGCCGACGCGATGCTGCGCGACAAAAGTCACCAAAGCACCAATAATGTTGGTCCCGCTAGGCAATAAGCGATTGAGTGCGCCCAAAACGACTTTTCGACGCGGGCCACCAGCCTTAACCACAAAAATGAGCGCCTGACACACACCGCCGATCAGGGGTGCGTCGGCAAGCCCGAGCACAGGCGGAGAATCGACAATGACGAGGTCAAACGCAGCTTCAGCGGCCCGGATGACGTCAACCATCTTGCGGCTAGACAGTAATTCAGTCGGGCTGGGTGGGATCGGCCCCGATGGAATAGCCCAAATGTTATCAATGATCGTTTGTTCGACATGCGCTTCGAGTGTGCTATCGCTGGTCAGCAATAAGGATAGCCCGCGCGGGCTATCCACCGTACGACCATTGCCGCTCTGAGTGGTCAACGTTGGGCGACGCAAATCGGCATCAATGATCAAGACTCGTTTGCCATTTTTGGCAAAGCTACGCGCCAGACCAAGTGCCGACGACGATTTACCTTCACCTGCTGTGGCGCTGGTGATTGCTATGGATTTTGGTGCACCGCTGCTGGTTGCAAAATCAATCGCGGCACGGGCTGAGAAATAGGCTTCAGATATCGGCGATTGGCTGTCATCGCTGGCCTCGACGAAACCCTTGCCCTCATTCGCTTCAGGAATTGCCCCCAACGCCGCCAGACGCAGGCGCTGTTTAACATCCTCTGGGCTCTTGATCGTATCATCCATGATATAAGCAAGGAATACCAACCCCCCACCGAGCACTAGGCCGCCGCCCAATGCCAATATCAGGTTGAAAAATAGATTTGGTGAGAATGGGCGCGATGGCGCAGCTGCCGGATCTATTGGTGATGCGAGGTCACTGCCAATCTGCCCGGCAACGCCGATTTCCTTGTAACGTTGCAGAAGTGCATCATAGAGTTGGCGGTTCGTATCTACTTCACGCTGCAAAATATTATAATCAATCGAGCGATTGCGTGTGTCAGTCAGGCGACCTGACAGCGATTCCACCCTGCTGCGCAATTCGCTAACCCTCGCCGAAGCTGCCATAGAATCGGCACGAAGCGAGCGAAGATATTGCCCTTCCTGCCGCCCAAGTTCGGACTGGATTTCGGCTATACGCGCTCGCAACGATTGCTGCGCAGGATAGGAATCGAGGTAAGTTTGCGATTGTTGCGCATATTCGGCCTGTAATTGCGCCAACGTTGTGCGCATCGTTTGTGCCGCGCTACTGTCCAGGGCCGCACGAGAGACACCGGCGGCGCGCGCCTGTTCATAGACCTGTTGCGCCGCGATGCGCTCATTTTCAGCCTGAGAAAGAGCACCAGTCGTCGCCACCAGCAAGGTCGCATCGAGCGACCCATTGGCGCTGGATTCAGAGCCTGCCGCCGTATTGATCGGATTTATTTCAATGATACCATGCGCTTGCGCATAAGCAACCAGCGCCCGTTCCGACTCTTCCAGCGACGTTTTTGCAGCAGCAACACGCTCGGAAAGCAATTGCCGTGCAGATGCAGTGGTTGCAACCCGGCGGTCGCTATCCGAACGAATGAAGTTTTGAACATAGCTATTCGCAATTGCAGCCGCGACTTGCGGATCATTGCCGACAAAGCTGATATTGACCAAGCGGCTATTGCCAACCTGACTGATTTTTATGCCCCTAGAGATATAGGCCAGCGCGGCACCATCGCGTGCCTCGCGGGTTAACCCATCGGGGAGTTCGAGCGCAGGGCTGCTTGCCAAGCGCGTATCACGCGCCACCCGTTGCGCGAGCGAACCGCTGCGCAGCAATGCAAATTGTGTTTCCATGAAGGTCGGGTCGCGAACGGCAACGGCCTCAACGTCAGCACCTTCTAACAATTGCACTCGCTGCTGGCGTATTTCCAGTGTCGCCTCGGCACGGTAAAGCGGTGTAGCAAGGAAAGTATATATTGCCGCGCCCAGCAAGGCGAGCAACAACGAGCCCAACATCAGCCAGCGCCACCGGATTACCGCAGACAGCAGCGCTCCGAAATCGATATTCGCGGCATTAAACTGATTATCCTGCCCACCATGCCCCCAATCGACAGCATGTTCCATGCTTTGATATTGTGCAGGATTTGACCCGTGTGATGTGCTGGCAGCGTTCATATTGTGATCAACAACTATTGAAAAATGAAATCAGAACGGACGGAAAATGGCAATCAAAGGCACTGCCGAGAGGAAATCGCGGAACAATTGCCGTGTCCCAGAGCCATCGACATACACTATATCTCCGGCGTAGATTTCTGGATCGACGGCAGTTCCATTCCGGATATCGGAGAGGTCGAATGCAGCTGCATTACGCCGACCATCGATTTGCCTGAATACGACAACCCGGCGCGCATTAGCTGATTCTGTCAGTCCCTGCCCCATTGCCACCGCGCGCATTAGCGTCAAATTGCCTGAAAATGCGTATATCCCCGGTGTTCGCACCGAACCATCCAGCGTGACCCGACGGCCCGTTTGGGTCTTGAAATTCACAACAGCATCGGGGTGGCGTAAATAGCGTGCCGCCAACCGTGTTTCCAGCAAAGCGCTGATTTCCGCAGTCGTTAGACCCATAACGCCGACGTCACCGATCAACGGCATTTGCAAATTGCCGCGTTCGTCTATCGTATAATCGCCCGTGAATTCTGGCGCGGCAAATACGCGCACAGACAATTCATCGCCGATGCCAGCACGATAAACACGCGATTCTTCCAGCGCAGCGGGGACATCTGGCGGCCCGAATCCGGCAACATCATAGGCAATTGGCCCGCCGCGACTGCCCGCGCAGCCCACAAGAAGCAAGCACAGTAAAATTGAAAAGGGCCGCATCCAAGACATTGAAATCACAACGACCCTCGTTCCACATTAAACCAACCAGCAAGCGGCGAAGGTTACCGGAAAACAGCACCAAAACACGCATCTTATAGTCAGTTGCTGCTAGCCGAAGGCCTGTAGACGGTCAAGCGCAACTCGATAGGCAGTGTTGCCTAAGTGGATGCGGGCGTGGCGCGAGCCGGATTTCGTTCCTGAACAGGAGGAAAGCGCAGCGCGTNNGGGGGCCGCCCTTCCTGCGCTCCTGCTTCTTGAACTGAACGATTTTCGCTCATACCACGCTCCACATCCACTTAGGCAACACTGCCTAGATGAACCGACTAATTACGTCATCGCGATGTGATGACATCACTGATCAATGCCTGCAGGCGTTCGGAAAACGCTGGGGCTGCATAATATTTCAATTGATCGGGGATGCCTTTTGCATCCCCCAACCCCGCGATCAATTGCGCAAACAATGTGGGGATATCGGCAGGGTCGGCGGCGCGGCCTAATTCGCCAAACATGATTGCTTCATAACCGCCGTCAACCGTACTGGCCAAGACAGGGACCCCGCACGCCAATGCCTCGATGAACACAAATCCGAATCCATCGCCGCTGCTCGGCATCGCGAAAAGGTCAGCAAGGCGGTAGAAATCGGCTTTGCGCGATTCAGGCACTTCGCCAGCAAATATCACATGGCTGGAGATTCCCAGACTCGCGGCTTTTTCAATCAACCTGCGCGCATCCTCGCCGCGTCCGCCAATCAGATAGACCACGTCAGGGGCGGCCGCGATGACGCTGGGCATTGCTTCCAGCATGGCATCAAAACCCTTGGTCGCGTTTTTAGGCATCCGCGCAAGGGTCATGATTACTCGCCGCCCCGCCAACCCAAATTTCTCGACTAAATCAGCGGCTTTGGGTGCCATGCCATAGCTTGCCATATCAACCGCATTGGGCAATATCGCATGGGCTAATGTTTCAATCGGTGCTACTTGCGCAAATCGATCCAACGTGAAGCGACTAATCGACGCAATCCGCGTAACATGGCGCAGCGCCCACCGCGTCAGCATTCCGGGCGGATTAAGCCACGTCTCCATTCCATAAATCATCAATATCATTGGCGAGCCGCGTAGCTTTGCGATGATGGCGCATAAAGGCAGATAATTGATATGCGCGCACCAGATGAGATCCGGGCGCACGCCAAACAGGCCGTGCCTTAACACGCGCGCCACAAATGCCAGTCCGCCGGATGCTGCCGCCTTGTCATGCTCAACGCGCAAGGGGATATTACCCACATGCTCTGTAATGACGCGTGGGATTGCTATGATTTGGTCGATGCCCGGCATTTCTGCCATCACCTGCAAAACATCTCTATTATAATGCGCAATACCACCAAAGCCACCAAAGGCGTCGGATAGCGGCATCAAAATATGCCGTTTCGAAGTCAGCATGACATCAAAAAACCGCACGAGGGCAGCCGTCGCCTCAGACAATATCGGGCTATATTTTGCAGGTGCAAAGCTTTGTGAACAGGGTCGGAGTGGCAGCCCATTTCAGTAGCAGATTCCTATTGTGAAACACGGGCGGCTAATCGCCGAACATATGTCATCCAGCGATTTAGAGAAGGGTCCTGAGTCGAACTATCCCCTGATTGTCGCAATTGTAGCTAATTCCTATGCTCGGTAACCGATAAAATGATTATCAGAAATGGTTATTCTCTAGCGTAACAGCTCCACCGATCCCTTATCCGTTCAAAATATGGCGCGCATTGTTGTCAAATCACCGTTCCCCGTTAATAGAGCGTCGCAGCGCGTTATAGTGCGTGACGATAAGAGTTTTCGGGCACCATGCCTTGCAACAGATGATGAATGGACGACATGGCACGACAATATGATAGCGTGAAACGGATTTTGGTCACGGGCGGATCGGGCTTTGTTGGTTCGCACCTCATCGACCGATTGCTCGAAATGGGGCACGAAGTGCTGTGCGTCGATAATCTGTTCACCGGGTCGAAACGCAATATCCAGCATCTGCACAACCACAGCCGACTGGAGTTCATGCGGCATGACGTGTGCTTTCCGCTCTATGTCGAGGTGGACGAGATTTACAACCTCGCCTGCCCAGCATCGCCCGTCCATTATCAGCATGACCCTGTGGCCACGACAAAAACCAGTGTCCACGGCGCGATCAACATGCTGGGGCTTGCCAAACGGCTGAAATGCAAGATTTTACAGGCATCGACCAGCGAGGTCTATGGCGACCCATCGGTCCACCCACAAACCGAAGACTATTGGGGCAATGTCAATCCTGTCGGCATCCGCTCCTGCTATGACG